>Ga0207683_10005947_pt1 | contig 10459 bp, 9 predicted proteins | sample KBSM73metaG_FD_184333 | JGI IMG/M metagenome (GOLD analysis project Ga0207683, IMG submission 184333) | Miscanthus rhizosphere microbial communities from Kellogg Biological Station, Michigan, USA - KBS M7-3 metaG (SPAdes) (version 2) | ecosystem: Host-associated > Plants > Roots > Rhizosphere >...
CATCAGCACATTGCGAAGTCGCGTCGTGCGGGTCGCAGCGGTGCGCAAATCGCCTTCGCTCGCGGCGGCGCGCAATGCGGCGAGCTGCTCCTTTGCTTCCGGCGGCCATGTCGCCGATTGCGCACTTATCTTGGTCAGCGCGGCGTCGAGGGTCTTGGCATCGCCGCGCTTGGCCGACACGCGAGCGAGCTCGAGAAGGGCCGCGAGGTTGTTGGGCTCTCCCGCGAGAATCTTCTGGATAAGCTGCTGGACCTCGGCATCGCTGTCCCGCTCGCCCTGGCGCTCGATCTCCTGCGCGAGTGCGTAAGTGATCCGGAAGTCCTGCGGATCGAGTTCGGCGGCCTTGCGAAAATCGGCGATCGCCTGTGCCGATTGACCCCGCTTGCTCCCGAGCATGCCCAGAAGCGCATGGGCATGCGCGTTTTTCGGCGCGAGATCGCGCGCACGCGCGAGGCGCTCCGCCGCCAAGTCGTATTGCCCTTGGCGCAGAGCGAGTACGCCCCAGTTGCCCCAGCCGGCCGGCTCGCCCGGCGCGAGGCGCGTGAGGTCGGCGAGCTTGGTGTCGGCACGAATATCGTCGCCGACTTCGAGCGCTGCCAATCCGACCTGGAAGGCGGACAACGCATCGCCGTAAGCCTGGGACGATTTGTCCGGCACGCGAGGTCCGGAATCGCATCCCGCGGCGATCAGGATCGCGAATGCGATCGGGAGAAACCGCAAGCCACGGCCGGAATGCCGACCCGCACCGGCCCCGGACGGAGGACGATCATTGCCAGAAGGAGGACGGAATCGCTCGACTGTCGGCCGCGTGCGCATGAACACTCGTGAAAGGGCGAATCGCAATGCTGGGGCCGAAGAATACCCGATCACGATGGCGTCGACTTGCGAGGACAGTGTGGCAGCGCTGGGATACCTGTTTCAGCTTCTCCATCGTGGTTTCCAGGAATGCGGCAGCCCGGTGTCGTGCATTGAACACCACACGCTCCCCGCATTCGAGCAGGGAGAGCGGCCCTTTGCCTCGGCGCCCGTCAGACGCCTCCGATGATGCGGATATCCCGCTCCGCGCCGTTCCCGAGCGCGGCGAGGGCCTCCTGGTAGGCGGGGCTGTCATGCGCGGCGACCGCCTGCGCGACACTGTCGAACTCGATCAGCACGGTGCGTTGCTTGAGTCCGACCTCGTAGACCATCGCAGGCTCTCCGCGCGCGAGAATGCGACCGCCGCCGGCCGTGAGTGCGGGACCGGCGAGCTTCGCGTAGGCGGCCAGTTTGTCGGGATCCTTGACTGTGCGATACGTGCTGACCCAAAAAGCCTTTGGCATGGAGCTTCCTTGTTTGCGTTGAAGACGACCAACAAGCCGCGCTGGACGAAAATCCGCCGGGGACGATCTTCTCGACAGGATCCTGAATGTGCGCGGTCTACACTTCTTGTGCGATGCCTCTGTTGCGCCAGGCGCGCTTGGCCGCTTGGTGTTGCGAGATTACACGGCCTTTCGCGTCGCCCTGCGCGACGATTTCGCAGGCGCGGACTTGCGGGCGGCCTTCCTGGCCGCTTTCCTGGCTGTTTTAGGCGCAGCTTTCGGCGCCGGCGTGTGCGCGAGCTTGGCGATGTAGTAGTCGAGCGCCCAGCGCGTCTTTGTTTGCTGGTTCTTGTCGCGCTCGGCGCCGACCTCGGCGAGGAACGCCATGAAGCCGCCTACCGCAACCGCGGCGTGAACCGAAGGGGACTTGATCGAGACCTCCATCATCCGCTTGCCGTCGCCGCGCTTCCAGAGCTCGGCTGTGATCGGCCACGGGCATCCCGGATCCGTGAATTTCCACCGCTGGGCGAGCAGCGGGCCAAGCACGACGAGACTCTTGAAATCGATCGTGTGGCCGGCGATGGACGTCAGAAACTTTTCCTGCGCCGGTGTGAATATCGACGCGATCGGTTTCTTGCCGGCCGCAACGCGCTTGATGCGTCCCTTCAGGACCGGCATCGAAAACGAAGCGGATTTGACCATGGCGGTCTCGCTTGCGTCGGCCTCGATCTTGAAGTCCGGAAACCTGCGCCACTTCTGCCCGACATCCGCCGGATTGACCGGCCGGAACTTCACCGTGCTGTCGTGAGAATCGCCCACGACACGGCGGGCGCGCGTGATGATGCCGGCGTTCAGCAGGTCGAGCCTGGGCGTGTCGAAGAAATAGATGTAGCGCTCTTCGTCGTTGGTCGCGCTAAGTCCAAAGCGCGCCAGCGCCTGCGCGATCTGATGGTCCGGAATCGTGGCCTTGATCTCGATATCGTCGGCGCCCGCCACCGCCAGGGCGACCTTGCCGCGCGTTGCCACTCCTCGCTCCATGTCCGGTCCCTCCCGCGTTCGCTCGATTTGACGCGCCACCGCCGGCCGCGCCCAACCGGCACCAGTTTAGCCGCAGGCCGGCAAGGACGCCAAGGACGCCGCCTTGCATCCGTCGAGGCAATGCAAGGTAAGCTCTTGCGCTTACGGCTGCCCGCGTGGCAGATCGATAACGGGGGAACGCAGATGATCGATCGAGACGGTATTGTCATGACAGGGCGGATCGGAGGGACACGCGCGGTTGCGTGGCGGCGCACAGTGCTGCGCGTCGGTGTCGGTGCATGGGCGCTGCTCGCGCTGGCAGCGGCGTGGGCGCAAATGCCGGCGATGCCCACGAGTCCCGTGGTGATCAATGTCATCGACGTTGCCGGCGATCTCGCGCTGACGCAAGGCGCGATCGAGACTTATCAGGCGAAGCATCCGGAGCTGGTTTCCAGGGTGACCTTCAACAAGGCGCCGGCGCCCGAGCTCGCGGGCAAGCTGAAGGCGATGCAGGCGGCGGGTCGCTCCGATATCGATCTCGTGCTGACCGGTGTCGGCGCGTTGTCGGCGGGCATCGATCAGGGGCTGTGGGTCAAGGTGCTGCCCGAATACGCGGCAAAATTCCCGGGCGTCCTCGACAACTATCTTCCAGCGGCGCGCAAGATGAACGACCTCGCGCAGAACCAGGCATTGGTCGTGACGTTCATGCCGGCGGGCCCGCTCCTCGAATACAACCCGGCGAAGGTGAAGCAGGCTCCGACCACGCCACAGGAGCTGCTCGCATGGTGCAAGGCCAATCCCAACCGGTTCGCGTATGCGCGGCCGGCCAATTCAGGCCCCGGCTTCACGTTCATCATGGGACTTCCCTACATTCTCGGCGATTCGGATCCGCGCGATCCCGCCAAGGGCTGGGACAAGACGTGGGCCTACCTGAAGGAGCTCGACTCCTGCGTCGAGTACTACACGACCGGAACCGCGGCGGTCATGAAGGAGCTGGGCGAGGGCTCGCGCGACATGACGGTGACGATGACCGGATGGGACCTGAACCCGCGCATCCTCGGCATCGTGCCCAAGGATTTCAAGGTCACGCCGTTCAAGAACATGACGTGGGTCAACGACGCGCACTACATGGCGATTCCGAAGGGCCTCCCGCCCGAGAAGCTTGCCGTCGTGCTCGACCTGATGGCCTACCTCCTCACGCCCGAAGCGCAGGCGCTCACGTACGACAAAGGCTACTTCTATCCCGGACCATCGGTGAAGAACGTGCCGCTTTCGATGGCACCGAAAGAGAGCCAGGATGCGATCAAGGAATTCGGGCGCCCCGAGTACGATGCGTGGCTCGCCGAGTTCCCGCACGTGCCGACGCTCGACGCGAAGGCGATCGTCGAGGCGTATCGTCGCTGGGACAGCGATATCGGGGCTCGGAAGACCAAGTAAGCGTGCGATGGTCGAGCGGCGGCGCCAGATCGGAATGGCCATCGCCATCGGACTTGCGTGTGGCGGCGCCGGCACCGCCGCGCGCGCTCAGAACGACGAAGGTCCCGCGGTTGTGCCGTATCGACCTTCGGTTGCAACGCCGGCCGACCTTCCGGCGCCGGGATGGCCGGAGTTGGAGTCCGGCGTCAATTGGGGCAAAGGCGGCGATACCGCGCGCAGCCTGTCGTCGCCCGTCACGTTCAAGCTGGCGTGGGACGAAAGCTGGGGCGTTCTGATCGGCACGGATCTCTACGACTGGCAGCGCGCGTTTGACGGCACGAGCGCGCACAGCGGCGGCGACACCTCACTGATGCTCAAGTACAAGTTGCCCGTGAACGAAAACCTCGCGCTTGGGTTGGAGATCGGGCCGATATTGCCGACCGCGCGCCCGCCGATCGGTTCGGGCGGCGCGGAAACGGAAATCAACACCATTGCGAGCTTCGATTACGCCGGTGTGCACGTCGACGTCAACGTTGCAGGCACGCATCTCCGCGCAGTCGACGCGGGACAGGGAGCATGGCAAGGCTTATGGGCGATCGCGGCCTCGCATTCGCTCGACGATCAGGTCGGCGTCACGGGCGAGCTGTCCGGTGTAGCGCAGCACGGAACATCGGCGCAGGCACAGGGCCTCGTGGCGTTGAACTACAACGTAAGTCGTGCACTGGTGCTCGATGTCGCGACGGCGGCGGGGCTGTCGCGCTCCGCACCCAAATGGCAGTTGATGACGGGGATGACCGTGCGCCTCGGACATTGGTTCTGAACCGTAATTCGACGCCTGTGATGGGCGCTCCACCCTCTGGCCAGCGTTTCGTGCCACAGGTGGGAGTTGTAGAATACGAAGCCACAACCTGGTGCGACGGCGCAATGCGCGTCGTCACCCGTCACGAATGTGAAGGAGTCGAAGATGGCCAAGCAGGATGCGTTCACCTCCGACGAGTGGGCACTTCTACGACTCGCACCCTCGCTCGTTGCTGGAGGCATTGCAGCCGCTGATCCGTCGGGTCTCGTCGCCTCGATAAAGGAAGCCGCCGCCGGAGCGGAAGGGATGGCGGAAGCGTTCAAGGCGAACAGCGACATCGAGCTCTTCGCAGCACTTGCGGCCGATCACAGCATTCCTGGATTGCCCGACATGAAAGCCGTGGCGGGCGAAGGCACGCGTGATCAGCAGATGCAGAACTTCAAGAATTTCGTCCTCGGCCGCGTCAAGTCCGCGACCGACCTGGTCGTCAGCAAGGCGACACCGCCCGAGGCAGATCTGTACCGGAAGATGATCGTCGACGTGGCCGAGAAATCCGCGGATGCGGCGAAGGAGGGCGGCTTTCTTGGATTCGGCGGCGTACGCGTAAGCGACAAGGAACAGGCATTCATCACGGAAGTGAAAAAAGCGGCAGGTGTCGCCTGATCTGCTGCGTTCAGCGTTCGAATACCGCACACTAGTGAAAGGGCTCGCGGGCGATGCGAGCCCTTTCCACTTGCTGCGCGTGACTCAGGGGTAGATCGCTACTGGGCGGCGCGCTGGCAGTTCCCCGAGTTGAGACAGGCGGACACGAGGGTGCAGCTTGCCGGGACACCATCGATCGAGCAACTGCAGCCGAGTTGAGAGCACCACGCTTGCTGAGTTTTGGCCGTTTCCTTGTACATGTCGGACGTGCTGCTGACGCGCGTTCCCGTAGACGCGCATGCTCCGAGCAACCCGCACAGGAGCGCGGCCAGCAGGGTCGTAGCGCTTGTTTTCATGGCATCACCTTTCTTCGGATTGTGGTTGCAAAGGATCCTCGGCGCGGTGCGAATCAGGCCGGGCAGGCACACCCGAACCGATCAAGCAGCATGGACATGGCCCCAAGAGCGCATTGCCGCCTCCGCTTGCGCCGGAGCCGCACGCCGATCAAATAACTTCGTGTCATTCGGTGCAATGCCGGCGAAGCTGATCGCGTTGTAGGACAAACGCTCACGTCTCGCTTGGAGGCGCGATATATCGTTCGTTAATCGACCGACACAATGTGATGCGGCGTGCTCGACGATGGTGGACGGCGGCATCGCGCATAATGAGGCTCGCGTCCAAGGTTGTGCTTCTCCTATTTCATGCCGCTGCCACCTTCTCCGAAACGAACCGAGCTGCATCTTCGGCAAATCGAAATGCGCGGGTATCACCGCGAGGACGGACTATACGAAATCGAGGGACGGGTGGTCGATTCGAAGGCCTATCCCATCGAAATCGACGAGCGCGGCCGCCTGGCTCCAGGCGAGTACATCCACGACATGTGGGTTCGACTGGTGATCGATGACGACCTCGTCGTTCGTGATGTCGTCGCGGTCACCGACCGCAGCCCGTACGCAGTGTGTCCCGAGGCTGCTGCCGCCATGCGTGCCGTCGTGGGCGAGCAGATCAAGGCCGGATGGTCGATGCGGGTCAAGGATCTGTTGGGCGGCGCGAAGTCCTGCACGCATCTCATGGAATTGCTGTTGCCGCTCGCGACAACGGCCTATCAGACGCTGTCCACCGCCCGGTCGCAGCGCCCCGACGTTCTGGACAAGCGCGGCCGGCCGGTCAAGCTCGACAGCTGCTACGCCTACGCAAGCCACCGCGACATTGCCCGGCGCCGCTGGCCCGAATTCCACGAGTCGCAAGCTGCGGAGGCGACGCCGAAGCCCGGATAGCAACGCCGCCTTGCTTGCGAGCGATGGACCTGTTTGGTTGTGCTTGCCGGGAGTCCTTGTGGCGGGCGATTGGATCGCTCCAACGGGATCGAGCCGCCGTTTTCCGCGCTGCCGGCTGCGCGCCACGTGTACGATTCGTCCGATGTTTTCGATGTTCTCGAGCCCGGCGGTCCTCTTCGCCTCCCTCTTGTTCGGCGCGGTCGGCTTTGCGGCGTTCAGCTACGGCAAGAAGATGGCGCAGTGGGTGCCGATGGTCATCGGCATCGCGTTGATGGTCTTCCCCTATTTTGTCGATAGGCTCTGGCTCGTCTACGTCGTCGGATGTGCTCTCTGCGTCGGGCTTTACGTGTTTCGCGAGTAGGTCGAAATATCGGCAAACGCCTCGCACGAGCGCGGAACGGTTGCCGAGCGGCGCCAATCGCGAAATACTCCGTATTGCTCGCGTGGCCGCTCGCTGGTCCAGGCGCAGCACCCTCTCGTGGCATCACGAGCTGCAAATGACTTCCCATCCAACGCCGCGCAAGGTATTTCTCTTCAGCGGGCATATGATCGATGCGCCTGGACGGCAGAACGCGCGATTTCCGCCCGCGAGCGAGCCGGTCGCGGCCGCCGCGATCCGTGGGACGCTCGACCGGCTGGGGGCCGGTGCCGACGATCTCGCGATCTGCGGCGCGGCCTGTGGAGGCGATTTGCTGTTCGCCGAGGCGGCGCTTCGATGCCGCGCGCGGCTCGAGCTCTACATCCCCTTCGACGAGCCGACATTCCTTGCGGCGTCGGTCGACTTCGCCAACGCGGCCTGGCACGATCGCTACATGGCGGTGAAGTCCCAAGCCACCTTGCACATCATGCCCGACGAGCGCCCGCCCACCCGCAAGGATGAAGACCCCTACGAGCGCAACAATGCCTGGATGCTCGAGGCGGCCTCGCGCTTCGGCTCGGAGAAGGTCGAGTTCATCTGCCTCTGGAATGGCGAGGGCGGTGACGGCCCCGGCGGTACCCAGCATCTCATGGAGGAAGTCCGGCAACGCGCGGGGCGCGCGCACTGGCTCGATACCAGGAAGCTCTGGGGTTAGCCTGTCGTACCGTCGATCGGATTGATCCCGTCAGCCGGCCCATCGTCTTCACTCGATCGGAGGAGCGGTCGTCCATGCCGAAACCCCTTTGCTTCATGATCATGCCGTACGGGCGCAAGCCGACGTATGCCGAGGCCGGCAAGGGTCCGCCGCAGATGGATTGCAACGCGCTGTGGGATCGCGCGTACGTTCCGGTCATCAAGGCGCTCGGATACGAGCCCGTGCGCGCCGACCAGGACACCGGCGCGCTGATCGTCACCCAGATGCTGGAGCGGATCTATTTCGCCGATCTTGTGCTGGCGGACATGACCATCCCCAACGGCAACGTCTACTACGAAGTGGGCATCCGCCACGCATCGCGTGAGAAAGGCTGCGTGCTGCTCGCCGCGGACTGGTCGAAGCCGCTGTTCGACGTGGCGCAGCTCCGGACCGTGCTGTATCCGATGCCAGAGGGCGATATCACCGACGCGACGGCGGCGGCGATCGGGCTCGCGATCAGGGATCCGATCGTGGCGCTGGCGCGCGGACGCTCGCCGATGCACGAGTCGATTCGCGGTTTTCCCTTCGCGGTGGACGAGCAGGCCGCTTCGAGCATGAAGGACCAGATGGCGCGGCAGGCGGAATTCCAGGCCGCGATCCGCGCCGTGCGGGCCGCGCCGCGCGCCGAGCGGATGGCGCGGGCGCAGGCGCTCGTCGCGATTCACGGAGTGCCGCCGATGACGGCGCCGGTCGCCATCGCGTTGCTCCTCATGCTGCGCGACGCGGCGGAGACGACCGAGCACTGGACCATCGTGCTCGCGTTCATCGACCAGCTGTCGGACGAGCTTGCCGCCACAGCCGAAGTGCGAGAGCAGAAAGCGCTCGCGCTTTCCTATGCCGGCAACACGGTGGATGCGGTTGCCGCGCTGGAGGCGCTGGTGGCGACCGAAGGCGCCACCCCCGAGCGAATGGGCCTTCTCGGCGGCCGGTACAAGCGGATGCTCAAGTCGGCCAGCGAGGGCGACCGCAACCGCTATCTCGCGCTCGCCATCGACCACTACGAAAAGGGAATGGAGCTCGACCTCAACGACTACTACTGCTCGTGCAACCTGCCGCGCCTTTATCGCGCGCGCAACAGGCGCGGTGATGAAGACCGCGCGCAGGGGGTGCTGAAGATCGTGATCGCGGCGTGCGAGCGCGCGAAAAAGCGGGGCATCTCCGACGAGTGGCTGCGTCCGACGCTGCTCGGCGCGGCGTTCGACGACGCGGATGCGGACAAGGCCGAAGAACTGGCCGACCAGGTGGCGGCAGAAGGCGCTGCCCGCTGGAAGCTCGACAGCGTGCTCCGAGATCTCGAAGCCAGCGTGGCGATGGTGAAGGAGGACGAGCGCCGTGCGCGGCTTGCGGCGGTGATCGAAACGCTCAAGCGTTGAAATGGTAGTGCGGCGGCCCTGTCGCTTCCGTCGCGCATAGGGTTGGATTCGATGTAGCGCGGGTTCAGGCAATCATCGACGCGCGTGTCGCGATCGCGGCGTCGCAGGGAGTCCGAGATGGATGCCTCGAGCACGGATCCGGTCACCCTCGCGCTGACCGGCATGCTGCCGGCCATCATCATTGGAGGTGCGCTCCTGGCGGCGCCCGCGTCCCTCGTGCTGCTGGGGCGCTATCGTCGCGCCGTCCTCGAGGGCATGGCGGGTCGGGGAGAGGGCGCATTGCCGCCGGCGACGCAGGAACTGTCCGACGTACCGCCCAGGCGACCTCTCGCCATTGCATCGTTCGACGCCCATTCGGGCTCGCCCGGGCGCCTCCCGGCAGATTTGCGCCGCGCATTGAACGGCGGCTGGCGCGCAGGGTGCGTTTACGCCGCAGCTGGCGCAGCATTCGCCGCCGTCATGACCTGCGCCTGGCTGGTCGCCACCCGCGATCCGTACGTCGGGCCCGTCAAGATCGCGTGGCTCTTCTGGTGCAACGTTTGGCCCGCGGTGATTGCCATCAATCTTTCCGCCGCCTGGAATCGGCGTCTCCAGTGGAACGTGATCGGTGCGTATGCGGTGCTGCTGGTCGTGATCGGTGCGATTGCAGTCGTGCGAAGCACCGAGACCACCGCCCTACAACTGGCCGGTTTCTGGATCATCAGCAATGGACCCCCCTCGGTCCTGCTCTACGCATTTCTCGCCCGGCGGATCCGCGCGGTGGGTCCGATGGTTCTCGCATTCGCCATCATCGCGTTGCTCGGCTCGCAGCTCGCGCTGTCGTTCATCGGCGCGAGCGATGCCCGGATGCGGGAGGCCGTGCAAGTGGGATCGATCCTCGGCATGGGAGGCAACGCGATCTTCTGGCTGACGTTCGCGCTGGGTTTGGGGCTGTTCGCGGGCGCGGGATTCGTGTGGCTCAAATGGCTCGGCCGCCGGTATGCGGCAAAGCGTTTCTCCGACGAGTCGTTGACGATCGATTCGGTGTTCCTGCTCTTCGCGATCACGCAGTCGTTCGGGCTCGTCTTCGAGCATTGGACCTGGATCGTAGCGGGTCCCGTCGGATTCGTGGCGTACTTCGCGGTGCGCGCAATCGGCTTTCGGCGGCTCGACTTCGGCTCGGTGCCGCGATCGCTGCTCCTGCTGCGGGTGTTCGCGCTGGGGACGCGCAGCGAGCGGCTGTTCGATGCACTGCGAAAGCGCTGGCTGCGCGCGGGAAGCGTCGCGCTCATCGCCGGTCCGGACCTCGTGACGTCGACGGTCGAGCCCGACGAGTTCCTGGGCTTCCTGAGCGGCGATCTCGGGCGGCAATTCGTGACCGACGACGGCGATCTCGATCGCCGCATGCGCACGATGGACCGCGCGCGCGACCCCGACGGACGCTTTCGCATCAGCGAATTCTTCTGCTACGCGGACACGTGGCAGGCGACGATGCGGAGACTGGTAACGGAAACCGACGGCGTGCTGATGGATCTGCGGAGTTTCT
>Ga0207683_10005948_pt1 | contig 10456 bp, 10 predicted proteins | sample KBSM73metaG_FD_184333 | JGI IMG/M metagenome (GOLD analysis project Ga0207683, IMG submission 184333) | Miscanthus rhizosphere microbial communities from Kellogg Biological Station, Michigan, USA - KBS M7-3 metaG (SPAdes) (version 2) | ecosystem: Host-associated > Plants > Roots > Rhizosphere >...
GATGCGGACCTTGACGACGAGCCGGTCGGCCTGTGGCACGAAGTGGATGTCCGAGGCGCGGTGACCGAGCGCCCGGCTGATCATGTCGTTGACGAACTTGATCGCGGGCGCCTGGTCGTCGATGTCGATCGGGGCGGCGTCGTCGTCCTCGTTCGCATTCCATGCCGCGCTCGAGAACGTCTCCACGGCACCGACCCTGGCGTGGTAGGCGCGGCTGATCGCCCCTTCGATCTGGTCGCTGTCGGCGACGACGAACCGGGTGTCGGTGCCGAGCGCCAGGCGGAGGTCGTCGTGCGCCATCACGTTCGTCGGGTCGGCGACCGCGACCACGGCCATCCCGCTCTCGATCCGCACCGGCAGTGCCTGGTACCGCTGCGCCAGGCTCTCCGGCAGGAGCGCCACCGCGGCGGCGTCGAGCGTCGTCTCGCCGAGGTCGATGAACTCGAGCCCGTGCTGCTCGGCCAGCGCCTCCGCGAGGTGGCGCGTCGTGATCAGGCCAAGGCCGATCAGCACCTGGCCGAGCGGCAGCCGGCAGCGCTCCTGCTCCGCCAGTGCCTGTTCCAGTCCCTCGGCGGTCAGCTGGCCCTTGCGCATCAGGAATCCGCCGAGCAGGGGGCGGCCATGGGTCCGCGGATCGGCGCCCTGGTCGGGCAGAGGCTGGACTGCCATGGCTCGTCTATCGGCGCCCCCGCCGTCGCGCATTAGGAGGATCTGACTAAAGCAGCGTCCGGGCTCTGCCGAAAGAGGGCGCGTGGATCTGGACTCCCTGCTCCGGCACGCCGTCGACGGCGGCGCCAGCGACGTCCACCTGAAGGTCGGCCAGCCGCCGATCCTCCGGCACGACGGCGCGCTGCGCGCGGCCGAGGGCTGGCTGCCGCTCACCGACCGCCAGCTCGAAGAGGTGCTGGCCACCGTCACGGCACACGACTCGGCGCGGCGCGCGACCTTCGACCAGACCGGCGACCTCGACCTCGCCTACGCGCCGCCCGGCCTTCCGCGCCTCCGCGTCAACGGCTTCCGCCAGCGCGGCGCGATCTCGTTCGCCTTCCGGGTGATCCCGAGCAAGGTGCCGAGCTTCTCGGACCTCGGCCTGCCCGAAGGGATCGAGCAGCTGGCCGACGAGCCGCGCGGCCTCGTCCTCTGCACCGGAGCGACCGGCTCGGGCAAGACGACGACGCTCGCGGCGATGATCGGGCACATCAACGCCACTCGGCCGTGCCACATCGTCACGATCGAGGACCCGATCGAGATCCTTCACGAGGACCGGGTCGGGATCGTCAACCAGCGCGAGATCGGGCTGGACACGCCGTCCTTCAACGAGGCGCTCCGCCGCGCGTTGCGCCAGGACCCCGACGTGATCCTGATCGGCGAGATGCGCGACGCCGAGACGGCGCAGACCGCGATGCAGGCGGCCGAGTCGGGCCACCTCGTCCTCTCGACCCTGCACACGACGGATGCGGCCGAGTCGATCAACCGGATCGTCGAGTTCTTCCCGCCCCAGAAGCACCAGCAGATCCGCTCGATCCTGGCGGGTGTGCTCCGCGGCGCGATCAGCCAGCGGCTGCTGCCGCGCTTCGACGGGGGCCGGGTCGCCGCGGTCGAGGTGATGATCAACAACGCCCGCATCGCCGACCTGGTCCGCGAGAACCGCGTCGGGGAGATCGAGGACGCGATCGCGGACGGCACGTTCTTCCAGATGCAGACCTTCACGCAGGCGCTGATCGCGCATGCGCTCGGCGGCCAGGTCGACCGCGAGGTCGCTGCGAACGCCGCCAACAACAAGCACGACTTCCTCGTCGCCCTCGACCGCGCCGTCAAGGAACGGGCCGAGGAGGAGCGCAAGGCGGCCGAGGAGGAGGCGTCCGGCCATCCGGCAGGACTACGCCCCGCCGCCTCGCCCGGCGGACTGCGCATGGTGCAACGGGCGGACGCGTGAAGCGGCTCGCCCTCACGCTGGTCGTCGGCCTGCTCGTGACGACCGGAGCCGCGCGCGGCGACGGCTCGACCTTCTCCGTCGCCACGGGGACCTCGGCGCTGCCGAGCGCGTCGGTGCCGAACGGCAGCGACCTGTCGCTCGCCCCGTCGTGGACGGTGCCTCCCGCGCAGCCCGTTCAGCTCTCGTACGACCAGCTCCTCAGCCTCTGGCAGAACGCCGGCCACTCGTACGGCATCCCGTGGAACGTGCTCGCGGCGATCAACAAGATCGAGTCGAACTTCGGCCGGAACATGGGCCCGAGCTCCGCCGGAGCGCTCGGCTGGATGCAGTTCATGCCTTCGACCTGGGAGCGCTGGGGGACGGACGCCGACGCGAACGGCTACGCCGATCCCTGGAACCCGGTGGACGGGATCTACTCTGCGGCCCGCTACCTCGCCGCCTCGGGAGGCGCGACCGACATCCGCCGCGCGGTCTTCTCCTACAACCACGCGGACTGGTACGTGAACCAGGTCCTGCAGCTCGCCCAGCTCTACGGCAGCTCCGACACGGCTCCGGCCGATGCCTACCAGAACGCTCCGGCCGTGCAGAGCTCGGGCGCGCTGCTCGTCGCCGACCCGCTCCAGCCCGAGCTCGACGCCGCCCGGGCGGCGGTCGCGCAGGCAGACGCCGCGTACCGGACTGCGCTGGACAAGGTGCAGGCGCTCGCGGCCCGCGGCTCGCAGCTGACCGACCGCGCCGACGGCACGCGGCTCCTCTCCAACCGGCTCGAGGCGCAGAAGCGGGCCGTGCAGTTCGGCGCCCAGGTCGACACCGCCCAGGCGGAGGCCGACCGGCTGAAGCAGAAGCTCGAGAACGCGCGGGCGGCGCTCACCAAGCTGGAGCAGAACGGCCAGGGGGCTGCGTCGAACGGGTCCGGCGCCCCGGCGGCGACGGCGGGCAACTGGGTGTTCCCGGTCGGCGGCGGCCCGGCGGCCATCTCGGTCTCGCACTACCACCACGACTATCCGGCCGCGGACATCGCCGCGCCCGAGGGCTCGCCGCTCTATGCCCTGTCCGACGGCATCGTTCTCCACGCCTGGAGCTGGGACGAGCGCTGCGGCACCGGCTTCACGATGCAGACCACCGACGGCCAGACGTGGACGTACTGCCACATGTCGTACATGGAGCCGTCGGTGACGCAGGGAGCTCAGCTCACCGCCGGCGACCAGGTCGGGCTCGTCGGCCAGACCGGCGACGCCACGGGCCCGCATCTCCATCTCCAGCTGCAGCCGGCTGCCACCTATCCGCAGGACCAGGACTGGTTCAAGAGCTTCGCCGGCACCGCGTTCCGCTGGTCGGATCCGGGCCCGGCGGACGCGGGCGCAGGCCAGCCGCTCGTCTTCCACATCATCCGCGACCTTGACTGACGCAACCCTCAAGTTCCGGCCGGATTCGGCCGATGAAAGCCGGGAATGATCAGGTTTGCAGCACTTCTGATCCGCGGCGTCGCCGCCATCTTCGTCGGCCTGCTGGTCGCCGGCGGGACACTGACGCTGGCGGCCGACCGGGTCGCCCCGCAGCGGCCGACGCTGGTGCCGGTCTCGGCCGGGCCGAAGACGCTCGTCGTCCCGCAGGTGACCGGCCAGGCCTACGTCTTCGCCAAGGGGATCCTCCAGGACGGCGGGTTCGCCTGGCGCGTGAGCGGCGCGGTCAAGGGTTACGCCGGCAACACGGTGGTCACCCAGGCGCCGGTCGCCGGCTCGGTCGTCCAGGACACCGGCGCGCCCACGATCATGCTCACCCTCTCGCGGAACCTGAACTACGCCGAGCGCGGCCGGCCGGACAACGGCTCGCCCTATGCCGGCACGACCGTTCTGCTGCCGGGCAACCAGCCCGCGTCGAGGATCGTCCCGAAGGCCGGGCCCGTCGTCCGTCCCGGGTAGATGGCCGTCGCCCTCGGAGCGTTCGCGGTGCTGCCCGGGCTCGCGCTGGGGAGCTTCCTGAACGTGGTCGCCGCGCGGCTCCCCGAGCGGCGCTCACTCATCCACCCGCGCTCTGCCTGCGGCGCCTGTGCGGCGCAGATCGCCTGGTACGACAACATCCCGCTGCTCAGCTACGCGCTGCTGCGCGGACGCTGCCGCTCGTGCGGGACGAGGATCAGCCCGCTCTACCCGGCCGTCGAGCTGGCGACGGCGGTGCTGCTGGTCGCCTGCCTCGTCGCCTTCGGGCTGACGCTGCACGCTGCCGCCGCGGGCGTCTTCTGCGCGGCTCTGGTCGTGATCACCGCGACCGACCTCACGCACCGGATCGTCCCGAACCGGGTCGTGCTGCCGGCGGCCGCGATCGTCCTCGTCCTGATGACGGCCTGGGAGCCGAGCCCCGAGTGGGCGGCGGCCGGCCTGGGCGCGTCGACGTTTCTCTTGCTCGTCGCGCTCGCCTACCCGGCCGGAATGGGCATGGGCGACGTGAAGCTCGCGCTGCTGATGGGCGTCGCGCTCGGACGCGCGGTGGCGGTCGCCCTCCCGCTCGGGATGCTTTTTGCGCTCGTGCCGGCGATCTTCCTCTTCGCCCGGCACGGGTCGGGCGCGCGCAAGATGGCGATTCCCTTCGCGCCGTTCCTCGCGCTCGGGTCGGTGGTCGCGTTGTTTGCAGGCGACGCGCTGATCCACGCCTACACGAGCTTCCTCTGAGGCGCGGGGTGTGGGGGACATGCCGCACGAGTCGCCCGAACTCCGCCCGCTGAGGGCGGTCGAGGAGCGCGAGGAGACCGCCGCCGCACCGGTCCAGGGGGCCGGGATCCACAACGAGTCGGCCGAGCTGGTCGCCGATCTGATCGAGGCGACGGGACTCGTTCCCCTCGACCGTCTCGCGCTCGTCCGCGGCGCGGCCAGGCAGGGCGCCACGATCGCCGAGGCGCTCGTCTCGGAGGGGCTGGCCTCGAGCGAGGGCGTGGCGCGGATGCTCGCCGCCCGCCACCGTTTGCCGCTCGTCGACCTCCGGCTGACCGGCGTCTCGGCCGAGGCGAGCACGCACATGCCGGTGCGCACGCTGCGGCGGGCAGTTGCGCTGCCGTATCGCCTCGAGGGCGACATCCTCCACGTCGCGCTCGCCGATCCTCAGAACGTCCAGGCGATCGACGAGCTCCGGCTGGCGACCCGCTACCAGCTCTCGCTCGGCGTCGCCGCGCGAGACGAGATCGCCGCCGAGCTCGACCGGCTCGACCGTGTCTCCGACGCGGTGATCGAGACGCTCGACGACGAGGAGGACTTTGCGGACGATGCCGTCGCCGACCTCGAGGAGGAGGACGGCGTCTCGGACGGGCCGATCGTCCGGATCGTCAACTCGATCATGCTCGAGGCGGCCGAGGACGGAGCGAGCGACGTCCACTTCGAAGCCCAGGAGGACGGCCTGCTCGTCCGGTTCCGGATCGACGGCGTGCTCCACGAGATGCAGCGGATCCCCAAACAGCACATGGCCGGGGTGACCACGCGCCTCAAGGTGCTTTCGAAGATGGACATCGCCGAGCGGCGCAAGCCCCAGGACGGCCGGATCTCCCTGCGGGCGGCGTCCGTGGGCCGCCTGCTCGACATTCGCATGGCGACGCTGCCGACCGTGGCCGGCGAGACGGTCGTCCTGCGCCTGCTCGACAAGTCGAAGCAGGCGCCGTCGCTCGAGGTGCTGGGCATGTCGGACGAGATGCGGGCGACGTTCAGCTCGCTGATCGCCAGGCCGACCGGCGCGATCTTCGTCACCGGGCCGACCGGCTCCGGTAAGTCGACGTCGCTCTACGCCGCGCTGACCCAGATCGCCCGGCCGGAGATCAACGTGATCACCGTCGAGGATCCGGTCGAGTACCGGCTCGCGGGCGTGAACCAGATGCAGATCAACGTCCGCGCGGGGCTGACCTTCGCGACCGCGCTGCGCTCGATTCTCCGCTCGGACCCCGACGTGGTCATGGTCGGCGAGGTCCGTGACGGCGAGACCGCCAAGATGGCGATCGAGGCGGCACTGACCGGCCACCTCGTCCTCTCGACGCTGCACACGAACGACGCGCCGAGCACGCTGACCCGGCTGAACGAGATGGGCGTCGAGCCGTTTCTGACTGCCTCCGCGGTCTCGGCGGTGCTGGCCCAGCGGCTCGCGCGCAAGCTCTGCACCCACTGCTGCGAGATGTACACGCCGAGCGTCGACGAGCTGATCGAGGCGCGGGTGGAACCGGACGTTGCCGCGTCCTCGGACGGGATGGTGATGTACCGCAAGCGCGGCTGTCCGCGCTGCAACCAGACCGGCTACAAGGGCCGGATCGGGATCTTCCAGCTGATGGTGATGAACGAAGGGCTGGCCGAGCTCGCCGTGCGGAAGGGCAGCCGCGACGAGGTCGAGCGCGAGGCGATGTCGTCCGGGATGAAGACGCTCTGGGACGACGGCATGGCCAAGGTCGCCTCGGGCCTGACGTCGTTCGAAGAGCTGGCGCGGGTAACCGTCTGACGGCTCGGAGGCTCGACTCTTCATGGGCGGACCCATCCGGCGTCTGTCCCTAGAGGATAAGGCGTCGAGCTCCTGGTGCAGAAGGGACTGGCTCATGCCTTTGCGTGGCTGCGTTCAATAGTCTCGAGTTGGATGACGCGTGTCGAAGCTGCCCGGCGGTTCGACCTCCCCGTCGAGCGGGGCTTCGCGTTCGTCACCGACCCGGCGAACTGGTCGAGGTTCTGGCCTGGATTCATCCGCCTCGAGGAAGCGTCCCGCTGGGCCGCGCCAGGCGACACGGCGACGCTGATCACCCGGCTGCTGGGGCGGGAGCGTGCGCTGACGATGACCCTCACTGCGTTCGAGCCGAACCGGCTGGTCACCTATGACAGCGTGCAGCCCGGCCTCCCCAACACCTCGCACGAGCGTCACTTCGAGTCCGAAGGCGACGGTTTCGTCTACCGCCTCGTCGTCGAGTACGAGCCGCGCGGTGGGATCACCGGCCTGCTCGACCGCATCCTGCTCCCGGTCGCGATCCGGCGCATCTTCAGCCGCACGTTCGACAACCTGGAGCGCGAGCTCGGCCGCTCGCAGTGATGCGCCGGCTGTCCCTATAGAGGCCTCGAGCTCCTAGTGGGCCTGGATGTCGCAGCCCAGGTACATGAGGGCCGCGACCGCTTCGGTGACGAAGGCGCTCGCCTGCGCGGCGTCCGCGAAGGTGTACGGGCCCGGGTGGACGAGCTGTGTCGTGCCGTTCGGGCACACCTCGGCCTCGACCACGCAGGACGAGCCGTGGTCGACGGCGCGGAGCATCGCCACCATCTTCCCGTCCTTGCGCGCGTGCCGGACGAACAGCTCGCGGCCCTCGGCCGGCTCGGAGGTGGGCCCGACGGGCTCGGGCGAGACCGCCCAGAGATCGTTCCAGGCGGGTTCCTCGGCCGGCGCCGTGTGCCGGCCGAAGCGGATCACGAGGCGGCGTTGTCGGCCGCCTGCGCGACCGTGTCGCGATCGGCGAAGCCGTCGATCCGGACGACGAGCGAGTCCGGCGGGCGAAGGACGAGGACGGCGGGATCCTGGACTGCGCCGTATCTCGCGTTCAGCGAGTCGACTCCTTGGCCGCGCACGTCGATCTTGACGAACGAGCTGCCGGCGAGCTTCGCGCCTGCTCTGGCCTCGGCCAGCGCGGTGGCGTCGAGCTTGGCGTTCGGGTCGTAGAGGGCGACGACGACGACCTGGTCGGCGGCCAGCGCGCGGCGGATCGCGGCGGGGAGCTGATTCGGCGAGGCAGGCGGCTTCGGCGCGGCGTGCGCCGGTGCCTTCGCGACCGTCCGGGGCTTCGCGGCCGCGGCGGCGTGAGGCTTCGCAGAGCTCGCCGCCGCACGCGGCTTCGCAACCGGCTTGGCGGGCGTATGCGTCACGGGCGCGGGCGTGGCCGCCGGCCCGGAGTCGCTGGAGCCGTGCATGCGGGTGACGGCCATGAACCCCGCGACGCCTGCGGCGACGACGAGCAGCAGGACGAGCAGGAGCAGACGGGCGCGGGCGTCGAGAGTGCGGTTCACGTTCCTGTTATCGGCATCGGCGGGCGAGCGCTTGAGCCGTCTAGGACCCCGGGAGCTCCCGGAAGAGCAGGGTGGTGTAGGCGTAGTCGACCGTAGGGAACCAGGGCGGCGACAGATACAACAGCGTGGGGTCGTAGTTGTAGTAACGGGTCTGGAACATGTCCATGAAGGCGCTGCCGTTCGACGCCTGCGAGCCGGTGAACGTGGCCGTGTCGTGGCTCCCGTCGGAGCTGGCCGAGTGCCTCGCGCCGGTCTGGGCGAGCACGCCGGCCCGCCAGTGAAGGGTGTCGGGCGCCCACTGGGCGACGACCACGTCGTTCTTGCCGATCAGCCCAAGCACGTCGTCGCCGTTCTGGACCCACCCGATGTCGTCGCCGACGACGATGTCGTTGTTCGAGGCGACGGTCACGCGGCCGTTCACGCAGTTGGCGTTGGTGAGCACGGTTCCGTCCGGATCGGTACAGCTCGACGTGCCGCCGGCGACGACCACGCTCTGCTCGACGTAGATCGCGCCGTTCGCGGGGACGGCCTTTGGGAAGCCGCTCTCGTGCGTGCTGCAGGTCGGCGCCGACGAGCTCGTCTCGTTCGTCCCCGAGCACCGGTAGACGTCGACGGTGCCGTTGCTCAGGAACGAGAGCCGCCACGCGTTGACCGCCGCGTTGTTCAGGTAGATGCCGCTGAGCTGCGCTGCCCGCTGGATGTCGACGAGCGATGTGGAGAAGCGTGTGAAACTGATCGGCTGCTTGAGCATCGTTCTGATCTGCGGAGTCGAGTTCGAGTCGTACTGCTTCGCGCCGTTCATCATCGTCACCGACCCGTTCACCTGCCCCTCGGCGTAGATGTCGGCGTAGGCGGTCCCGTTGTGGGTGACGTTGTGCGCGGTGCCGCTCGAGTCGATGCCGGCGTAGATCTTCCCGTAGGTCGTGGCGCCGGAGCCCACCGTGTAGTCGGAGTTCGTGATCATCAGGAAGTCGGCGATCGAGGCGGGGCGCAGCCACTTCTCGATCACGCGCACCGGGGAGGTCGTGCCCTGCTTCCGTCCGGTGGCGATGATGTCGGTGTAGGCGGCCGTGGACGTGGGGCCGGTGACCTGGAGGTTGTACTCGTAACCGTTGGTCAGCGAGCGCCATTTGTCCTTGCCGTTCGGGTAGGTCCACGTCGTCCCGAACGTCCATGCAGTCGGGCTCGAGGCTCCGGGTGCGACCAGCGTGCCGTCCGACGCCCGACGCGTCGACTCGCCGAGCGCGACGTCGTGGAAGAAGTACTGGTTGTCGTCGAGCAGCTTCGACGTGTAGTCGTCAAGGCCGGCCTCGGCCGCCTGGAACGCGGCGTCGCTGACCGTGGCCTTGGCGGCCCGGCTCGAGTCGCCCCGAACCAAGTCGATCAGGCTCACCGACAGGAGCGCGATCGCGGCCGTGAGGAACACGACCAGCACCATCGCGGTTCCGTCTTCGCTTCTCAGCAGGCGGCGGGTCATTGACACGTGTCCGCTCTCAGCGCGATGTTGGTCTGGTAGGTCGAGCCGGCTCCGCCGAGCCCCGCCCGCGGCGCGATCACGAGCTTGACGTTCGCCGATGCCACGGCCGACGGGTTCGTGGTCGCCTGGTTGGCGGCGTCCTTGTAGGTCAGGATCGACGCGTTCGTGACCGACCCGACCAGCGTGGACCACGCGCCCAGCGACGGGATCGTCCAGGGCGGCCCACCGGTGTTGGTGCTGGTGGCGAAGGCGCGCTGGAACTGGCCGCCCGAGAGACGGTAGGACACCTGGCGCAGGTGGTACGGCGTGAGTCGGTCGGGCGAGTAGAAGGTGACCTGAGTGGTGGTGGCGGTCGTGACCGGCAACGTCGTGTCGTCCTTGCACTGCGCCTGGCGCAGGTCCGCTGCGAGCGTGTCCACCGCGCGCCGGACCTCCGTCTGCAGGTCGGCCAGCTCCTGCGCTCGGCCGGCGGTCTTGACCGTGGAGGTCATGATCGCCGACCAGGCGACCATGACGCCGACGGTCAGGATGAACGTCGACGCCAGGAGCTCGATGAGCGTGTAGCCGTTCTGCTCGAGCACGGTCCGGCGAATCGGCAGTCTCAACACGTCGTGCTCCCGCTGGTGAGCGCCACGCCGTTCGGCGAGTTGAAGGTCATCGACGGTCCCGAGACGGACTGTCCGGTGAGCGTACGGCTGGCGCTCGTCACGTTCGACTTACCGAAGATCGTGTAGGTGGTGCCGCTCGGCAGGACCGGAACCTTGAGGACCGCGGCGGCGCCCGTGGTTGCGTTCGTCGTTCCGGTCACCGTGAAGTTCCAGGGCGAGCCGCCCCAGGGGCCCGCGCTCATCGTGACCGTCGCACCCTTGCAGGCGATTCCGGATCGGGTGACCTGAACGCTGACGAGCGAGGTCGGCGCGTTCGTCAGGGTGAACGTGTGCGTGAGGGTCGTCGGGTAGGCATCCGGCACGTTCTCGGTCCTCGACACCTCGGGCGTCTGGGCCACGGGGTCGTACTCGTAGAAGCCGCCGTTGAGCG
>Ga0207683_10005950_pt1 | contig 10453 bp, 13 predicted proteins | sample KBSM73metaG_FD_184333 | JGI IMG/M metagenome (GOLD analysis project Ga0207683, IMG submission 184333) | Miscanthus rhizosphere microbial communities from Kellogg Biological Station, Michigan, USA - KBS M7-3 metaG (SPAdes) (version 2) | ecosystem: Host-associated > Plants > Roots > Rhizosphere >...
CGTGGCATAAGCATATGAAATTGTTACGTTATTGGAGAATGGTGCGGTCGAGAGGACTCGAACCTCCACGGGTTGCCCCGCTAGCACCTCAAGCTAGTGCGTCTACCAATTCCGCCACGACCGCATGTTGAAGAGGAATACCGGCTGACGGCCGGCAATTGGCGCCGCGCATGTAACAAATCGCTTCGGACGGGACAAGGGCGACGCGCGGAGCCCGAATCAGCGGTCGCCGACCGCCCGCGGCAGCATTTCCTTCAGTTCCACGGCGATCCGGTTCCCGCTCACCACCACGGCGCCCCTAGCGACCGGGAAGTTGTTGACCAGGATCTTCACCTCGTCGTCTTCCGAGGCGTCGAGCTCGATGATGGCACCGCGGCCGAGCCGGAGCGCCTGGTGCACCGGCATGGACGTGGTGCCGAGCACGACCGCGATGTCGAGGGTGACCTTGTCGAGCGTCGCCACTGGGTACACATCCTTTTGGGGCGAAACGCCCTGACCTTTCGAGGTCACCACGGTATGGTTACCCGGTGGTTAACATCCGCGACGATCTCAGTTTTGGCCTGAAAAGCGCCGGCCTGCCCCCCGTGGAATGGCAGGTGAGCGACGGCTTGGTGCCCTACGAGCAGGCGCTCGCCGCGATGGATGCGCGCGCCGCCGCGATCGGGGACGGCCGCGCGGCCGAGCTCGTCTGGCTGCTCGAGCATCCGCCGCTCTACACCGCCGGCACCAGCGCCAACACGAATGACCTGATCGAGGCGCGCTTCCCGGTCCATGAGACGGGCCGCGGCGGGCAGTTCACCTATCACGGGCCCGGCCAGCGCGTGGTCTACCTGATGCTCGACCTGAAGCGGCGCGCGCCGGACGTGCGGCGCTATGTGGCGACCCTGGAGGAGTGGCTGATCCGCACGCTCGGCGCCTTCAACGTGCGCGCCGGGCGGCGCGAGGACCGCATCGGCGTGTGGGTCGCACGGCCCGACAAGGGCGCGGGAAGCGAAGACAAGATCGCCGCCATCGGCATCCGGCTCAAGCGCTGGGTCAGCCTGCACGGCGTCGCGCTCAACGTCGATCCGGATCTCACGCACTTCTCCGGCATCGTGCCGTGCGGCGTCGCCGATCCGCGCTATGGCGTGACGAGCCTGGTGGACCTCGGCCACGTCGTCACACTGCCGGAGGTCGATATGGTACTGCGGCGGGAGTTCGAGGGACTGTTCGGAGCGACGCGCGACGCGGTGAAGACCGCCGAGCACACGATCTAGGAGCGTGTACTCATAGCGCACCTCTCGGGATGCGCGGCCGTTCCTTGAACGGCGCCGACGGGGACGACCCACCCCGTCAGCCCCGCGCAGGTCTTTGCCGGGTGAAGCTTCGCCGCATCGGCGGTTGTGGCCGCCTTCTGGCCCAAAACCCACGTTAGCGTTGGCTATCTATTCTTTGCGGGCGAGCCGCAGGAGGCGACGATGCGCCACTCTGTTTTCGGACTAGCCGGTTTCTGCGCCTTCCTCGGCCTTTGTGATGCAGCCGCAGCGCAAATTTGCCGACCCGTCAGCGAGCGAACGCGGGCCGGCGATGTCGGGTGCTGGATCATCGCACACGGCTCAATGGGACAGCTCGCCGAGCCGCAGGTGTTCTGGCATCTCGACACCTTTCCGACGCGCGCGGCGGCGGACGCGGCCAAAGGACCACGCGGCACCGTGGTTGAGTCCTATGACAAGGTTTGGCTGCTCACCATCGAAGCTAAAGGCTGGCGTCCATCCGGCGGCGAGCGCATCAACGAAATAGGCCCGCTCCCGGTCGTCGCGGGTCGCGGATACGCCGCGCAGTACATGGAGGCGACTTTCGATCCGGGCATGACAGCGCCATCGCATGAGCATCCCGGACCCGAAGCCTGGCATACGCTCACGGGAGAAACCTGTCTTGAGACGCCCGACGGAACATTCATCGGCCGCGCAGGCGGCCCTCCTGTGATTGTCCCCGGCGGTGCGCCGATGCATCTGACCGCCACGGGAACGGAGCAGCGCCGCTCGCTCGTTCTCATCCTCCACGATGCCGCACACAACCCAACGACTCCGAGACGCGATTTTGTCCCGAAAGGATTATGCAAGTAACGCGAAGTCCGGGCGGCGATGGACCCTATTCAGTCTTGATGCCGGCGAACTTGATCACCTTGGCCCACTTTTCGGTGGCCTCTGAGAGGATCGTCCCGAATTCCGCAGGCGAGCCCCCAAGCACGCTGCCGCCCAACTCGACGATCCGCGCTTTGACTTTGGCATCGGCGACGCCGGCATTGAGCTCCTTGTTCAGCATATCGATGATTTCGACCGGGGTGTTCCTCGGCGCGCCGATGCCGGCAAAACCGCTGGCCTCATAACCAGGCACGAAGTCTCCCACCGTCGGAACGTCCGGAAACACGTCCAGTCGGGCCGCGGTCGTCACCGCCAGGGCACGCAGCTTGCCGGCCTTGATGTGTTCAATCCCTTCCGACACCGGACAGAAAATCACCTGCAAGTGGCCGCCGATCAGATCGGTGACCGCAGGCGCGCCGCCCCGATACGGGACGTGGACCAGGTTCACCCCGGTCATCATCTTGAAGAGTTCGCAAGCAATGTTTTGCGGCGTGCCGGGGCCGGCCGACCCGTAATTGATCTTGCCCGGGTTCGCCCTGGCATAAGCGATGAGCTCAGGGATCGTTGTGACCGGAACCGACGGATGCACCACGACCACGTATGCCAGCCGCGCGACGGCGATGACCGGCACGATGTCGCGGATGAAGTCGAAATTGAGATTGGTGTAGAGCGCGGCATTGATCGCGTGCGGGGTCACGATTTGCAGCAGCGTATAGCCATCCGCGGGTGCCTTCGCGACCGCCTCGGTGCCGATGTTGCCGCTCGCGCCGGCGCGATTCTCGATGATGAATTGCTGGCCGAGGCGGTCCGACAGCCATTGACCCATCAGGCGCGCCTGGATGTCGGTAGCCCCGCCGGGGGGAAAGCCGACGATGATGCGCACCGGCCGTGACGGATAGGCTTGCGCTTGCGCCATGCGCGACACGGCCGGCAACGCAGCAGCACTCGCGGCCAGATGCAGGAATGTGCGACGGGGAAGTTTCATGACGCTCCCTCCACAGTCTGCGGGTAGCTCTAGAGCATGATCCCGAAAAGCATGTCCTCGACCCCGATCGGGGATCGGACACCGGTTCTCGGAAAAGATCATGCTCCACCAAGAACCTAAAGCGAGATGACGACTCGAAGAAAAAGTCATCTCGCTTTAGCAATCCGAGTCTAATGCCCGTGCATCATCCTGGTCGGCTTTTCCAGGAGCTCGAAGTCGTAGCCCTTGCAGTTCACCTTCGGGTTGGTCGCGGCGAACATGCCGAGCGGGTTGTCCTTGAACAGCCAGGCATGCAGGTCATAGTGCACGAATTCCTTCGGAATGAGCGGCTCGTGGCCTTCCATCGGCCCCATGAAGGTTTGGCCGAACAAAGAAGGTGCCTGCTTGGTGTCGGGCGTGAGCGGCACCAGCCACTCGACCGCAACCAGTTTCAGTTTCTTCCCGACCGGCTCGTAAATCAGAACGTTCGGCTTCATCGGATCGGGTGGACCTTTGACGGTCAGATTGACGAAGTGCACGCCCATCGCACCCTTGGCGTATTCCATGTGGCCGGCGATTTTTTCACCCGAGTAATGAATGCAGCCGACCGTGGACAGATAGAGGTCGCGAACGGCGACTTTGTAGTCCTGGTATTTCTCCAGCGATTTGCGCAGCGCATCGATCTGCGCCTTGTGTTGATCTTGTGCGGCGGCGGACCAAACGGCCGTCATCGAGGCAAGACTCAGGATCACGGCGAAGATGCCGGCAGATTTTGCGAATTTCATCGTTCCCCCCAGGATGACGAAGTCGAGCATGTTCGGATGTCATCCGAGCCCAAATACTGGCGCCTTCCGCTGCTCCCGGCAAGGCCGTTGCCGCGGAGTCGCGGGCGCCCCTCCCCCGCACACGCCGCCCTAGTTCGGCTTCGGCGGCTCGCTGCGCTTCACGCAGCTGATCGCCTTCGGCTGGCACGCGATCCCGATATTGGGACACATCGGATCGCCGTTCTCGGCCCGGCTGCAGGTCATGCAGGCGTCGGTCCATTCGGCGCAAGTCTTCTCGCGGTCGCCATAGCCGAGCATCGAGGCTTCCTCGGAGTTCGGATCGAGCGGCGCCGGCCGCTGTTGCGCCGATGCGCCGACCAGCAGCAAGGCAGCGAGCGCGAGGACTGTGGCGATGGCGTGCATGTCACGCCGTCCGCAGCACGGAGAAGCGCTCGCCCGGACGGCGCTGCTCAAGCAATTTCATATCGCCCTCCTCCGCATCGACCGCCTCGACGCGCGCCGCCGGCGGCCCGCGCCGGCACGCGTCGATCATCGCCGCGATCACATCGTCCGCGCCGGAAAGCACTGCCTCCACAGTGCCGTCGCGCCGGTTCCTCACCCAGCCCTCGAGGCCAAGCCGCAGCGCCTCGTGCTCGACGAAGGCGCGATAGCCGACGCCCTGCACCCGCCCGCGCATGACGACGTGGCGGATCATGCGATCTCTCCGGTCTCGGCCGGGCGCGCGCCGCGATAGCCGGGCGCGAGGCGGCGCAGTTGGGTGAGATAGCGTTCCGGCATGCGCCAGTCGGCCGCCGACGCTATCACGCGCTCCTGATAGCCCGGCATCGGACGCGGCCGGCCGCCGCCGCGCCCGACATAGATCAGCGCGCGCGCACGCTTGCCTTCGCGCTCGACCGTGCACATCGCGCGGCGGTACAGCCCGCTGTCAAGGCTCTCGAACAGATTGAGCGCCGCAAGGTCGCGCGGCGTCAGCCGCCACAGCACCCCGAACACGCAGGCACCCGGCGCGCGCGCGAACGCGCCGTAGCCGCGCGCAATGACGTAGCAGTAGCCGCGCAGCGCCGCGATCCCGAGCGCCGTCGCGCCCGGGCAGCGCTTGCGCATGGCGGCGCGCTCCATGTTGGCGCCGTAGGCGAAATAAAGCGTCATGACGCGGGCCGCCCGACACTCTGGCGCGTCCCTGTGATGATCGAGAACACGAGCGAGACCAGCGCCGGCAGACAGGCGATGAAGACCAACACCTTCAGGATCGTCATGAACGTGCCGAAGTCGGGCGAGAACAACAGTCCGAAAATGATGATCACCAGCATCAGCCCGAACGCGACATCGTCCGCGGACCGTTCGGCCTCGACGCCCGGTGCGGCATTCGGATTGGTCAGGAAGGCGACCAGCATCAGCAGCAGCGCCAGCGCCAGCGCATAGATGACCGCGACGCCGATTGCGCCGGCCGGCCCCTGACCCGCATCGCGCAGCCGTTTGATGTGGATCGCGAGCCAGGCCCAGAGCAGCGCCGCTTGCGCCACCGCGAACGGCGTAAGACCCGCGCGCGCCCGCACCGTTCCGTCTAGCAGGGCCTGCGCGGCGAAACCGGCGAGATAGATCGCGATCAGGCTGAGCCAGAACGGCCTGCGCGCAAGCCGTCCTTGCGTCGTGGTGAACAGGTTCAGCAGATCCATGCCGCGAGATTGGCATGGCCGGTGGCGACCGCGCTACTTGCGCTTCTTTTCCGGGTGCGCATCCACCAGGCGCTCCATCGGCGGCGCAGAGCCTTCCGGATGCTCGGCGATACTTTCCACCGATGACCGTTCCACTTCCTGCTCGTAGGTCTCGAGCCGCGCGTTCTTGTCGGGATCGGCCGCGGTGCGGTCGCCGTCCGGTTTCGGCTTGGGGGTCGGTGCCATGGGACTTCTCCTTCAGGCGTTGACGATCTTCCCGCCGTTCGGATGCAGCACCTGCCCGGAAATGTAGGAGGCGTCATCGCTGGCGAGAAACACGTAGCAGGGCGCCACTTCATTGGGTTGGCCGGCGCGCTCCATCGGGACGCTCTCGCCGTGCCTGGCGACCTTCTCGGCCTTGAACGAGGCAGGGATGAGCGGCGTCCAGATCGGCCCGGGCGCCACGCCGTTGACGCGGATGCCCTTGTCCACCAGCGCCTGCGACAGCGAGCGCGTCATCGCCACGATCGCGCCCTTGGTGGCGGCATAGTCGATCAGCGTCTTGTGGCCCTGATAGGCGGTGATCGACGTGGTGTTGATGATGCTCGCGCCGCTCTGCATGTATTGCAGGCACGCGCGCGTCATATGGAAGTAGGAGAACACGTTGGTGCGGAAGGTGCGTTCGAGCTGTTCGGACGATAGCTGCGCCGGATCGTCGACCTCGTGCTGTTCGGCGGCGTTGTTCACCAGGATGTCGATGCGGCTGAACTCCTCGTTGATGCGCTCGACCGACTCCCAGCAGAACATCTCGTCGCCGACGTCGCCCTTGAACAGAAGGGCACGGCTTCCTTCGCCCTCGACCAGGCGCGCGGTCTCCTTTGCGTCGGCGGTCTCTTCCAGATAGAGGATCGCGATCAGCGCACCTTCGCGCGCCATCGCCACCGCGACCGCGCGGCCGATGCCGCTGTCGCCGCCGGTGATGACCGCAACCTTGTCCTTCAGCTTGCCGACGCCGGGATATTTCGGCCGGTAGTCCGGCCGCGGGCGCATTTCGCTTTCGACCCCCGGCTGGTGGTCCTGCACCTGCGGCGGCTGCCTGATTTTCTTCGCCTTTTCGGCAGTTTGTTCGGGCTTGCGCTGGATGTTCATGTCCCGCTCTCCGGTGCCGGGACGGGAACGTCTCAGGACAGGCTGGGTTCCCTCAAGCGCGTTTGCGCAGCACCAGCACCATCGTGGCGAGGTGGCGGCAGAGGAAGCGCAACAGCGGATCGAGCGCGCGCGGCGCTGCGAGGCGCGCCAGCGGCTTCAGCCGGCTGTGCGCGACGCGGTAGCGGATCCAGTCGGGCTCAGCGCGCTCTTCGATCTCGAAGGCGCGGCCGAACAGCGCCTCGGCCTCGCGCGCCGGGCGATACGCGACCTCCTCGCGCATCGAGGCGATGCTGCGCGCAACCCACGCGTCGCGCGACAGGCCCTCACGCTGCCAGCCAAGTCCGAGCCGGTGCGCAGCTGAGAAGTAGCCCGGCCGCGGAAAGCGATGCGCCAACGGCAGCCCGACATGCTGCTCGAACCAGAGCTCGCGGCTCGGAAACAGCGCGACGAACAGTCCCCCGGGCTTGAGCACGCGCGCGATCTCGCTGACCGACTGTTCGAAGTCGGCGATGTGCTCGAACACCATGTTCGACGTGACGGCGTCGAAGCGCGCGTCGGCGAACGGTAGTCGACCGTCGGGCGCGATCTGCCGGATGTGGTCGCGCAGTGCGGGATTTTTCTTTACGTCGTCGAACAGCCAGGCCCACGGGCCGGCGTACCAGTCGCAGCCTTGCGCATCCAAGCCTTCGCGCCGCGCGAGCGCGACGAACTCGCCCTGCCCGCAGCCGAAATCGAGCACGGCCGCGCGCTCGCCCGCACGGCGGCGCACCTGGTCGAGGATGAAAGCGTGATTGAGCGACATGGGCGGCCTTAGAGCATGATCCCGAAAAGTGGACACCGGTTTTCGGAAAAGATCATGCTCCACGAAAAAACATAGAGCGAGATGACAAAGTCATCTCGCTCTACGCGAATTCCATGATCACCGCGTCGACCGCGAGGCTGTCGCCGGGCTTGGCGTGCAGCGTCTTCACCGTACCGTCGCGCTCGGCGCGCAGCACGTTTTCCATCTTCATCGCCTCGACCACGGCCAGCGTCTCGCCCGCCTTGACCTCCTGCCCCTCGGCGACCGCGATCGACTTGACCAGACCCGGCATCGGGCAGAGCAGCTTCTTGCCGGTGTCGGCCGCGACCTTGACCGGCATCAGCCGCGCGTAGTTGGCCTCGCGCTCGGTATAGACCTGCGTGCGCGCATGCGCGCCGCGCCACGACAGCAGGTAGCCGTTCGGGATCGGCCGCGCCTGCACGGCGACCGGCTTGCCGTTGACCAGGCCCGACCACAGCGGCTCGCCCGGCTTCCAGGATGATTTGAGCGCGATCAGTTCGCCGGCGTAGCGCACCGACAGCGAGGCTTCGCCTGCGCCCGGCACGAGGCTCGTCTCGACCGGCGCCGCACCTTCGTCGATCACATCGACGGTGTATTCCTTGGCGTCGAGCCACACCCGGCGGCTGGTCGCGCGCGTCACCGCGCGGCCGGTGAGCTGTCCCGAGATCAGCCGCTTGCGGCTGCCGAGCTTGTGGTCGATCGCGACCGCGACGGCGGCGAGCATCCTGACGCTCTCGCCTTCCGGCGCCGGGTTCTGGAAGCCGTGCTTGAATTCCTCGGCGATGAAGCCGGTCGAGAGCTTGCCCGAGCGCCAGCGCGGGTGCGCCATCAGCGCCGACAGGAACGGGATGTTGTGGCGGATGCCCTCGATCGCGAAGGCATCGAGGGCTGCGGCCTGCGCGTCGATCGCGGCTTCGCGCGTATCGGCATGCGTGACCAGCTTGGCGATCATCGGGTCGTACCAGATCGAGATCTCGCCGCCTTCGTACACGCCGGTGTCGTTGCGCACCGTGATGCCGCCGCTATGGCTCTCTTGCGGCGGCCGGTAGGTCGTCAGCCGTCCGGTCGAAGGCAGGAAGTTGCGCGTCGGGTCCTCGGCATAGACGCGGCTCTCGACCGCCCAGCCGGTGAGCTTCACGTCGGCCTGCTTCAGCTTCAGCGGCTCGCCCGCCGCGACCCGGATCATCTGCTCGACCAGATCGATGCCGGTGATCAATTCCGTCACCGGATGCTCGACTTGCAGCCGCGTGTTCATCTCGAGGAAGAAGAAGCTGCGGTCCTGCCCGGCGACGAACTCGACCGTGCCCGCGCTGTCGTAGCCGACCGCCTTCGCCAGCGCGACCGCCTGTTCGCCCATCTTCTTTCGGGTCGCCTCGTCGAGCAGCGGCGACGGGGCCTCCTCGATGACTTTTTGATTACGGCGCTGGATCGAGCATTCGCGTTCGCCGAGATAGATGACGTTGCCGTGCTTGTCGCCGAGCACTTGAATCTCGATGTGGCGCGGATCGACGATGAATTTCTCGATGAACATGCGGTCGTCGCCGAACGAGGACTTCGCCTCCGACTTGGAGCGCGCGAAGCCTTCCGCCACCTCGGACTGCGAATAGGCGATGCGCATGCCCTTGCCGCCGCCGCCGGCCGAGGCCTTGATCATCACCGGATAGCCGATCTCGTCGGCGATCTTCACCGCGTGCTTCTCGTCGTCGATCACGCCGAGATGGCCCGGCACGGTCGAGACTTTGGCGGCCGCCGCCGCCTTCTTGCTTTCGATCTTGTCGCCCATGGCGGCGATGGCGTGCGGGTTCGGCCCGATGAACGCGATGCCGGCCGCTTCGAGCGCGCGCGGGAACGCCTCGCGCTCGGAGAGGAAGCCGTAGCCCGGATGCACCGCTTGCGAGCCGGTCGCCTTGCAGGCCGCCAGGATCTTCTCGATGACCAGATAGCTTTCGGCCGCGGCGGGCGGGCCGATGTGCACGGCCTCGTCTGCCATCTCGACATGCAGCGCGTCGCGGTCGGCGTCGGAATAGACCGCGACGGTCGCGATCCCCATTTTGCGGGCCGTCTTGATGATCCGGCAGGCGATCTCGCCGCGATTGGCGATCAGGATGCGCTTGAACATGTGCCCTTTACCCGAAACCGGCTCTCTGGCTTGCGGCGTTGCAGCAAAAAAGTCAATCGGACCGGCCGCGGCCCCGAGGACAGCGTGCTCATGAGCCTGGCGGCGACAGCAAATCGTTCTCTGCAGCTGGCACCGCCTGGACGAACGATCTTTGCGCGCCGTGCAACTGGCCAGTTCCCGCTGCGCGGCCTATATGTCTGCCGGGTTCATCATTTAACGACGGAGGATACGGATGGCTCTCTCACTGGGCGACACCGCGCCCGATTTCGAAGCGGAAACGACCGAAGGACGCATCAAATTCCACGACTGGATCGGCGACAAATGGGCGGTGCTGTTCTCGCACCCGAAGGATTTCACGCCCGTATGCACCACCGAGCTCGGCTACATGGCCAAGATCAAGCCGGAGTTCGACAAACGGAATGTGAAGATCATCGGCCTCTCGGTCGACCCGGTCGACCGCCACGCCGGCTGGGCCGCCGACATCAAGGAAACGCAAGGCCATGCGCCGAACTATCCGATGATCGGCGACACCGATTACAACGTCTCGAAGCTCTACGGCATGCTGCCGGCCGCCGTGTCGGGCGATCCGGCGAAGCGCACGCCGGCCGACAATCAGACCGTGCGCAACGTGTTCGTCATCGGTCCGGACAAGAAGGTGAAGCTCATTCTGGTCTATCCGATGACCACGGGGCGCAACTTCGACGAGGTGCTGCGCGTGATCGACAGTCTGCAGATGACCGCGAAGCACAAGGTCGCGACGCCGGTGAACTGGAAGCAGGGCGAGGACGTGATCATTGCCGGTTCGGTGTCGGACGACGACGCGAAGAAGACCTAT
>Ga0207683_10005953_pt1 | contig 10452 bp, 9 predicted proteins | sample KBSM73metaG_FD_184333 | JGI IMG/M metagenome (GOLD analysis project Ga0207683, IMG submission 184333) | Miscanthus rhizosphere microbial communities from Kellogg Biological Station, Michigan, USA - KBS M7-3 metaG (SPAdes) (version 2) | ecosystem: Host-associated > Plants > Roots > Rhizosphere >...
CTGCATCCACCTCTCGAAGCCCTCGCGGCCGTGCCACTGCCCGCCGAACGGCAACGAATCGGCCTGGATCATCACGATCTGCGGATGAAGTGTCGCGGCTACGGGCCCAAAGTCTTTACCGCCAGTCTGCACGTACTCCGACCCGGCCTGATAGAAGCGCTGAAGCGCCTCGATGCCATTGCTGGTGTGATCGCTGGTGCTCATCACGTTCGCTCCTTCGTTTATACGGCAGGACATCCCACCGCCTTGTCCTGACAGCGCGGGGGCTGCTCGGCGCCGAGGAACGCACTAGCCGGTCAGATTCAGATGACCCATCAGATTCAGATCCTCGTGGTCTCTCAACGCGTGATCGGATACCACTTGTGCCTTCCGGTGCCTTCACTGTGTAGACGAACCAGTACTGCAGAGCGTGAGATCGAGCACCACGCACGCCAGTCCGGACTGGCCCAACGCGATTGCGCAGCCAATCGACGAATGGTGCGATTGCAGACCTGTGCGCTTCCGCGATATCACGATCACGCCAGCACCTCCTGGCATGGATCTGCGCCACGCGATCACTCCCCTGCTGGGCGAGGCGAAAAATCCCATCGATGCCACCATCGCGGACGCCGTCGCATGGCTGTGTCCGGAACGGGGCCGTGAACCGTCGTGAACCGACGGGTGGCTCGGCCTGCCCCAACGCAGCCAACCAGGTCGTGCGCGTCCCCCGTGACATGCGCGACTGGGTCAACTTCGCATCCACCGGCAATCCCGGCTGGGCGTCCTACGATCCGAACACACGATCCACCCGTGTCTACACCGCCGAGCCAACCACGCAGTTCTGGAACTCCATGATCAGCAGGCGCCGCCGATCCGGATCGATGCGGCTGGGGCGACACCCCGCACCGGGGCAGTTCTGTCGATATGCTTGCCGGGCTGTTCGTGGCCGGATTCGCCGCCTTCGCGCCACCCTTGCGCACGCCGTCACCGCTTCTCCCTAGTGATCATCTGCTGCGTTCAGTGCATCTTCCGGTCCAAGTTCTTTTGGCGGGCAACACTGTTCACGATTCAGGGAAGGGGCCTCAGCGGGTACGGTCGGTGGTGCCCGCGTGGCGATATCACCTGTGGTCCAACGCCTCACACGCTTTGCCAGCCGCAGGTTCCTGACGAGGTGAATGCTTGTATCCGTCAGTTTGTGATCGAACACCGTAACGGTGCTTAGTCGGTGCGGCCTTTGGCGGCGCCCAGCTTGCGGTGTCTCACATCCGGTCCCAGATTCTCGATCCGTCGGAGACCGGCGCACCTTCACGCGTGAGGGCCTTCCCGGTCTTCGCGCATCGCCGATACTGCCAGTGCCGTTGTGACAAGCACGACGACTGGCCGGCAGTCGACGCAGCCATCAAACCGGCGACCCGTTCGCCGACGTCCGACACACGTTGGCTGACGCGCCGGCAACCGACGATCAAATCAGCCGCGAAGCCCTGGCCCCACCGGGTAAAGATTCACCTCTGCGCACGGAGGGAATACGGTGTGATCGAATATGGCGGGTTACCGGTAAGTGTGTAATATCTACTGTCACAATATGTTTCGGCATCTCTTCGCGTCCGGTCTCAGTACAGTTGGCAGGTTTCGCAATGAATCCGGCATCTGACGGATTGACCGTAGATTCTCAGTGAAGTCGGCGCGCGTACCAAGGCGGAGCTGTAGTGAACGGCTACTAGAACACGTTCCAGTTCGGCTGCGAGCCTGAGCCCGGGTTATCGGAACTGGACGTCCCGTCGCCGAGCTCATCGCCACCCGCTTCTACGGCGCCACCCGTACCGCGCGGCCCGAGACCGTACGCACAGCGTGCCCGGGTGAGGTACACGCGGCCACTCACTGAGAGTGGGTATTAGCGGCGGCGCCCCCACCGAATCACAGGCTGGTTCGCGGGGGCCGCCACTGTCCCGGGACGAGCCTTGATCGACACGCTGCCGTTGGTTTGGCAGGTGGACGTGGTGCCCGAGTCCTGGCAGCTCGGTAGAGCATCGGCGGCAGGCGCGGAAACGCCCGCCACTACCGCCAAACTCACCATCAACAGTGCTGACTTGCGGCGATTTGTCATATGTCTTTCACCTTTTGGGCTACTAGGCCGGTACCACAATGGTCATTCGCTGCACGCCCTGACATCCGCTCACCCATCAGTGACAATCCGATATGACAATGGCGGCGGTCGGACCGAGGGGCGTACCGTTGGCCGCCGCCCGCTGGAACGCATCGTCACGGGCAGCTTCGACAGTCACCCCGGCACCGCCGGCCACGATCTCGTTGCTGTCGTCACCAACGGACACGATGCAGAGATTATCGTTGGTCACCTCATCGCTGGTGCACTCTTGACCACCCGCGCTCTGGCACTGCGCGATCACCTGCGCCGAGGCTTCTTCATTGGTGGCGCCGCTCGCTTTGAAACCCACCAGGCCATCAACGAACACACCGGTACCGACCGCGACGGAGATGTCATTTGTGTCCTCGATAGCGCCACCCGGCCCGCCCGCCCAGGCGGTGTTTGTCGAGATCGCTACAGCGATAACGCCCGCAGCCACGAGCGGCGCAACCAAACGGGTACCACGCATGCCGCCCCTCCTCGATGTAGTTCTGAATCGTTATACCAGCGCGCATGGCCCGGAGCTGTCTAATGGGCAGAGTCGCCGTTCTGGCCGGGTGTTACTCATGAAATCGCGTGGCCCTGTTGCTACTCGTCGGCCACCCTCATGCGCTTCGGCATCCCGCTCACCCTGGTGTCCCTGACCATCAACGACGAGCAACGGGACCGGGAGGTCCGCGACGACCGGGCCACGCTCTACACATCGTTTCGCCGCTACGTCGAAGGCAACCCCGTCTACGTGCCGTTCGCCAGCTCCTTCGCCACTCACCACGGCGGCGTGCACATCTTTGACCGCATGCCCGCGACGCGCATCGCTATCGACTGGCTGTGGGAAGACCTAAAAGAGCTCAAGTTCCTCAACGGGTCTCCGCCAAATCGGCTTTGACACGGCTGGGTGTCACGCCGGGAATCACGCAATGACATGAATTTCATGTGCTGGTGGTTTCAAGCCGGTGCGAAAGTACGCGTTTCATGCCCAGTCCGCTGAGATGGTTGGCAGTTTTCGCAATGAATCTGGCGGTCGACGAATCTGCTGCCGAATCTCAGTGCAGCTAGCGTCTCCAGATCGTGCTCGGAGGACGAGATCGTGCCGCCTGCGGAGCTGCCGGGATCGAACATGCGGCCTCTCCTACGGTCACGCGATACCTTCCCACGTGCGCGATCGCCGCCTACACGGAAGCGAATCATCACTCAGAGCCGTGGCTGGCGACCGAACACTGCTGCAACCTCGACCACGATGCGCCGCACGTTGGGCTACCTCGCCTTTGCAACGTGTTCGAAATGTCACGGTGACGGTTCTCTAAGGGGCTTGGAAACCTAATCATGCTGTCCCCCAGCATCTTCACTGACCGGGCGCGGCAAGGTAGTCGAGGACAGCCGCGGTAGCCGCGAAGTTGTGGATGCTCACGATCCGGGGACTGGGTCCGCAGCACTTTGAGAATGCTGTCGAACGTCGCCTGCTGGGTCAGCATCGCTACCCGCGACGTGCCGTCCAGGCCAACGCCGCTGACGTAGGCGGTCTTGGCGATCAGGTCACCAAAGCGCTGAAGCTCGAAGGCCGTTTGTGCACCGAGCGGCTGGTTGTGCGCGCGACTTCGGCACCATAGGGTCGGGCGATGGGAGGGATGTCGCCGCCGATGGCGCGGCTGCAGCGTGCGCTGCGCGGCCCCGTGCTGGTCCCCGACCACCCTTCCTACGACGTCGCCCGCACGACGTTCAACGGGATGACCGATCGACACCCTACGGTGATCGCGTGCTGCGCCGGCAGCGACGACGTCGCCGCGGCGGTCGCCTGGGCGCAGAACGAGGGCCTCCCGGCGGCCATCCGCGGCGGTGGCCACAGCGTGGCCGGTCACTCGGTGTGCCAAGACGGCCTGGTGATCGATCTGCGGCTGCTGGGCGGGGTACAGGTCGATCCCGAGTCGCGGCGCGTCCGGGTCGGTGGCGGAGCGACGTGGCGCAGTGTCGACGCGCTCAGCGCGGCACACCGGCTGGCGATGCCCGGCGGCACCTACGACACGACGGGCGTCGCGGGCCTGACCCTGGGCGGCGGGATCGGCCATCTGATGGGCCTACACGGCCTGACCCTCGACAACCTGGTCTCGGCCGAGGTCGTCCTCGCCGACCGCAGCGTCGTGACTGCCTCGCAGACGGCAGAGCACGAGCTGTTCTGGGCGCTGCGCGGCGGCGGGGGCAACTTCGGCGTCGTGACCGAGTTCGAATTCGCGCTGCACCCGCTGCCCGCCGTGTGGGGCGGGATCATCGCCTACCCGCGGCCGCACATGCGCGACGCGATCCGGCTGTTCCGCGACGTGATGGCATCGGCGCCCGACGAGCTGACGCTGATGTGCTACGTGAATCACCAGAAGGTGCCCGAGGGGGCCGCGTACATCACGGTCTGCTTCGCCGGCGACGCCGAGGCCGCCGAGGAAGCCGTCCGCCCGCTGCGCGAGAGCCTGCCGGTGCTGAGTGACGGCCTCGGCCTCACGAGCTACCTGCAGATCCAGGTGATGCAGGGCGATCTGCCGTTTGGGCTGCGCCATTACTGGAAGGGCCACTTCGTCGACTCGCTGCCCGACGATCTGATCGACGCGATCGTCGACCACTACCTCGCTCACCCGCAGGATGGCTGGGACGCCGTGCTGATCGAGCAGATGCACGGCGCCGCGCTGCGCGTGCCCCCGGACGCTACCGCGTTCAGCCGCAGGGAGAAGTGCTTCAACGTGACCGCAATCGCGGTCTGGGAGGACGCAGCCGGTGACGCCGACCACATCGCCTGGGCGCGGCGCACGGCCGCCGCGCTCGGGGAGCGCTCGGCCAGCGGCGGCGGCTACCTCAACTACGGAGCTCCAGACGAGCCCATCGAACGCGTGCGCGCAGCCTACGGAGACGCGAAGTTCGAGCGGCTACGGCAGGTCAAGCGGCGCTACGACCCGCACAACCTCTTCCGCTTCAACCACAACATCCCGCCCGCCGAGGCATAGGAGCGGCAGCCCGGGCGGCCTGTCGCAGAGGGCTGAGCTCATCGCGGCACCTTCTACTGCGCTGATGGTTTCGCGGTTTGTTTACTCGATGTTGACGACGATCACAGCCCCAAGAAGCGATTCCACCCACATCCGACAAGCCGTACATACGGAAATGCCACGAAGAGCGAGACGCCGGCCCGATGAGTTGTCTTGCGATACCCGGTATCTCGCCAGGTCGTAAGTGGCGACCCGTTCTCACACTTGGCTGCATCGACGCGTACCGCTCACCTCGGCTTTTGCGAACTGTCTCACAACGGCCGCTCCGCAGTTTGTCTCACGAAACGCTTCCATTCCTACAGCCGCACCGCTAACACACCGAAATGACCTGGGCCTTCGTGGTTCTCGCGCCGAAGATGACATCGGTCGTGAGAAAATGCAGTCAAATGTGAGACGCCACATCAGGCGTTCACACCGATGGCCTCCACTGTGCACAGCGCAGCGCGCGGGGTCCGGCATCGGGGCGAACCTGGCCCGGATGGAGATCAAGCTGATCTTCAACGAGCTCGCCGATCAGATTCCGGATATCGCGAAACTGGCCGAGCCGCAACGGCTTCGGTCGGCTGGATCAACGGCGTCAAGGACCTGCGGGTCTCCTACCGCGGCTGACGTACCCACTATTCCGGCGTGCGCACCCACGGCTGGTCCGGTTCGGCGCCCGTCAGCGACGACGAGGCCATCGCGCGGATACTCGACGCCGCAGGCACGGCCATCGACGTCCGCGGCGCGCACTTCTCCATCGTCGACGTCGCCCGCGCGCTCGGCGTGACCCGCCAAACCGTCTATCGGTACTTCCCCAGCACCGACGCGCTGCTCGTTGCGGCCGCCGTTCACGCTGCAAGCGGCTTTCTCGACCGGTTGGCCGCTTCGGCCACATCGACCTGACGACGGTCGAACTCGATCAACTTACGGAGGTTATCGCGCGAAACCATCGCGTCAGCGGACCGTCCACTACCGGGCATACATCATCAGTCGCATCGCGCATGCTCGGTCCTACCCCGGCGGATAGGAAACTCTTCCTTTGCAGGGGTGGAATCTGTCGTCCCAGCGATTACCGAACCATTTCTTGGCCCTGATTATTTACCTCATGAGTGGATTCGACATGCACTCCAAGCCAACACCCGACAAGCGAGACACCAGGTGCGGAGCCGTGGTACTAGCCCGGCTGGGGATGATCACGACCTCACTAACCCTCGTGGCTTTCGGCCCCTCACGATCGGGCCGGTCGCAGGCGGGACTGTTCAGGTCGTGAGAGACAAGCTTCTGGAATGGCTTCGGCGTTATCTGCCGTGCGAAATCGCCGGCACGGTCGGTGAGTTGGGTGGCGCTGCCGTCGCGTATGTGCTGACTGGGTCGACGGTCGCCGCCGCGGTCACCGCGACAGTTGGTGCGTCGGTGGGCTATTACGCGGCCGCATACCTCACCGCGATGCGGTGGGCCTATCGTGCGCGCCGCGACCGGACGCGGGTTATGCGGCTGGTGGTCGCGAACCTCATCGCGTTGCGCAGCGTGGCGATCGAATTCGGACCCGCCGAACTGATCGACAGCCTGCTGGTGCGGCCGGCGGCTTTCTACATCGGACCGCAGATCTTCGGCAACGTCGTGGTGGGCTGGATCTTCGGAAAGCTGGTGTCAGACGTGGCTTTCTACGTATTCGCCATCTTCAGCTACGAGCGTTTCAAGGGGCTGCTGGTCCGTCGGCCGCAGGCCGAGGAGGTCGACGGTGAATCCGTCACGACGGTCACAGCTGCGTGAGGTCCTTCGCGCACAGGCGCACGACCAGCGCTGGGCAGCGCTCATCGAACGGCACGGCACCCCGCTGCTGGTGCTCGACCCCGACCGGGTCGCCGCACAGTACCGCCTGCTCAGCCATCACCTCCGCGGCTTTCGGCTGCACTATGCCGTGAAGGCGCTGCCGCATCCGGCGGTGCTCGCGACCATCGCGGCGTGCGGCGGCGGCTTCGACGTCGCCACCAACGGCGAGGTGGACCTGGTGCGGACACTGGGCATACCAATGGACCGGTGCATCCACACCCACCCGATAAAGAAGCCCGCCGACATCGATCACGCGTACCGGGCGGGCATCCGCAGGTTCATCGTCGAGAACCCGGTTGAGGCGCAGAAGTTCAACGGCAGGCCCGCGGACATCGAGGTGCTGGTGCGGCTGAAGTTCCGCAATCCGTCGGCTAAGTCGGACCTGTCGACGAAGTTCGGCGCCGACCCCGCCGATGCGGAGCTGCTCGTCAAGCACGTGATCGCCACCGGGGTGCAGTTCGCCGGGTTCAGTTTTCATGTCGGGAGCCAGGGCTCGTCGGCCGAACCGTACCGGGCGGCCCTGCGCGGCACCCTGGACCTCGTCACGCACATCCGCGAAACCCTCGGTGTGCGGAGCAGGGTGATCGACATCGGCGGCGGCTTCCCCGTCACATACCGCGAGCCGATGCCGGCGATCACCACGATCGCCGACATCGTCGATGACACGCTCGGCGACCACCGGGACGAGTTCACACTGCTGGCCGAGCCGGGGCGATATTTGGCGGCGGACTGCATGACGCTGCTGGCCAGCGTCGTCGGCACCGGCGTGCGTGACGGCCGGCTGTGGCACTACCTCGACGACGGCCTCTACGGCAGTTACTCGAACGTGATGACTGAGGACGTGCACCCACCGATCCTGGCGCTGCGCGAGCTGACCGACGACCTTGCGCCCGATGAGCCGGTCACCCTGGCGGGGCCGACGTGCGATTGCGCCGACGTCATTGCCCACGACTATCCGATGTCGCCGCTGGACGTCGGCGACGTCGTGGTCACCCCTTTGATGGGCGCTTACACCACGGTCACCTCGTCGCGGTTCAACGGGATCCCGGCCACGCCGATCGTCGAGGTCTGACTTTCTATCATCGCGAGAGTTACCGGTGAATGGCCCGGGGCGCTCTTGTTGGTATGGCACACGATGACGACCGAACAACGGGGTTGCGTCCAGCAGAGTGGTGTACGAGCCGGGCTTGATCTTTGGTGCCGGCGTGTCGTAGCCGGATAGATGAAGGTCATCGCGTGATTCTTCGAGAGACCGTCCAAAGTCACTCGAGCAAGGGAATCGACGCGATGACCACTGCCCACGATATCGACTGGCCGGCGGTGCTGGCCGAACGACTCACCACCACCCACCCCAACGTGCTGCGGGAGCTGCTGTCGACGTTCATCCATACCCTGGTGGGTGCGGAGCCCGACGTGCTGTGCGGCGCCGGATATGGCCAACGTAGCACCGAGCGCACCAATCAGCGCGGCTATCGGCATCGCGAATTCGATACGCGGACAGGGACGTTGGATCTGGCGATCCCCAAGCTGCGGCATGGTTCCTACTTTCCGGATTGGCTGCTGGAGCGTCGCAAACGCGCCGAGCGGGCGTTGACGACGGTGGTGGCCACCTGCTATCTGCTCGGGCTCTCCACCCGGCGGATGGACAGGCTGGTCGAGACGCTGGGGATCACCAGCGTGTCGAAGTCACAAGTCAGCGTGATGGCCAAGGAACTCGACACCGCCGTGGAGGCGTTCCGCACTCGGCCCGCTGGATGCCGGCCCGTACACCTTCGTGGCGGCTGATGCGCTGGTCCTCAAGGTGCGTGAGGCCGGTCGTGTCGTGATGTGCATGCATTGATCGCGGTCGGGGTCAACGCCGAGGGCTACCGCGAAATTCTGGGCGTCGACGTCACGACCGCCGAGGACGGGGCAGGCTGGCTGACGTTTCTGGGGTCACTGACGGCGCGAGGGCTCTCGGGGGTCAAACTGGTTACCAGCCACGCCCACGCTGGCCTTTGGCGACGATCGGTGCCACCTTGCCGGGTGCATCGTGGCAGCGCTGCAGAACGCACTACGCCACCAACCTGATGGCGATCACCCCAAAGTCCTCCGGGCCGTGGGTGCGCACCCTGCTGCACTCGGTGTTCGACCAACCGGACTCTGAATCTGTTGGTGCACAATATGATCGGATCATTGATGCGTTAGCCGACAAGCCGCCCAAGGTCGCTGCCACCTCGAGGACTGCCGCCTGTTGCGCAGGTCCTGCGCAGCTGTGCGAGAGTCCGCAGTTTCACGGCACTGAGTGCCCGATCTGACCGGCGGCAAATGGGTCCGGTTCGATGATCAGGGCCGGCCATTGGGCGGGCGCGTTGAGTCCGGTCGGACCCCTCGCCGGATTGGTGTTGACCGAGTCCGCCGCGTAGAGAGTCGAAGACTGCCAGGCCCGGTCCCACCAGGCCGGTGGCGATCTCACCGAGCTCGTCGGCGCCGTTGAGGACTGTCAGGTTTGCCCCCGATAGACCCTGGGGGCGGCCTGCTTGACGATTTCGGGAAGCTTGTCGATCAGCATCCGGTCCAAGGCGACCCGGTCATGCGCGGCCGCCGCTTCGGCTTGAATCTTCATCTTCTCAGCGTCGGCGAGCGCCAGAATCCGGACGCGTTCTGCCTCCGCCTCGGCCAGGCGCACCCCCGTCCCCTTGACCGAGGTCACACGTATCGATGTCGACGGCGTCGACACCCTTGGTGTGGGCAGCGGAGGCGGCCGGTGCGTCGGATATCCCGTTTTGCCTCAGTGGGGTGCAGGGAGTTCTGTTTCAGGGTGCCCTCGCGGCGGCCGAGCTGACGGAGCTGTCGAGGTCTTCTCGTCGATCACAAGGCGTGGGCGGGCTTGACAAAAGGGCGGTGTCAACGATGTTGGCCAACGCTGTTGACACAGGTTCGAAGAGGGTGTTTACTTAGGCGTCTAGCAGCAGAAACCACGCACCGAATGATTGCCATTCCTTGGCAAATCGTTCCTTTTCGGGATCGCGTTCGGCGCGGTGGCGCTGTTGGGGTCCGCGTGCTGCTGGCCGACCCAGGTTTCCCTGGCTCGGTCAGTAGTCGCGGGTTCGACAACCGACGGGCACTCGGTACGTTGAGAGGTCTTCGTGAGCAACCGGGCACTTCCGCTGCGAAGTTGAAGGACTACACGCGCGCATTGTCGAGAGGTACGACCTGACTATGGACCAGATTGCCCTATGAACCCAGATTGCCTTGGACGCAATCAAATCACGATTTGCGGAGCTGACTTGAGATCCGTTTATCAGAAGTCACAGGGGGAAGTCGGTTGACGGATTACACGGGAATGGCCGTGATGGAGTTGCAATGCCCGAATAGGCACCTCGTGGGCCGAATTGTCAAACATTCTGTGGTGAGTCCGCTGCTGCTCGACATGCCAAAACGGCTGCGAGAGGATTGGAAACAAGTCTCCGAGCGACCCATGCTCACCACGCACTGTGGGGTGTGCAAGCG
>Ga0207683_10005955_pt1 | contig 10447 bp, 9 predicted proteins | sample KBSM73metaG_FD_184333 | JGI IMG/M metagenome (GOLD analysis project Ga0207683, IMG submission 184333) | Miscanthus rhizosphere microbial communities from Kellogg Biological Station, Michigan, USA - KBS M7-3 metaG (SPAdes) (version 2) | ecosystem: Host-associated > Plants > Roots > Rhizosphere >...
AACCAGTCGGACGCATTGTCGGGCCGGATCACGTTGTAGCCCGCACCGACGACGAGATTCATCGGCACGAAGCCCTCGGGCCGCACCAGCAGCGAATACGACACGCCGAGCGGCACCGTCCAGCGCTGGCTCGAACGCTTCTGCTCCCAGTCGGCCGTGACGATCCCGATGTAGCCGAGCGACTGCGTCGAATCCAGCCGGTAGCTGACGATGGGCTGGAACGTGAAGGCACTCACGTTCGGCTGGTTGTCGTCGCCGGCGACGGACCAGACCTGGGTCGTCAGCGCGCCCACGGTCCAGGGTCCGGACTCCTTGAGCCCGACCACCGCCGGGCCGAGCGACCACTTGCCCGCGCCCAGCCGGTCGTCGGTGGCGGTGCGCAGGACCATCGCGGGACCGAAGCCCCAGATCCATCCGCCTTCGCCCGCCGGCGGCGCGAAGAAACCTTCGTAGGTGATGTCGCCGAGACCGTTCTTGCGGTCCTGGCCCGGCAGCACCGCGGGGTTCGACAGCAGCGGAACGATGGCACGGTTGATCAGCGACCAGCCGCCGCCGATCTTGATCGGATAGACCGGCTGGATGTTGAGCGTGTATTGCGGCTTCTCGAAGGGCCCGGCGTTGTAGTTGGTGGTCCACTGGAATGGCAAGGTGACGATGTCGGCGATCGGGTTCGCCAATTTCTTCTGCAGGTCGGCGTCGTCCTGGGCCCAGGCGCCGCAGGCCGCGAACGATGCCGCCGCCATGGCCAGCCGGAGCGGGCGCTTCGCGATCGTCATGCGGTCTCCTGGTGAAGGGGAGCGTTCCGGACCACTCCTGTTCGATTCGCAACCTCTGGCCACGAGAGCATCTTGGGTGACCGTGCAAGCGCTGCAAATTGGACCAACGGGCAGGCGCCATTGCCCTTTCGGGCAATCGGGCCGGGCGCGCCGGCGATGGCGCATCGGGCCTCCGAGGTCGTACGATGGCACCTGCGACAGCGCATTTCCAGGAAGCAGGGGGACAGATGACAACAACGAGGTTCGACATCGCAGCCATGGTGACCGCAGCGGTCATCGGCATGCCCATGATGGCCGGCGCCCAGCAGGCCGGGGGCGAAGCGCCGATTTCGGGTGAACAGCAGGAGGCCGACCTGCGGGTGATCGCCGCGCGCTGCGGTACGCCGGGCTTCGAGAAGGCCTTCTACAAGCAATCCAGGGCCGCGGTGGCGGCCGGACTGGTCATCAAGAACCGGGACCCGGTGCAGGTCGAGAAGACCATCACGTCGCTGCGCCGCAGCCCGATCGTGCTGGTCGCGACCCAGGCCGACTGCGCGGCTGAACTCAAGCGGCTGGCCGAGGTTCAGAAGCACCGGAGCGAACTGCTCAGGGGCGGAGCGGGACGGAAGAAATGAACGGCCGCGAAGACGCCGGCCCCGCGTCGCACACGCGCTAGAGCGCGCCGTAGAGGCTCTCGCCAGGCTCGGCGCGGTCATGGCGCTTGGTCGCGGTCCGGAGGCTCAGCACCCACAGCCGCGCATGTCGCTGCTCGCGGCTCTCGAAGTGCTCGGTGAAGCGCCGGATGCCGGGCCGCTCGATGGCCGCGATGGTCATCCAGTCGGTGCCGCCAAAGGATTCCGCGTCGCTGCTGCGGTCGACCAGCGCCGGACGCAAGGCCATCACCCATTCGGTCGGGACGCGCGGATCGCGGTCCAGCATCCGCAGCGCGATCTTGGCCGCCTTGGGACTCAGCGACTGAATCTTGTGGAGGTGGAAATCCAGTTCCATGGACATGGGCAGCCCTTTCAGATACACAAGGATACATGTGCATCTGGCGCGGATGCAAGGGCGCTTTTACCGGGGGCGAACGCTCGGCTTATTGGGTCTTCAGCCGTTTGTATTCATTGCGCTTCATCTCGAGGTAGTCGTTGCGGTCCACCTCGTGCAGTTGGCGCGCATAGCGCTCGGTGCTGTCGAACCACTGGGCCAGGCGCTTGGGCAATTCGGCCTCGGCCGGCGAATCGAGGTAGGCGTCGATCGCGAGGTAGTAGCGCATCGTGTTGCGCTCCACCACCCCGAGCACGCCGCCGACCAGGCTGGGCTGGCCGGATGCGTCCTTGTCCTTGGCGCTGAAGCCCACCTTGTCGCTGCCCAGGGTCGAGAGGTAGCCCTGCATCGCAATCCGGGCCGCGGTGCCGTAGGCATAGGCGTAGGCCATGTGGAGGAAGGTCTTGCCATTGGGCAGCGGCGTGGCCTCGACCTCGATGCGGTAGTCGCGCGTCGACAGCGGCCCCTTGTCGGCGCTCAGCCGGGCGCTCATGTAGTCGGCCGTCGAGACCGGGGGCTGCCAGACGAAATCGATGCGCTGCGCGTCCGACAGCGGCTGGTCGAACTTGCGGCCCACCGACACCGCCAGCGTGGTCGCCGCCTCGCCGCCTCGCACGGCGCAGTACTTGGTGTTGAGGTGCAGCATCAGGACGTCGCACCAGACCGCCGGCTTGACCAGCGCGGCGCTGACCTGTCGAAGGGATGGTCGACCAGCGCGAAGATGTTGCCGCTCAGCTGGCCCGAGGCCTCGGTCGATTCGAGCACCAGCGGCCGGCCGAAGGCGTTCTTGTCGAACTGCGACTTGACCGCCTCGAATTTCGCCTGCAGTGCGGCGGCGCTGCCGAGCTGGGTCTGCGCCCAGACCAGCGCCGGCAGCAGCAGGCAGACACAGACCAGAACCCGGCGCAGGAGCGTGTTTTGCATGCCCGCCATTGTGGTCCGCTGCGCCGCCGATGCAAGGGCCGCTCATCCGCGCGGCCCCCGCGCCCGGGGCGCGTCAGACCGCCATGATCGAGACGGCCTTGGTGTTGAGGTAGTTCTCCATCGCCTCCGGACCGCCTTCCGAGCCGTAGCCCGAATCCTTGATGCCGCCGAACGGCATCTCGGGCGACGGCGCGGCCGGCTGGTTGATCCACAGCATTCCGACTTCCATGCGCTGCGACAGCAGGTGCGCGTTCTTGATCGACTGCGTGAAGGCGTAGCCGGCCAGGCCGAAGGGCAGCCGGTTGGCCTCGGCGATCGCCTCGTCGAGCGAGTCGAAGCCGCGGATCGCCGCGATCGGGCCGAAGGGCTCGTTGTTGAAGACGTCGGCCTCGAGCGAGACGTCGGTCAGCACCGTGGGCGCGAAGAAGTTGCCGCTGCTGCCGACGCGCTCGCCGCCGGTCGCGACCTTGGCGCCGGTGGCGCGGGCGTCCTCGAGCACCTTGGCCATGGCGCCGAGGCGGCGGGCGTTGGCCAGCGGGCCGAGCGTCGTGCCTTCGGCCAGGCCGTCGCCGAGCTTGAGGCTCTCGGCATGCTTGACCATCGCCTGGGCGAAGGCGTCGCGGATGCTGTTGTGCACCAGGAAGCGGGTCGGCGAGATGCAGACCTGCCCGGCATTGCGGAACTTGGCGCCGCCCGAGGCCTTGACGGCCAGCTCGACGTCGGCGTCGGCCGCGACGATCACCGGGGCATGGCCGCCGAGCTCCATGGTCGCGCGCTTCATGTGCTGGCCGGCCAGGGCCGCGAGCTGCTTGCCCACCGGCGTCGAGCCGGTGAAGGTCACCTTGCGGATGATCGGATGCGGAATCAGGTAGTTCGAGATCTGGGCCGGATCGCCGAACACCAGGCCGACCGTCCCGCGCGGCACGCCGGCATCGACGAAGGTCTGCAGCAGCGCGGCGGGCGAAGCCGGCGTTTCTTCGGGCGCCTTGCACAGGAAGGAGCAGCCGCTGGCCAGCGCCGCGCCGAGCTTGCGGACGATCTGGTTGATCGGGAAGTTCCAGGGCGTGAAGGCGGCGACCGGGCCCAGGGGTTCCTTCAGCACCAGTTGCTGCGCCGCCAGGTTGCGCGACGGCACGATGCGGCCATAGACACGGCGGCCTTCGTCGGCGAACCATTCGATGATGTCGGCGCCGGCGAGCACCTCGCCGCGGGCCTCGGCGAAGGGCTTGCCCTGCTCCAGCGTGAGGATGCGGGCGATGTCGGCGGCGCGCTCGCGCAGCAGGCCGGCGGCCTTGCGCATGGTGGCGGCGCGCTCGTTGGCCGGGATCCGGCGCCAGGCTTCGAAGCCGCGCTGGGCCGCATCGAGCGCACGGTCGAGGTCGGCGGTCGCGGCGAAGGCGACCTTGCCGATCGGCTGGCCGGTGGCCGGGTTGATCACGTCCTGGGTCTTGCCGCTCAGGGCGTCACACCATTCGCCATCGATCAGCAGGCGGGTGTCGGGGTAGCTGGGGGTGGTCATGCGGAGTCCTTGAATTGCGAGATTGCCCGCAGGCGCAGCGGACAGCCCGCAATCCTACCTAACTCGGCGGAGAGCGTGGCGGCCCCGCCCCGTTCGCCCGCACCCAGTAGAACTGCTTGGCCACCACCGCCGCCGCCTCGACCCGCAAGCGCCGCACCGGCCTGACGCCGATCAGGCCATCGACCGAGCAATGGAGCGGCTCGCCCTCCGCGAGGCTGCGATGCGCATCGAGCATCGCGCGCAACGACACCGGGGCGCTGTTGCGGCGGGCATCGACCGATCGCACGAAGAAGCGCTCGCGGGTCGCGACCAGCTGGCTGCGGGCGCCAGTGTCGTCGCCGACCCCGGCCGGCCGCACGCCCTTCCAGACCGCCTCGACGTCGAAGGCCAGCATCACGGCGTCGGGCGTGTCGATGCCTTTCAGGGAACCGCTCTGGGCGGCGGCGAGCCAGCCCAGCAATTGCGGCGTCAGCTCGAAGGAGACCGAATCGGGGGGCGCGCCGGGCACTCCCGGCACTTCGACGAAGACCTGCCGGCAGCTGCGGCTCGCGCTTTCGACCCGCCGCGCCCGTTCCCGGCGCCGCGTCGCGCGCACATGGGCGACGGCGGCGAAGCCGGCCACCGGCGCGGCGAAGGCCAGCACCTTGAAGGCATCGTAGCCATAGACGGCCAAGCTCATCCCCGCCCCCTCGGGCCCGGACTGCAGCGACCCTGCATCGACCTCAGTTTCACGCTGGCTCCTCGTCGCGGCACGCCACCCGCCCGACGCGGCGAGGGCATGCGCTGACCGTATATCGGCCAGCCGCGCCGAAACTTGAGGGCGTTAGGGCTTGCCGTTCTGCGACAGCAGGACGGCGATGGGGCGGGTGCCGGGGAACTCCGAGAAGATGATGGTCATCATCGCGGTGATCGGCACCGCCAGGAAGGCGCCCGGCACGCCCCAGAGGGCGACCCAGACCGCCAGGCTCACGAGGATCGCGAACGGGCTCAGGTTGAGCGAATTCCCCATGACGTAGGGGTCCAGGAAGTTGCCGATCACGAACTGGACCACCGCCAGCGACATCATGATCTGGATCGCCTCGCCGGCACTGCCGAACTGGGCCACGGCCATCAGGCCCGGCAGCACGACGCTCAGGAACGAGCCGATGTAGGGCACGTAGTTGAGCAGCGCGATCATCACGGCCCAGAAGCCGGCGAACTCGAGGCCGGCGAAGCGCATGATCACGTAGCTGAGCGCGCCGAGCAGCACCCCGAGAAAAGTCTTCAGTGCCAGGTAGGCGCCGACCCGGGCGTTGATGTCGGCGATGACCTGCTTGATGCGCCGTGCCTGCTCGGGGCTGCGTGCGATGGCCAGGATCTTGACGTCGAGGTTGCTGCGCTCGACCAGCAGGAAGCAGGCATACAGCGCGACCACGATCACGGTGGCGAACAGCGACGACAGCGAGGCCAGGGCCGAGGCGGCCACCCGCTGCAGGCTCACCTGCGCCAGGAGGTCGCGCCGCAGCGTGGTCCAGGTCGGCTCGGCCTCGACCCGCATCAGCACCGCGACCCGCTGCACCGCCGCCAGCAGCGACTCCTGGTAGCGCGGCGCCATCGCGATCACGCTGTCCTTGTTGGCCAGGATCGTGTAGACCACCATGCCGAGCCCGAGCGCGATGATCAGCACCGAGAGGATCGAGATCACCAGCTGCGGCAGCGCCGGCCCCAGCAGCGGCACCTTGCCGATCAGGCGCGCCAGACCGAGGATCACGTAGACCACGAAGACGCTGAACATGATCGGCACGAAGACATTGCGCCCGATGTAGAAGACCCAGCCGATCATCAGCGCGATCGCCGTGCCGTAGACCAGGGTCTGGAAGCGCTCGTTCATGCCGCGCGGGATCAAGGCGTGCGCGGGCCGCCGGCCATGCCGACCGGACGCGGCGTCTGCGCATCCGCGAGGTCGACCCAGCCGCCGCCCATCGCCTGGTAGACGTTGATCGCCTGCGAGTAGCGGTTGGCCTGCAGGTTCACGAAAGACAGCTCGGCCGCGAACAGTTCGTTGTCGGCCACCAGCACCTCGAGGTAGCCGATCAGGCCGGCCTCGAACTTGAGCCTGGACAGGCGAGCGAACTCGCGCAGCGCCTTGACCCGTCCGCGCTGGTACTCGACCCCCTCGATGCTCTTCTGGGTGCCGATCAGCGCGCTGTTGGTGTCGCGGAAGGCGCCCAGCACGGTCTGCCGGTAGACCAGCTCGGCCTGTGCCTTCTGGGCCTCGGCCGATCGGACCTGGCCCTCGATGGCGCCGAAGGTGAAGATCGGGCCGGTGAGGCCCGCGACCACCGACCAGGTGGTCGCCGGCCCGGTCAGGAAGTTGCCGAAGGCGGTGCTGGTGGAACCCAGCGCGCCGGTCAGCGACAGGCTCGGGTAGTAGAGGGAGCGGGCGACGCCGATGCTGGCGTTGGCGGCCACCAGGTTCTGCTCGGCCGCCAGGATGTCGGGGCGCCGCTGCAGCAGGTCGGAAGGCAGGCCGGCCGGGATCAGCGGCGCGGCCAGCCCGTCGATGGTCTTGCCGCGCGGGATCGGCGCCGGATCGCGGCCCAGCAGGATCGAGATCTGGTTCTCGAGCGCCGCGATCTGCTGCTCGAAGGTGGGAATCGCGGTCAACGCCTGCTGGTACTGGGAGCGCACCTGCATCACCTCGGTCTGCGAGACCAGCCCGCGCTTGAAGCGCAGCTCGAAGATGCGCGCGGTCTCGCCGAAGTTGGCGGCGGTGGACATCGCGATCTCGAGCTGGCGGTCGAGCGCCCGCAGCGCGATGTAGCTGGTCGCCACCCCGGTCACGAGCGTCAGCACCACGCCGCGCTGGCCCTGCTGGCTGGCGTAGACCTGCGCCTGCGCGGCCTCGCTCAGGCGCCGGACGCGGCCGAACAGGTCGACCTGCCAGCCGGCGTTGAGGCTGGCCTGGTAGAGCGAGAAGTAATTGCTCGCGGGCTCGGGGATCGGCGGCTGGCCCTCGCGGCTGGCGCGCGTGCGGGCCGCCCCGGCGCCGTAGCCGAACTGCGGATAGGCCTGCGAATCGGTGGTCGTCAGGGCCCCGAGGAACTGGTCGATGCGGGCCGCCGCGATCCGGACGTCGAGGTTGTCGCGCAGCGCGGTCTCGATCAGCTGGTTCAGGACCGGGTCGCCGAACTGCTCCCACCACTTGGTGTTGGCCACTTCGGCCGCCATGGGGTAGTCGATCCGCCAGGCCGCCGGGGACTGCACCGCGGGCCGCACGAAGTCGGGCCCGACCGTGCAGCCCGCCAGGGCCACCAGGACCGCGGCGGACACCGCCGCGAGCGTTGACTTCCTCATCTCGTTCTCCTTCAGCCCTGTGCCATCAGCGCGTAGCCGAACAGCAGGGACACTACCAGCAATGCAATGCTCGCAACGGCCCAGCGCCGCGCGAAAGTGTCGATCGTCTCGAATCCTCGTCCGGCCGCGGCGACCAGGCCGCCGAGCCGGCCCAGCGCCGCGCCGAGATCGCCGGCCGGGATCTGCGGCAGCGCCCGCCCGAGGCTGTCCAGCCCGACCGCGATGGCGGCACCGATCAGCACCGGCCAGAGTGCGGCCCACAGCGCCGCGGGCGACAGGGCCTCGGGCAGCGCGCCGAGCGGAAGCAGCAGGCACAGCGCCCACGGCAGCGCCACCGAGGCCAGCGCCATCGCCAGCCAGCAGACCACCAGCACCGACGGCGCGCGGGCGCCCGGATCGACCGCCGTGTCGGCGGCCAGCCGCCGCAGAAAATGGACCATCAGGAGCGTGGTGGCGATCGAGGACACCACGGCCACGGTGGCCGCCAGGCCGCTGCCCATGAAGTCCTTGGCCGCGTACTTGGCCAGCGCGCCGCCGGTCAGCGGCAGGCCGCCGAGCCCCAGCGCGATGACCGCGGCCGGCAGCAGCATCGGCCACAGGTGGCGGCGGCCGGTGAGCATGACCACGCCGACGGCCAGGAACAGGCCGCCCTTCACGAGCAGGTGGTGGGCCGCGTAGAAGGCCGCGGCCAGCGCGGTGCCGGGGTCGCCGGCGGCCAGGCCCATGCCGATCACGGCCACCAGGAATCCCATCTGGCTGACGCTCGAGTAGGCCAGGACCAGCTTGGGCTGGGTCTGCGTGATGCCGATCGCTACGCCGTAGAGCGCGCCGAGGAGCCCGAGCGCGGCCAGCGGCAGGCCGAAGGACGGCAGCGCGGCGTCGAAGGGCAGGAAGCGGACCAGCCCGATGATGCTGGCCTTGACCACGGCACCGCTCATCACCGCCGCGGCCGGGATCGGCGCCGCGCCGTAGGCGATCGGCATCCAGAAGTGCAGCGGCAGCAGGCCGGCCTTCATGCCGAGGCCCACGACGAGCAGCAGCAGCGTGAGATCGCGCCACGGCGAGCCCGGCAGCGCCGCCACGGCATCGGCGATCAGCAGGCTGCCGTCCGGCGTGGCCAGGGCCAGCAGCAGCAGGCCGGCGAGCAGGAAGGCCTCGGCCAGCAGCGCCAGCCCGAGGTAGAGCGCGCTGGCACGGAACGCATCCGGCCCCTCGCCCTGCAGCACCAGGCCGCTGGCACCGACGCTGAGCACGGCCAGCAGGAAGTAGAAGCCGATCAGGTCTGCCGCCAGGAACACGCCGACCGAGCCGGTCAGCGTCATCAGCCAGCAGACGATGAAGCCGTCGCGGTCGGGCCGCCCGCGCAGCCAGCGCGCCGCGTAGGCACCGGCGAAGATCCACAGCACCGCGGCGACGCCGAGCAGCATCGCGCCCGGCGCGTCGAGCGCGAACGTCAGCGAGAAGAAGGCATTGCCCAGCACCAGGTCCGGCTCGGCACCGGCCAGGAGGGCTGCCGCCAGCGCCGGCACCGGGGCCAGCGCGAACAGCCCCGGCAGGCGCCGGCGCAGGCCGGGAAACGCGCAGGCCAGCAGCAGCAGCAGCGGCACGCCGAGCGCCAGCGGCAGCAGCACCGGCACTTCGAACACGATCGCGGCGAGTGTGACGGAACCGATCATCGGACCCCCATCGCGAGCAGGCCGGTGCGGCCGATCTGGGCGACGTCGACCGGCAGCAGCGCCACCGCGCCGAGCAGGAACGAACACAGCGCGAGCGCCAGCACGGCCCCCTGCTGGTAGCCCGGCACGCGCGCCTTCGGCACCCAGCCGAGGGCGGCCGGCGCCATCGCGCGCACCATCACCATGAAGACGTAGGCGCTGGTCAAGAGGCCGCCGGCCATCATCACCAGCACCCACCACCACTGGGCGGTGGCGATGGCCGCCGACAGCAGCATCCACTTGGCGAGGAAGCCGCCCGAGGGCGGCAGCCCGATCAGCGAGGCGCCGGCCAGCGCAAAGGCAGTCATCGTCATCGGCAGGGCCCGCCCGGCGCCGCGCAGGTCGGCCACGCGGTCATGGCCGAGCGTGGTGTAGATGAGCCCGGCCGCCATGAACATCGCGGCCTTGGCGGTCGCATGCGAGATCGCCTGCAGCAGCCCGCCGGTGACCGCGAAGCTGCTGTCCAGCTGCGCGGCATCGAGCCCGGCCGCCAGCGGAAACATCAGGAACAGGTAGCCGATCTGGGCCACGGTCGAGTAGGCGATCAGCAGCTTCAGGCGCGCCTGCCGCAGGGCGACGACATTGCCGACCAGGATCGCCGAGGCGCCGAGGGCCGCGAGCAGCTGGGCCGAGGGCAGCGTGATGACGCCGGCGAAGACATCGACCCACAGCCGCACGACCAGGAACCAGGCGCCCTTGATCACCAGCGCCGACAACAGCGCACTGGCGGCGGCCGGCGCGCCGGCATGCGCCGGGGGCAGCCACAGGTGGAGCGGGAACAGCGCGGTCTTGGCCAGCAGGCCGACCGTCATCGACGCGGCGGCGATCCAGGTCACGGGCTCGGCGCCGATGCGCTGGCCCAGCAGCGCGATGTCCAGGGTGCCATAGGCGCCGTACAGCAGGAAGCCGCCGAGCAGGTAGAACATCGAGCCGACCAGCGCATAGATCAGGTAGCGCAGCGCGGCCTGCAAGGTCTCGCCGCGGCCGTCGAGGCTGACCAGCGGCACGCCGGCGAAGGTGAGCAGCTCGAGCGCGACGTACAGCGTGAAGACGTCGCCGCTCACGAACACGAGGTTGAGCGAGCCCCAGACCGCGAGCAGCAGCAGCCAGAAGGTCAGCGCGGAGCGCTTCTCGCGCACCCCGGCCGGGGT
>Ga0207683_10005956_pt1 | contig 10445 bp, 7 predicted proteins | sample KBSM73metaG_FD_184333 | JGI IMG/M metagenome (GOLD analysis project Ga0207683, IMG submission 184333) | Miscanthus rhizosphere microbial communities from Kellogg Biological Station, Michigan, USA - KBS M7-3 metaG (SPAdes) (version 2) | ecosystem: Host-associated > Plants > Roots > Rhizosphere >...
CACGTCGCGCACGCACGCGGCGCAGAACGTGCACTCGAACGTGCAGATCATCGCCTCGCGCGACGACGGCGGCAGGTCGCGGTCGCAGCACTCGCAGTTCGGGCGGAGCTCGAGCACCGCCGTCCCGCTAGAAGTCGAACGCGTTGGTCAGGTCGCCGGCGCCGGGCCGCACGCCCGGCAGCGGCTCGAGACCGAAGCGGCGCGTGATGAGCTTAAGGATCGACGTCGTGTCGTAAGGCGTGTGGTCGACGTAGCCGCGCTTCGCGAACGGCGACACGATGATCGCCGGAATGCGCGATCCCGGGCCCCAGCGGTCGCCCTTCGGCGGCGGCACGTGGTCCCAGTAGCCGCCGTTCTCGTCGTAGGTCAGCACGATCGCCATGCGTGCCCATTGCGGGCTGCGGCGCAGCCGCTCGAGCACGCCCGCCATGTGCGCGTCGCCGCTCGCGACGTCGGTGTAGCTCGGGTGCTGCGTATTGCGGCCGGCCGGTTTGTAGAACGACACTTGTGGCAGCGTTCCAGCGTCGATCGCCGCGAGGAACTCGTCACCGTCCTTGAGGTGCGAGGCCCGATCCGCCGTGCCGGGCGCGTAGCGCGCAAAATAGTTGAACGGCTGGTGATGCGGCTGGAAATTCGGGCTCGAAGGCTCGCGGTTGTAGATGATCGCGCGCTTGGCCTGGGGATCCTGCCGGCCGTCCGCGAGCGCGGCGCTCCAGCCTCCCGCGTACCACGCCCACGACACGCCCTTCGCGGACAGCGTGTCGCCGACCGTCTTGAGCGTTTGCGGCGGAACCGGGTGCTTCGACGGATCGGCGAGGTCCACCGAAGCGCCCGCGGCGGGCACGATTCCGGAGGGCTGGTACCACGGCTGCGAGGTGTTGACCGCGTAACCGTCGGGCGTCACCTGCCCGTCGAAGATCTGCATCGGGCCGTCGAGCACGGATGCGGGGGACGCGGGACGGCGCTTGACCCGGCCGTTCTCGTCGAGCTGCGCGCGGATCGACGCCGGAGCTTCGCGAAACTCGGGCGTGCACGCACAGACGAGCCAGAAGTGGTTGAGGAACGAGCCCCCGTACGCGGCCTGGAAGAACCGGTCCGCGAGCGTGTACTCGCGCGCCCATTGCCACAGCTTCATCGACGAGCCGTCGTAGTAGCCCATCGGCCACGCGCCGACGTTACCCGATGCCACGAAGCGGTTGTTCGCGCCGCCGGCGATCTGCTCCTGGTGATGCCAGAACGCATGGATCGGGCTCGGCACGAGCTTGTCCGTCGACATGCCGATGGGCGGCGCGTCGATCCTGAACGGGCCGTTCGGCATGCGTTCCGGAAAGCGCGTGTCCGCCTTTCCATTGGCCATCCAGACCGGCGGCAGGTGCGGTAGCGGGCGGCCGTCGGCGTCGACTTGCGTCCTCTGCTCGGCGGTCGCCTGCGCGACGCCATCGGCGCCGGGGAACATGCCGTACAGGTTGTCGAAACTGTGGTTCTCCGCGTAGATCACGACGATGTGCTCGATGCGCTCGAGTCCCGTGCGCGGCGCAGTCGACGGACCGGCGCAAGCGGCGAGAAACGCGGCCAGCGCGGTGGCAATGGCGATGCGGATCATGCGATCTCCTTCATGCAAGGGTGACGCGCGCGCGCACCACGCCCGCGCGCTCGTGACGCGCGACGAGGTCGACCGTCGTGCCGGGCCGTCCCTGCACGACCCACTCGAGCTTGATGCGGTCGTCGGTCACGTGATAGTCGGGCCAGAACGAGACCCCGGTGTGCTTGTACGCCCGGCCTTCCAGCTGCCCGTGCTCTCCGCGCGCCTTGCCGACGACGAGCGTCGCGCCGTCCGGCAGCGACACCTCGCTGACGAGCTCGCGCACGGTCTTCCGCGCGAGCGCGCGCTTCGACACGTACGAAGGCAGCCATCCGGTGTTCTGGACGACCATCTCGACCTTCCACGTGTCGCTTCCCGCGCGCGTCGCGCCGGCATGAACGAGCTCGAGCCTCGGCGACACGAGCGCCTGCCACACGATCCACGACGGGAACCGCTCGAGCTCCTTGGCGAGGAACTTCGGCGGCGGATTGCTGAACGCGTGGAAGCGGTTCCACCCGCCGATCTCGACCTTGCCGAGCTCGGGATGGTCGAACGGCTTCCAGCCCTTGTGCGCGATGCCGCCGAGCCTCTCGTCGCTCCAGCGGATGAGCTTCAGGTCGTCCTCGGGCGCATGGTCGCGGAACCAGTCGATGTACTTGTACTTCTCGATGCCGGCCTCGCGCATCGGCGACCAGATCTCGACGACCCACACGAATGCGCCGAGGTGCTCGTAGAGCCAGTCGAACGTGCCGCCGATCACTTCCTTCGGGTGATACCGGAACTCGTGGTAGACCGAGATCGCCGGATAGCCCGTGCGCTTCTCGCCCTCGCGACCCACCTTCTGGTAGACCCACAGGTCCTCGGCGTGCATCTCGTCGTCGGCCTGGTGCTCGAACGGGCGCAGCAGCACGCCGCTCCACGTGTGGAACGCGGTGCCGCCGCCGATGTTGCGGTGGTGCACGATGAAGTCGACGACAGCGCGCACCTCGGGCTCGGAGGTCGGGTACGGCCCCGCGCCAAGCTGCTCGAATTCCTGGCGCCAGCTCGCCGGGAAGTTGCGGTTGAGGTCGAGGCCCTGCGACGGGCGCTTCACGCGCAACGTGTGACCGTCGTAGTTCTCGTAGCGGCCCTCGGCCAGCACGCGGTAGTACTCACCGCCGACCTCGGCGGGATCGCGCCGGACCATCAGGCGCGGTTCCTCGGGATGCTTCTTCCACAGCCCGTTGGGGTCGGGAATGCGCATCTGCAGGATCAGTCCGTCGCCATCGATGTCCTCGACGACGAGGCCTTCGGGCGCGTCCTGGTCGTGCGGATAGTCGCGCGTGCTCGAGCGGATCCACTTCGGACGGTCGGCGAGCGCCCATTCGGCGCCGTCGGGATTCATGCGCGGCAGCACGTAGAACGCGCGCGTGTCGAGCGCGCGCGTGACGTCGGCGTCGTGGCCGTACCGCGTGATCAGCGCATGCGCGATGTACAGCGCCGCCGCCGACGCGGCCACCTCGGTCGCGTGGATGTTGCCGTCGACCCAGTACGCGGGCTTCTCGTCGGCCGGCCCGGTCTTCGCATGGGTGATCGACAGAACCCACAGATCGCGGCCCTCGTGGCTCTTGCCGATCGAGGCGACGCTGCAAAGGTCGGGGCGCTCGCTCGCCCAGGCGTGCACGAGCGCGGTGAGCTCGTCGTAGCGGAGGAAGCGGTCGGTCGGGACGGGCGTCATACGGGGTCGGTCCGCAATGGCAAGGCGCGAGTGTAGCGCCTGACGTTGCGCGATTCCGCCGATCGGATTATGGTGATTCGCGGGGAGACGGAGGCCACCATGAGGCGAAGGCTTTACTGGTTGGCGCCGGACGTGGAAAGCGCCCGGCGCATCGGCGACGATCTTCTCCTGGCGCGCGTCGAGGACCGCCACATGCATTTCCTCGCCCGCCCGGGAATCGACCTCGGACGGTTGCACGAGGCGTCGGTCCTGCAGAAGACCGACGTGCGCCACGCCGCGATCACCGGGTCGCTGGTCGGCGCGCTGCTCGGCGCGCTCGCGGGCTGGCTGCTCGCGCAATACCCGATCGAGAACCTGCGGATCGGCGTCGGCGGCATCCTCTTGTTCACCGCGTTCGGCGCGGGCTTCGGCTTCTTCGCGTCGACGCTCGTCGGCACGTCGCTGCCGAACTCGTACCTCAAGCAGTTCGAGCGCGAGCTCGCCGACGGCCGCATCCTCGTGATGGTCGACGTGCCGCTGCATCGCGTCGAGGAAGTGCAGGAGTACCTGCAGGGCAAGCACCCCGAGGCGGCCTGGAAAGGCGTCGACCCGGCGGTGCCCGCTTTCCCCTAGGACGACCTCGGGTTTCCTTGTGGGTCAGGCTTCAGCCTGACGCTTTCCGCTCGTCCTCCGGGCCCAAATACCGTATATTCGTACGGTATGCGGCCCGACCTGCTGCCGGCCTATGCCGAGCTCCACGCCGTCTCGAACTTCAGCTTCCTGCGCGGCGCGTCGCACCCGGAGGAGCTCTGCGACCGCGCGGCGTCGCTCGGCTACGCGGCGCTCGCGCTCACCGACGAGTGCTCGCTCGCCGGCATCGTGCGCGCGCACCTCGCCGCGAAGGATGCGCAGCTCCCGCTCGTCGTCGGCAGCGAATTCGCGCTCGACGACGGCACGCGGCTCGCGCTCTACGCGACCGATCGCGCGACCTACGGCGACCTCGCGCAGCTGATCACGCGCGGGCGGCGCCAGGCGGCGAAAGGCACGTACCGGCTGTCGCGCGGCGACGTCGAGTCGCTGGGGTCGCGCTGCCTCGCGCTGTGGCTGCCGCCCGATCCGCTCGGCCCCGCCGAAGCGCGCCTGCGCGACGCGGCGCGCTGGATCGCCGGCACGTTCGCGTCGCGCGCGTGGCTCGCGGTCGAGCTCTTCGCGCGCGCGGGCGACGACGCGCGGCGCGACGCGCTCGAGACGATCGGCCGCGCGCACGGCCTGCCCTGCCTCGCGTCGGGCGACGTCCACATGCACGTGCGCGCGCGCCGTGCGTTGCAGGACACGCTCACCGCGATCCGTCTGCGCACGCCGATCGCGCAATGCGGCCGCGCGCTGTTCGCGAACGGCGAGCGTCACCTGCGCTCGCGCGCGCGCCTCGCGACGCTCTACCCGCCCGCGATGCTCGCGCAGACGCTCGCGCTCGCGTCGCGCTGTGCGTTCTCGCTCGACGAGCTGCGCTACGAGTATCCCGACGAGGTCGTGCCGCCGGGCGAGACGCCCGCGTCGCACCTGCGCAAGCTCACCGAGCGCGGGCTCGCACAGCGCTACGGCGGCGACGGCGCCGAGCTGCTGCACGGCGACAGCACGTTCCGCTGCGCGACCGCGCCGGCCGACGTGCGCGAGCTGGTCGAGCACGAGCTCGCGCTGATCGCCGAGCTGCGCTACGAGCCCTACTTCCTGACCGTGCACGACATCGTCGCGTTCGCGCGCTCGAAGGACATCCTGTGCCAGGGACGTGGCTCGGCGGCGAACTCGGCCGTGTGCTACGCGCTCGGCATCACCGAGGTCGATCCCGCCCGCATGTCGATGCTGTTCGAGCGCTTCATCAGCAAGGAGCGCAACGAGCCGCCCGACATCGACGTCGACTTCGAGCACCAGCGTCGCGAGGAAGTGATGCAGTACGTCTACGGCAAGTACGGGCGCGACCGCGCCGCGCTCGCCGCGACGCTCATCACCTACCGGCCGAAGAGCGCGGTGCGCGACGTCGGGAAGGCGCTCGGGCTCGGCATCGCCGAGGTCGACCGCCTTGCCGGCGTATTCGCGTGGTGGGACGGGCGCGTCATCGACCCCGAGCGCATCCGCGAGGCGGGCTTCGACCCGCGAAGCGCGCTGATCCGCCGGCTCGTCGCGCTCGCCGGCGCGCTGATGGGCTTCCCGCGGCATCTGTCGCAGCACGTCGGCGGCTTCGTGATCGCGCGCGGCCTGCTCGAGCGCATGGTGCCGGTCGAGAACGCGGCGATGGCCGATCGCACGGTCATCCAGTGGGACAAGGACGACCTCGACGCGATGGGGCTGTTGAAGGTCGACTGCCTCGCGCTCGGCATGCTCTCGGCGATCCGCCGCTGCCTCGACATGATCGGCGGCCGTCGCATGCAGGACATTCCCGCCGAGGATCCCGAGGTCTACGCGATGATCCAGCGCGCCGACACGATCGGCGTGTTCCAGATCGAGTCGCGCGCGCAGATGTCGATGCTGCCGCGATTGCGGCCCGCGAACTTCTACGACCTCGTGATCGAGGTCGCGATCGTGCGCCCCGGGCCGATCCAGGGCGGCATGGTGCATCCGTACCTGAAGCGCCGCCAGGGCCTCGAGCCGGTGACCTACCCGAGCGCGGCGGTCAAGGCGGTGCTCGAGCGCACGCTCGGCGTGCCGATCTTCCAGGAGCAGGTGATGCAGCTCGCGATCGTCGCGGCGGGCTTCACGCCGGGCGAAGCCGATCAATTGCGCCGCTCGATGGCCGCGTGGCGCCGCAAGGGCGGCCTCGAGAAATTCGAGGAGCGGTTGATCGTGGGCATGGCGAAGCGCGGCTACGGCGAGTCGTTCGCGCGCCAGATCTACCAGCAGATCCTCGGCTTCGGCGAGTACGGCTTCCCCGAGTCGCACTCGGCGTCGTTCTCGCTGCTCGTCTACGTGTCGTCGTGGCTCAAGCGCTATCACCCGGCCGCGTTCACCGGCGCGCTCCTCAACTCGCTGCCGATGGGCTTCTACGCGCCCGCGCAGCTCGTCGCCGACGCGCGGCGCCACGGCGTGGTCGTGTTACCGCCGGACGTCGCGGTCAGCGGGTGGGATTGCCATCTCGAGCCTCGACCGGGGTCAGATTTAAATCCGACCCCGATCCTGGGGTCGGATTTAAATCTGACCCCGCAATGGGGCGCCGGCGGCTCCGCGCTGCGGCTTGGCCTGCGCATGGTGAGCGGCCTCAGCGAGGCCGGCGCGCAACGCATCGAGGCGGCGCGGCCGTTCGACGACGTCGCCGACCTCGCGCGTCGCGCGGCGCTCGACCGGCGCGATCTTGCGGCACTCGCCGACGCCGACGCGCTCGCGTCGCTCGCCGGCCATCGGCACGCCGCCGTGTGGGACGTCGCCGGCGTCGAGAAGCTGCCCGAGGTGCTCGCGGACGGCGGCTTCGACGAGGCCGCGCCCGCGCTCGACGCGCCGACCGAGGGCGAGGACGTCGTCGCCGACTACCGGCGCATCGGGCTCACCCTGCGCCGTCACCCGGTCGCCTTGCTGCGCGGCCAGCTCGCCAAGCGGCGCCTCAAAACCGCCGCCGAGGTCCTGCACACCCCGCACGGGCGCCTCGCGCGCACCGCGGGCATCGTGATCGGCCGCCAGCGTCCCGACACGACGAGCGGCGTCGTGTTCGTCACGCTCGAGGACGAGACCGGCGTCACCAACGTGATCGTCTGGCGCGACCTCTCCGACCGCCAGCGCCGGGAGTTGCTGGGCTCACGGTTGATGGCCGTCTACGGGACCGTCGAGCGCGAGGGCGACGTCGTCCACCTGATCGCCGGGCGGCTGGTCGATCTCACGCCGCTGCTGGGATCGCTGCAAACCAAGTCGCGGGATTTCCATTAGCCGGGGCGGCGCCAGGGGCCGCGGGTGCATCCGACTCGGTAAACTCGGCGTATTCAGCCCGGAGGGGACGACTGGTGGCACGACCCGAGTTCGACATCGTGGTGATCGGCGGCGGGGCGGGCGGTCTGGTCGTGGCCGCCGGAGGCGCGTCGCTCGGCGCGAAAGTCGCGCTGGTCGAGAAGCACAAGATGGGCGGCGACTGCCTGTGGTACGGCTGCGTGCCGTCGAAGACGCTGATCAAGTCGGCCCACGTCGCGCACGCGATGCGGCACGCCGATCGCTGGGCGATCCCGCCGCACGCGCCCTCGCCTCGCCTCGCCGACGTCATGGAGCGCGTTGCCGGCGTCATCCGCGGCATCGAGCCGACGGACAGCCCCGAACGATTCCGATCGCTCGGCGTGGACGTGAACCTCGGCGACGGCAAGTTCGTCGCGCCCGATGCCTTCGAGGTCAACGGTCGGCGCCTGACCGCGAAAACGTTCGTCATCTCGACCGGCTCGCGTCCGGCGATGCTTCCGATTCCCGGCCTCGCCGAAGCCGGCGCGCTGACCAACGAGACGCTGTTCGACCTGCGCGAGGACGTGGCGCATCTCGTCGTGATCGGCGGCGGCCCGATCGGCAGCGAGATGGCGCAGGCGTTCCGCCGATTGGGCAGCGACGTGACGGTCGTCGACATCGCGCCGCGCATCCTCCCGCGCGAGGACGCCGACATGGCGGACGTCGTCTACCGGCGCATGCTCGCAGAAGGCGTGCGCTTCCACTTCGAGTCGTCGATCGCGAAGGTCGAAGGCCGACGCGGCGACGTTCGCGTCATGGTGAAGGGCAAGGATGGCGCGGAACGGTCGATCCAGGCGACGCACGTGCTGGTCGCCGCCGGGCGCAAGGCGAACGTCGAGACGCTCGCGCTCGACGTCGCGGGCGTGCAGCTCGACAAGGGCCGCATCGTGTCCGACGCGCGGCTGCGCACGACCAATCCGCGCATCTTCGTCGTCGGCGACGTCGCCGGCGGCTACCAGTTCACGCACGTCGCCGAGCATCACGCCGGCATCGTGCTGCGCCAGGCGATCTTCAAGCTGTTCTGGACCAAGCCCTCGAAAGTCGTTCCGTGGTGCACCTACACCGATCCCGAGATCGCGCGCGTCGGGCCGTCGGAGGACGAGGCGAAGCAGCAAGGGATCGCGCACAAGGTCTACCGCTTCGGGTTCGACGAGATCGACCGGGCGCGCGCGGAAGGCGAGACCGAGGGCTTCGCGAAGCTCGTCACCGATCCGTCCGGCCGCATCCTCGGCGCGGCGATCGTCGGCCCGCACGCGGGCGAGCTCATCGCCGAATACGTGCTCGCGGTCTCGAAAGGCATGAAGGCGGGCGACATCTCCGCGTCGATCCACACCTACCCGACGCTCGCGTCGATCAACCGCCGCGTCGCCGACCAGCGGTTGAAGGAAGGCCTCACGCCGACGTCGAAAGCGTGGATCAAGCGCATCTTCGGTTTGCAAGGCTCATGACGATGCTCAAGATCGCGCTCCTGGTGCTGTTCGTCGGCGTCGTCGTGGCATTCTTCGCGTTCGGCGGGCACGAGTACCTGTCGCTCGATGCGATCAAGGCCAACCGCGACAGGCTCCTCGCATTCACCGAGAGCCACTACGTCGCCGCGCTCGCGATCGCGTTCCTCGTGTACGCGGGCGCCGTCGCGTTCAGCTTGCCCGGCGGCCTCGTGCTGTCGCTCACGATGGGCTTCATCTTCGGCCGCTGGGTTGGCACGGTGCTGGTCGTCTTCGCGGCGACGGTCGGTGCGACGATCGTGTTCCTGGCCGCGCGCTACATCTTCGCGGACGCCGCACGCAAGCGGCTGGGCGCGCTCGGCGAGAAGATCAACGCGGGATTCACCAAGAACGCGTTGAGCTACCTCCTGTTCCTGCGGCTCGTCCCGGTGTTTCCGTTCTTTCTCATCAACCTCGCGCCTGCATTCACGTCGATCCCGCTTCGTACCTACGTCATCGGCACGTTCCTCGGCATCATCCCGGGCTCGTTCGTGTTCGTGAACCTGGGCCAGACGCTCGGACGCATCGACTCCCTCAGCGGGCTTGTCTCGGCCGAGACGCTCGGCGCGTTCGCGCTGCTCGGGGCGTTCGCGCTCGTCCCGGTCGCGCTGCGCTACTGGAACGAGCGCAAGGGCGCCAAGGCGACTTGAGCCAAGAAGGAACCCATGACCCTCCCGATCGCCTTGCTCGCCGTCACCGCCGCCTTCGCGCAAGGCGTCGACCACGCGCCGTTCGACACGCTGCTGCGCGCCAACGTCGCCAAGGGTACGGTCAACTACCCGGGGTTCCAGGACAGCGCGCCGTTCAAGGCGTACGTCGCGGACCTCGCGAAGGACATTCCGCTCCCGACCAAAGCCGATCAGCTCGCCTACAACATCAACGCGTACAACGCGCTGGCGATACAGGGAATCCTCGACGGGCTCTCGCCGTCGTCGACGCTCGGCCGCGTGCGCTACTTCAAGCTGCAGGATTGGCCGCTTGGCGGACGCAAGATCTCGCTCTACGACCTCGAGCACAAGGTGCTGCGGCCGGTCGGCGACCCGCGCATCCATTTCGCGATCATCTGCGCGTCGCGGTCGTGCCCGTTCCTGCGGTCCGAGGCGTACTCGGCGGCCAGGCTCGACGCGCAGCTCGACGACCAGGCGCGCCAGTTCGTCAACGATCCGTTCCGCAATCGCTTCGACAAGGCGACGAAGACCGCGCACCTGTCCGAGATCTTCAAGTGGTTCGAGGAGGACTTCCAGGGGGCAGGCTCGGTGCAGAAATACATCGCGCGCTACATCGCTGATCCCGAGGTCGCGAGGGACCTCGCCGAGGATGCCTACAAGATCCAGTACGTCGACTACGACTGGAACCTGAACGGCAACCCGCCACGCCGATGAGCGCCGCCGTTCCCGCGATCGCAGTCGTCATCCCGTTCCTCGACGAGGCGGCGGCGCTGCCGGCGACGCTCGCGGCGCTCGAGCGCGCGCGCCGCGCCGACGGTGCGCCGCCTGCGGAAATCGTCGCCGTCGACGCGGGAAGCCGCGACACCAGCCGCGACATCCTCGCGCGCTATGCGGTTCGCGTGATCGACGCGCCGCGCGGGCGTGCCGCGCAGATGAACGCCGGTGCCGCGGCAACGTGCGCTCCCACGATCCTGTTCCTGCACGCGGACACGCTGCTGCCCGAGGACGGCCTTCGCGCCATCGCCGATGCCGCGCGGCGGCCGGGCTTC
>Ga0207683_10005957_pt1 | contig 10444 bp, 6 predicted proteins | sample KBSM73metaG_FD_184333 | JGI IMG/M metagenome (GOLD analysis project Ga0207683, IMG submission 184333) | Miscanthus rhizosphere microbial communities from Kellogg Biological Station, Michigan, USA - KBS M7-3 metaG (SPAdes) (version 2) | ecosystem: Host-associated > Plants > Roots > Rhizosphere >...
GAGGCCGTAGACCGCGGACGCGTTGGGGATGAGCGCTCGCCCGACACCGGCCATCCGGTAGGCGGGATCGGCCCGGATCGCCTCGAGCACGCCGAAGCGCGGGTAGAACGTGGAGACCGGCATCGTCGGCCAGGTGCCGCCCTGCTCCACGACGCGCGAAGCCGCGAAGACGAGGACGAGGGCGGACAGTCCCCCTGTCGCACGGCGCCGCCGCGAGAGGAGCCCGCCGAGGAGAAGTGCGAGAACGAGAGGGAGGACCTGCGCCAGCAGGCGCTCGCGGCGATAGAACTCGGGCATCCCCAGTTCGGCCATCCGCGGGCGATATCGGACGGCGAGCCAGACCACGAGGCCGAGCGTCGCGACGCACCCGGCGAGAAAAGCGGGCGCGCCCTCGCCGTCGGCGATCCGGTTCGCGCCGAGCGCCGCGAGCACGCACAGAGACACGAGCGTCCAGAGGAGCAACCGCTCGTTGAGGGCGATGTCGAAGAGCGGCAGCTTCGCCACGGCATCGGCGACGACCGTCTTTGCCCAGACCGCGAGGCCGAAGAGGCCCGTCGCCAGAAAGAACCAGCGGCAACGGATGCGTGCGAAGACGCCGGTGACGGCGAACGGAAAGAGCAACGCTCCCGCGTAAGCGGAAGGCTCGATGAAGCCGTCCATGAGCCGGCCGTGACCCGAGACGCCCACGGCGTACGGCACGAGCTGCGGCACGAGGCGTCCGAGGCTTTCGGGCCAGCTCCGGGAACGGGGTTGATGGGCATACCAGCTCGTCCGGACGAAATGCTCCAGCGTGTGCGGCACCACCTCCAGAAACGGAAGCAGGATCACGGCGGACAGCCCGGCCGCCGCGACCGCCGCCGCGAGCGCGACCCTCACGGCCGCGAGACGCCGGTCCGGCCGCGCGCCTGCGAGCTCGCACAGGAAATAGAGGCCGGCGCCCGCGCTCGCATGAAAGAGGGTCTCCGGATGGCCGGCGGCGGCGATCAGCAGCGCAGCCGCGACCGTGATCGCGGCGCCGCGGACTCCGGGCTGACGGACGATGCGGCGCAGGCCGAGCAGCAGGAGCGGCACGGGCGCCGCCGCCGGCATGACCGGCACTCCGAGGTAGAACACCATCCAGTTCGAAAAGGCGAAGCCGAGCCCGCCGAGAAACGCGGCGCGCTCGCCGCAGCCGAGATCCCGCAGAAACAGGAAGGCCGACAGGAGCGCCAGCAGGAGGCGCAGCGTCATGTCGAAGGTCCACGCCTGGGGCAGGGGCAGCAGCATTCCGACGAGCGTCCCCGGATGGAAGACCGCGGACTGAGCGACGGCGAGCAGCGGCTCGCCCGCCAGAGTGTGCGGATTCCAGAGCGGCAGCCGGCCCTCGCCGATCGCCTCGCGCACGGCCGCGCGCCACGGGATCTGCTGGTACACCACGTCGCCGAGAAGCGGAGTCCGGTCGTGCGGCACCGCGAGCTCTCCGCGAAGCGCACCGAACGGATAGCCGTTGTAGAGGATGTCGATCGGGGCGTAGACGGCGCCCGTGAGGAGCGCTCGGCCGGTGAAGAGCAGGGGCGCCGCGGCGAGCCACAGGGCGGTCCGGCGCGGCAACGGCAGGACGAATCGGTGCGCCAGAAACAGGAGGACCGCCGCGGTCCCCCCGTAGACGGCGAGGGAACGGGCGACGAGCAGAACGGTCCCCATCCGCGATGTTTACGACGGCCGCGGCCGGGCTGTCGCGGCGAGAACCGCGGCGAAGACAAGTCCGGCCGCCAGGGCCGTCAGCCCGAGTGGAAACGACGGCGGCCGGTAGGTCAGGCGCACCGTGTGTTTTCCGGACGGCAGCCAGATCCCGACGAACGCGTGGTTGACCGTTTCGACGCGGAGCGCCGCGCTGCCGACCTCGGCCTCGGCCCTCCATCCCGGCCAGTCCGGCAGCGACGTCGCAATGAACGCCGGCCGCGAAACGTCGGCCACGAGGAGAAGGTCGGGCCCGACGGACCGAAGCTCGAGCGCAGCCTCGCCGTTCTCCACGTCGGCGGCCTCTCCGGCGAGGGGCTGCCGCGACAGCCAGGCGCGGCCCGCGAAGTCGGTCTCCCCCGCCATCTCTTCGAGCCGGCGGGAGGCGTCCGCGGCGAAACGGAGCCGTCTCGCCACGAAGGCGCGCGGCAGGGCTCGCGGGTTCTCGAAAATCGTCAGCGTCGAGTTCCGAGTCCGTTCGATCCATCCCGCGGGCGCACGATCTGTCGGAGCTCCGATCGCGAACCGGGCGTTCAGGAGAGAGAGAAACGGCGAGCCGAGGTCGGTCACCAGGTTGAACGACGCGGGCTGCGCGCGGCACCACATCGGATACGTGTCCGCGAATCGGTCGAGCACCAGCGACTCGTAGCCGCGCACGTCCTCGAGGCCGTAGAGAGCCGCGCCATTCGGCCGAAAGATCGTGCCGACGGCGACGACGCGCGAGGGAGTCTCGCCGTGCGCGGCCTCGAGACCCGGCAAAGGAGGCGCGAGGGCTTCGGCCGGCAGCGTCGGATAGACGCCCCGCATCTCCAGGAAGCGCTGGCCGCAGAGAAGCGCCAGGGCCGCCGGGACGCGCGCCCGCGCCGGCAGGACGAGCGCAGCGAATCCCAGCAGCGCCACCGGCACCACCTCGTAGAGAAGCTGCGTCCACGCGAACGATTCGGGCAGGCCTCGGTCCGCGAACACGGGTTGCGCGAGCTGGAACGCGACGACGAGGGCCAGCCCCACGGCGCCGGAAATCAGGACGAGGCGCCGTCCGGCCGCGGGCTCGGCGATCAGATGCGCCGCGCCGAAGGCCGCGAGCCCCGAAAGGCCGAGGCCCGCGAGAAACACGAGCCGGTAATTGAGGGCCAGGGCGAACCCGGGAAGACGCGACACCAGGTCGTGCACGCCCGGAGCGCTCGCCCCGAACAGGAGCCCCGCGACGAGGAAGCCCAGGAAGATCGCGCGGCCGCGCTCGCGGGGCGGACGGCGAGAGAGTCCGAGGGCGGCGAGCGGGACGAGCACGGCGCCGGCGTAGCCCAGCGGCATCCCCGAACCGTCGCCGCGCCCCGTCTGCACGGGGCTCTTCCCGTAGATTCCGTGCGCGAACGGAAGCACGTCCGGCAGAATCCGCCGCGCGGCCTCGGGGAGCGCCACCGACTGCCGCCCGGCGCCTCGCGCCAGCGCCTGGCGGCGAGCGCGGTACTCGGCGGAATGGGGAATCGCCTCGAGCAGCGGCAAGAGCTGCGGGCCCGTCAGCAGAAGCGCGAGGATCCCGGCGGCGAAGGCCGCGCCGATCGCCGGGACTCGGGCGCGCGCGCCCGGGGAAGTCCCGAAGAGCTCCCAGAGGAAGTACACCCCTCCCGCCGCCGCCCCGTGGAAGAACGACTCCGGGTGTCCGCCGCAGAAGGAGAGCCACAACGCCGCCGCCGTCAGGCCGATCGCGCCGCGGCCGGGCTCCCGGGCCAGTCGCCGAAGGCCGAGCAGGAGCAACGGGAAAGTCGCCGTCGCCGGACCCACGCTCCAACCCAGCCAGAAGAGAACGAAAGTCGAGAAACCCCAGCCAACCGCTCCGAGCAGCGCGGCGGAAGGCGGCAGCCGATAGTCGGAAAAGAACAGAAACGCCGAGAGCAATGCGAGAAAGAGCGTGAACGCGCAGGAGAACGTGAACGAGAGCGGGACCGGCAGCCAGAGGCCGAGCCACGTCGCGGGATGGAGCACCCCGGCCTGGGCCGTGCCGAGAAGCGGGTTGCCCGCGAGGACGAAGCGGTTCCACAGGGGAAGCCGGCCGTTCGCCACGGCTTCCCTCACGGCCGCGCGCCAGGGCAGGTTGGCGAAGGCGAGGTCCGAGAGGATCGGGTTCACGGGCGGAGGCGCGCCTTCTCTCGCCGCGATCGCGTGCCATGGGTCGGCGGTGGCATAGAGATCCGCCGGCCCGTAGAGCCGTCCGCGCAGAAGGGCCTCACCGGTGAAGAGGAGAGGCAGGAGGGCGAGAAGCAGGGCCACCCGCGAAGGCACGGCCGAGACGAAGCGCCGCGCGAGCCCCACGGCCAGCGCCGCCGAGGCGGCATAGGTCAACCACAATGCAACGGCAGCGATGCCCGGATTCTAAGACTAAGATCCGGGACATGGCCTATTCGTGGGAACGCCTCGGCGACGGCGAGAAAGAGGCGATCCTCGCGAGCATTCGCGGCGCCTCCGCTCCGCCACCGCCGCGGGTCGTCGAGATCTCGTGGCAGGACCGCTGCAACATCGATTGCTTCTTCTGCTCGACCTCGGAGATCCGGGCCGGCAACTTCGAGCTTTCTCGCGAGCGCCTGGAGGCGCTCTTCGACGAGATGCAGGGGCTGGGGGTTCGGGGCGTGCGGCTCATGGGCGGAGGCGAGCCGCTGTTTCGCAAGGACGCCGCCGAGCTGATCCGGGCGATCGGGGCGCGCGGTCTCCGGATCACCGACGTCACGACGAACGGCGTCCTGCTGACGGAGCCGGTGGTGCGGGCACTGTACGAGACGGGCTGCGACGAGATCTGCGTCTCCCTCAACGCCGGGGATGCCCGCTCCTACGGCGCCATGATGCAGACGGCTCCCAAGAACTTCGATCGGGTCGTCGAGAACGTGCGCCGGGCGGCGGCGATCAAGCGGGAGACCGGCGCCGGAACGCTCGTCAAGGTGCAGTTCCTGGTCTACAAGGAAAACTTTCGTCAGCTTCCCGACATGTACCGCCTTTTCCGCGAAACGGGCGCCGACCGGTTCTGGCTGAACGGCCTCTACCCCGTTCGCCCGATGCCGATGATGAGCGACGCCGACGTCGACGAGATGCTCCGAGCATACGAGGAGGTCCTCGCCGACGACTACTTCGAGCGCCTCGAGCGATTCTCGTTCTGGGAGAAGTCGATCTCGGACCGCATCGATGCGTCGACGCGCCGCGTCTTCGCGCGGGCGCCTCTGGCCCGGCGCGCCCGCGTGAAGGTGCGTCACCTCTTCGACCCGGCCTCGCGGCGGGCCCGGTCGGTGGCGGGCCTGCACGAGTTCTGCCTCGTCGGCTGGTACTCGATGACGCTGAACGCCAACGGCGACGCCGTGACGTGCTGCATCCTCCAGGACCACCCGAGCGCCGTCCTCGGCAGCATCCACTCCTCGGGTCTCTCGGAGATCTGGAACGGAGCGCCCTACGCGCGGTTCCGGGCGGAGCTCGCCGAGATCATGGCCCGGCGCGGCGCCGTCTCCGACTTCTCGAGCTCCTGCGCGGTGGAGGGCCTCTGCGCCGAAAAGGGCGCCTGCCCCACACGCTCCTACTACTGGGAAGGCGACGCCGACTTCCGCCGCCAGTTCCACGAGATGGTCGAGGCCATGCCGATCCCCGCCGGCGAGCCCTTCAAGACCCTACCCGGCCCGCCATCGAAACGCCTCCCCGTCCACACCGGCATCTTCAAATAAGAAGGGCGGGGATTCCCCCGCCCTTACCTTCAACCTTCAACCTTCAACTCTCTAAAAAGGCCACCATTTTTCGGAGACGTTCTTCGCCACGTCGTTGTAGAGCACGACGGCGAGCAGCGCCAGGATCATCACGAACCCGACCTGCAGGATCCGCTCCTTCACCCGCAGTGAGAAGTCTCGCCGCGCGATGCCCTCGAGCGTCAGCAGGAACAGGTGTCCGCCGTCCAGAACCGGGATCGGCAGCAGGTTGAAGATCCCGAGCTGGAGAGAGATCGCGGCCATGAAGGCCACGAACGGGACGGCGCCCGTGCGGGCGGCTTCGCCCGAGAACTTCGCGATGTCGAGCGGGCCCGACATCGACTTCATGCTGGCCGTGCCGCGGAAGAGCCGGGCGATGACGGCGAGCGTCATCTTGAAATCCGTTTCGACCCGTCTCCAGCCCTCGACGAACGACTGGCCGAGAGCGAAGCGCTCGACGACCTCCGGCAGGTCGCCCACGACCTGAACGCCGACCTTCCAGGAGTCGCCTTCCTTGCGGGGCGTGACCGTGACGCTCCCCGTGCGGCCGTCCCGCAGGTACTCGATCGGAAAGGGGCCCGGCGCGGCCGAGCCGACGGCCTCGACGAATTTCGTGAAGACCTGGTCGGGCGCGCCCTGGATTGGCTTCCCCGCCACGGAGAGCACGACGTCGCCGGCCTTCAGACCGGCGTGCGCCGCGGGCGAGCCGCTCACGACCTGGGCGATCTTGGCGCGCACGTTCGCGCCGAAATCCGGCAGGAGCCCCACGTACCCGAGGTCGTACTTCGTGCTCGGCCGGGGCGTCACGCGAAGGGTGACGGTCTGGCCGCCGCGATCGACTTCGACGTTCAGGGTCTCGCGGGCGTTCATCCCGAAGATGAAGAGCACGTCGCGCCACCGCGACGTCGTTCGGCCGTTGATCGCGACCACCCGGTCGCCGGGCCGGAAGCCGGCCTCGGCCCCGGGCGAATCCGGCTCGACCACGCGGACGATCGGCGGCTCGAGCTCGTAGGCCGGCACGCGCGTGCCGACGGCGAAGACCGTGGTGTGCAGAAAGAAGGCGAGGACGAGGTTCATCAACGGGCCCGCGAGGAGCACGAGCGCGCGTTGCCAGCGCTTGCCGACGGGGGGCGCCTCTCGCGAAGTCCCCTCCGTGACGGTGGACTCGTCCGGCCCGAGACCGATGACGCGGACGTAGCCGCCGAGAGGTATGGCCGAAACCCGGTAGTCCGTTCCGCGCCACTTGCGTCCGAACAGGCGCTTGCCGAACCCGACCGAGAAGACCTCGACGGGAAACCCGAAAAACTTGGCCACGGCAAAGTGCCCGAACTCGTGAACGACCACGAGCACCGAAAGCACGACGATCAGGGCGAGGACGTTGGTCAGAATGTTCAAGGCGGCTCCTTCGAGTCCGATTCGAATCTGTCCTGCAGGGGCTTCCGGGCTACGTCGCGACCGCCGGGGCGCGGCGCCGCACGATCGCGGAGGCCGCCTCCCGGGCGCCCCGGTCGACGGCTTCGGCCTCGTCGAGGTCCCGCGGCGCGGGGGTCGAGCCGGTCGTTTCCATGGTTCCGGCCACGACGCTAACGATGTCCGGGAAAGAAATCTTCCCCTCCAGGAATGCGGCGACGGCGATCTCGTTGGCGGCGTTGAGGACCGCCGGCATCCCCCCCCCGGCGGCCAGCGCCTGGCGCGCCAGCGGCAGGGCCGGGTAGCGCCGCGGATCGAGCTCGAAGAAGTCGAGCCGGGCGAGGGCCGGCAGGTCCAGGCGTCCGAATTCGTTGGCGAAACGCTCGGGGAAGTCGAGCGCGTAGACGATCGGGAACTTCATGTCGTTCTTCGCGAGCTGGGCGATCAGCGACCCGTCCATGAACTCGACGAACGAGTGAATCAGCGACTGCGGGTGAACGACGACGTCGATCCTCTCTCCCGGCAGGCCGAAGAGAAAGTGGGCCTCGATGACCTCGAGACCCTTGTTCATCATGGTGGCCGAATCGATCGTGATCTTCGGCCCCATCTTCCACGTCGGATGCGCGAGAGCGTCCTCGACCGTGATCGCGTCGAACGTCTCGAGGCGGCGCTCGCGAAACGGACCGCCCGACGCCGTGAGGACCAGGCGCCGCGCCTCTTCGGACCGGCCGCAGCGCATGGCCTGGTGGATCGCGCTGTGCTCGGAGTCGACCGGGATGAGCTCGGCGCCGCTCTTTCTGGCCTCCTCGAGGATGAGCTCGCCGGCCACGACCAGCGGCTCTTTGTTCGCGAGGGCGAGCCGCTTTCCGGCGCGAACCGCGGCGTGCGCCGAGCGCAGGCCCAGCGCGCCGACGAGGCCCCCCACGACGGTATCGGCCTTCGGGTAGCAGGCGGCCTCGGTCAGGCCCTCGGCGCCCGGGACGATGCGGCACTTCGCACCGGCGGGCAGCAGCCGTTCGAGCCGGGAGACATCCTCGGCGCGGTCGATGGCCACGAGCTCCGGCGAAAACGCGGCGACTTGTTCGGCCAGCTTCTCGATCGAGCGCCCGGCCGCGAGCGCGGCGACGCGGAACCGCTCGGGAAAGGCCGCCACGACGTCGAGCGTCGAGCGTCCGATCGAGCCGGTCGATCCGAGAATGGAGAGGAATTTCATGGGCTATTCAGGCGGGGGGCTCATGGCGCCCCCCGATCCCCCTAGTCAGGCCGGGGGAACCACGGTGCTCCCCCATCCCCTGCGGACATTCTATAGGCCTGTGCCCACGAAAGCCGCCAGGACCGGGGCTGCAAAAAGCAGAGAATCGATCCGGTCGTAGAAGCCTCCGTGCCCGGGCAGGAAGGTCCCCGAATCCTTGACGCCGGCGCCGCGCTTCCAGAGGGACTCGACGAGGTCCCCGATCTGCCCTGCGGTCGACACCAGGGCGCCGGCCAGCGCGCCCCGCACCGGCCCGAGCTCGGGCAGAAACCACCACGTTCCCGCGGCGGCTCCGAAGAGCGTCGCACCGACGAGGCCCCCGATCGAGCCCTCCCAGGTCTTCTTGGGCGAAACCATGGGCGCGAGCGGACGGCGGCCGAACATGCGGCCGAAGTAATACGCGGAGGAATCGCACACCCAGACGATCAACAGCAACATCAGGACGACGCGAGGCGAGCGGCCGCGGAGCAGGCACATCGCCGTGGCCGGAAGGGCGATCGACACGATGCCGAAGATCGTGGACGCGGCGCCCGCCAGGGCCGACGCCGGCGGAACGCGGGAGGCCATGGGCGCGATCGCGGCCAGAAAGACGATGACCAGAGCGGCGACCAGCCAGAAGGAGGGCCGCGTCCGGACCGCCACACGCACGAGGGAGCCCGCGGGCGTCTCGAACCGGAAGGGACCCCAGAGAAGGGCGGCGCCGCCGAGGAGGAGCGCCGAGCCCGCGAGGCCGACGGTCTTGGCCACGGGATGGCCGGTCTTCTCGGCAATCCGGTAGAACTCCCAGACGGCGCCGAGGGCGATGACGGCGACGAGGGCGTTGAAGAGAATGGCCGGGCCCTTGAAGAGGATCACCAGGACGATCGGGATCGCGACCGCCCCGGCGAGCTCGCGCTTCACGCCCTCCGGCCTTCCGCCTCCGCTTCCGGAGCCCGCCCCTCGATGACGCCGCCGTACCGTCGCTCTCGTTTCTGAAAGTCGAGGATGGCCTCGAAGAGGTGGCGCTTCCGAAAATCCGGCCAGAGGGTCGGCGTGACCCAGATCTCGCTGTACGCGATCTGCCAGAGGAGGAAATTCGAGACGCGCATCTCTCCGCTCGTACGGATCAGGAGATCGGGGTCCGGCAGCCCCGCGGTCGACAGCCGGGATCCCAGCGTCTCCTCGTCGATCTGCTCGGTCGTGAGACGGCCCGAGGCCACGTCGTTGGCGATCGAGCGGCAGGCATCCACGATCTCGGTGCGTCCGCCGTAGTTGAGGGCGATGTTGAACGTCATGCCGCGGCAGGACGAGGTCGCGGCCAGGCCCTGCCCGAGGGCCTTCTGGACCGACGGATCGAGCTCGTTCATCCGGCCGACGACGCGGAATCGGATGTCGTTCTTGAGGAGGTTGCTGAGCTCCTTCGCGAGGTACTCCTTCAGGAGGGACATCAGCGTCACGATCTCGAAGCGCGGCCGCTTCCAGTTCTCGACGGAGAACGCGTAGAGCGTCAGGGCGTCGAGCTCCAGCCGGGCGCAGGTCTCGACGGTCTCCCGCACCGAGGCGATGCCGGCCCGGTGTCCCTCGACGCGGGGAGAGCCCCGCTGCTTCGCCCAGCGGCCGTTGCCGTCCATGATGATGGCGATGTGCCGCGGCAGCCGCGTCAGGTCGATCTCCTCGACGAGCGCCCGCTCGGATGAGCCCTTCCCCGCCAGCGTCTCGAGGTCGATCACGAACGCAAGTCTAAGGGGTTTCGAGCCCGTATCCCACACGGAGGAGCGTCAGACCCTTCGCCGGCGCCTTCGGCGAGAGCATCCGGCGGTCCCCCGTATGCAGCAATTCCGCGGCCCGCGAGACCGGAACCCTGCCGCGGGCCGCGTCGGCGAGGACGCCGGCGATGGACCGCACCATCCCGCGCAGGAAGCCTTCGCCGCGAAAGAGCGCCCGCAGCTCGACGCCGGCTTCCTCGATCCGGATGGACTCGAGCGTGCGGACGCCCGGTTCGCCTCCCGCGGAAAGCCGTCGAACGGCGAACACGGAGAAATCGCGCCGGCCGGGAAACACCGCCGCGGCTTCGCGCATCCGGGCAGCGTCGGCGCGCGGAGAGATCGGCGCGACGAACGGCGCATCCCGCGGCGGGATGACCTCCGCCCGGCTCCAGCGGTAGAGGTACTCCTTCCAGCGAGCGTCGTAGCGGGCGTGGAATCCATCGGGAGCGAGGTCCACCTCCAGCACGCGGGCGTCCGACGGGAGCTCGGCGTTGATCGCATCGCGCACGGTCCGCGCGGCGAGCGAGCGCGGCAGGTCGAAGTGCGCGACCTGCCCGTCGGCGTGCACACCGGCGTCCGTGCGGCCGGCCCCTTCGACTCGG
>Ga0207683_10005959_pt1 | contig 10444 bp, 8 predicted proteins | sample KBSM73metaG_FD_184333 | JGI IMG/M metagenome (GOLD analysis project Ga0207683, IMG submission 184333) | Miscanthus rhizosphere microbial communities from Kellogg Biological Station, Michigan, USA - KBS M7-3 metaG (SPAdes) (version 2) | ecosystem: Host-associated > Plants > Roots > Rhizosphere >...
GCACGACCCGGGTTTCTACAGCGCGCTCGAAGATCGTTACGGCGCCGTGTTCGTCTGGTCCATGTACATGCCGTTTGCCGGACCGCAGTACATCCGCGAGCTCAAGGACAAGCCCATGCACGCATTGGCGAGCCGCGTCTGTTCCATGAACGAAGTGTTGCACCTGCCGCCGTGGATGAATGGCTGGATGGTGCATGAAGCCGCGCGCTGCGGTATCGACGCGGCCGTGATCCTGGTGCCGCCGGATAATCGCCTGTCGCAATCCGGCACCCTGCTCACGCAGCACGCACTCGAAGCCGCTGGTGTTCCGGCACTGCGCATCTCCGCCGACATGGTCGATGCCAAGGAATGGGACCACGAGCGCATGGTCGCGCATGTCGCGGATTTCCTGCGCGGGAAAGGGCTGATATGAATCGTCTGCTCGCCGCGACCGTGGCAGCGCTCGGCGCGACCGTGCTGATCGCCTGCGCGCCGCGCTCCGAGCCCGGTGTCACGGTGCTCACCTACGCCTCGCAATACAGCCCGGCGCACCCGTTCAGCCGCGCGGACCTCGCGTGGATGACCTGGATCGCCGAGCGTTCGCAGGGGCGGTTGCGCATTCAGCCGTTCTGGTCGGGCTCGGTGTTGTCATCCGAGCATTCGATGACCGAGATCCGCCACGGCGTGGTCGACATCGGCCTCATCACGCCTATCTACGCGCGCGGCGGCGCCCATCTGATCCATGTGCAGGCGGCGTTCTACGCGGGCCTGACAACCTTCCATCAACAGGTCTCCTTGTATCGCTGCCTCACGCGCGCCGATCCGCAATTCGATCGCGAGCTCACCGGACTCAAGGTGCTCGCGGTGCAGGGAGGCAACCTGCCGGGCATCGTGACGCGCGACCAGCCGGTGAAAACGCTGGACGATCTGCGCGGTCTGCGGCTGCGCGCGCCCTCCGAGCTGCTCGAGGTGCTGCGACGGTTCGGCGCCGACCCGGTCGACATGCCCATGGGCGAGGTGTATTCGGCGCTCGCGAAAGGCGTGCTCGACGGCGTGATCGCTCCGGCCGACACGTTGCGCTCGCTGCACTTCGCCGAGGTCGCACGATACTTCAATACGCTGAGTGTGCCGCGCGGCGCCTATGCCGCGCGTGCGATCGGGATGCAGCGCTGGAATTCGCTCGACGCCGAGGAGCGCGCAATTCTCGAGGAAAGCATCGGCGTCTGGGAACAAGCGCTCGATCGCGAGCTTCGCCAGGCGCAGATCGCCGGCGAAAAGGTCGGACATGAAAAGGGAATGGTTTTCGCGGCGCCTTCCGAGGCGGATTCGCAACGATTCCTCACCGAATACAACGCCGTCGCGGAGCAGAACGCTCGTCTCGCCGGCCGCTATGACATCGATGGGCTCCGGCTGTTCCAGTACGCGCGTGCTCTCGTTGCAAATGCGGCGCGTGCCGGTGAAGTCGAGTGCAGGGGAGAAAAGGAATGAGCAGTGCGATGGCTGGAACCGTGGTCGTGGACTTCAGCCATGTCATGGCGGGTCCTTATGCTTCCCACCTGCTGCGTTTGCTGGGCGCGGAGGTGATCAAGATCGAGTCGCCCGGCATCGGCGACGCGATGCGCAACTATGGCGCCGACCGCCGCTACGACGGCATGTCGCCGGCATTCATCGCCGTGAACGCCGGCAAGAAATCACTGGTGCTGAACCTCAAGCATCCGCCGGCGCTCGCCGCCGTGCGCCGTCTCATCGCCCGCGCCGATGTGGTCCTGGAAAATTTTCGTCCCGGCGTGATGGCTCGATTCGGTCTCGACTATGAGAGCGTGCGCAGCCTGCAGCCGCGCATGGTCTATTGCTCGGTCTCCGGTTACGGCCAGCAAAGCCCGCGCCGCGACTGGCCCGCCATCGACAACATCGTGCAGGCGACCAGCGGCATGATGTCGCTGAGCGGCGAGCACGGCGACGATCCCATGCGCGTCGGCTTTCCGGTCGTGGACACGTTGACAGGCCAGACCGCAGCTTTCGCCATCGTGGCGGCGCTGCTCCGCCGCGAGCGCACGGGATGCGGCGAGCACATCGACGTCGCGATGTTCGACGCCGCCATCGCGTTCATGGCATCGGCCGTCGTGCCTTATCTCGTGACCGGGCGCTCTCTCGAGCGCACCGGGAATGTCGGCTATAGCGGCCAACCTACTTCGGCAGTGTTCACGGCCGCCGACGGCCGGCAGATCTCGCTGGGCGTCGTGCAGCAGCCGCAATTCGAAACGCTCGCGCGGGTCTTGAAATGCGAACGCTGGCTCGGCGATCCCCGCTTCGTCACCGCGGACTTGCGCCGGCATCACAGCGCGGAGATGCGCGCCGAGCTCGCGACGGTGTTCGCGGACAAGCCTGCGGCCGTATGGGAGCGACAGTTGAGCGATGCCGGCATTCCCTGCGGCATGGTGCGCGAGTTGAGTGAGGCCGTGGGCCTCGATGGTCTCGACGAACGCGGTATCAAGATCCCGCTTCACGTGCCCGGCCTCCCCGACAAGCGCGACGTCGGCATCGTCAATGCCGGATTCAAGTTCAGCCAGGATTCGCCACACATCGACGCGCCACCTCCGCGGCACGGCGAGCACAGCAACGCCATCCTCGAATCGCTCGGATTCGATGCCGCCGAGCAGCGCGAGATCCTCGCCGGAAACAGCAAAGAACCCAGCAACATCCGAGGGAACCATGAACCCGCGATTCCGTGAATCATTGCTCGCCACGCTCGCGTTGGCGATGTTTGCCAGCACCGCGTCGCCGGGCGCGCAGGTGTCCCGGCCCGGTGAGTATCAGGGGTTCTCGAGCGTGCGATTCGACGGCTACGAGCTCACCTCGCAATACGTGGAGGTCCGCGATGGCACGCGCCTCGCCGTCGACATCTTCCGGCCGACGCAAGGCGGCGTGGCTGCGACCGACAAACTACCGGTCGTCTGGATGCACACGCCTTACAACCGCCGCAACACCCAGAACGGACTGACGGCCGCCAATTATCCCGGCAAGGCGCTGCAACTCGTGAAGTACGGCTACGCCGTCGCCGTCGCGGACTTCCGTGGCACGTACGCGTCCTTCGGCGAGAATGCCGGATACAACCGCGGCGAGTGGCAGGACGCGGCGCGATTCGATGCGTATGACATCACCGAGTGGCTGGCATCGCGGCCCTGGAGCAACGGCAAGGTCGGGATGTGGGGTTGCTCGGCCACCGGCGGCAGCCAGATGCAGGCGCTGTCTACGGCGCCCCCAAGCCTCAAGGCGATCTTTCCGATGAGTTGCGAGTGGGACGTGTACGCCTTCGTCGCGGCGGGCGGAATCACGCCGCGCGAGGGGCCGACCATGATCATGCGCGGCGCACCGCGCGACGAGCGCGACCGCAGCGCGGTGGCGGTGGACGGTGACACGGACGGCAAGTTGTTAGGCGACGCCGTCGCCGGCCACGCCAACAATCTCGAGACCCCCGGCTTCGTGCCGTTTCGCGACAGTGTCTCCGCCGAATTCGGCAGTGCCTGGTGGCTCAAGAGCAGCCCCCACACATATGCCGCCACCATGAATCGATCGGGCATCGCCGTGTACGCCGCGGTGAACTGGGCCGAAGGTTTCACGGGCCACGGCCCCGCGTTCACGTTCAACAATCTCAAGACCCCGAAGAAGCTGATCTTGGGACCCGGCAAACACTGCGACTGGACCTCCGTGCTCAAGGACACGGGCTTCGACATCGTCACCGAGGAGCTGAGGTTTTTCGACTATTGGTTGCGCGGCATCGACAACGGCGTGATGCGCGAGCCCGCCGTCACCTACTACACCTACAACGAAGCGCCCGATCGCGCCTGGAAGTCCTCCAAGGTCTGGCCGTTGCATGACGCGAAGCGCACTGCGTTCTACCTGGACAGCGGCTCGCTCGCCACGAAGAAGCCGCGCGCACCCGAAGGCGCCACTCGCAAGACCGTCAGCTATGACACCGACGCGGAAGCTTTCTGGACCTCGGGAATGACCTTCGTCACCGCGCCGCTCGCGAAAGACACCGAGGTGACGGGCCACGCGAGCGCAAGGCTCTGGCTCGCGTCCTCGTCCACCGACGCGGACATCATCGCGCGCATCGACGACGTGGCGCCGGATGGCACACACACGTATGTGGGTGTCGAAGGGAAACTCCGCGCCTCGCTGCGTGCCACCGCCAAGGCACCGTACGACACGATGGGATTGCCCTGGCATCCCTTCACGCAGGCTTCGGCGCAGGTGCTCAATCCAGGAGTGCCCGTCGAGGCGCAGTTGGAATTCCTGCCGACCTCATACCTCTTCAAGGCCGGTCACCGCATCCGTCTCACGCTGCAATTCGCCGATCCGCGTTCTACGGCAAAGATCGCGCCTGCCCCGGAAGTCACGGTGTTACATCGTCCGGACGCCCCTTCGATGATTGAGCTGCCGATCGTCCACTGAGATTCAAGAGGCTCGCGATCCCGGCGATCAGTTCGCGCGGCTCGACCGGCTTGGAGACGTGCATCTGGAATCCCGCGAGCAGCGCGCGCTGGCGATCGTCCGCGCGCGCGTAGGCTGTCAATGCGATCGCGGGCAGGTTGCGTATGTGGCTCAGGTGCATGGAGCGGATCTTGCGGATGAGGTCGTAGCCGTCGAAATCCGGCATGCCGATGTCGCTGATGAGGATATTGATGTCCTCCTGCGCCACCATGGTCAGCGCCTGGGCGCCGCTTTCGGCCAAGAAGCAGCGCCCGCCGTTTTCTTCGATGAGCCTGCAGATGAGAATGCGTGCGTCTGCCTGGTCGTCGACCACGAGCGCCCGCACGCCTTCGAGTCCCGGTAGTTCGATGGTGCTGACGTCGACGTCGCTGAATGCCGGCCGTTCGATGGGATTAGTCTCGTGTGTGTGCATGACGGAGATCGGCAGCGCAACCACGAACGTCGACCCCTGACCTTCCCCCGCGCTCTTCACGCGCACCGAGCCGCCGTGCAGCTCGACCAAGTGCTTGACGATCGACAGACCGAGGCCGAGGCCGCCATGGCGCCGCGTCGTCGACGAATCGGCCTGGCGGAACCGATCGAAGACGAACGCCAGGAACTCCGGCTTGATGCCCACGCCCGAGTCGGCGACCGAAACCTCGACATGAGAGTTCACGCGTTCCATGACCACGTCTATGCGCCCGCCGGAAGGCGTGAACTTCACGGCGTTGGTCAGCAGGTTCCAGAACACCTGCTGCAACCTTCCGGGATCTCCGCGCAGGCGGCCCGCGCGCGCATCCAGCACCACGTGCATGCGCAGCTTCTTCGCTTCGATAGATAGCCGCACCGCGTCGAGCGCGGCGTTGACGACGTCATTGAGGTCGATCGCCTGCACATCGAGCTGCACCTTCCCCGAGATGATGCGGCTCATGTCGAGCAGATCGGCAATGATCTGTCCCTGCACGCGTGCATTGCGCTCGATGGTTTCGAGTCCCCGGGCGTGATCACTGCTTCCTGCTTCCAGGCGCCGCAGCAGTGTCGCCCAACCGAGAATCGCATTGAGCGGCGTGCGCAGCTCGTGCGAGACCGTCGCCAGGAATTCATCTTTGAGGCGGCCGACGCGCTCCGCCTCTTCGCGCGCCGCGCGCTCGGCCTTGAGCGTCTCCTCGCGATCGGTCTGCAGTTGCTTGGATTCCGTGATATCCACGCAAGTGCCGATGTAGCCCGAGAATGAGCCCGCCGCCCCTTCGAACAGCGGATTAGCCTGTTCGATCAACCAGCGCACCTCGCCATCCTCGCGCCGGATTCGATATTCCGAACGGAATGGCTGACGCGTCTCGAAACCCTCGCTATAGGCCTGCATGCATTGCGCGAGATCGTCTTCGTGGACGATCTGCGTCCATCCGAATCCCGCCTGGTCCTCGAGATTGCGGCCGGTGAAATCCAGCCAGCCTTTGTTGAACCAGTTGCGTCCCTTGGTCTGATCGGCGATCCAGATGAGGACCGGAGCGGAATCGGCCATGAGTCGAAACCGCTCGTTGCTGACCTGCAGCGCTTCTTCGGCGCGCTTTTGCCGGGAGATATCGCGCGCGATCTTCGAGGCGCCGACAATGTCGCCGGCGGCGTTGCGAACCGGAGAGATGGTGAGCGAGATGTCGACGAGGGTTCCGTCCTTGCGCACCCGGACCGTGTTGTAGTGATCGACGCGCTGCCCCTTGCGCAGCTGTGCAAGGATTGCCGGCTCCTCGTCGGCGCGCTCCGGCGGAATCAGTATGGTGATGGATTTGCCGATCACCTCTTCCGGCGCGTAGCCGAATATGCGCGCCGCGCCCTCGTTCCAGGTGACGATGATGCCTTCGAGGTTCTTGCTGATGATGGCGTCGTCGGAAGACGCCACGATGGCCGCGAGGCGGCTGCGCAACTCCTCCGCATCGCGCTCGGCGGTATCTGCTGGATTCATCTGGGATTAGGCTAACGCAGATTGATAGGCGCGCCGATCAGCAATGTCCTACTTGACCAGCCGCGCCTTGAGCTGCGTGCGCTTGCCTTCGCGCCAGACCTCGAGACGCACCTCATCGCCCACCTTGTAGTCGTCCAGCATGGCCGCGAGCTGCGCGGACGTGGTCACCGGTTTGCCTTCGACCGCGAGGATCACGTCGCCGGGCACGATGAGATTGCGCGCGCCCAGGTGCGCACCGCGAAACGGCGCCGCGCCGCGCAGCACCGCGACGCCCTCCACGCCCAGCTCGCGCGCCACCGCGCGGCTCAGCATGTCGTCCGCCTCCACGTCGAGGGTCGGTGGTGAATAGTGGCCGTGCGCGATCAGCTCCGGCACGACGCGATTCACCGTGTCCACAGGCACCGCGAAGCCGACACCGGCGCTCGCGCCCGACGGGCTGTAGATAGCCGTATTGACGCCGATGAGACGGCCGGCGCTGTCGAGCAGCGGCCCACCGGAATTTCCCGGGTTGATGGCCGCGTCGGTCTGCACCAGGTGGCGGATCACGCTGCCACTTTCGCTGTCGAGGGATCGATCGAGCGCCGAGACGATGCCGGTGGTCAGCGTCCAGTCGAGACCAAAGGGATTGCCGATCGCGAAGACCTTCTGGCCGACGCGCAGGTCGTCGCTGGTGCCGATGGCCACCGGCACCACGGCTTTGCCGATCGGCGCAATCTTGAGCACCGCGATGTCATGCGCCGGGCTCGCGCCTACCAACGTCGCCGGATAGTCGCGGCCATCTGCGAGTTTCACCGTCGCTTCCGCGGCGCCTGCGATCACGTGTACGTTGGTCACGATGTGGCCCTGCTCGTCCCACACGAACCCGGAACCCGTGCCGCGCGGCACGCTCATGACATCGCGAGTCCAGAAATCCATGACGCGCTCGCTGGTGGAGATGTAGACCACCGAGCCCTTCCACTTCTCGAACACGTCGATGTTCGAGTGTTCTTCCGCAGTGAGATCCCCGCGCGGCGTGACCGGTCGCGGCGCGGCTTCGATGCGTTGCGAGCAAGCGGTGCTCCACAAGGTGACGGAGCCCACCAGGCTACACAGCAGCAACCAAGGGACCACCCGTCGGAACAGGTTCATGCCTTGGCCCACCACTCCGCATAGACGCTGCCGCTCACTTTCTGCCGGTTCAGATCGGGGGCGCCATCTGTCCACCAGACCGGACCGCGCTGGCCGAGCGCGACTTTGGCGACATCGACTGCCTTGCGCGCGAGCGCCAGCTCTTCGGGCTTGCCGGATTCCAGCGCTGCCTTGACCGCGCGCTGCGCGGCCATCAACTCGAGCACGATGGCGTCACGTTTTTCCGGGGACAAGGCGGGATTGGCCCGACGCCACAGGCGGCCACGAACCACGAAGTACCTGCCGTCCGGTGTGACCCGTTCATTCATGCCGCGAGCTTAAGGATGCAGCGTCGTGTTGAACAGGTACTGGCTGTCGAAGTCCGTCCTGTCGCCGGCCTTCTTGCCCTTGACTGGTTGCAGCCGCGCCGAAAGCGGCTTGTGCCATTTCCACGCCAGCGCCGCGACGTCGGCGAAGATCTTCGCGAGACGATCTTCGCTGACGTCGCCTGGCAGCGGCACGGTGTCGAGCCCGGTTCCGCACACCGCGGAATAGGCGAGCACCGAGTCGATCTCGTAGGTGTTCTCGGCCCAGCGTTGCGCAAGACGTTTGTCTTCCATGACCGGCAGCATCAATCCGGAATAGCCGACCTGTTTCACTTTCACAGCCTTCACGGCCGTCGTGATCGCGAGTGCCGCGGTCATCGTGCCGGCGCCGCCGAACTTCGCGCCCGTGTAACGCTCGATGGCGTCGCCGATCGATGCGTCACCGAGCGGCGCCGGCGTGGGATCCACTCCCGCGAAAGTCCAGCCACTCGATGCCTCGACGGCCTCGCCTACTTCCTCACCGACCTTGGCGTGGATCGTCAATTGCCGGGTGAGCTCCTCGACCGCGGCGTCGAAGTCTCCATGCGTTGCGCCAAACACTTCCTGCACGACATTGGCACCTTCGAATCCCAACGAGAACTGCTTGCCTGCACCGGTGTGATATGCGCCCGGGTAGAAAGGCCCGAGCGGCTTGAGCATGGCGGTGGCCGTGAACAGAAAGTTGCCCTGGCTGCGGGGGCTATGGTCCGTCACGTAACGCACCAGCTTCGCCGACTCACGGATCGTCTTCCAATGGATGCCGTCGTCGTCGGCGATGATGGCGCTCGCATTGAGATGCGGCAACGTCGAGAGCACCTGCGCCAGCAGGTGCATCGCCGCGGGATCGTCGGTGTCGTGCAGCATCGCCGGGCCGACATTCGGTATGAAGCCCTCCTTCTGCGACAGATCGTCGAGTGCACGAAGGAACGCGAGCGCCTGTTGGTCGGAGAGGCCCTTCACCAGCTCCGCGAACGGCTGCGTCACGATGCGGACGGTCTGCGTCTCGTAGCCACGCTTCGCGAATTCGGCTTTCGCGGCATTGAGCACCTGCATGGCCTCTTCGATCTGCTTTTGATAGGTCGCGCGGTCGAGTCGTACGAAGGCCGTGATCGCCCGCACATTCGGCTTCGCGGCGTCCGGCGCGGCGTGCGCTGTCGATGCGAGCGCGCAGGACAGCACGATGGCGAGCAGGTATTTCATTTAGCGTCCTCAATAAAGTGAGCGAGCCTACAATCCAGCATGCGCATACGCCAATGGATCCTAATCGCCGCTGCACTGGTACTGTCGCCAGCATTCGCGGCCGAGCCGCCCCACCCCATCCGCGTGCTCGTCGTCGATGGCTTCAGCAATCATGACTGGCAACTCACTACCCGCTCGATCCGCGCCATCCTCGAGCCCACCGGCCTCTTCTCCGTGGACGTCTCGACCTCGCCTCCTGACGCAAGCGCGGCAGGGTGGGATCAATGGCGTCCGGATTTTTCCGACTACGATGTCGTCATCCAGACCTGCAACGACATCAACGGCGGGCCATCATGGCCGCGGCCCGTGCGCGAGGCCTTCGAGAAGTTCGTGCACCGTGGCGGTGGCGTATACGTCTGGCACTCCGGCAACAACGCATTCCCGGATTGGCCGGCTTATAACGACATCATCGGCATCGGCTGGCGCAAGAAAGACTTCGGCTCAGCGCTCGTGGTCGCCGATGACGGCAAGATCACGAGAATCCCACCCGGCCAGGGTGAGGACACCGGTCACGGCAAGCGTTTTGACGCGCTCGTGCGGCGCCGCGGCGAGCATCCCATCCATGTCGGCCTGCCGCGCGCGTGGCTCGCCGCGGACATCGAGGTGTACTACTACGTCCGCGGTCCTGCGAAACACGTCGAAGTGCTGTCATACGCGCGCGAACCTCATACCGCCCTGCAGTGGCCCATCGAGTGGACCGTGCGCTACGGGCAGGGTCGCGTGTACACCTCCACCCTCGGGCATGTGTGGCGAGGTGATGTCCAGCCCGTGACGGTCCGCGATGCCGGAGTGCAAACCTTGCTGGTGCGCGCGCTGCAGTGGCTGGCGCGGCGGCCCGTGACCTGGCCTGTGCCCGCCGATTTTCCGACGGCGACCTCGACCTCCATTCGCGGCGAGCTGCCTATTGATTTCCGGCGCGTGGATGACAGGTTGCGGTGATCGAGCGCACACTCCGTCCAACAAGAACAACTAACTAACAATGCCCGTTCCGGCGTTGGGAGCACACACATGCGAGTGAGCAAGACGAAGCAGAACCTCTCTGTCCGCGCGATCGCCGGGCTTCACGTGGTAATCCTCGCCTGGAGTTTGCCGAAAACGAAGTGCACCGGCCTCATGGGTTTCGCGATTCACCGCACAGATCACACCGAGGACGAAGCTTACTACCTGGAGGGAATGAAGGTGTTCACGGCAACCGATCCGCATCTGGCGCGCGGTTCGCTGCACTCCACGCGCCAGCAACCAATCCAGAGCTTCGGCTGGTCCGACTACACTGCCAAGCCCGGCCACAGATACACCTATCGCGTGGAAGCGCTGTACGGCC
>Ga0207683_10005960_pt1 | contig 10443 bp, 9 predicted proteins | sample KBSM73metaG_FD_184333 | JGI IMG/M metagenome (GOLD analysis project Ga0207683, IMG submission 184333) | Miscanthus rhizosphere microbial communities from Kellogg Biological Station, Michigan, USA - KBS M7-3 metaG (SPAdes) (version 2) | ecosystem: Host-associated > Plants > Roots > Rhizosphere >...
AAACAGGTAGCCTATAAATCGATAAAAGAAAGGAAATTCGAATTGTTACTGGAGTCAGCCTGACCAAAACAAAAACCAATTCATCACAAAAATTTTAAAACCCCTTGCCTATGTCAAACAATCTTTACAATATCATGGTACCGGTGGATTTTACCGGTAAAAACAAGTGGGCTATAGCTAAGGCAATAGAACTTGCCAATACATTTCATTGCAACATTCACCTGGTGCACGTGCTGCACAGACCGATTATCCCTTTTATTCCGATCGACAGGAGTATGTTCACTCCTTATGAATCCACGGCCGATTTGCATGCTGCCCGTAAAAAGTTAGAAATATTAAAATCTTCTTACAGCAACCAGCTTTGCGGCAACGGAAAAATAGAGATCAGCGTAATGCAGGGAACAAGAACAGAAATGTTGCCGAAATATATCCGTCAATATGAAATGGACCTTGTAGTGACAGGGCTGTCGAAGTTTAACCTGTTACAGCGCATCATTTCCTCGGTATCAATAAGTCACCTGGTTACCAAAACAAATATCCCGGTACTCGCAGTGCGTTCAAGTGGACTGATCAGTCACTTTAAAAAGATTGTCTTACCACTGCACCAGGATGTGCCGCTGAGGACTATTAAAATGGCGACGATGCTGGGCAGGCATTTCAAATCTACTGTTTATCTCGTATCGTTGCGCAATAACGAACCGGGACAAATAAATATCATCAGTAACACGCTGGAGGTGATTCAGAGTTTGTCTACAATACCCGTACAGTCTATTTTACTTGAAGGAAAGAACCTGGCGAAAAGTACATTGGAGTTTTCAAAAAAGATCAATGCGGACCTGATCATGGTAAATCCTATAAAAGAATTCCGGTTGCCTGGTTTATGGAACCGGCTTACCAAAAAAATACTATCCTACGGTTCAACTATTCCGGTTATCACCATAGAACAAAAGGCCACCGAACAATAAATCATTTTATTGCGACGGTATATAAACTAATCAAGCCATACGATGTGGAAGTATGGCTTGATGCTTTTTAAAATTACAGCAAGTCAATAAACACTCTTTATTAAATCTTTAAGTCGACCTGTAAGCTGAACCGATTTCCGAAAACCACTCACGCACTTTCATTTTTTCACTTCCATCTCTCTTTTCTGCATTTCAATACTGATTCAGTGCCTGTCACCACGCCTAATTATGTATGTAGAAGATCATACCGCATTTTTACAAAAAAAAATAAACCTATGCTATTAAAAGAACAATCGGTGCAAACAAAGCACGATGACAAACTACAGATCGTTCAATTATTAAAAACGATTATAACCGCATTTAATAATAATGACATTGACACGCTGTTATCATTACATAGTGATGATGTGATTTTAATGGACCCCGGCATGCCATTGATACAAGGCAAGAAAAGAATACGCGAAATGTTTGCCGATTTTCAAACAAGACAACTGCAAATTCATCTCGCTTACGATGTCCATGAAGTAGAAACCGATGAAAGGCTCGCCTTTGTAAGAGGTACTGTTTATAAATCAAGTAAAGTTCAGTACGAAACAACTCAGTCCGATAGCTATCGTTTCATTTGCCTGTTCAGGAAACAAGAAAATGCGCAGTGGGTCAGAACACATGTTATCGTCAACAGCGACAAACCGTAATAGTAAGCATTATAAGACATCACAAAATCAGCATACGTTAAAATAGCGCATCGGCAAAACAGGTAAGGCATTAAGCATTTTCAACATCTTCAAAAATTATGATGACACGACAATCGACTATTCTGTTCTCAGGCTCTTTACCGGGTTTGCCATTGCCGCTCGTATAGCCTGGTAGCTTATCGTAACAAACGCAATTAGCACAGCTGATAAACCGGCTGCCGCAAACACCCACCATTCCACGTTGATATGATACGCGTATTCCTGCAACCATTTATTTGTAGCCCACCAGGCAACAGGAAAAGCAATACCATTTGCTATAAGTACAAGCTTTAAAAAATCCTTTGACAATAACGAAGTAAGATTGAACACCGTTGCACCCAACACTTTCCGTACACCGATTTCTTTTACCCGTTGCGCCGCAGAATAAGTAGCCAGGCCAAACAAGCCCAAACATGCAATAAAAATAGTAGCTAGAGCCACCCATATGAGCATCGTTTGCCGGCGGCCATCTTCAATATAAAATAAGGCCAATTGTTCGTCGAGGAAATGATATTCAAAAGGATCATTCTTATCATTATTCACCATCACCTGTTTTAATTTAGTCAGCGTTCCCTGTATATCGGTGGAGGCTATGCGCGCTGAATAATAATCAATGCCATGGATAGGATTGTTATTATAACAAAGAACTAATGGCTCGATCTTCGCCCGCAATGTCTGGAAGTGAAAATCTTTTACAATACCGATCACTCTTGGCTTAAAGGGAATGTTCTGCGCATTGATGGATACATAATCGCCGCCCCTCGACGCGGCCGGAATTTCAACGATCTGCCCCGCGGCCTCTGTGATGCCCAGCATTTTTGCAGCCGTTTCATTGACAATCACGCAAGACGAATCAGCCGGCGTATCGAAATTTCTTCCGTTCAATAACCTCACCTCAAATGTCTTTACAAAGTCTTTATCCGCACCAAACATGTAAGCTACTTTAGGTTCATCCGTACTTCCCATACTTTTTACCTTAATCGTGCGATAGGTTTTCCATTCACCGGGCACCCTGGATGTAACCGACACATTTTTCACTGTCGGTATCTTTGCCATCTCTGTTTTAACTGCCTGAAAATTCGACCTGGCCTTATTGGTATTTACATCAATCACGACCAGCAGGTCTTTGTTGAAGCCGAGATTGGTATGATTGAGATAATGTACCTGCATGAATAGTACGATAGTAGCAATGATCATTATAACAGATATCGTGAATTGAAAGATGACTAATCCTTTTCTTAAAGACAGGTCAGTTGTATTCCGCAACTTCAATCCTCTCAATAACAAGACCGGTTTAAAACGGGACAACATCAATGCCGGATAGCTGCCCGATAAAAAACCTGTGAGCACGGCAAAGGCAATCGCAAATAACCAAATTCGATAATCGGTTGCCAGTCCGAGAGATAATTGTTTATTGGTAAAATGATTGAAAGCAGGCAGGGTCAGGTTCACTACAATAACGGATAAAATAAAAGCAATTCCGGTAACCAGTAAAGACTCAACTAAAAATTGCCGGATCAGGTGGCTTCTGAATGCACCGATTGCCTTGCGGACGCCAATCTCTTTTATACGGCTGCTCGCTCTTGCCGTAGTAAGGTTCATATAATTAATACCGGCAATGAGCAATACAAATACCGCTACAAACCAAAATATGCGGATATAAAGTAAGCTACCGGTTGCCATCGCTTCCACATTGGAATTTCTTGCACCATCCAGGATATTGTCAGAACGCAGATGCATATCTTTTAATGGCTGCAGGCTGAATGAAAAACTGGTACCTGCCGGCGTTTTAAAATTATCGTGCACCAGTTTCGACATTTTATCGGCAACAGATTTTACATCCGCTTTTGGTTTCAGCAATGCATACACCGAAAAACTGTTCGACAACCAGTCCCCTGCCCTTCCAACCCTGTTGAGACTATCGCTCATAAAAGAAATATCAGACATGACAGAGCTGAAATCGAAACTGGAATTGCGCGGATGATTTTTCAACACGGCAGTAATTTTAAAAGGCGATTCTATAAAACTGAACTTCAGAATTTTGCCAATAACATCCGTTTTATTAAACAGCCGCTTTGCCTGGGCTTCGGTTATAATAATAGAATACGGTTCTTTCAACGCTGTTGTTCTGTCACCATACAACAACGGGAAGTCGAAAATCTGCAAAAAACGTTCATCCGCAGACGTGACCGTTTCCTGGAAAAAATTTTCAGGATTATCCGGGTTCAGCAAGTTGGCCCGGCCAAGACGTTGCATCCGGGTGGTGTTTTCCACTTCGGCGATATTGTTTTTCGATTCTTCAGCAAGCTTATAACCCGCGGCGGCGATCACAGTCGATTCACCATTGACTGTTTTGTGTTCAACAACGCGATAGATTCTGGCGGCACGACTATGCTGTTCATCAAACGTGAGCTCATCAAAAAGATAAAGCCCGATGAGCAAAAAGCAACTCAAACCAAATGTAAGCCCTGCGATATTGAGCAATGCATATAGTTTGTTATTTACCAAACTGCGCCATGCGGTTTTGACGAAGTGTCTTGCAGGAATGTAATTTCTAAACATATCAGTAGGTATATTAGGTGAGGGTGAAGAACATTAATGTTATTAAATCCAATTGTATTACCGCGCCCGCCGATAGAAGAGATCCGGTTTTCACGTTCACAATACTGAAGCTCAAAAGGAAAAATGGAAACAGCTGTAAATTTTGCGGCTAAGAAAATGCCATTTTAGTATAGAGTTAAAAATCAATCGCCTATTTAAAACCATGAACAAGGAACTGTCCGGTTTTGAAACAAATGTCGTTCGCTTTTGAAACTGATAATGTTCGATAAAATAACCTAAGGCGATACGCCTGGTATATAGAATCAGGCACCTTATAAAACAAAAAAGCCCCGCATCACGGAGCTTTTCCACCAGAATTAGAATTACTTTTTCGCCGGAGCGATAGCCTGCTTGAACTGATAAACAAGATTGGCCTTACCTTCTTTATTAAATCTCCATGTTTCCTGCAGGTAAAATGAATCCACTTTTCCTTTCTTGTCAGTATCTATTTCTTTGCCCCATATCAGCGCCCAGTTTTCATCTTTATCGACACTTTTTAAAGCTGTTATCGTGAACACACTGCTAACTGCACTGGCAAATGTATTCCTGAATGCCTGTATGGTGGCTAATGCGCTGTCTTTTTTACCAACAATCGCAGAACCATCGTTCATGTACAATTCAACACTATCTGCAAAATTATCTTTGCTTCCCATCAGATTACCTGCATCCCAATCTTTCCACAGTTTTAAAAGTGTTTCCGCATTTTTAGGATCGCCCATAACAAACTTCGAAGAATACCCGATTTCATAAGGAGATTTGATCTCCGCTATCGTTGAATCCGCCGTCGTTTTAGCAGATGCATCAACCGTTGCAGCCGGTTGATTGTTACAAGCAGCAAAAACAGCCACGGTGGCAAAAAGCAAAACCTTTTTCATAATAGTTGATTTTATTTAATGATTAAGAAAATTGTGTGTGGGAACGTGAAAAAAGTTTGCAAAGAGTAGAAAGACGTGGAACCGACCAACTAAGGTATGTAAAAAATACGGGCAGCAGAGTTAAAAGTGAAACTACCAAAAGAGCTGGCAAACCTGAGGTAGCTGACAAAGGATACCGGGTATGACTTTTTGAAGCCATAAAAATCTTATCTTCTGCCTATGAAAAATTCCCGGAGATCCTTTCTTCGTAACAGCATTGCAGGTTCCATGGCAGCTGTTGCTTTGCCCGGCGTGACTATCAACGCTGATGCCCAACCGAAACCACGTATTAAACTCAGTATTTCATCCTATTCCTACTGGCATTTCAAAGAAACCAAATTTCCTATTGAAAAAGTGATTGACGAAGCCGCAAAACTGGGTGTGGAAGGCGTAGATATTCTGCATATGCAAATGGAAGGTGAGTATAACCGTTATATCCAGGAATTGAAACGACGTGCATACCTCAATGGCATTGCTTTTACCTGCTTGTCCATTCACCAGGGCTTTGTATTTGCCGATAAAGAAGAAAGACAAAAGAATATTGACAAAACAAAGCATTGCATCGAGCTTGCTGCCAAAATGGGCATACCCTGTCTGCGGCTCAATTCGGGCCGATGGAATACGATCAAATCTTTTGACGACCTGATGAAAAATCGCGGAATTGAACCTATTCTACCCGGTTATACAGAAGATGATGGATTTAAGTGGTGTATCGATTGTATTCAGCAATGCTTACCGGCAGCAGAAGAACACGGCGTGTTGCTCGCTCTGGAAAATCACTGGGGCCTGTGTTCTACACCGGAAGGAATGCTGCGGATTAAAAAAGCGATTGATTCGCCCTGGCTTGGCTTGCTGATGGATACCGGCAACTTCCTTGAAAATCCTTATTCCAAACTCGAAATGATTGCACCTTCTACCAGCTTTGTACAGGCGAAGACGTATTATGGTGGTGGCGAATGGTATGCACTCGACCTTGATTATAAACGAATCGTGTCCATACTTAACAAAGTAAATTACCAGGGATATATTTCCCTAGAATATGAAGGGAAAGAAGATGCGGCGACTGCTGTGCCCAAAAGCATCGGGATGCTGAGGAAAGCTCTATCCTGACGCTGCGCCGAATGTCTTCAATAAACGATTGTGATCAAAATGAAACTGGTTGAAATTGTTTTCATCCGGCTGCAACTTACTCGTAAATAAAATGAAACTCCCGGTTCGGTACAGACGCAGAAGAGGTGATTGTTACAAAAACGTCTTTTGGTAAACCATTGCTGAAATAAGTATATTGATAATTAACTATTGAGCCATCTGAGAACCGCTGTTCGGCGATATTGTTTTTACTCAATACCTGCTCCTTATTTCTCAATGGATACAGATTCATACCAAAAGCATAATAAGGATTTTGGTTGCCCTCATACGTTATTTCACTGGAGTCAACAGCCGTCACGATGTTCAATGAATCGGTGAATCGCTTCCATGCTACAATGTTGTCATTATTATCGTAAGTATATGTGGTGAATTCAATTTTTCCCGGTTTGTTATTACTAAATGTCGAATCAGATGTCAACCTGTTTGCGCCATCAAATACATAAATGGTAACGGCCGTATCCTGCGCATATTGATTTATGTGTGTATTCTGTATCAAATGATTTTGTCCGTCATAGGTACGCAGGTCATAAAGCGCTGCAATCGTTGAACCTTCACGATAGTCTATCTTTTCGAGATTGCCTTGTGAATTATATAGAAAGGGATATGAAAAAACAACGTTCACATAGTTGCTATTGTCGCTGAGCATATGAAAGCTGTCAACATAGGTTACCAGCTGGCCGTTGCTGTTATAATGGAAGAAAGTAAAAACATTTGAATCCCTGATGGCCTGGTGGGTAATTACTTCCTTCAGGCGGGCACCGGGTGCATCGGGCGAGTCGCCGGATTTATGACAACCTAGTAATAAAACTGAAACTGTTGTTGCGATTAGTATATAAACAATTCTCATAATATAAGTTTCGATTATACTATAACGAGAAAAACTTAGCACTATTGTAGGTACAATTACAGATATACATTTACGCTGCGATTTTTAATTCAACTTACCTGTACGGAATATTGCAATCGGCTACAAATTGCTTTATTTTTCCCAACCTTTTTAGATGATGTTGTTGTTTATACAATAGCCAACAAATTTTTTATCATCTAAAATCTAGCTCATGAAAAAAGTAGCAATTATTCCTTTTTTATTTCTTTTTGCGATAATATGTTTTATCGCTTGTAATAAAGACAAAAGCCTCAGTCCGGCCGGTAAGCATTCTGCAGACACTGCAATGCTGAGTCATAATGCCGATGATACGCCGCGCAACAATAAAGACAGCATTACTACTGTCAATCACAATGGTAGTGATACAAGTATCAATCACGGTGGCACGGATACAGTCAGGTATGGCAACGGCAGTATCGTTGGCGATACAATTACCACGCACACCAGAAAGGATACAGTTGGCAATAACAACGGTGGTAACATTAGTGACACGATTATCATTCGTCCCGTTACCGATTCAGCCGGAAGTCGCCGCTTAACAAGTGGCAGCACCAGTTATGCAGCACCTGTAATTTGGAATGTAATCAAAATCGCAAATGATTACGCCAGCTACGATAGTGCATCGAAGCAGGTTGGTTCAACGTATGTCTTGGAATCTTATACTGTAAAAAAGAAATCAACGGGATCATTAGCATCTCCAACAATGGAACAGTCAAATAATACTCACACAAAGAGCCGTTATTCAGCGATCGCTTAATTGCAGCTGATAAGAGTGGAAAATCTTGATACCATATTGGAAGGCTGCAAAACCGAAGATCAAAAGAGCCAGGAAATGCTGTACAAGTCTTTCTATCCGGCTCTTTTTGCTCTTTGTAAAACTTTTTTCCCCAATCAGCACGATATTTTGACTGCTTTAAATAATGGAATGCTGAAAGTGTTTAAAAATATAAATCAATACGATCCAGCTAAAGGAGACTTTTTTAACTGGGCATATACAATTGTAAGAAATGCTGCGCTTACATTAATCCGCGATAAGAATAACAATCTAACCTATGAGTTAAACGAAAATGTACACGATACCGTCGGTTATAATCCTTTTAAACGCCTTGAATGGAAAGATATATATTATTACCTCGATAAACTGCCCGCAAACACCAGGTATGTATGCAGCCTGTATTATCTCGAAGGATTTTCTATCAAGGAAATTGCCAGCTCAATTACTATGAAGGAAGGTACCGTGAAATGGCATCTTAATGAATGCAGGAGCAAGCTGAAAAAAATTTTTGAACAAAATAATTTAAGACAAATTGGATGATAAACATTTACATAACGCGATGAACTTCGGGAATTATCCCGACCCTGATATTCCCGCTGATATTGCATGGGGCGAAATGAAAAAACTGCCCGGTTATGTTCCTGTCAGCATCCAGGCACGTAAATCTGCACGCCCGCTCACCGGCAGCTATTTGCTGTACGTGGGGTTTGGTCTCATAGTTATCCTCGGAATTTCCTATTTCCTATTCCCAAAGAAAGCGCCGAACATACCTGATTCGGTAAGTTATCACAGCGGGGGATACACGAAGAAAGATAGCCTGCCGGACGGATCAACACTATTTCTCGATACAAACAGCGACGTCAGAATAGTTGCCACAACAGGCAAAGAGTCGATAATAACTGTAACCGGAGCAGCTTATTTTGAATGGAACCAGGCGCAGGCTCATTCCAAACATCATATAAAAATAGGTTCACTGGATGTGACGTCGCAACAGGCAACCTTGTATGTATCGTTTGACAGCGTTGCCGGTGCCGTATCTGTTCAGCTTGAATCGGGAACGGTAATGGTGGAAACAGGAGAAACAAAGCTCAGTTTACATGCCGGTGAGTCCATAAGCTATGATGAGAAAGCGAAGCATATGGGTGAAAAGCAGAAAGCCGATGTGAACCTCTACAGTTATGCAACAAGAATCTTTGATTTTACGGATACTCCCCTAAAGGTAGCAGCTGCAGCGATTGAAAAAACCTATGGAATAACAATACTATTTGAAAACCAGAAGTTGTATCGCTGCAGAATCACGACAAGGTTCGATAACAAAACATTAAAAGAGATGCTGGATATAATGGCATACACCTTAAAGTTTAAATATTACATAAATGAAAAAAGCAGGCAGGTGTTTGTAACCGGATATGGATGTATGTAAAACATTCTTTGCAATAATGTCGTTTGCTTTCGTTTTCATAAACGATCATTCTTGCATTGCACAGGCCCCGCAGAATAAAACATCCATACAAAAAACCATCTTTTCGCTTGAAGGAAAAATTTCATTGGATTCTCTCACAAAATATGTTCACAACAGGAGTGGAATAAGATTTTCATTCAACTCGGCCAAGGTGAAAAGCTCAACGGAAATTGGTTTTCCCCGCGGTCAATATTCTTTCCAGGCATTGCTTGACCAGGTAAGAAAAACGACTTCGCTTTATTACACATTGTATAAAGGATATGTAATATTCGAGGATAAGCCATCGAAAAGGAAACAAACATCGATATCAGGAGCAAATAAAAGTTTTGTAAAGAAGAAAGTTCCTCCAATAAAAAAACGGGTGACTGAAAAACCCATTTTATCAAATTCAGTCAGGAACAAGAAGAGAACCGACAACAGCGGTAAAGTGATTATGAAAGATACCGCACAAAGGCTACCGGCAACCACGTTAATGCATATTGAAATCAATGCGGATCAGGATTCGGTGATTTACCTAAAAAAAGATCTTTTTACCCGCAATAATGCCCCGATAGATTCAATTGCGCTTGCGCCTGCTAGTAAAAAAGCCAGTTTAAACAATGCTGAAAAAGCCATAATTCCCGGGCGGCAAAAAGATATTCCTTCATTGCATACATCACAATTAGTCCGTTCTGCTAATAAAACAAATACGGGAATACACCCGCATATTCATTTTGGTCCTGTATGGTATATCACTTTACCCTTGCAGGGTACTCATCACTATTTCACCGGAACAAATGGTAAGCCTGAGCCTTACAATTTATTAATACCGGCCCTGTGGATAAACAATGTCTTCAAGGGTAACCACGAAATAATGATTCAGCTTGCCCCTGCCCGGCAATATTTTGCAGGAAATAATACACTGGTAAGTGTTACCGGGCCAGGCTCATCGGCAGATACAACCCTGGTAAAAAGAAA
>Ga0207683_10005961_pt1 | contig 10443 bp, 12 predicted proteins | sample KBSM73metaG_FD_184333 | JGI IMG/M metagenome (GOLD analysis project Ga0207683, IMG submission 184333) | Miscanthus rhizosphere microbial communities from Kellogg Biological Station, Michigan, USA - KBS M7-3 metaG (SPAdes) (version 2) | ecosystem: Host-associated > Plants > Roots > Rhizosphere >...
CGCGCGCTACGTCAGCGGACGCTACGAGGGTGAGGCGGGGCTCGATCTCAGGTTTCACGAGGGGCGGCACTGGGGCGAGCTCCTGTGGTCCGACCAGCAGCCGGCGAACCCCGAGCCGAACCACGTCTACTACGACTACAAGGGCCGCGTGATCAACACGTCGGCGTTCCTCCGCCAGTCGTACGCGATCGCCGAGAAGCTGCGCGGCACGCTCGACCTCGCGTTCCATCGCCAGACCTACGAACTCGCAGATGACGCGATCAACGGCCAGTTCTTCGACGAGGACTACACGTTCTTCTCGCCGCGGTTGGGGCTGATCTGGACGCTGACGGAGGCCCCGGAGAAACATCTCGAAGCCTACGGCTCGTACTCCAAGGCCGAGGCCGAGCCGATCTTTCGCGAGCTCTACGATCCCGAGAACGCCGGCTCGCAGCCCGCGTTCGGCACGATCCTCCCGACGGGCGAGCTCCTGGATCCGCTCGTGCGCCCCGAGAAGGTGGACGACTACGCGCTCGGCGTGCGCGCGCGCGGCGCGTGGGGCGAGGCGTCGCTCGGCGGCTACTGGATGGATTTCAAGGACGAGATCGTCTACAACGGCACGCTCGACGACAACGGCAACCCGATCACGGGCAACGCGGCGCAATCACGCCACCGCGGGATCGAGGCCTCGCTCGCCGCGCATGCGACCAGCAAGCTCGACTTCCGCGGCTCGTTCCAGTGGTCGAACGACCGCTTCGTCGACTACGCCGAGTACGTCGACTCTGCTTCGACGATCGATTACTCGGGCAATCGCATCGCCGGCTTCCCGGACGTCAGCGGCCGGCTCGCGGCTTCGTACCGCCTCGGCCACGCGCGCATCGAGCTCGCGGGAGAACACGCCGGGCGCCAGTTCCTCGACAACAACGAGGATGCGGCCGCGTCGATCGAACCGTGGACGATTGCGAATGCGGCGGTCGGGCTCGCGCTGCCGGGACTGTTCGGCAGCAAGCAGGCCGAGGTCACCGCGCGGGTGACGAACCTGTTCGACACGCGCTACGAGACGGCGGGCTACGTCGACTACCCGGCGCCCGCGTTCGCGCCGACGCCGGTGTGGATCCCGGCGGCGACGCGCGCGTTCTTCGTGGGGGTGAAGGCGAGCCTCTAGGGCAGCATCTGGCCGCGCGCGTGGTAGAAGCTGTCGGGCGCGGCGGCGAATGCGGCGCGCGTGGCCTTCGAGGCGAAGCGGAACTCGATGCCCGCGCGCTGCATCTTCGGCGAGGCCTTGGTCGGCTTGAAGCGCGCGTGGTCGACCGGGTCGCTCAAGAAGGCAGCCCAGCGAAACGGGTCGCGCAGGAACTTCTCGCGGTTCTCGCGGCTGGCGAAATAGAACCAGTCGTTGCCGATGCGCGTCCGGTGGGCGACGTCGATCACCGCGTCCTGCGACGGGTCGAGCGGATCCTGCAGCGCGATCGCCTGCTGCGTGAGGAAGTCGTCGGGGTCTTGCACGAAGACCGTGGGGCAGCGCCGTCAGCAGAAGCCGATCGGCACTCCGTTGACGTACAAAGGGGCCATTTTCGGATTCAGCTTCGCCTGGCTCACGATGCAGCGGTCGTTCGCCGAGACCAGCGAGTCGGCGTACCTGATCTTCGGGAAGTCGGGATCCTTCGTCGCCACGTAACGCTGGGCCGAGGCCGCAGCGACGAAAGCGCTAGCCAGGACGAACGCGAGGGCGAGCGCCCTCATCGCAGCACCACGACGCGGCTCGTCACCGGCGTAAAGCCCGCGCGCGCCGACAGCCTCAGAAAATAGACTCCGGCACCGAGCATGCGTCCGTCCTCCCCCATGGATTCCATTGCGATGTCGTGCGGCCCCGCGGCAAACGTACCCGACGCCAGAACGCGCACGCGCCGGCCGCGCGCGTCGTGCAGCGCGAGCGTCACCTCGCCGGACTGGGGCAGCGTGAAGCGCACGTGTCCGTGCGCGCCCGCCACGAGCGGCGACGGCGTCACCCCCGAGAGCGCGAGCGTGAACGACGGCCCGGCGGGCGCCTCGCCCACGCTGATGATCGTGGCCGGCCGGACGAAGTGGCCTTCGACCGTGGTCTCGATGCGGTAGCGGCCGTCCGGAAGGCCGGCGAGGTCCGCGCTCGTGCGACCCGCGTCGTCGGCGTCCGCGGTCGCGTTGACGGCCAGCTCCGGCGCGCGGTCGAGCGGCGGATCGAGCGCCCCCGGCTCCTCGCGCTCGGTGAGGCGGATCGCCCTCACGTCGACCCGCGTGGCCGGAAGGCCCGAGCGCGGCCTGCCCTCGCGGTCAAACGCGGTCACGGCAACCTCGAGCGGCGCGCCCAAGGACAATGGTTCGAGGAACGTCGCCACGCCGTACGACGGGTGGATCCACGACGCGCCGTAGGCGTCCCCGACCGAGATGTCGCGCCGCCGCTCGCCCGGGTTGGCGAACGCGCCCATCACCGAGGGCACGCGCTGGGTGTGCCCGAGCCTGAGCCAGTGCCCGAACTCGTGCGTCAGCGTCGAGACCAGGTCGAACTTGTTCGGCTCCGCCTCGGGATCGAGCGTCCAGGGGCGCGTGCCGTTGATCTCGAGCTCCACCTCCTCGCGCTCGAAGGTCACCGTGTCGACCGCCGACCACGTCAAGGCGAGGATCGCCGGCTGGTAGTTCCACGTGGTGCGCCAGACGACCGTGTTGCGGCCGTCGCGCGGGGTGCGCGCGTCGCCGTGGTTGCCGCCGTCGACCGGCGTGAGCCCGCGGTAGGTGAAGTGCGCATAGGAGCCCGGCACGTTCCACGACGAGCTGGCCTGCTCGGCGACCAGCCCCAGGTCGAACGGCGAGCTCCCGGGGTTGACCCACACGCCGATCGGCAGCCGCGCGGTCGGCCAGAAGTCGCCCGCCCACTGGTAGAGCACGCTGAAGCTGCTGCCATTGTCGAACGGGTCGCCGTCGCTCCAGCCGCCTTCGGCGGTCCAGACCTTGACCGGTCCGGTGAGGACCTGCGGCACGCCGAGCAGTCCGGGCGCGGGCACGCGGCAGACGATCGCATCGTCCGACCACGACACGACCTGCGCATCGACCCGCTGGAAGACGCCGAGGAAGGAGACGCGCGAGTCCTTCTGCGCCGCGCCGAAGCCGGTGCCGCGGACGGTCACGAGCTCGGGATCGTCGGGCACGGCGCCGCCGGCCGAGGGCTCAAGGTCGGTCACCGCCGGCGCGATGCCGGTCGCAAGGCCGGTCGCGGCGCGCGCCGCCTCGGGTGCGAGCGCAAGGGCGAGCTCGCCGCCCCGCGGCTCGAGCGCGACCTCGACCTCCTGGCCGACCGTGAACGTCGGGACGCCCTCGGCGATCCAACGGACCCTGCCCTCGACCGCGCCGAGCGTGCGGAAGCGGGCGACCTCGCGGCCCGCCTCGTCGCCCAGGACGACGAGCGTGGTGCGGGATGCGGGGTCGGAGGCGGCCGAGAGCACCCGCCCGGCGACGTGCACGGGCGCGGCCCCGGGGGCGGCGTCGAACGTCGTCGCAAAGGCCGGTGAGGCGACGAGGAAAAGGAGGCCGAAGATGGTGTGCGGGAATGGCTTGAACGTCATGTGGCTCGTCCTTCGGGCGCGGGAAGGAGGGCGTAAGGGGCGCCGCAGTCCAGTCTGCACCGGAACCTCGGATTCCTCAATGAGGGACCGCCACATGGCGAGGAATTCCCCGCCCCCGGTCGGGAAGCACCCACACACGATCCGACGCGCAGCACTGCCTAACCAACTGCGATCGTGACACTTGCCCTCCGACAGGCCGGTCCGCAGGGCGTGGCACGACGATTGCGAATTGCAGATCGCGCCGGGCCGCTTGGCCCCCCAGGTGTTGGATGACGAACGACCCGAGACGGAGGTGGATGATGAAGGCTCGCGCGCTGAACCCCCAGGCCCTGACCGCCGCCGCGATGATGATGCTGATGGCCGGAGCCGCCCCTGCGATGGCCGCCCCGAGGCCCAACAACGCCCCCGCCATGCGGAGCCTGATGCGCTACACCGACGGCGCCTGGCTGGCCCCGACCGCGGTGATCCTGAAGAGCGCCAAGGACTGGAACGACTGGAACGACGACATGGTCGCCCAGGGCAAGGCCGTGGGCCGCGAGACGATGCCCGCCGTGGACTGGTCGAAGGAAGCCGTGCTGGTCGTGACGATGGGCGAGGGTGGCGCGGCGCTGGAGCTGAAGAACGCCCGCCGGGTCGGGCTGCGGACCGACGTCGAGCTGGCGTTGAACTGGGCCGAGGCCGGCGCCGCTCCCTGCCACGTGGTGGCGCTGAGCAAGTACGCGGTCAACCGCCTGCGGCTGGTGAACGCCGAGGCCGCCGGCCTGTCCGCCCAGGTGCCGGCCTACATGCACCGCATGGAGCTGGCCGCGCCGAACGCGATGGCGAACGAGCCCGTGGCCCTGAGCTGGGGCGCCGTGAAGGACGCCTACTTGCAGTAGGAAGGGATCTTCGTAGCAAACGCAGCAAAGCCGCGCAGCACAAGCCCGCCGGCTACACTGGGGAACGAGCCCGTCGCGCAACCGCGGCGGGTTCGTCGTTTTCCGGCCCATCGGGTTCGAACGGGGTGCCCGGCCCGTCCGCCAGCCACTCCTTGAGGCGCCGTGTCGCCCGGCAATCGTCGGCGTTGTACTCGACCGCGAAATCGAGCAGCGAGCGCTCGCCCGACTTGAGCCACGCCGAGTACCAGAACATCGACTGGGCGGCGCTGGCATCGGGATGGGTCCAGCGGTACCCCAGCCGCTTGGCCACCGCCTTGAGCGAGTAGGAGTACACGGGGAGCACCACCGAGGCGGCGAGGTCCTTGTGCAGGTCGCGCATGCGCGCGAGGATCGCGGGCGCGCGCGCCGGCTCGATCCGGTGGCGCTCGGCCAGCGACTTGATCGCCGCGCGTTCGTAGTGATGGTAGTGGTAGATGGGCGCGCCCTTGTGGCTCTCGACGTAGGCCAGCAGCTCGCGGAACGCGCGGCCCTCCTCGGCGGGATCCTCGGCGACGAAGGCGCGGTAGTCCTCGGCGCCGTTCTTCGCGCGGGTCAGGACGCCGAACAGGTACATGATGTCGTGCTCGGGGTCGCCCTCGATGTCGAAGAAGAGCTCGACCTCGGGCTGCTCGAACTGCGGCGCCCCCTTCCAGCGCGCCTCCCCGCTCTCGAGCACCTGGGCCTGGGTGACCAGCACCTGCGCCTGGCCGAGCCCGATCAGCGCCCAGCGCGCGATCACCTGCGGATCGCTCGCCGCCAGCTGCGCGAGCGTGCGCACGCCGCGCTGGCGCAGGGCCGAGGCGACACGGCGCTGCAGCCCGTAGGTGAGCGTGAGGTCGCGCGTGCGCTCGGCTTCGACCAGGCAGGGGTGTTCCCAGGGACATTCGCCGCAGGTCGAGGAGATGTGGAGCGGCGCTTCGCCCGAGTCGATCACGGCCTCGAGGCCGGCGACCATGCGCTCGTAATCGGGCCGCACCTTCGCGAGCGGGAACGCCTCCCGGCGTCCGTCGACCAGGATCACGTGCGCGCACTCGGGCCACGCGCCGAGCGTCGGCTCGAGCAGGTGCGCGTAGAACGCGAGCTGCAGCCGGTAAACCGGCTTGATCGAGCGCGCGTTCTTGATCTCGACCGGCTCGTAGGTGAAGTCGCCGAGCGCGCTCGAACCGGGACGGCGCTCGAGCAAATCGACGATGCCGACGCGCCGGTCCGCGCGCAGTACCGCCTGCGCGATCAGCGCCTGGCCCGCGCGCATGAGCCGCGCGGTCTCGGCCGCGCCTGCCTCGAAGTCCCCCATCGGATACGACACGCGCGCGGGCTGGAGGTCGGCATAGACCGCCTCCTCGTGATGGACGCCGTCGGCGAGCAGTTTCTTGAGGAACTCGGAGGGGCCGCGCTTGTCTTTGTGGTCGGCATGGAATTCGTTGCGGGGCCAGCGGGGGCAGGACACGTACTGGTAGAGGTGGCTGGCCGTGATCATGCATGCCCCGCGCGAGGTGCCGTGTCCGGGGGCGGGGCCGCTCGCCCCGCCCTCTGCCGAAATCGAGTGCTCTGAGTGTACTCCTGGGCTCAGGGCAGGACCACGAGCGTTCCGGACATGGTGTGGCCGTTGACGATGCAGTGGTAGCCGAACGTCCCGGCGGCGCTGGCCGTCACGTTCGCTCCCGTGCCCTGCGGCAGGCTGCCCCAGACCGGGAAGGACCCCGTGTCGGCCTGGATGTTGTGCGCGATCGAGTCGCCGTTGTTCATGCGGACCACGTTGCCGACGTGGACGGTGTCGATCGGGGGCGAGAACGCCATCATGCCGTCGTCGAAAGCGCCGGGCACGATCGTGATGATCGAGTTCGGGGTCACGGTGCCGCCGTTGTCGTCGTCGCCACTGCAGCCCGCGACCAGGAGCGTGCCGAGGATGAGGAGCGCGGCGGGAGCGAGGTGTCGAAGCAGCTTCATGGGTCGATCCTCCTTGCGTGGCGGTGCGGAGCCTCCGGTTCGAGCCTACTCCCGGGCCGGGGCCTGTGCTAGCCTCGGCGGGACGCATGGCCGCGGCGTTCAACCGGAGGAACTCCTTGATTCGACGTGTCCTGCGGCCGCTCATGGCCGCGATGCTCCTCGCCTCCCGGGCCGTGGCCGCCCACGCCGACGACCCGGGCGACCCGCCCGCCCTGACCCGCCTCGACATCCGCGAAGACGTCGTCCGTGCCGCCACCGACCCGGACTCGACCGGCCGTTCGCTCTGGGTCACCTGGGACCGCAAGGCCAACCGCTGGTCGAATCCCGTGTACGAGGCTCCGCCTGTCCTCACCCACGCGGACTCGCTCGGCGCCGTGCGCGTGTTCGACGGCGGACTGTTCGACAAGTTCGGCGGCACCGAGCTGCCGCTCGGCGACGGCACCGTCCTGGCGAAGAGCGACACCGGCTTCGCCTACGCGCTGGGCACGGAGAACCTGGCCTGGCCGCCTGTCACTCCCGAGGACGTCGACGAGGCCGGCGGCAAGATCCGCCAGGGCCTGCCGCGCGACTTTCCCGAGGAGCGGCTGTACCAGTTGATGGGCCAGCACCGGCTCTTCAACGAGCCCGGACCGACCGTGCGCGCCGGCGACGTGCGCTGGTTCGGACTCAAGGGCGGGTTCACGGGCGGCGTCGGCCAGATCGGCGGCCTGCTTTCCTACGACTTCGTGCAGAAGCAGTGGCATGTCGCGCGGCCGTACCTGCTCGTCGACGCGTCGGTCACGCGCCTGTACGTGCGATCCGGCGAGGTCTGGGTCGGCACCGCGCGCTTCGGCGAGAACGCGATCGAGGGCATCACCGGCCTCGTCCTCTACCGCCCGGCGCGCAACGAGTGGCGGCAGTTCTCGCGGCGGAACTCGCGCATCTCGGGCGACCTCGTGTGGGACATCGCCGAGGACTCGAACGCGCTGTGGGTCACGACCGACCGGGGGATCAGCCGCTACGGCTGGGACAGCAAGAACTTCTCTTCGTGGTACTGGCACAAGGCGAAGGCCGGCGGCTGGACGCTGACTTCGAAGCCGCCCGGCGAGCTCGTCGAGGAACTCGTCAAATAGCGCCGCCGCTCAAGCCGAGGCGCCTGCGTTCGGGCGACACGGTGGCGGTCGTCGCCCCCGCCGGCCCGATCCCGCACGCACGGCTCGTCCAGGGCGTGGCCGCGCTCGAGCGCCTCGGCTTCGACGTCCGTCTCGGCGCGCACGTGCTCGGCCGCGAGGGCTACCTCGCCGGCACGGACCGCGAGCGCGCGCTGGACCTGCTCTCCCTGTGGGCTCGCAAGGATGTCGCCGCGGTCTTCTGCGCGCGCGGCGGCTACGGCACCGCGCGCATCGTCGATGCGCTCACGCCCGCGTTCCTGCGCCGGCATCCCAAGGTCTTCTGCGGCTTCTCCGACATCACGACGCTCCACGCCGCGTGCGCCCGCGCCGGCCTCGTCACGTTCTACGGGCCGATGGTGGCGTGGGACCTGGCGCACGGCGCCGCGCGGCCGCCGCGCTCCCGCCGAAAGGCGCTCGAGCTCGCGACCGCCACGGCGATCTCGAAGAGCGGCGGCTTCGACGAGGCGTCGCTGCGCGCGATGCTGATGGAATCCGGCAAGGGCCAGGTGATCGGATCGCCTGCCGTCGAGCCCCTGGTGCGCGGTCGCGCCACCGGCCGGCTCGTCGGCGGCTGCCTGTCGATGCTGGTCGCCACGCTGGGCACGCCCGAGGAGATCGACACGGGCGGCGCGATCCTCGTCCTCGAGGACGAGAAGGAGCCGCCCTACCGCATCGACCGCATGCTCACGCACCTGCGGCGCGCGGGAAAGCTCGACCGCGTCCGCGGCATCGTGCTCGGCGACTTCCCCGAGTGCCAGCCCCCGGGCTCCGACCTGGCTGCCCTGTTGCGCGACCGCCTCGGCGATCTCGGGGTGCCGGTGGCGTGGCGCTTCCCGGTCGGCCACACGCTGCAACCGAACGTCACGCTGCCACTTTTGGCGCGCGCGACGCTGGATGCAGGCAAAGGCACGCTGACGATCGAAGAGACGCCCACCATTCGATGAGCGCGCCGGAAGCTAGCGGCTGAAGCGATCCGACCCGCCGAGCTTGACGAGCTTGTTGTAGACCCCGAACAGCAAGAGCGGCGACACCCACTGCCCGATGAACAGGCTGGCATTCTTCTGCCGCGCCGTGCGCAGAAGGAGCGACGCGCCGACCGCGCCCAGGGCCGCCCACAGGAACGTGTCCGAGGGGACCTGCGAGGTCGTCTTCTCGATGCGCTTGGCGACTTCGCCCTCGCGCGGCGCGGTCTTGAGGCCGGCGTCGGGCTGCTGGCCCTGGGCGCCGAAGGGGCCGGGCTCGGTGGGACGCGGGGTGTAGCTCGTGCTGCCTGGGTTGGTGACGTTCGTTGCCATGACTGGTTCCCTCCGGTGAGGCTTCCGAGTTGTGCTGGAGAATTGCCGGGCGCCCGCCGGGAAGTCTTTCCCCCACCGGGCGCGACGGCGTGGCGTGACGGGTGTGCGTCGACGCTGCAGAGAGCACAAGGCGTGCCTGCACGAAAGGGCAGCATTTGCGGCGTTCAGGCGCGCGGGGAGCGCGTCATTTGTAGAAAGCAGCTGCCGCTAGCGGTCGGTTCGCCACTTGTGGCGACACGCGAGGCAGCGGTACCACGGCGGATCCTTGACCGAAGGATCCGGCTCGTCGTTGCTCGCCCACATCGGCTCCTGGTGGATGGGAGCCGTGTCCGAGGAGCCGCAGCTCGGGCAGATGGGATCGCCGAGATCGTTGAACGACTGCTCGTCCATGCGGCTCCTCGTCGCGGTCAGCCCGCCAGCGCGTCGATCAGGTCGCCGACTTCGTTGGGGCGGGGAAAGCGGTGGGTCTCGTACTTCGAGTACACCACCTCGTCATCGACCTCGACGTCGAAGATGCCCTTGTGGCCCTTCTTCAGTTCCGCGTCGACGCCGTAGCGCGTCTTGAGCTCGGCCGCCAAACTGGCGGCAGCGGGGAGGTAGTTTCACTCCGTGCAGTAGGTGATGCGGATCTTCATGGCGGCCTCCTTGGTGAGGGGTTGACGAGACTCTAACCGCCATTCCCGGCGCCCGCAACCCGTGGCGCTGTCTCGCGATGGTTCGGTTTCGCTGGCGCGGGAAGCCCGCCGGCCCTACCGTCGAACGCGATCGGCTGCAACCTGCGCGCACCGTCCGCGTAGGGGTCCATCGCGGACGTGCCCCGCCCCTCCCGGGCGGCGGGTGTCCGCGCTGCAACGCCCGAAGGAGGCAAAGCGAATGTTCGGAATCGTGCTCCTGGTCGTGCTGGTTCTGGCCGCGCTGTGGCTGGTGGGTCAGTTCAACGGGCTGGTCGGCCTGCGGAACCAGGTGCAGAACGCCTGGTCCCAGATCGACGTGCAGCTCAAGCGGCGCGCGGATCTCATCCCGAACCTGGTCAACACGGTGAAGGGCGTCATGAAGTTCGAGCAGGAAACGCTCGAAAAGGTCATGAACGCGCGCGCCCGCGCGCTCTCGGCCACCACGGTCGGCGAGCGCGGCGCGGCCGAAGGCGAGCTGTCCCAGGGCCTCGGCCGCCTGCTCGCGGTGATGGAGAACTACCCCGAGCTCAAGAGCAACCAGAACGCGCTCCAGATGCAGGAGGAGCTGTCGGCGACCGAGAACAAGATCGGCTTCGCGCGGCAGTTCTACAACGACGTCGTCATGAAGTTCAACACGGCGCAGCAGGTGTTCCCGACGAACATCATCGCCGGCATGTTCAACTTCAAGCCGTCGGAGTTCCTGCAGGTGCCCGAGACCGACCGCGCCGTGCCGCGCGTCGACCTCGCCACCTCGTAACCCAGCGCGCCCATTGGACACGAACCAGCGCTCGACGTTCTACGAGCTGCAGGCGAACAACCGGCGCAATTCGGTGCTGCTCGTCCTGCTCTTCCTTGCGCTCGTGGGCGCGCTCGGGCTCGGCCTC
>Ga0207683_10005964_pt1 | contig 10440 bp, 6 predicted proteins | sample KBSM73metaG_FD_184333 | JGI IMG/M metagenome (GOLD analysis project Ga0207683, IMG submission 184333) | Miscanthus rhizosphere microbial communities from Kellogg Biological Station, Michigan, USA - KBS M7-3 metaG (SPAdes) (version 2) | ecosystem: Host-associated > Plants > Roots > Rhizosphere >...
CCAATACTAAAGTAACCAGATTGTTGGTAACTCTAGGATATGGCCGTAGTTGCACTCGATCAGAACGGCTATTTCAACGTGATCAGGAGATGAGGTAAGAGACTTCGAAAAAACGACGGCTCGAGTACGGTTTTGGTCGGTGGTCCAAAGCGTCTTTAGGGCTTGTTAAGCTACCAGGTCGGTGGCGATACCTCTATCCGTCTCGCCTCGCTCTCAGTTAGCTCGGAGATCTTCTATTTCACGCCGTAATAGTCCTTGTCGCTGACAGGTTCGAGCCAAACTGTCTTTCCCTTTTGAGTCGGAGTAACCGCAATATAGGCAAAACTACTTTCCCGTGATGCGCCATGCCAGTGCTCCACTCCCGGAGCGCATTTGATTACGTCTCCCTTGTGAACGATTTGTGCCGGCTTTCCGCGTTCCTGATAATAGCCAGCGCCTTCGGTGATCAGGAGAACTTGCCCACCTGGATGAACATGCCAATCCAGCTTTGCGCCGGCATCATAGGTTGCCATCGCCGCACCCAGCAGCGTATGGCGCAGGAATTGGAAGCAGCCCGACAAGTGCAGAACCTGCTCGTGTCCGGCGGCCAAACCGCCGCCGAAAACCTTGAAATATCCACCGCCTACCTGCCCGCCCAGGAGGTTGGCGGAGACTTTTACTATGTCCTCGATGGTCGCGTCGTCGTTCTCGGTGACGTATCGGGCAAAGGGCTGAAAGCCGCAATGCTTGTCTCCCTGCTCATAGGCGTTCTCCGCGACACCACACAACGCCGTCCAGCAGCTGTGCTCGATGCTTTGAATCGCGCCATTGCCGGTCAGGTAGATGGCGGATTTGTGACCTGTGTATGCGCCCGCTTCGAAACCGATGGTGACGCCACCTTCGCCAATGCAGGCCATCTTCCGCCTTATCTCGACGGCACGGAAATCAATCTCGACGCACACTTCCCGCTCGGAGTCATACGCGAGATTCAATACACTGAAACAACTGTTCGCATCTCTCCAGGATCCGTGGTGACTCTCGTCTCGGATGGCGTCGTCGAAGCGATGAACGCGAGGCGCGAGCTCTTCGGATTTGATCGCACCCGCGAAATCAGCACAACCAACGCCGTTAAGATCGTAGAAGCCGCGAGTGCCTGGGGCCAGAGCGATGACATCACCGTCGTCACTGTGCGGAGGAAATACTGATCCGCTTTGCTGAGGACGGATCGGACCCGCTAGACGGGCATTCTCCGCTGATCTGTCTGCGAATTCTTAATAAGCGCTTCATCGCCAATGCACGTTTCCAGCCTGCCTCGTTCCGGAAACGCGCATTGGCCTGAATGCAACCGTCGTGCTTCAGCCTGCCGAATTTCGCTGACCCACAGCCGGCTTTAGGATAGAAATCCAGCCTCAATGCGTGGATTTGCTCTGCTTCTGATTCCGGCAACAAAATGACGCGACTGTAGTGCCAGCGTTTTCTCGAGCGATGATAGAGTGGCCGGACCGTCGAAATCTGTTAGTCCGAAGGTTTGGACGTGCTAAGACAGCAGGAAACACAATCTCCTACGCGTGGATGACACTTCTATTCGCCTCGCAATGCTCCATTCGGATCGACAGCCGCTGCCCGGCGCGCCGGCAACACAGACGCCAGCAGCGCCAGCGAAAACACGGCAATAGCCGCCAACGCCAGCACGCGGAGATCGAATGGGCTTACCTGGAACAAGAAGCTGCGCAAAAGGTTGGAAGCCGCTGCTGCTCCAGCAAGGCCGATCAGGACTCCGGTCACCGCCAGTTTCGCTCCGGAGATCAGCACCAGCCGCACGATGTCCGCGCGCTGCGATCCCAGGGCTATTCGGATCGCCATCTCCCGCGTGCGCATGGCGGCGGAAAACGCAATCACGCTGTAGATGCCCATGAGCGCCAGCAGCACGGCGGCCGCGGCAAAGCTTGAGATCAGCGCGGCATTGAACCAGTGTGGCGCCTCCGTGCGGCTCAACGCCTCGTCCATCGAATGAACCTTGGTGAGCGGAAGCTGCGGATCGATGGACAGAACCGTCGCGCGCAGCGATTCGATCATACTGTCGGGCGGCAGCGCCGTGCGCAGTACGATACTTCCAGCCTGCGCGTTAAGCAAGCCGGGTGGCACCAGCTTTCCGTAGGAGGCCATCAGCTGGCTGGAGGGCTGGTAGATCTCGTACTGCGTCGGAGCGTCCACGGCCATCTGCTTGATATTGCCCATCACGCCCACTACCGTCATCCAGGGCGTGGGCGTCTTGGGGTACCCCCAGCGCAGGCGCTTGCCAATAGGGTCCTGTCCGGGCCAGAAATGCTCGGCGAGCATGTGGTTCACTATGCAGACCAGCGGCGCCTTCACGTTGTCAGCCCCGCTGAACAAACGGCCGCTCAGCAGCGGAATCCCCGCCGCCCGGAAGTAATCGCCCATTACTGAAGATGGCCAGGCAATATCTACTTCAGTGCCCTCGGTCGGAACGTAACCATCCGCGACGAATGTGCTGTTGCGGACCATTCCTGAAGCGGGCAGGTACGACGTAATTCCCACGGCCTCGATGCCCGGCAAACGTTCGAGCCTGCGGAGCAAGGTGCTATTGAATGTGTCGATCGCGACCTGCCTCGAGTATTGCGTTTGCGGCAGCCTGTAGTTCGCGGTCAGCAGGTGATCGGTGCGAAATCCCGGATCCACGTCGCGCAGCTTCTCAAAGCTCCGCAGCAACAGGCCTGAGGCAATCAGCAGCACCAGAGCCACGGCAATCTCCGCGACTACCAATGCAGAGCGCAGGCGCGCCTGCGCCCCACTCGCCGATCCCGTGAGTCCGCCGTCTTTGAGCGTCTCGTTCACGCCGGTGCGCGCCGCCGCCAGCGCCGGCGCCAGCCCACACAGCAAACCGGTTAACAATGCCGTGCCCATCGCAAACAGGACCACGTGCCAGTCGAGCCGAATAGATTCGACACGCGGCAGCGACTCCGGCAAAAAGCTGATGCCAACCCGTACTGCCAGCGCCGCCAAGCCCAGTCCGATCAAGCCTCCCGCAAAGCTCAACGCGAGTGTTTCCACGAGGCTCTGGCGCAGCAATGCCGCGCCGCTCGCGCCCAGCGCCCGCCGCACCGCAATCTCCCTCCGCCGCCGGATCACGCGTACCAGCAGCAGTCCGGCGAGGTTGGCGCAGGCGATGAACAGCACCACGGCAACAGCTAGAAACAATATGCGCAGCAAGGGTCGCGCCTGCGCCACCGTGTCTTCGGCCAGCGGGCGAACCTTGGCGCCGATACGCTGGCTGCTCATGTAGGCGGGAAAGTTGCGCGTGATCTGCTGCGCCACGCGCCCGGCGTCCTGCTGGGCCTGCGCAGACGTCACGCCCGGCTCGAGGCGCCCCACCATTCCGCAGCACCAAGCAGCTGCCTCTTGCAACTCATCGGGCGTTGGACTCAAGGGCACCCACAACCGGCTCTGATCACTCTGGCCGGGGATGAGCGGGAACTCGAAGCCGCGCGGCATCACGCCGATGATCTCGTAAGTCTTGCGGTTGAGTTCGATCTTGCGGCCCAGGATCTGCGGATCGGCGTGAAAGCGGCTGTGCCACATCGCGTAGCTGATCACGGTTACCTGCTGGCTGCGGTCGTCTTCCTGCTGTGTGAAGGTGCGGCCCATCAAGGGCGCAACGCCCAGCAGAGCAAAGATGCTCGCCGTGACTCGCGCCGCACTGATCTCGGCGGGCGCGCCAGCACCGGAGAATTCGTAGCCGGCCTGCTCAAACCCGCCCAGGGCGGCGAAGCCCCGCGTCTCGCGCTCGTAGGTAAGAATCTGCGGCATGGTTACGCCGATATGGCCGTTGCTGCCCATACTTATACCCGGCACAGTATCTCCCAGCACCACCAGCCGCCCCGGATCGGCGAACGGTAACGGGCGCAACAACACGCCCTCCACGATCGAAAAGATCGCCGTTGTGGCGCCGATGCCGAAAGCCAGCGTGAGGATAGCCGTCGCCGCAAACCCGGGCGACTTTCTCAGTTGACGCGCTGTAACGCGCAACTCTCGCAAAAACGAATCGACCGCCGATTCCCAGCCAGCCGACCATATGTTATGCCGCACCATCTCGCGGCTGCCTATTTCTGCACGGGCCTCGCGCTCGGCATTCTCCTGGCTCATACCGAGTCGCAGTTTATCCTCCACCGAGGCCGCGAAGAAGGTCCTGAGTTCCTCTTCGATCTGGGCGTTGCGCTCGGACGGGCGAATCAATGCCCGTAACCCAGCCATGAGACTTCGCAGCATGTCTCTCCTCACTCAGGCTTCAAGAATCCGTTCGATAGCCGCGATCTGGCGGCCCCACTGGCGGCATTCCTGCTCAAGTGCTTTACGCCCGGCCGCAGTCAGCGTGTAGTATTTCGCCCGGCGGTTGTTTTCAGTCGAGCGCCATTCCCCACGAATTCGTCCCGCCCGCTCCATGCGGCTCAGTGCGGGAAGCAGCGATCCCGCATTCACCCGGAACACACCGTCGCTCACCTGCTCGATGCGAAGCGCTATTCCGTACCCGTGCATCGATTCGAGAGCCAGTGTCTTGAGCACCAGCATTTCCAGCGTTCCTTGAACCAGTTCGCGATTGCCCACGCCCACAACCACTCCACTAGATAATCTGGAGGTATACGGCTGTCTCCTCTAGTTTGTCAAGATGTGAAAAGAGGACAAAGCGGATTTAGTTGCCGACACTACGCTCGGGGTTGTCACCTGATAGGCTTCTCGAGATAGACGCTGCTGATTGATGCTCGCCTACACTTTTACGCGCAGAGGAGTGAAATCATGTCTCGACTGTCCGTTGCGGTGTTTCTTTTGTTCGCGGTGAGCTTGCGTGGAACAGCGCTCTCTGCTCTGGCCGCCGAAGGGAACACACCCTCAAACAAGCAGGAATCATTCGTAAACGTCGAGGGCGGCACTCTTTATTACCAGGAGTGCGGAAGCGGACCATTCGCAGTGATTCTTATTCACGACGGTATTGCCGACTCAGCGGTGTGGGATGAGGCATGGCCGGAGTTCTGCAGGCACTTTCACACGGTGCGGTACGATCGACGCGGCTATGGGAAATCACCCGCCGCGAAAACTTGGTACTACGAGACAGATGACCTTGTAGCGCTGTTGCATCAGCTCAAGATTCGTGGAACAGTCCTAGTCGGAAGTTCTCATGGCGGCGGTCTCTCGATCGATTTCGCGTTGGCGCATCCAGAACTCGTTAAGCAATTGGTGTTGGTGGGTGCCGTAGTGAGTGGGCTCCCGTACTCGGACTACTTTCTTAATCGTGGGATACAGAACTCCAAAGCATTCAAGGAAGAGGGCACGCAAGCCGGACTGGAAAGTTGGTCAAAGGATCGCTACTTGCTCAACCCCGCCCATATTGACGCGCAAAAGCGATTACTCGCCATTTTGAAGGCGAGTCCACAAGATCTGACTCACAATGACTTTCCACGGCCCACACAGCCTGCTTTGTCGCGATTGCATGAGATTCGCGTTCCTACCTTAATCCTTACAGGCGATGCCGACATTCCTGATGTGCACGCGCACGCAGGCGCAATCGAAGCGGGAATTCCAGATTCACGGTTGGTGGTGGTACCGGAGGTTGGTCACTTAATGTATCTGGAGAAACCAGATGAGTTCAATAAGATTGTTATTCCATTCATCGAATCCCAAGTGCCCGGAACGCCTTAGGATCTCGGTTTATGCCAAATCGTCGAGTCACTCATTGAGCATCGTTATGGGCGGTTAACCGCGAACTGGGAACTAAGAAATTCTTGACTCAGGGTTTTGAAAAAGACAGCTGCAGACAACTGCAGATGCCTCCACACCGGTATGACAAACGTTTCAGAGTGAGCGATCGGCTACACCCTCCGGGCGCTATCGAATGGCTTCGAGTTTCTCCCAGGGTAGATTGCAGACGGGGCAGTGAGCCTCCGGGTCCTTTATTCCGGAGGTCAGCCCACAGACCAGGCAAACTAAGGCGGCGTTCAGATTCGTGAGCGTGGCGGATATTTCGGCGTCAATTTCAAACATCGCTCAACCTTCTTCGGTCCGCACAAAGCGTACAAGCAGCCGGGAGTGGATGCTGTGATGCCTGCTATAACAACGCAGGCCACCCCGAAGGATGGCCTGTGTAGGGACCGAATGGAGTCTACTACTGCGTCGCTGCGTTCCGGGCTTCCGCCTTTTGGGCGAGAACCTTGTGAGCGGTGTCTTCGAGAGCCTGTGCTTCGGGCAGGTAGGTTAGAGCTTTCTGGATCATCGGATCCCAGTCGGCCATCACGTGCAAACCCTGCAGTTGACCAAACTGGCTCGTGAAAATCTTCTCTTTGATGCTGATCTTTAGCCAGTCCGAGACTCCATTCAGATCGGCTTCAGTCCAGGGGATGCTCTGGCTCGTGAGGTATTGCTTGAATTCGCTCATCACCGCATCGTCGACCTGAAAATTTCTGTCTACGGTTCGGTTGGCGAGATAATGCGCGGCGAAGTGGAAGAAGACCGCCTTCGTCGGATCAAGCAGCACATCCTGGAAGTGGTTGCTCTTGGGGCTATCGATCTTTTCGTCTGGCGTAATGCCGCCGCCGCCGTAAACCGTGCGTCCGGAATCTGTCAGCTTGACTTCGCGGTTGGTCGCGTTATTTGGCGAAGCACCGGCATGATTGTAGTAATAGTCGTAGAGCGAGACGCCAGCATAGTTGCGTTGTATAAGCCGCCCGGAAGGCGTGTAGTAGTGATACGTGGTCAACGCAAGCCCGGTGTTTTCGCTCAGGTTGTAGACAGTTTGCACCAGTCCCTTGCCGAAGGTCGTTTCGCCTACGATCAAAGCGCGGTCGTGATCCTGTAAAGCGCCTGAGACAATCTCTGCTGCCGATGCGGTGTTGCGATTCACGAGCACGACGATTGGGAAAGTCTTGCCGTCGTTCCCGTGAGTGGCAGTGTAGTTCTGGTCGGGATAGGCGCGACCGCGTTGGGAAACAATGCTCTGCCCCTTGCTGAGCAGATGGTCGCATACTTCAACTGCCTGACTGAGCAGGCCGCCCGGATTGCCTCGCAGATCAAAGACCAGCCCTTTCAGGTTCGGAAAGCTGTTGATGGCCTGATTCACTTCCTGGGCTGTTGTCTCCTGGAATTGAGTGAGGTGAATGTACCCCACGCCGGGACGGATTTCGTATTTGAGGTCAACGGAAGGATGCGGGATCTCATCGCGCACAAGGTCGAAAACCAGAGGCTTCGCTTGTCCCTCGCGAACCATTGCGACTTGAACGTGAGTGCCCTTGGGTCCTTTCAGGGATTTGGCGACGAGGTCGGATGTCATGCCGTCTGTCGATTTTCCGTCGATGGCCGAGATGATGTCGCCGGGGCGAATGCCGGCGCGAAACGAAGGCGTACCCTCATAGGGCGTGATGACATAGACCTTGTTGTTTTGCTGTTGGATGACCATTCCGACGCCGTAGTAATGGCCGCGCTGGTCTTCGCGCATCTTGGCGTAAGCCTTGGGATCGTAGAAGTTCGAGTGTGGATCGAGTACGCGCAGCATACCGGGGATTGCCCCGTCATAGATTGCCGCGTCTGCTTTGTCCCCATGAATGGGCTCTGCGTAGTTCTGTTCTACGAGAGCGTACACATCCGTAAAAGACTTGAGGTTGTCGCGAATCTGGCTTTCATCCTGCGATGACTGGGCCCCCACCTTGCGCTGGAGGACGGTGCCCACAACCGCGCACACGGCAAAGAATACAACTAGGCTGAATAAGACCCGGCGGGCGGGGGGAGTCATAGGCGGAAGGTACCTCCGGAGAGTGCATGAAGCAGGCGCCTTTGAGGGACCTCGCAGGCCAATGCTGGGCTAAAGTATAGCACTGCCTTATTTGACGCTGGAGTCAACCTTTCGGGTAGCTTGTGACGACGGTTTGAGGCTGGGCGATGTCTCGGCCCATGCAATTTGACCGGCTTCCAAATCAAATTGTCGACAAGTGGCTGCCCGGGTCTCTTTCCTGCTGCCCATGCATTTACAATGACGTCTATGCCTAAGGTGGGAAGTTTCCCCACTCGCTGTGTCCAAACTATGACTTTGAGATTCTTTCGTACCCCCGCTGCCCTTTCCATCGCCGCAATTCTGTTTGCAGGTTTTGCATGGTCGCAAGCGCGTCCCGCCAGCCCAGAGAGCCCGTACGGGGGCACCACTGTCGAGGAAATCATTGCGCGCGTTAACGATAGGATCATTTCCCGATCGGACTACGAACGGGCCCAGCGCGAACTAGATCAGGAAGCGAGGCAGCGCGGTGCCTCGATGCAGGAGATATCAGCGGCTCACACCGATTTGCTGCGCAACCTGATTGACCAGCAGCTTTGGCTTACGAAGGGCAAGGAACTGGGGATCACCGGCGAGACGGAGTTAGTCAATCGACTCAACGAGATACGCAAGCAGTACAACCTGGCTACTATGGAAGACCTGGAGAAGGCTGCCAAGGATCAGGGCGTCTCGTTTGAGGATTTCAAGGCCAATATCCGGAATCAGATTATTACCCAGGAAGTGATGCGGGACCAGGTGGGGCGAAAGATTGCGCCGACTCCGGGTGAGATTCAGCGCTACTTTGAAGCGCACAAGCAGGAATATGCGCAGCCGGAGAGCGTAAAACTCGGCGAAATCCTGATCTCGACCGGTACGCCTTCGACCGGCGCCACGGCCCAGGCAGACGACGCCAAGAAGCTTGCAGACGCAAAAGCCAAGGCCGACGACATCATGGCCAGGCTCCACGCCGGGGGTGACTTTGCCCAGTTGGCCAAAAGCTTCAGCGACGGAACGACAGCAGCCCAGGGCGGCGATTTGGGCCAGTACAAGCGCGGTCAACTCGACAAGATTTTCGAAGATAAGACCTTCTCTCTGAAGGTCGGCGAATACACGGAACCGATTCGCACCAAGCAGGGATTCGTAATTCTGAAGGTGAATCAGCACATTCCAGGCGGCGTCCCGGAGTTCAAAGACGTTGAACAGGAAGTGGAGCAGAACTACTTCATGGGCAGGATGGAACCGGCGATGCGGGCTTATCTGACCAAGCTGCGCGATGAGGCCGCAATTTACATTAAGCCCGGCTACGAGGACAGCGCGGCAAGCGCCAGCGAGAAGCACCCGAATATCACGTTCAGCGCGTATGTGCCTCCTTCAACGAAAAAGAAGAAGAAGGTCGAGCGCACCCGCTTCCGTGAGACGACACACTATCGTCAGAAATCCGGAGCGCCGCCACCACCAGCCGCAACCCAGGCAGCATCGCCAGGAGCGCCCGCTGCCGAGCAAGCCGCAGGGCAGTCTGCGGCACCGCCAGCAGCATCTGACAAGAAGGAACAGCCTGCCGCTCAGGCCTCGGCAAAACCAGGCAAGAAGGAAAAGATCCGCTTCGGCCAAGCCCCGCAAAATACCTTGCCGGCTGCACCCTCGAGCCAGACTGAGGACGCGGGTGCGTTGCCACAGGTCGCCGCGAGTGCCGAACCGGATAACCCACTAGAGAGTGCCCCGAAGGCAGAAAAGAAGACGCGGTACAGCGATCGTGCCAAACTTCCCAAGCAGCCAAAGCCAAAGGGGCCGCAGCTCGATCCGCTGACTCCAGTCGCGCCCGACGCGGCCGAGGTTGCCGATCGCCAGACGCAGGCCGGTCCGTTGGGCTTGGCTGGCGACACAACAACCAAGAAGAAAAAGAAAGCCACCACGACCGGAGACAAGACCCGCTTGAGCGACAAGAAGAAGACCGAAGGCGAGCCGGAGAGCACAGGCGACACGCCGCTGGGCAACGCGCCGCAGCAGGCTCCGAATACGACTACGCCGCCTCCTGCATCGCCTTCGGGAACTCAACCGACGCCTCCGCAACTTTAAAGCGGGAGTTCGGAATCAGGCCCGGCTCTTCGAGCCGGGCCTTTACATTTTGTTGTTTTGTTCGCCGTCCACACCCTGACCTCTCTTCTCGAAAACTTGTGACACCTTTACGGATTCGTATCCATCCTTCAGATAGAAGCGGTGCGCGTCTGTGCGCGTGCTTCGGGATGTGACGCGCACTGTGCTTACTCCCCTATCCCAACTCCAGCTTTCAGCCGTTTGGCAAAGACTTCGACCGATACCTTTTCCACGTACTCCGTCTTTCACGACAAGCCCGCCAATGAGTGCAAAGGGTGGAGACTGGAGGCGATGCTCAATAGAGACTTCAATCCAGCCGATGACTTCATCGCGCAGACAGGCTACGAAGGCGGCCTGTCTGTGGCTGACGGAGCCAACATCTTCAATCCATCGCGATACTTCGGCTTCGGGGCGGTAGTAGCCGAGTTGCTGGATCAAGATAGTGACTGCCGGTGCATCGCGGGGCTCGATAGACCGGATGATCACCTGAGAATCGCTGCCGCCAGCCGCAGAGTCGCTGCCGCTGAAACTCATATTCATGGTGAACATATTCGCAT
>Ga0207683_10005968_pt1 | contig 10434 bp, 10 predicted proteins | sample KBSM73metaG_FD_184333 | JGI IMG/M metagenome (GOLD analysis project Ga0207683, IMG submission 184333) | Miscanthus rhizosphere microbial communities from Kellogg Biological Station, Michigan, USA - KBS M7-3 metaG (SPAdes) (version 2) | ecosystem: Host-associated > Plants > Roots > Rhizosphere >...
GCGCAAGAAAGGCTGGGAAATCCCGGCCGAACTCGCCCACATCGAAAGCTCCGGAAGCACCCGCCAGGAAGCCAGCTCGCTGCTCGCGGCACATTCCTGAACCCTGCTCTGACACCCTTCCACTTAAGGGCCGGCACCGGATGACTTCGGTGCCGGCCCTTGGCCGTCCATCACGTAGAATTAAGGAACTATGGCGAATTCCCCTGATCCCAGCAACTCCAGCCCGGCTTCCGAAGCTCCGAAGCGCGGTCTTTTCTCCCGTAAGCCCAAGGAAGCAAAGGCCAAGAAGCCGAGCCGGCTGAAGCAGATCGGCGAGGTCTTCCAGATGACCCGCCGCCACGATCCCATGGTTCCCTGGCTCATGTTGCTGGCGTTCCTGGGTGTTGTTGCGCTCAGCCTGCTGGTCGGTTTCCTGCTCGACAACTGGATCACCGGCCTGATCATCGGCATCGCACTGGGCGCCCTTGCGGCCACGCTGATCCTGTCCCGCCGTGCCGAGCGCGCCGCGTTCGCGCAGATCGAGAACCAGCCCGGCGCCTCGGGTGCCGCACTGGGCACGCTCAAGCGCGGCTGGATCACCGAGGACCAGCCCGTCGCTGTGAACCCGCGCACGCAGGATGCCGTCTTCCGCGCCATCGGCCGTCCCGGCGTCGTGCTCGTCAGCGAAGGACCCAGCAACCGGGTCAAGCCGCTGGTCGATGCCGAGCGCAAGCGCCTTGCGCGCATCCTGCCCAACGTCACCATCCACGTGATCGAAAGCGGCCGCGGCGAGGGCCAGGTGCCGCTCAGCCAGATCGCCCGGAAGATGAACAAGCTCAAGGGCGAACTGACCAAGACTGAGGTCAGCGCCGTGTCGAAGCGCATTTCCTCGCTTGGCGGCCGCCTGCCCATCCCGAAGGGCATCGATCCCTACAAGGCCCGTCCCACCCGCGGACGCTAGGCGGGCGGCAGTACCGCACCGCATGACGGAATTGCCCGCAGTACAGATTCGCCCCGGTTCACGGCCACCTCAGGCTGCCAGCCGGGGCGTTTCTTATACTGCCCGACGTCGGCCCGCCCGGCGCCGGGTCACCGGACCCGGGACAACGGACGCAAGGTACCGGATAGAGCAACACCGGACACCGCGAAAACGGACGCAAGAACTTAGGAGATACGCATGAAACTTCCCTCGACCGCCACGATGATCCGCATTTTCCGGGGACTGGCGATCGCCGAAGCGTTCAGCTGGGCCGCTCTGTTGCTCGGCATGGTGCTCAAATGGATCACCCGGACGACGGAACTCGGCGTGGAGATTGCCGGTCCGATCCACGGGGCGTTCTTCATCGGCTACGCGATTGCGGCACTGAGCCTGTGGGCAATGCTGCGCTGGCCGTTCCGGGTTGCCTTGCTCGCCGGGCTCTCCGCCGTTTTCCCCTTCGCGACGGTGTGGTTTGAGCGCTGGGCCGGCCGCCACGGATACCTGACGGAACGGTCCGGAGAGGCTGCGCCGACGCCGGCCCAGGAGACCGCGGGAGTCTAGCTCCGCCCAGGACCTCGGGTTTCTGTGCGCCCCGGCACCATCGCTGTGCCCATCTGACGCACATGGCCGCTATGCGGGGAAGTTAGCGGCCGTCCGTGGCAAACGGACGAAGGCCGGCCGCGCCTGGTTGCCTGGCACCGCCGTCGCGCATCCGGCCGCGTATTGCTACATCCGGACGAGCACCGTATTCATCGCCTTGTCGTGGAGGCCGCGCTGGTCCGGGTCGAAGATGACGGCGGGGATGACGAGGCACAGCAGCAGGGTGCGCACCAGGGCCGCGAGTGGACCCGCCGGGCCGCCGCCCAGCCGGACCACGTGAATTCCCACGATCCGGTGGCCGATGCCGTAGCCGAGGGTGCCGATCAGCAGGATCTGCTCGATGGCAAACACGGCGAGCGTGGCCCAGGAGTCGCCGCCGAAGGCGAAATTGCTGATCAACAGCGCGATGCCCCAGTCAATGCAGATCGCCAGGATGCGCCGGCCGGCACGGGCGATCGATCCTGCCCCGGACTCGGGCAGCCCGAGCCGCTCCCCCGGGTACCTGGAGATGCCGGATGTGTCCGGCCCGGTGAGCCATGAACCGATGTCTTTGCGATCAACCACCCTCCAAGCTTATCGGCTCTGGCCTGTCCACAGTGTGGGCGGTAGGGTGTCACATTGTGGACCAGATAGGCCACAGTGTGGACTGGCGACTAGCGTTTACGTGTCAGGACATTCTGTAACCTCCCCGAAACAATGCGGACACTGCGGGGAAATCCCTTGTCCTTAGGGTGGTAACAGTTGCTAGCGACTGCGAAGCGGGGAAGCTTTTTTGCCTTCTCCGCCGTTGGACTGCGCTGGACAAATGTGCCTGACGGCCAGATCTTTCATATGCGTAAGGAGCATAGATGTTCAAGACTGCGGACGAAGTCCTCAAGTTCATCAAGGACGAAGACATCAAATTCGTCGATATCCGCTTCACCGATCTCCCGGGCGTTCAGCAGCACTTCAACGTGCCTGCCAAGAGCGTTGACGCCGACTTCTTCGTCAACGGCCAGCTTTTCGACGGATCTTCGATCCGCGGCTTCCAGGGCATCGCCGAGTCTGACATGCAGCTCATCCCGGACGTCACGACGGCGTTCATCGACACGTTCCGCATGGAGAAGACCCTTGCGCTGAACTTCTCGATCGTGAACCCGCGTACCGGTGACCCGTACCACCGCGATCCCCGCGGCGTGGCCGAGAAGGCGGAGGCCTACCTGGCTTCGACCGGCATTGCCGACACCGCGTTCTTCGCTCCCGAGGCCGAGTTCTTCGTCTTCGACAACGTCCAGTACCAGTCCTCCCCGCAGGGCAGCTTCTACAAGATCGACTCCGAGGAAGCACACTGGAACTCGGGCCGTGAGGAAGAGGGCGGAAACCTCGGCTACAAGACTCCGGTCAAGGGCGGATACTTCCCGGTCTCCCCCACCGACAAGCAGGCCGACCTGCGCGACGCCATGTGTGTTGCCCTGGACGAGGCCGGCCTTGAGGTCGAGCGCAGCCACCACGAAGTCGGCTCCGCCGGCCAGGCTGAAATCAACTACAAGTTCACCACCCTGACCCACGCGGCTGATGACCTGCAGAAGTTCAAGTACGTCATCAAGAACACCGCCGATGCCTGGGGCAAGTCCGTGACCTTCATGCCGAAGCCGGTCTTCGGTGACAACGGCTCGGGCATGCACTGCCACCAGTCGCTGTGGACCGGCGGCGAGCCGCTGTTCTACGACGAGAAGGGCTACGCCGGCCTGTCCGACACCGCCCGCTGGTACATCGGTGGCCTGCTGAAGCACTCCTCCGCTGTCCTGGCCTTCACCAACCCGACGGTGAACTCCTACCGCCGCCTGGTCAAGGGCTTCGAAGCCCCGGTCAACATGGTTTACTCGCAGGGCAACCGCTCCGCCGGTATCCGTATCCCGATCACGGGCTCCAACCCGAAGGCCAAGCGCATCGAGTTCCGCGCTCCGGACCCCTCCTCCAACCCGTACCTGGCGTTCGCTGCCCAGCTGATGGCCGGCATCGACGGCATCCGTAACCGGATCGAACCCCCGGCTCCGATCGACAAGGATCTCTACGAGCTCCCGGCCGAAGAAGCCAAGGACATCCCCAAGGCTCCGGGCACCCTCGAGGAGGCCCTGGATGCACTGGCCGAGGACAACGAGTTCCTGCAGGCCGGCGGCGTCTTCACCCAGGACCTGATCGACACCTGGATCGAGTACAAGTACGAGAACGAGATCCGTCCGCTTTCGCTGCGCCCGAACCCGTACGAGTTCGAGCTCTACTACGGCGTCTAGCTATATGACTGGGCTAAAGCGGGCATAGTCCGCAGACAGTCCGCAAGAATTTTGATACATCAAAGGCCGGTCCCAAGTTTCACGACTTGGGGCCGGCCTTTTGTTGTTAGCAAAGCCTTTGATGCCAGTGTTGCCCGTGTGGTTATAATCATGCTTGGGGGCGCCTTAGACGGTGTATGTCGGAAGCGTTCAGCAGCCAAAAATTATCTGCCAACCACCGACAGGAGGTGCGGGGAACCGTGCCAGCATTGAAACGATCGATCTTCCGTAAAGCAGCGGCCGCTGCCGTCCTTTCCGTTGCCCTGGGAGCCGGAACGCTCGCCGCGGCGGCCCCTGCCAGCGCCAACGGAGGCACGCCCGCCTCATGTGCCCAAACTACGGCGCCTTGCACAGCCGGCGTGTCCACCGTGTACGTCACCCCAGGAACAATCCTGGGGGCGAACAAGTACGGCTGGCCCAAGGGCACCAAGCTGGAATACCGCTGGTTCTTGAACGGCAAAATCTTCGCGGGCGGCTGGAATGCAACCACTAAGGTCTGGGGGCCGCCGGTCGTGGACAGCAAAGGCGACAAGTTCGTCGTCCGCGTCAAGGGCACATATGGGGGAAAGATCAGCTATCGGTTCAGCAGGACGTACGTCGTCCGCTACTAACGCGGATTTCGACGACATCCAACGGCCACCAATCAGGTCTGTTTAGTCAGCGCTCTACTACGGCGCCTAGTTAGATAAAGCGGCCCGACACTGTTCGTCCGCAACAGTTCCAATATAAAAAGGCCGGTCACGGGTTCATCCCGTGACCGGCCTTCTGGTTCAGCGCTTTCCAGCACCTCAGCGCTTTCCGTACTTCTTGTGCACGGCCTGCTTGGTGACGCCAAGGCACACCGCAATGGCCTCCCATGACAGTCCGGCCTGCCGGGCACGCAGCACCACTTCGGTTTCCGTGCGCGCCAGTTCTTTGTGGAGTTCCGCCACGGCGTAGAGCGCCTCGGCCGGCCCTTTGCCGTCCATGGAACCTATCAATGTCTGCATGAAGCACCTCCAGCGTCAACGTTAGTTGACGCAGAGAGGGGGCGTCAACCCTCGTTGACGGCGAGAAGCCGGCGTAATTCCCCTACGGGATCGGGGATCTCCGGTCCGTGGGAAAAGAGCATCCTGTCCGGCTCCAGCAAGCTCAGTCTTAGAAGCGACTCTTCGGCCCGCGCAGAGTCCGCTGTAAACTGCTCCGGCGCCCGTCGCATCACACCTCCGGCTGTCCCCACAGCGTCCCCTACGAACAGCAGTCCGTCGTCATGCAGCAAGCTGATGTGTCCTGCCGTGTGGCCAGGCGTCTGCACGATCTGAATATCGCGGACCCTGTCACGTTCCACGAGCGGGCGCAGCGGCACCGCGGAAGGAATCTGGGAAACGTCCGCAGCGCCCGTCCAGATCGCTGCCAACGGGCTCCGTTCCACGACTTCGCCGAGGCCGCCGACGTGGTCCGGATGCCAATGGGTGAGGACGACGTCGGTGATGTCACTCCATGCTGCTCCGACACGGTCCAACGCCGCCGCAATCGCATCCGCGCTGCCCTTGAGGCCCGTATCGATCAACAGCAGTCCCCCGGTGTGCGGCACAAGGAAACAACGTACGTCCATCGTCAACTCAACCGTCCCTGCCAGCCCGGCGGGGATGTGGAGCTCCTGGATGACCGGTTCTACCTGCATCTGCGAGTGACCCATCATGCACCTTTCCAGCGGCTGATCTTGGTTCAATACTGAGGCACACATCGTCCCAGTCAAGATGCTCCCTCGGTCAGAACGCCCGGTACATGATTCGTTGCGGGCCGGCGTCGCCGCCTTCGTAGCGGCCGCGGTCCTCGAATCCGGCCTTGCGGTATGCGGCTTGGCCGCCGGGGTTCAGTTCGTTGACGGAGAGTACGACGCCGGCCTGGCCGCTGCCGAGGTCCGCCGTCAGTTTGGCGGCCTCCCGCACGGCGGCCTCCGCGGCGAGGGTGCCGAGGCCCTTGCCCTGCTGCCGCCGGTCGATCAGGAAGCCCCGCAGGAGCCAGGCCGTGTTGTCCTCTGGCCAGCCCGCGAGGGTCGCCGCCCCAGCCTGGAGCGTCAGGACTCCCACGGCGGCCCCGTTCTCATCCACGGCGAACGGGTGCCGGGACTCTTCCTCGAGCCCGATCAGCATCATCCGCAGCGGGTCCCCCACGAACTTCTGCTGCCCTGCGCCGAGCTCCAGCAGCGCGATCTCCCCAAGCTTGATGGCCCGGGCGTCGTCGTCGAGGTTCTTCAAAGGCAGCAGCCATACATGTCCAGACATGTAGCCAGCGTACCCGCGACGGCAGCGCCAGGCGCCTACGGGAAAGCGGCTACAGCGCAGCGTCCTTGGGCGGTCCGGCCGGATCCATCCAGAAGACTTCCCAGAGGTGCCCGTCCGGGTCCTGGAAGCTGTGCGTGTACATGAAGCCGTAGTCCTGGGCCTCCTCCGATGCCGTGCCCCCGGAGGTCAGGGCGGTACGGATGACCTCGTCCACGGCTTCGCGGCTCTCCAGCGAGAAGGACATGATGACCTCGGCGGTGCCGGCCGTAGCGGCGACGGACTTCGAAGTGAAGGTCTTGAAATAGGACTCGACGAGCAGCATCACGTACGCGCCATCGTTGACGATCATGCAGGTGGCGTTCTCATCGGTGAAGTCGGGGTTGAAGGAAAATCCCAGCGCCGTGAAGAATTCAACGGTCTTATCCAGATTCCGGACGGGAAGGTTCACAAAAAGTTGCCTGGCCATTGGCCCAAGGTAGCACCGCCCGCAGCATGTGTCAGTAGGCCCTGTCAGCAGCCGGCAGGCCGCCGCCGGGCGCTATTGGCCGTAGAAGACCCGCTCGAAGACCGCCCGGGCGCGCCGGCTCAAGCGCAGGTAGTCCTCCTCCAGCGCCGCGGCGTTGCCCTGTCCGTAGCCGCACCAGCGGGCCACCGCCTCAAGGTCGCGGCGGGAGGAGGGCAGCAGGTCCGAGGGCCGGCCGGTCCAGATGACGTTGGCCGAACGGATCCGGCTCGCCAGCCGCCAGGCCCGGAGGAGGATGACGGTGTCCCCCGCGTCCATCAGGTCCAGGGCCGCGGCCGCCTCGAGCGCGTCCACCGTGGACGTGGTCCGCAGCTCCGGGTTCCGGCCGGCGTGCCGGAGCTGGAGCAGCTGGGCCAGCCACTCGACGTCGCTCAGCCCGCCCCGGCCAAGCTTCAGGTGACGGGCGGGATCGGCGCCGCGCGGCAGGCGCTCCGCCTCGACCCTGGCCTTGACCCGCCGCACCTCCCGGACGTCCTGGTCGGACAAAGACTCCGGGTACCGGATGGTGTCGATCAGCGCCACGAAATCCTCGGCCAGGGCGTCGTCGCCGGCCATGGGACGCGCCCGCAGCAACGCCTGGGCCTCCCAGACCAGGGACCACCGGCGGTAGTACTCGGCATAGGACTCCAGGGACCGCACCATGGGCCCGCTCTTGCCCTCGGGGCGCAGGTCCGCGTCCACCGCGAGTACCCGCTCGGCCAGGATCGCCGGTTTGAGCGGCTGGGTCAGCAGGCTGGAGAGCTTGCCCACGATCTGCAGGGCCTGAGCCTGTGCCTCCTCTTCCGGCACGCCGGGGAGTCCGCGGTGGACATACATGACGTCGGCGTCCGAGCCGTAGCCGATCTCCCGGCCGCCCTGACGGCCCATCGCAACCACCAGCACGTGGGTCTTCAGCGGTTCCCCGGCGGTGATGATCGTCTCCGCCACGCGGAGGGCCCCCAGCACGGCGGCCCGGTCCGTGTCGGCGAGGGCTTCCCCCACCTGGTCCTGGTCCAGCAGCCCGGCGCTGTCCGCGATGGCGACCCGGAGGATTTCCCGGCGCCGGATCAGCCGGATCAGCCGCATGGCGCTCTCCGGGTCCGCGTGCCGGGACATCTTCGAGGTGATTTCAAGCCATTGGGATTCGAAGCTCAGCGGCACCAGTTCCTTGTCCGTGCCCAGCCACGCCACTGATTCGGGCGAAACCTCCAGCAGGTCCGCGATCAGCCGGGAGTTGGCGAGCACGTGGCAGAGCCGCTCGGCCGCGGCCGTCGAATCCCGGAGCATGCCCAGGTACCAGTGCGTAGTGCCGAGGGCCTCGCTGACCCGCCGGAAGGCGAGCAGCCCGGCGTCGGGGTCCACGCCGTCGGCGAGCCAGTCCAGCAGGATGGGCAGGAGCTGGCGCTGGAGTGCGGCGCGCCGGCTCACGCCGGCGGTGAGGGCCTCGATGTGCCGCATGGCGCCGGGCGGATCGAGGTAGCCGAGGGCGGCGAGGCGGCCCTGGGCGGCTTCGGGGGTCAGGCGTGCCTCTTCGCTGCTCAGGGTGGCGACGGTATTGAGCAGGGGGCGGTAGAAGATTCGTTCGTGGAGTTCCCGCACGGAGCGCTTGGTTTTTCGCCATGCGGCGACCAGGGCGTCCGGCTTGGGCCGCTCGGCGGAGAAAGGTCCCAGCACCGCCTTCGCGAGGGAGCGCAATGACGCTTCGTTCACCGGCATGAGGTGCGTCCGGCGCAGCTGGAACAGCTGGATCCGGTGTTCGAGCAGCCGCAGGTAGCGGTAGTCGCGGTCGAACTCAGCGGCGTCGGAGCGGCCGATGTACCCGCCGGCGGAGAGCGCGGCGATGGCCGAGGTGGTGTCCCGGCAGCGCAACGATTCATCCGACTTGCCGTGCACGAGCTGCAGAAGCTGGACGGTGAATTCGACGTCGCGCAGTCCGCCGCGGCCCAGCTTGATCTGCCGCTGCTCCTCATCGGCTGGAATGTGCTCGGTGACGCGGCGGCGCATGGCGCGGACGGATTCGACAAAGCCCTCCCGGCCGGCCGAAGACCAGATCAGGGGCGTCAGGGCTGCCTCGTAGCGGGCCCCCAGGACGGTGTCGCCGGCGATGGTCCGGGCCTTCAGGAGGGCCTGGAATTCCCAGCTCTCGGCCCAGCGCGCGTAATAGCTCTCGTGCGAGGCGAGGGTCCGGACCAGCGGCCCCGACTTGCCCTCGGGCCGGAGGTTCGCATCGACTTCCCACAGCCCGGGTTCGCGGCTCGTGGACATGATCGCGCGCGAGATCCCGGAGGCGAGGACGGTGCCGATGGTCGTGGCCCGGGTCTCTTCCAGCGCGCCGGACTCGATCACGTAGATGACGTCGACGTCGGAAATGTAGTTCAGTTCGCGGGCACCGCACTTGCCCATGCCGATCACGGCGAGGCCGACGTCGGCCACCTCCGCGGCGTCGAACTTCTCCGCCGCCTCGGCCCGGGACACGGCGAGGGCCGCCTCGAGCGCAGCCCCGGCGAGATCCGCCAGTTCCGCACCCGCGGCCGGCATGAAGTCCAGCGGATCGGCCGCGCACAGGTCCTTGATGGCGAGCTCCACGAGCCCGCGCCGGTAGGCGGTGCGCAGGGCCGCGTAGGCTTCCTGACCGCTGAGGGCCGCCACCGGCCGGGCAGACTTGGGATCGGCCCGCACCGACTGCAGCAGCCGCGTCCGCAGGGCCACGGCGTCCGCGGGCATCGGCTCCGGACTGACCCGGACATCGAAGGCATCGAGGTGTTCGGGGTGGCGGATGAGGAACTCGCCCAGCGCCTCGGAGGCCCCCAGGACCCGGTACAGCGGTTCGCTGCTTTCCGGGTCCGCGACGGCAAGCTTGCGCAGCTCCGGGTGCTTCTCGATCAGCCGGACCAGGGACTGCAGGGCGGTGTCCGGGTTGGCCGCCAGCTGCAGCCCAGCAAAGAGGGCATCCTGGTCGAGTCCCTCCAGTTCCCGGGCCGCCAGGAACCGCTCGCCCTTGTCGAGATCGCTGAAGCCGGCGGCAATGAGGCGTCGTGCCAGGCTCATCGGGGCAACCTACAGAATGCCGAGATTGCGCTGCAGTTCGTAGGGCGTCACCTGGAGGCGGTAGTCCTGCCATTCTGCACGCTTGTTGCGCAGGAAGTGCTCGAACACCTGCTCGCCGAGGATCTGCGGCATGAGCTCGGAATCCTCCATGGTCCGGATGGCGTCGTGCAGGCTGGCCGGCAGCGGGTCGTGTCCCATGGCGCGGCGTTCCGCCGAGCTCAGCGACCAGATGTCGTCCTCGGCCGCCGCGGGGAGCTGGTAGCCCTCCTCGATGCCCTTGAGGCCGGCACCGAGCAGCACGGCGTAGGCCAGGTAGGGGTTGGCGGCGGAGTCGATGCCACGGTATTCGATCCGCGCGGACTGGCCCTTGCCGGGCTTGTACAGCGGGACGCGGACCAGGGCGGAGCGGTTGTTGTGGCCCCAGCTCAGGTAGCTCGGCGCCTCTCCCCCGCCCCAGAGCCGCTTGTAGGAGTTGACGAACTGGTTGGTCACGGCCGTGAATTCGGGGGCGTGCTTGAGGATGCCGGCGATGAACTGGCGCGCCGTCTCGGAAAGCTGGAACTCGGAACCGGCCTCGTAGAAGGCGTTGGTGTCCCCTTCGAAGAGGGAAAAGTGGGTGTGCATGCCCGAACCCGGGTGGGCGGTGAAGGGCTTGGGCATGAAGGTGACATAGGTGCCCTGTTGCAGCGCGACTTCCTTGATGACCGTGCGGAACGTCATGATGTTATCCGCGGTCTGCAGGGCGTC
>Ga0207683_10005970_pt1 | contig 10429 bp, 8 predicted proteins | sample KBSM73metaG_FD_184333 | JGI IMG/M metagenome (GOLD analysis project Ga0207683, IMG submission 184333) | Miscanthus rhizosphere microbial communities from Kellogg Biological Station, Michigan, USA - KBS M7-3 metaG (SPAdes) (version 2) | ecosystem: Host-associated > Plants > Roots > Rhizosphere >...
CAGGGCTACCGGCGCAAAGAGAACAACACGTTCTTTACATTCCCCGAATGGTACATCGTCTATTCCTTTGAAGATTTCGGCCGCTTCCTCGATCGATCGAGCGAAAGCCACTTCAACTATTTCGGCCATATTCTCGGATTCTGGCGGAGCTTTTGCACCATCAACCGCGCCGTGCCGGCGACTGGCGAGTCACTCGCCGACGTCAAGACGATGATCTATGTGATCGGCGTCAGCTACTCGACCGAATACGCCATCAAGGGACTTTACGAAAACACCATCGGCCGCGTGTTCGAATGGATCAGGGGCGAGACCCGCACGCCGCAGGACCAATACGCTCGCGCCGTGCTGCAGGACTATGCGGCGTTTCTCTACACCGTCCCCTGGTACAAATATCCGTTTCGCGAAAAGCTCGACGGGTTGATGGCGATTTCGGCTCCGACGCCAAGTCCCCTGCGCACATGGGAGCGCGACTTCGCGCTTGGCACCGAATATTTCCTCAAGGTCGGCTACGCTTCACTCATTCAGAAAGCGCTCGACGCCAGCAATGACGACGAGCCGCGCGATATCATGTTCGTGGTCGCAACGCTGCCGCCGGAACTGCTGGCGAAAGAGCCGCGCATAAAGCCGATCCGCACGCTGACGTCGCAATGGCAGCTGGTGCAAGCGCCACGTTACAAGGCCCTGAGCGAAATCCTGCAGAGCCTGCTCGATCAGGGATTTGGCCTTGCGGAGATCGCCGGGAACCACGACATCCTTATCACCGTGATTGCACCCGATGCCGCGAAGCTTAGTATCAAGGATACGGCGGAACTGTTTTCACTGGAGCTTGATGCCAAGCCGGGCTTTCGCCGGGCAGGCCTGAAGGCCAGGATCGACCGTCTCGTGGACATCAGCCGCGACCTCAAGTCGAAGGGCGCTGTGATCGAGCACTTCTATGACTACTGACGAGCCCGTTCGAAAGTTGCTGCGGCCAGTGGGCAGGATCGCCGGCGCGATCGCCCTCGTCGCCGCGGGCTGGCTTGCTGTGGTCATTGCGCTCACCTTTGGCTCGGCGCCCGGCAAGTCGATGGCGATCGTCGGCCCGACGGCCCAAGCGCTGGTCATCGTCGCCAAGGCCAACGGTCGTATTCTCGCGGCAAACAATTACGTCACCATCGCGCGTTCGGACGATGCAGATTTCGTCACCCGCCTCTATGCCGCCGGCGCGCTGCTGGTGCTGGACGCCGAGCAAGCAGGCGGCTGCAGCGGTTTGCCGCCCAGGCGATTCACTGCGCAGCTCTGACGCACCAACGCGGAGGCCGATGACGGCGCCGGACTAAATATCCGCAAATACTTCCAGAAGGTTTCCATCCGGATCGCGAAAGAACAGCGTGCGATGTCCGAAGACCTGATCTGTGGGCGGTGAAACCAGATTGACTCCTTGCCGCAGAAGTTCGTCGGCGCACCGATCGACCTCGGGAACGGGAACCTTGAACGCGAGCTGAAGTGAGGCGCTGCCGCCGGGCGTTGGACCGTCCGCCGCAGTCAGGCTTGGTTTAGCGAGAGTTAAAGTGTTGCCACCTATCCGATATTCGATCCAACCGGGTGACAGCTCTCGCAACAGCGGAAAGCCAAGGACGCCTTCATAGAAGCGGCGCATCGCAGCCATATCGCGCACGAAAATAACCGTATAGTCGATCGCCCGAATGGCCTGGAAAGCCGTACCTGAATGCGGTTTCTGTTCGCTCATAGCTGACTAACCTCAAATCAGACCACGCACCGCTACGGCGCGTACTTCTGGTAAAACGTATTGGTGAACAGCTCAGCCGGATCGTATTTGCGCTTCGCCGCGAAAAAGTCGTTGATCTCTGGATAGGACCGCTGCAACTGATCGCGCGAATAATAGAGCTGATAGGGCAGGAAGAACCGGCCTTTGTTCGCAATTGTCAGATCGATCAACTCTTCCGTGGTCTTCTTCATCCGCCGGTTGCCCTCATCATCCGTGGTCTGGTTGATGTAGAGCACCAGAGAAAACGCCGGCTCCGGCGAATAGGTCAGGAAATTCCCTTCCTGATGCACGATGCGTACCGAAGCATTCAAGAGATTGGTCTTGTTATCGGTCATGATCTTGCGCATGCCGTCGACGAACGAGACGAACTGGCTGCGCGGAATGAAATATTCGTGCAGGATGTCGGTATCGTTGGGCAGCGAGTTACGCAAATAGGGCACGGAATCGTGCATGGGGTCGTTGCGGTTGACGAGGCACGCCTCCGCCGATCCGATCGCCTGTGCACGTGTCACCGTGCATGTCTCCATGCGATGCTCGATGTTCTTTTCGGAGAACCATTTTATTTCCTGGAACAGCGGTCCCTGCTTGGACAGGTTGATCGTCAACCGGCGCAATTTGGTCCCGCTGACGTCGCCAAGCGGCTCGCGCTTGAAATCGGTGCCGTCGACCTTGGTGTAGGTGTAGAGCAACATTTCCTTGAGGAACGAACTCGGCGCGGTCGAGAGATGGCCGTACATCAAGCCGATATTGGTGTCGTTTTCGATCTCGCCTGCGAACAGCGCCGGAAATTCCTTGTAATCCATCACGCGGCGCCCGGTCTGGTAGACCAAATTATCGGCAATATCGAGTTCGGCCTCGACGATGACGCCGAACAGCCCGTAGCCGCCGACCACGAGGTTGAACAAATCCGTGTTCTCGGTTGGCGAAACCGTGCGCAGCGAGCCATCCGCCAGCATCAGGCGCATCGATTTGATCGACTTGCGTAGCGCGCCGGCTTGATGGTCCATGCCGTGGGCATTGACCGAGATCGAACCGCCGACGCTGAAGATATCGGTCGATTGCATGGCGCGAACCGCGAAGCGCGGGTGCAGCATGTTTTGGATATCGTGCCAGGTTGCCCCCGGCTGCACCGTGACCGATCGCGCGTTCTCGTTGAGCACGATCTTGTTGAAGCCGCGCATATCGAGCACGATGCCGCCCTTGCGGAAGGCCTGTCCGCCCATGCTGTGGCGCACGCCGGCGGTCGTGATCGACAGTTTGTTATCGCGCGCAAAGGCTAGCGTCTTCGCGATGTCGTCGACGCTGCGCACCTCGACGACGCCGTAGATTTCGGTTTTGTTAAGGCAGCTTGCGTCATTGATGCTGCCGCCGAGCTGCGACCATTTCACGCCCTGTAGCGGCGCAATCGCTTTGATCCGCTCAAGATCGATTTTGCCCTGCTCGCCTCCGCCAACTGGGCGTCCGCAATCCTTTTCGCCGTTCGGATCGGCGGCCAGCGCCTGGAGCTTGCGATAGCCGTAGACGCCGAACAGGACAATAACGACCGCCGCAACAGACACGCCGGTTCTGAATTTTTGTGAAAATTTGCGCATGGAATGATTCCAGAGGATGCCGGATAGTCCGGGCACGCGGACGATTAGTCAAATCCGGGCTTCCGATTCGATTACCGCTCTTCCCGCCCGGCCCTTCCCTCTGTAATGTCCAGCCCAAGACTGCGGCAACGCAACGCCCGGCGCAGAAAGTGGGGAAAACACCATGCGACATTTGCTGAAATCGATTGTCCTGATCGTGGGCATCACAGCACTCGCAAGTCCGGCGCTGGCGAAAATCCAGAAATTCGAGATTACCCGCCTGGAATCGCCGGCGTTCGAGGGGCGCACTTTCGGCGCTGTCGGCACCTATGACCGAATCACCGCGCGCGCGACCATCGCGGTGTTTCCGGACGATCCCCACAATACGGTTATCGTCGATCTCGACGGCGCGCCGCACACCCCGCGCGGCGTGGCGAGAGCCGTGGCTGATGTCGAGATCTTGCGTCCGACGATCGCAGCCAACGGCAATCGCCGCTTGTTCTACGAGGTAGTCAACCGCGGCGGCAAACTGGGGCTGGCGCTCTTCAACGATCTGCCCATCGTCGTCAACGATCCCGTCAAGGCCTCCGATGCCGGCAACGGCTTTCTGATGAACCGCGGCTACACGATCGTATGGAGCGGCTGGCAGGGCGACATCGTTCCAGGCGACGGACGGATGACGTTCTCGCCGCCCATTGTTCCCGATGTAACGGGGCCGGCACGCGAGGAGTTTATCTTCGACCACAGCCAAAATCCGGCCAGCGCGACGCTGAGTTATCCCGCCGCCGATCTGGATCCCGCGCATGCCGGGATCAGCGTACGTCAGCGCGAGGCGGACGAGCGGGCCACGCCCGCGGGTCTCGAGTTCAAATTCGAAAGCCCGACCAAGATATCCATCAAGCGCCCGGAAGGTTTTGACGCCGGCGCGATCTACGAGTTCATCTACACCGCCAAAGACCCAAAAGTGATGGGCCTCGGCTTCGCAGCCACCCGCGACATCGTCTCGTTCCTGCGTTACGAAAACGCGGACACGATAGGGACCGCCAATCCGGTTGTCGGCCAGATCGACCGCGCCATCGGGTTCGGCCTGTCGCAAAGCGGCCGCTATCTGCACGACTATCTCTATCTCGGTTTCAACGCCGACGAGTCCGGCCGCACGGTGTTCGAGGGGTTGATGCCGCACATCTCCGGCGGCAAGAAGACGTTCACGAATTATCGCTTCAGCCAGCCCGGCCGCTCCCCGTATCAACACGCCGACATGCTTTATCCCGGCGCTGATTTTCCCTTCACCTATCCCGTTATCACGGACGCCCTGACTGGAAAAACCGACGGCTTTCTGGCGCGCTGCCTCGCCGCCGGCAATTGCCCGAAGATCATCAAGACCGACAGCGAGATCGAGTTCTATCAACAACGCGCGTCGCTGGTGGTAACCGATACCAACGGCAACGCGCTCTCGATGCCGGATAACGTCAGGCTCTTCTTCCTCTCGAACCTGCAGCATAACGCGCTGGCCAACGCCAAATCCGGGATGACGAAGACCTGCGCATTCCCGACCAATCCGCTGAATGCCGGCCCGCCGGTGCGGGCGCTACTGGTGGCGCTCGATGCCTGGATCAGCAACGGCAGGCAGCCGCCGGCAAGCCGCTATCCCAGCCGCGCCGACGGGACGCTGATGCCCCCTACGATCGATGAGGTCGGCTTCCCCCGCATTCCCGGCTTTGGCTATCCTGCGCGTATCGCTCAGCCCACTGTTCTCAAATCCGACGAGATGCCGCCGTCGAAAGGAGCAGCGTACCCGGTCTTCCTGCCAAAGACCGATGCCGACGGCCGTGCGATTGCGGGAATCCACCTGCCGACGCTTGAAGCGCCGGCTGCCACGCATACCGGCTGGAATCTGCGCAAGACGGGCTTTGGCGAAGACGAATTGTGCGACAACAACGGCTCCATGATCCCGTTCGCGGCAACGAAGGAGGAGCGGCTCAAGAACGGCGATCCCCGGCAATCGATGGCGGAACGCTATCCCAACGCGGGCGACCGCGCGGCAGCGATCGCGAAAGCCGCGCAGCAATTGGTGCAGGACCGATTGCTGTTGGAAGAGGATGCAAAACTGTTCGCACCAAACGTTAACTGACGGAGAAGTCGAAGCGAATCCAGAAAACTGAAAACACAGGGATAAACACCAGTGCTGACGCGACGCAGTATGATGCTTGCTTCTATCGCCGCCGGAGTAGCCATGAATAACAGAACGGCATCGGCAAAAGCCGCTCAGCCCTCAACGCCGATGAATTTCGAGGTTCCTGCCGGCGCCTGCGACTGCCACACCCATATCCACGGCGATCCCGCAAAGTTTCCGTTCTTCGCAGGCCGCGTCTACACCCCGGAACTGGCCTCGCCCGAGGAGATGTCGGCACTGCACAAAGCGCTGCATATGGAGCGCGTGGTGATCGTGACGCCGAGTATTTATGGGCCGGACAATTCGTCGACGCTGTTCGGCATGATGGCACGTGGCGCGTCCGCGCGCGGCGTTGCCGTGATCGACGACAAGACGGCGGAAAGCGATCTCGACGCCATGAACAAGGCGGGCTTCCGCGGCATCCGTCTCAACCTCGCAACCGGTGGCGTCAATGATCCAACCGTCGGCCGCCCGCGGTTCTCCGCCGCCGTCGAGCGCATCAAGGCGCGCGGCTGGCATGTGCAGTTGTTCACATCGCTGTCGATGATTTCCGCGATCAAGGATCTCGTTGCCGCCTCGCCCGTGCCCGTCGTGTTCGATCATTTCGGCGGCGCGCAGGCGGCCCTCGGCGTCGAGCAACCGGGCTTTGCCGATCTGCTCGAACTGGTGAAATCGGGCAAGGCTTATGTGAAGATCTCCGGCGCCTATCGCGCCTCAAATCGCGGGCCCGATTACGCCGACGCCACCCCGCTCGCCCAGGCGCTGATCGCGGCCAATGCCGACCGTATCGTTTGGGGTACCGACTGGCCGCATCCGGACTCCGTCACGCCGCCGGGCAAACAAATCACCGACGTCACGCCGTTGTTCCAGATCGACGACGGACGGCTGTTGAACCAGCTTCCGGTCTGGGCGCCGGACACTACGATCCGCAAGAAGATTTTGGTCGACAACCCGACAAGGCTTTACGGGTTCTGAGTGCCTATTCCCCGCACGGTCACCCGCTCCGCTTGCTGGAGCGGGCCGCGTTCGTAGTTGCGCAGCCACTCGCCCGCTTTGCGCAGGCCGCCAAACGGAAACAGGTGAAATCCCGCGATCGACGCCGTCGCGCCCGCGGGCGCCGATCGCAGCCCTTTGATGACATCGTCGGGTCCAGCATCCGTCAGCAAGCGGCCGAACCGTCCGATCTGGGCGCGCACCGCGCGTATCGAATTGCCGATGCCGCAACGGAGCGCGAACTTTGTCAACGTCGCCGGCGTTGCCGGACCGGCGAGGCCGACGATGACAGGAAGATCGATGCCGCTTTTATCGAGTTCGCCGATCCATTGCAGGATCGGGGCGCTCTCGAAACAGAATTGCGTGACGACATCGACCCGGGTTTTCATCTCACGTCCCCAGTCGCGCCACGCACCCAGCCCCTTCAGCGCATCGGTCGGTTCGAGAAACGGGTGGCCCTCGGGGTGACCGGCGAGGCTGACGGAAGCGATGCCGTGGGCCTCGATCAATCCGCTGGCGCAGACGTCGCGGCTCGATTTGAAGGGGCCCTTGGCGGCGGCGACATCGCCCGCGATGAGAAGGATACGCGTGACGTCGGCCTCGCCGCGCGCGCGTGCCAGAAAATCATCGAGCGCTTCCCGCGACGGCATCTCGCGCGCGGCGATATGAGGCACCGGATTAAAGCCGGCGCGGCGCAGCGCGACCGCAGTCTCGATGTTATGACGATAATGGTCGCCGGGCAGAAAGGTGATCGTGACGTCGGTGCCCGCCGCAAAATTGTCGCGCAGTTCCGGCAACTGATGCCCGCGCGAGGAAATTTCGACGGAGGCAGTCGACAGCAGCGCCGCAAGTTCGCCTGACGATACTGACGATATCTGGCCCGGTGCGGTCATGGCCACCTCCCCGATCACGACGGCGTTCGTCGGCGCGAGATCACATAGGTTTCGTCGTTGAACCACAGGCCGCCATGTTTTTTGAGGATCCGGTCGGTCGCCTCGAGGTACCGGCCATCGCGGACGACTTCCGACAGCCTGATATCCTCGATCTGCGCCACATAAATCGCGGCGTTCCAGGCTGCGAACAGCGTCGACGTTCCGATCGGCCCGCTCACCTCGTCCGGTAGCGTGTGCATGTGGTAGCGGAAGATCGAGCGCGCGTCGGACGAGGCGTTGAAATTATAGTGTCGCGCGGCTGCGCCAAGCTCATGCTTGACCTGGCGCAGGATCGCGTAGCGGTCGGTCTTGAAGGGATCGTCGCCCGGCCAGACCTGATCGATGATCTCGATGCCGGGATCGTTGCCGTGCGAATGGATGCCGATCAGCCGCCCGCCGGGCCGCAACGATTTGACCAGCGGCGTCACCACCTTCGATGCCTTGAATTCGACACTCGCCCGCGCCCGATAAGGCTGCGAGGCAATCACCAGGTCGTAATCGGCCATCACCCGCCCCGGCCGCGGCATGATCGGGTCGAGCAGGAACGAATGGTCCTCGCGCCGCAGCGTCAGGATGACCGGTCGCTGGTAGACGGGATTGCCGGTGGTCGGGCTGATCCCCGCGCGCCAGTTCTCCGCGAGGAAGCCTTCGAGTTCGCCGATCTGTTCGGCAAAGCCATGCGCGGTGTTGCCCGACAGCGTAACATCCTTCCAGATCAGGCCTTGCGCCGCCGTCGCCGAACGCGGCGTCAGCCACGGCGCTTCCGCATAATAGAGATTGGTGACGACCAGCACGGTGGCGGGGTGCTCGAACAGGCGGTCGGCCATCTTCTCCAGCATCAGCCGGACGTCTTCGTAGGAGATTTCCTTGGCTACGACATAGAGCGGCATTGTAGGAAATCGGGCGTGCACCGCCCGCATCACCCGCGACAGCACGGTGCCGTCGCCAACCCCGGCATCGAAAATCCGAAGCGCAGGTGGGGCCGGCTGCAGCCGAGCTCCAGCGAAATCCGTTGTCCCACCTCGGTCTTCTCGCTGCAGGTCGAGACGAACAGCAGATATTTTTGGCGGTTGTCAAAGAATCGAAAGCCCGGCGGGGCGATGGCATTGGCGGCGGCCGCACCATTGAGCGGCTTGATCATTGGAGATGGCTCGCTTTGTGCCGCCGGCAAGGCCGTCCGATGCTCGGACAGATAAGCGCGGACCTTGTCGAGTGTACCGGTCGTGATCTTGGCACCGTCGCGCAACCGCGACACCAGCTTGCCGTCATTGACGACCAGCCGCCCGAAGGTTGATTCGGCGGTACGCGTCTCGCGGCAATAGTCGCGGATTTCTCCGAGAATTTGCTCCGCCGTAGCGGACGCCTGCGCCGGCGCTCGACCTTGGTTTTCCTCGATCCGCATGGCGATCTCCTGCGGTTTTCCCTGGACTGCATCAAGGAACGGCCATCAGGCTCCGTCAACCACAAACCGAGTGGGCAGGAAATATGGGCGTGTGCCCACAGAGTTTACCGCGCGCGGCGCGAGAATACCGAGATCAACACCGGCAGTGTCACCAGAATAACCAGCGGCGCCAGCATCATGCCGGTGACGACCACCACGGCCAACGGCTTTTGCACCTGCGACCCGATGCCTTCCGACAGCGCCGCCGGCAACAACCCAACGGCCGCCACCACGCAAGTCATCAGCACCGGGCGCAATTGTAACTCGCCGGTGCGGATCACCGCCCGCATCCGTTCGAAGCCTTCGTCGATCAGCTGGTTGTACTGCGACAGGATGATGATGCCATCCATCACGGCAATGCCGAACAACGCGATGAAGCCGATTGCAGCCGACACGCTGAAGGGAATGCCCGTGATCAAAAGCCCGAGCACGCCGCCGAAGATCGCCATCGGGATCACGCTCATGGCGAGCATGGTGTCGACCATCGAACCGAAATTGAAGAACAAGAGCACCGCGATCAAGGCGAGGCTGATCGGCACCACGACTGATAGCCGCTTGATGGCGTCCTGCAGATTGCCGAACTCGCCGACCCACTCGACGCGCGAGCCCGGCGGCAGCTGAACTTGGGTGGCGACCTTGTTCTGCGCTTCCTGGATCGCGCTACCGAGGTCGCGTTCGCGCACCGAGAACTTGATCGGCAGATAGCGCTCCTGCTGTTCACGGTAGATGTAAGCAGCGCCCGAGATAAGGTTGATATTGGCGACTTCGCTGAGCGGTATCTGCGTGATCGAACCGCCTTGGCCGGCGACGCCGATGCGCAAATTGTGGATCGCTTCGGCGCTCTTGCGGTATTCCGGCGCCAAACGGACGATGATCGGAAAATGCCGGTCGCTACCGGGCTCATAGAGGTCACCGGCGCTGTCGCCGCCGACCGCGACCTTGATAGTGGCATTGATATCGCCCGGCGAGAGGCCGTAGCGCGCCGCACGTGCGCGATCGATGTCGATCTGGATCGTCGGCTGGCCAAGCGAAGTGAACACCGCAAGGTCGGTGATGCCCTGCACCGTCGACAGCACCGACTTGATCTTGTTGGCTGTGTCGGTCAGCGCCTGCAGATCGTTGCCGTAGAGCTTGATCGAGTTCTCGCCCTTGACGCCCGACACCGCCTCCGAGACGTTGTCCTGCAGATATTGCGAGAAGTTGAATTCGACGCCCGGAAACTTGTCCTGCAATTGCGTCAGCAACTGAGCGGTCAATTCTTCCTTGTCGTGGGTGTTTGGCCACTCGCTCGCAGGCTTGAGAGGCGCAAAAAATTCGGCGTTGAACAGACCTGCGGCATCAGTGCCGTCGTCCGGGCGGCCGTGCTGCGACACCACCGATTCAACTTCCGGGCGGCTGCGGATCAGCTTTCGCATCTCGTTGACATAGGCGTTGCCTTCCTGCAGCGAGATGGTCGGCGGCAGCGTGGCGCGAATCCACAGATTGCCCTCTTCCAGCTTGGGCAGGAATTCCAGTCCCAACAGCCGCGCGAAGACGATGGTCATGACCACG
>Ga0207683_10005972_pt1 | contig 10428 bp, 8 predicted proteins | sample KBSM73metaG_FD_184333 | JGI IMG/M metagenome (GOLD analysis project Ga0207683, IMG submission 184333) | Miscanthus rhizosphere microbial communities from Kellogg Biological Station, Michigan, USA - KBS M7-3 metaG (SPAdes) (version 2) | ecosystem: Host-associated > Plants > Roots > Rhizosphere >...
GGCGAGCTGCCGGCTGCCGACCGGGAGGCTGCCGACGGGCAGGCCGCGGAGCAGCAGGCCGCGGAGCCGCAGGCCGCGGAGCCGCAGGCCGCGGAGCCGCGCAAGGATCAGCGCACCAAGGCGCACGAGCCGTATGTTTCCGGCGGGGCTGAGTCCACCCGTGAAATGCGCGAAATGTCCCGCCGCCGTCGGGAAGCCGAAGAGAAGCTTCAGCAACACCTTCTCGAAGCCAAGGAAAAGCCGGCCGAAGACTAGCGCCGGGCACCGGGCTGTCGGGGCACCTGCAGGAACCGGCGCTTATGGGTGCTAGCCGAGAACGGCGTCGAACGCGGTGCCCGTCAGCGGGGCCTGCGGCGGCAACGCCCGGTCCGGCCGCTCCGTCCGGATGGCGTCCTCAACCAGCGCCACGGGCCGGCGCCACGCGTCGGAGCCCGGCTCCATGGTGTCCACGACGCCGATCAGCATGGCCAGCAGGCGGATCATGTCCGTCATGGAAATATCGCTGCGCAGGGTGCCCTGCCCCTGGCCCCGGCCCAGCAGGACGGCGATGGATTCAATCAGGCCGCCCGTGATCCCGGTCAGCAGCCCGCGCCGGCCCGCGACAGCTCCCAGCAGGTTGGCTTCTTCGCTGGCGACATGCATCGTGGCATCGATGACCCGAAAGAGCCCTGCGGCGGCGTCAGGATCGGCCAGGGCCTCATCGATGGCCGGATCCACCTGCAGCCGGAGCTGCTGGTTCAGGGCAGCGAGCACCAGCTCTTCCTTGTCGGCGAAATTCCGGAAAAGGGTGGCGGGACCCACGCCGGCGGTGACGGCAATGGTCTGCAGCGGCACCTCGGGGCCGTGCTCGCGGAAGCACTGGCGGGCCGCGGCGATGATTTTGTCCACGTTGCGCGCGGCATCTGCGCGGAGCGGCCTGCGGTCTACTGCCCGGTTCATTTGCCTAGGGTAGCAACGCGAAGGGTGCGCGAACCTGTTACCGGCGGGTAGTGACTTATGTGACGGTGGCGGAGGTGCCCCCGGCCGCTGCCGGGCTGGAATCGCGTGAAAGACTGGTGCCGGACAGCCCGGAAGTTTTCGCCCCCGGTGTCCTGACTGAGTGAAGGGAACCACCACATGCTGGTCGCATTCTCCGTAGCACCCTCCGGTGACCCAGCCAACGGGCAAGCGCCCGGCGACGCGTCGGTCCACGACGCCGTCGCGGCGGCGGTGCGGATCGTCCGGGAGTCGGGCCTGCCCAACCGGACGAGTTCCATGTTCACCGAGATCGAGGGCGACTGGGACGAGGTCATGGACGTCGTCAAGCGGGCCACGGACGCGGTGGGCGCCTACGGTTCGCGCGTCTCGCTGGTCCTCAAGGCGGACATCCGGCCGGGCTACAGCGGCGAGCTGACCGGCAAGGTGGAACGGCTGGAAAACGCCATCGACGGGCAGGGCGCCGGCGGGACCGGCCCGCAAATCCCAACCCGGCCGGGAAACTAGGCGTACTGAGCCGGACCGGACGCCGAAACGCCGGCGGGAACGGCGCGCCCGGAGGGGTACCGCCGGGCGCGGGCGGCTGGAACACTGGGGGCATGATCGAGCATCAATCCGCCCCCGGCTGGGTCGCCGTCGAGAACTTCCTCTCCGACGCGGTGGTCCGCCCGGACCGTTCACTCAAGCGCGCCGTGACCAGCGCGCTTGAGGCAGGCATGCCGCCCATCGAAGTGGCCCCCAACGCCGGCAAACTCCTGAAACTGCTGGTCCAGCTCTCCGGTGCCCGCCGCGTCCTGGAGATCGGCACGCTGGCCGGCTTCAGCACCATCTGGATGGCCCAGGGACTGCCCGACGACGGCCGGCTGGTCACCTGCGAATACCTCCCCCTGCACGCCCGCGTCGCGCGCACCAACGTTGACGACGCCGGGCTGGGCCACAAGGTGGACATCCGGGTCGGCGCGGCGCTGGACACCCTGCCCGAGCTGGAAAGCGAGGCCGGGCCGCCCTTCGATTTCGTGTTCATCGATGCCGACAAGGAAAACAACCCGCACTACCTGGACTGGGCCATCCGGCTTGGCCGGCCCGGCACCACCATCGTGGTGGACAACGTCGTGTGGGAGGGTGCGGTGCTGGACGCGTCGATGGACCCGGTCAACGCCCCCGGAATCATCAGCACCCTCCAGATGATGGGCGATGACCCGCGGCTGGACGGCACCGTGATCCAGACCGTGGGTTCGAAAGGCTGGGACGGCTTCGCCCTCGCGATCGTCCGCTAGGTGCAAGAGATTGTCCGCCGGGGCGAACGCGCCGGTGGCAGCCGACCCCGTGAAGCGCCCGCCCACCCCCAAGTGCTAAGTATGCTTAGATTACTTGTCGACGGCGCCAGCGATGGCGGCGCGGCCGCGGACGCGCAGGACTTCAGCCACGTGGCCGGGCCCAGCCCGATCCGCCCAGCCCGATCCGCCCAGCCCGAAGGAACACAGGCAGCCGAAATGAACGGGATCCCCATCTCGCACCACCCCCTACCTGTCCGGATCAGCTCCGCGGCCGCAGAGCTGGAGACGATCAGCCCCCTGCTGTCCGAGGCGCAGGACGCCGTCGGCGATGTGCCGGCGCTGCTGGAGCTGGCCAAGGCGGCCGCGGCGGCGGCGCCCAAACCAGGGGACGGCCGGACCGCGTTCCTGTGGGAGATTCTGGCCTCCGTGACCGCCGTCGATGTCGCCGCCGGACGGGTGCTGGAACCACACCTGGATGCCGTGGCGATCCTGGCCCAGGCCGGCGATGAGGCGGCACGGCACGGCCGGGACTGCCCGGATCCCGACGATGCCGACTTCGAGGGGACCTGGGGTGTGTTCGCCGCCGAGGCGCCCGGCCTGCGGCTCGAAGCCAAGGAAGCCGCAGACGGCTGGATCCTGCAGGGATCCAAGCCCTGGTGCTCGCTCGCCGCCCAGCTGGACCATGCCGTGCTGACGGCCCATCTGGAGGCCGGCGGCCGGGCCGCCTTCGCCGTCGACCTCCACGCGAACGGGGTGGGCTTCGCGAATCCGGAGTGGACCAGCCGGGGGCTGCGCGAGATTCCCAGCGGCACAGTCCACTTCGAGGCCGTTTCCGCCGTGCCCCTCGGCGGCGCCGGCTGGTATTACCAGCGCCCGGGTTTCGCGTGGGGCGGCATAGGCGTGGCTGCCTGCTGGCTCGGCGGCGCCGTCGCCGTGGCGCGCAGCTTCGCCGACTCCCTGCGGCACGCCACCGACGGCGGACGGGAACCGGACCAGATTGCACTGGCCCACCTCGGCGAGATTGACCGAACGCTTTCCGCCCTGACCGCCTACCTGGCCGGCACGGCCGCGAGGATCGACGCCGGCGAACTCTCGGACCGCGGTGCGTGGCAGGAAGCCCTGCGCGTGCGCGGCAGCGTGGCCGCAGCCGTCGAACGCGTCCAGACGCTCGTGAGCCAAAATCTCGGTCCGGCCCCGCTCGCCTTTGACGAGCGCTACGGAAAACGGATGGCCGATCTCGCCCTGTACATCCGCCAGCACCACGCGATGCGCGACGACGCGCAGCTGGGCGCCCTGGCGCTGGCCGAAGGCAACCCATGGTGACCTTCACCCACAACGACGCCGGGACCACCGAGGCCGCCTGGGCCGGCAGCCGTGCCGCCGGGCTGCCGGACCTGCCGCTGGATGACGCGGCGCTCGCCGGCCGGGCCTTCGTTGTCCTGGCCGCGCACCCGGACGACGAATCGCTCGGGGCCGGCGGGCTGCTGGCCCGGCTGCACGCCGTCGGCGCCACGGTCCGCGTGCTGCTGTGCACGGCGGGGGAAGGATCCCACCCCGGCTCGCCAACGACGACGCCGGAACAGCTCGCGGCGGTCCGGCTGCAGGAGTTCGGCGACGCCCTGAAACGCCTTTCCGGAGCCGGGAACGGGGCCGGGGACGTGGCGTGGCAGTGCCTGGGCCTGCCCGACGGTCACCTCGCCGGGCACCGGGAAGAGATCCGGGCCGCCGTCCGGGACGCGGTCCGGGAGGCGGCGGCCGTATGCGGTCGCGCCGCCGACGAGGTGGTCCTCGTGGCGCCCTACCGCTCCGATGGACACACCGACCACGACGTCCTCGGATCCGTTGCCGCCGGGCTCAGCGCCGCGGCGGGCCACGCCCTCCTCGAATACCCCATCTGGTACTGGCTGTGGGCGGCACCAGGCGCGCCGGACGCCGGCGGCGACCTGGCCGGGGCGGCCGGCCTGACCGGACCCGGCGACCCGGCCGGCGGCGCATGGCGCGGCTGGTTCCGGCTGCCGCTGCGCCCGGCAGAGCTTGAGGCCAAGGCCGCCGCGATGGCGGCACATGTGTCCCAGGTCCGCCCGCTCTCCGGGCTGCCGGGCGACGAGGTGCTCCTGCCTCCGGCCTTCCTGGCACACTTTGAGCGGACCTGGGAGACGTTTGCCTGGCACCCTGCGGTCGCCCCGGCCGACGGCCAGGCGGTCAGCCCTGCGGACGGCCCGGGCGGTGGCGGGGCGGGCAGCCCTGCGGACGGCCCGGGCGATGGCGGGGCGGGCAGCCCTGCGGACGGCCCGGGCGATGGCGGGTCCCGGCGGCCCTTCGTCGCGGGCGACGCGGAGCGCGTGTTCGATGCGGTCCACGCCCGGGAGGAGGACCCCTGGCAGTACACCTCGAGCTGGTACGAGCAGCGCAAACGCACCCTCACGCTCGCCGCGCTGCCCGGCAGCAGCTACACGTCCGGGTTGGAGATCGGCTGCTCCATCGGGACCCTGAGCGTGGAACTCGCGCCGCGGTGCGGAAGCTTCCTCGCCGTCGATGCCAGCGGCACCGCGCTGGACCGTGCCGCCAGGCGGCTCGTGCACCTGCCCGCGGCGACGACGCGACACCTGACCGTCCCAAACGAGTGGCCGGACGGATCGTTCGATCTGATCGTGGTTTCAGAGGTGGGCTACTACCTCTCACCGGCAGAGCTCGCCGGACTGTTCGACCGGATTCAAGGCTCGATCATGCCCGGCGGGACCCTCGCGCTGTGCCACTGGCGGCACCCCATTTCCGGCTGGGAACTCGACGGCGACGCGGTCCACGCCGCGGCCCGGCGGCACCTGGGCTGGGCGGGCGGCGGGAGCTACCAGGAGCGCGACTTTGTGCTCGAGGTGTTCCTTGCCCCGGACGCTGTACCGGGTGCCGCGCCGGGCCTGGGCGGCCCGGAACGGATGCGGTGACCCCGATGACGGCGTTGCCATTGCCGCGCGGGCACCGCATCGACCGGGTCGCCGTCGTCATGCCCGCAAACAACGAGGAAGACCACCTGGAACTGGCGTTGGAGGCCGTCCAGCGGTCCGCGGACGCCCTCCGCAGGGTCCGGTCCGACGTCGAGACCCGGGTGACGGTGGTACTGGACAGCTGCACGGACGGCTCCGCCGCCGTCATGGCCGGCTTCGCAGCCTCGGACCCGCGTTTCAGCGCACTGGAGGTCAGCTACCGCAGCGCCGGCGCCAGCCGGGCCGCTGGCGTCCGGGCCTCCGGCATCGGCGTGACCCGGCGGCGGCCGCCCGGCCAGCGCTGGACGCCGCCGCCCTGGGCCGGCCGGACCTGGCTGGCCAACACCGACGCCGATTCCCGGGTGCCGGAGAACTGGCTGGTGCGCCAGCTGGAGTTCGCCGAGGCCGGGGCCGACGCCGTGCTGGGTTCCGTGGAACCGGACCCCGCCGGGATGGACCCTGAACTGCTCCGGTGCTGGCACGAACGCCACCCCTTCCGCGAGGACCACCCGCATATCTATGGCGCGAATTTCGGGGTCCGGGCTTCCGCCTATCTTGCCGCCGGAGGGTTCGCCCGGGTCACGTCCGAAGAAGACCGGACCCTGGTGCACAGCCTCCGCAGCCGCGCCTTCACGGTCACCGCAACGGACAGCATCAGGGTCATGACCTCCGGCCGGACCCATGCCCGGGCGCCCCACGGCTTTGCCACCTACCTGCGGAGCCTGGGCCACCTGCTGCCGCCTGCCAGCTGAAGATTCATTGACGCCGGGACCCGGCCGCTCCACACTGAAGAAGTGACGGACGATGCGAAAGAACCCAGCATTGATCAGGTTGTCGAGCGTCTGGCTGCCAGGTTTCCGCACGTGCCGCGGATGCACATCGCCGGGATCGTCGGCGAGGAATTCGATGCCCTGAACGCAGGCCGGATCCGGACCTACATACCCACACTGGTTGAGCGCGGCGCCCGCGTGCGGCTCAAGAGCGAGTTCGGAATCAGCGCCGCCGAAGACTAACGCACGTGACGCCACCCCCTAGCCGCGAGTTCGCCGGATGCGCGCGAGCCGGCACCCCCCGCACCCCGCGCGACCCCGCACCCTCGAGTTCGCCGGATCCGCGCGACATCGCCGTATAGTTCCGGCGATCCCGCAGGTGTCCGGCGATTTCGACGGCGGCGGCCCGGGGCAGCCGGCACAGTAGCCGGAGGGGGCGCGCGGGTCCAAAGCCCCTGACCCCGGGATGCCGGTCCCGCGCAGTATGGGTCCACCGACAACGCACAGGAGTGCTGTGATGGCTGAATGGCCCGTGATGTGGTTTGACGAGATCGGCATGGCCGACGTCCCGCGGGTCGGCGGGAAGAACGCCTCGCTCGGCGAGCTCATCCGGACCCTCCAAAGCGAGGGGATACGGGTCCCTGACGGGTTCGCCACCACAGCCGCCGCGTACCGCTCGTTCGTCGCGGCCAACGGGATCGACGCCGCCATGCGATCGCGCATTGCCGCCTACCGGGCCGGGGACGCCACACTGCGCGCCACCGGAGACGCCATCCGGGACCTGTTCCTGGCCAGCGAGTTCCCCGGCGACATCGCCGAAGCCATCCGCGCCCACTACCGGACCCTGGGGGACCGGGCCGGCATGGACCGGCTCGCCGTGGCCGTGCGCAGCAGCGCGACGGCGGAGGACCTCCCGGACGCGAGCTTCGCCGGGCAGCAGGAGACCTTCCTGAACATCGCGGGTGAGCGGGAACTGCTGGACGCCTGCCGCCGCTGTTACGCCTCACTCTTCACGGACCGGGCCATCAGCTACCGCGAGGTCAAGGGCTTCGACCACATGGACGTCGCCCTCTCGATCGGCGTCCAGCGGATGGTGCGCTCCGACGTCGGCGCCTCCGGGGTGATGTTCTCCATCGATACCGACTCGGGCTTTCCCCGCGCCGCCGTCATCAGCGCGGCCTGGGGCCTTGGCGAAACCGTCGTCCAGGGCACCATCAATCCGGACAAGTACCTGGTCTTCAAGCCGCTCCTGACAGAGTCCGCGGCCGCGGAGGGCATCACCCCGATCATCGAGAAATCCCTCGGCTCCAAGGCCCGGAAAATGGTCTACAGCCGCGGCGGGAGCGCCCGCACCCGGATGGTGGACACCTCGGAGGCCGAGCGCCGGGCCTTCGTGCTGGGCGACGCCGAGATCCTCGCCCTCGCCCGCTGGGCCGTCACGGTCGAAAACCACTACGGCCGGCCCATGGACATGGAATGGGCCCGGGACGGCGAGACCGGGGAACTCTTCATGGTCCAGGCCCGGCCCGAGACGGTCCAGTCACGCCGGACCGGGCCGCAGTTCACCATCCACCACCTGCTGGAACAGGGGCCCGTGCTCGCCACCGGATCGGCCATCGGCGACTCGATTGCGCACGGCACGGCCTGCGTCATCCGGACCGCGGCGGACATCGCGGCGTTCCGCGACGGCGCCATCCTCGTGACCGAAATGACCGACCCGGACTGGGTGCCCATCATGAAACGGGCAGCCGGCATCGTCACGGACCACGGCGGCCCCACGAGCCACGCGGCGATCGTCAGCCGCGAGCTGGGTGTCCCCGCCGTCGTCGGAACCGGCAACGCCACGGCCGTCCTGGCCGAGGGCCGGCCCGTGACGATCTCCTGCGCCGAAGGTGATCTGGGCCGGGTCTACGACGGCACCCTGGCGTTCGAAACCGAAGAGGTGGACCTCGGCGCGCTGCCTGCGACGCGCACGGCCGTCATGGTCAACATCGCCAGCCCAGCCGCGGCCTTCCAGTGGTGGCGGCTGCCGGCGGACGGCGTCGGGCTTGCCCGGATGGAATTCATCATCAGCAGCCTGATCCGCGTCCATCCCATGGCGCTTGTCCACCCGGAACGGGTCACGGATCCGGCCGAGGCGCACCAGATCCGGGAGCTGGCGCAGGCCTATGCGGACCCGGCCGAGTACTTCGTGGACGCCCTGTCGCTGGGGATCGCCAAGATCGCCGCGCCGTATTATCCGCGCCCCGTGATTGTCCGGCTCAGCGACTTCAAGACCAACGAATACGCCCACCTGCTCGGCGGTGGCGCCTTCGAGGAACCGGAAGAGAATCCCATGCTCGGGTTCCGCGGCGCCTCGCGCTACTACGACCCCCGTTACCGCGAGGGGTTCGCGCTCGAATGCGCCGCGCTCAAACGTGTCCGCGGGAAGCTCGGGTTCACCAACGTGATTGTCATGGTGCCGTTTTGCCGCACGCCGCAGGAGGCGGACAAGGTCCTGGCCGTGATGGCCGAGCATGGTTTGGTCCGCGGCAGCAACGGGCTGCAGGTCTACATGATGTGCGAAATCCCGTCCAACGTGGTCCTGGCCGAGAAGTTCGCCACGCGGTTCGACGGGTTCTCGATCGGCTCCAACGACCTCACCCAGCTGGTCCTGGGCGTGGACCGTGACTCCGGCCAGCTCGCGGCGCTCTTCGATGAGCGGGACGAGGCCGTGATGGCGATGATCAGCGAGGCCATCCGCAAGGCCCACGCCGCCGGCATCAAGATCGGCATTTGCGGGCAGGGACCGAGCAACCACCCGGAGTTCGCCGCGTTCCTGGTGCGCGAAGGGATCGACTCGATCTCCCTGAACCCGGACAGCTACCTCAAGACCGTGCCGCGGATCGCGGAAGCGGAGACTGAGTCAGCCGTCGCGGCGGCAGAGACAGAGTCAGCCAGGAAATAGTCATCCCGGTAGCGGGGCCTGCCGCGCGCTTTCCCGGGACCGCACCGGGCTGGCTGCGCCGTGGCGGCCGGGGCCGAGTGAACGCAGGGCATTGAGGATCGTGGCGAGGTCCACCAGTTCCTGGGACAGCGCGCCGGCGATGGCCGGCACGTAGCCCGCGGCCGCGGCCAGCATGAGGGCCACGCTCAGGCCGATGCCGATCCAGATGCTCTGCAGGGCCACCTGCACGGTGCGTTGCCCGATCCGGACGGCGGTCCCCACCTTGGAGAGGTCGTCGAGGATGATCACGACGTCGGCCGACTCGCCGGCCGCCGTCGAGCCGCGGGCGCCCATGGCGATTCCGACGTCGGCGACCGCCAGGACGGGGGCATCGTTGACGCCGTCGCCGACCATCATGACCGGACGGTCCGGCAGCGACCTGACGGCCTCGACCTTGTCCCGCGGCAGGCACTCGGCGCGGACGTCGGTGAGCCCTGCCTCGTCCGCGATGTGCCGGGCCGTGGCGAGCGCGTCACCGGTCAGCATGACCGTTCGGCGTACGCCCAGGGCCTTGAGGTCGGCGAGGGTGCGGCGGGTCTCTTTGCGGATGGGATCGCTCATCACCAGGGCGCCCACGAATTTTCCGCCGGCACCGACGTAGATGGCGAGCTCGCCGCTGGCCAGCCCAGCCTCCACCACGCCGGACGCCCACTCTGCGACGAACGCGGGCTTGCCCACCACCACGTCCTGGCCGTCGAACCTGGCGCGGACCCCGTGGGTGGCGAATTCGGTGGCTTCGGTGGCGGCCGCGAAGGGCAGGGCCCGGTTCCGGGCGGCCTCCACCACCGAGGCGGCCAGGACATGCGAGGAATACTGTTCCGCGGACGCCGCCAACTGCAGGACCTCGTCCTCTGCGAGGGGCCCGGCGGTCCGGATACGCAGCAGGGACGGGCGGCCGTACGTGAGGGTCCCTGTCTTGTCGAAGGCGGCCGTCTTGATCCGGCTCAGCTGTTCCAGCACCCCGGCGTACTTGACGATGACGCCGGAGTGAGCGGCGCGGCTCATGCCGCCGAGGAACGCCACCGGCGCTGCGATCAGCAGGGGGCACGGCGTGGCCACCACGAGGACCTCGGCGAAGCGTTCCGGGCTGCCGCTGATGATCCAGCCCACGGCGCCGAGCACGTACGCGAGGGCCGTGAACGGCACGGCATAGCGGTCAGCGAGCCGGACCATGGGCGCCTTGCTGTCCGCCGCCTCCTGCACGAGGGCGACGATCCGGCTGTACTGCGAATCCTCCATGCGCGCCGTGACCCGCATCCGGACCGCGGCCTCACCGTTCAGCGAACCGCTCATGAGGCCGTCCCCGGCGGACCGCTCCACCGGCAGGCTCTCCCCGGTGAGTGAGGACTCATCGAAAGAGCCGGACTCGGAGAGCAGGACGCCGTCCAGCGGGACCACCTCGCCGGGCCTGACCAGCAGGATGTCCCCGATCTCGACGT
>Ga0207683_10005976_pt1 | contig 10425 bp, 10 predicted proteins | sample KBSM73metaG_FD_184333 | JGI IMG/M metagenome (GOLD analysis project Ga0207683, IMG submission 184333) | Miscanthus rhizosphere microbial communities from Kellogg Biological Station, Michigan, USA - KBS M7-3 metaG (SPAdes) (version 2) | ecosystem: Host-associated > Plants > Roots > Rhizosphere >...
GGAGCGGGCGGACGCCTGCATCCGGTCCTTGATCTCGTTGGTGATGTGCGGGATCACCTGCACCGTGTCGCCAAGGTATTCACCGCGGCGCTCCTTGGCGATCACCGACGAGTACACCTGACCGGTGGTGACGTTGGCCGAGGCCCGCAGGTCGGTGTCGAGGAACCGCTCGTAGTGCCCGACGTCGAGGTCGGTCTCGGCTCCGTCCTCGGTGACGTAGACCTCGCCGTGCTGGAACGGGTTCATCGTCCCGGGGTCGACGTTGAGGTAAGGGTCGAGCTTCTGCATCGTCACCCGCAGGCCGCGAGCCTTGAGCAGGCTGCCCAGGCTGCTGGCCGTGAGGCCCTTGCCGAGTGAGGAGGCGACGCCCCCGGTGACGAAGACGTGCTTGGTCTGGCGGCTGGACTGCGCCAAGGGGATCTCCCGCGGTGTCCGTGCGGGCCGTCCGACTGCTTCGCGCCCGCGATCCACGGGAGTTCACGGTAACACGAACGGGTAACCCGGCCGGCCGCCGCGCCGTCCGAGCCGGTGCGGAATGCGACGGTCAGGACGCCGACAACGGCGGGAACGGACCCTCGCTGCCGGCCGCCGTGCCGTACTGGCCGCTGTGCCCCGCCGCCTCCTGGGCCAGCGCGAACACGGTCGCGACCTGCCCGACCGGCCGGTCGGCGTCGTCCACCGACGACACGGCCGAGGCCAGCCCCTGGTCCGCACGCAGCGCGCCGATCAGCCCGGCCCGGCCCGCGGCCGCCGAGCCGCCGACCACCACGACGCCGCGGCCCGCGTTGTCCAGCGAGGAGACCAGCGAGGTCAGCGTGGCCAGCCGCGGCGCCGGGTCGGCGCCGGTCACCGCGCCCGAGCTGACCACCACGGCCAGGTCGGCGGCGGCGACCGAGTCGCTGTCGGTCCGCAGCATCTTCAGCGTGCTGAACCCGGACAGGACCTCGCTGGTCGTCGCCGGCGTCGGGTCGCCCTTCTTGTCGCCGAGCAGCGCGTACGACAGCAGCGCAGCGGACAGCACGCCGGCGTCGTCCGACTCGGGCAGCTGGAAGCCGGCCGGCTGGCTGCCGCCGGTGACGAACGACTTCGCGTCCTCGGCCCGGCGCGGGTCCGAGTAGCCGTCGGTGAGCTGCACCCGGCCGGTCACGGTGGCGCCGGCCTGCTGCAGCGCCTTGGCGACCCCGTCCGTACCCGCGTCGGTGGCCTGCGGGGTGGCGACCACGACGACCTTGGCGCCCTTCAGCGCGCCGGCGACGAGCGTCGGCGCCAGCCGGGTGGTCACCGCGTCGTCCGAGCGAGTCAGCGCGGTGGCCGACTTCAGCTGCGCCTGCAGGTCGCCGTTGTCCTTGGCCAGGCTGCGGACCTGCGCCTTCTGGTCGTCGCCGATCGCGCCGGACAGCTGGGTGGTGCCGAGCAGCACGCCGAGCGCGACGGCCAGCAGCACCGCGGCCAGCGACACGATGTGGTAGCGGAAGCCGATCACTGCCCGAGCCCCTTCGCCCAGGCGTACAGCTGGTCCCACCAGCCGGCGATCATCGCCGTCCAGGCCCGGCCGTCGGCGGCCAGCGCGAAGATCACGCCGACCGCCACAAGCGTGACGAACACCAGCAGCAGCAGCGCGCCGGCGGAGATGCGGCTGCGGTGCAGCCGGCTGGCCGCCTTGGCGTCGACGAGCTTGCCGCCGAGCTTGAGCCGGACCAGGAACGTCGAGGCGGTGCCGGCCCGGTCGCGGTCGAGGAACTCCAGCAGCGTGGCGTGCGTGCCGACGGTGACGACCAGCTCGGCCCCGTGCGCGTCGGCGAGCAGCAGCGCGACGTCCTCGCTGGTGCCCGAGGTCGGGAACGCGAGCACGTCGACCCCGATGTCCTGCACCCGCTCCAGCGCGGCCGCGCGACCGTCCTGGTCGGCGCGGACGACGACCTCGGCCCCGCCACGCAGGATCTCGTCCGAGACCGCGTGCAGGTCGCCGACGATGAGGTCGGGGTGGTAGCCGGCCTCGACCAGCGCCTCTGCGCCCCCGTCGATGCCGATCAGCACCGGGCGGAACTCCTTGATGTAGTGGCGCAGGCCGATCAGGTCGTCCCGGTAGTCGTAGCCGCGGGCGACGACGAGCACGTGCCGGCCGGCCATCGGCGTCTGCACCGCGGGCACGCCGACGCCGTCGAGCAGGAGCGTCCGCTCCTGCTTCATGTACTCCATGGTGGCGGCGGCGAACGCCTCGAGCTGCGTGGACAGGCCCTCCTTGGCCTCCATCAGCTGGGCGGCCACGGTGTCCACGGTCTGCAGCCGGCCCTCGGCCAGCGGGTCCTCGGACTCGGCCGGGTAGAGCAGCTGCTCGTGCAGCCGCACCCTGGTGCCGTCCTTGACCGCGCGGAACACGTCGGTGCCGGCCGCGTCGAGGACCGGCACCCCGGCGTTGACCAGGATCTCCGGCCCGAGCGTCGGGTAGCGGCCGGAGATGCAGGGGCTGGCGTCGACCACGCCGGCGACCTCGGCGGCGACCAGCGCGTCGGCGGTGGCCCGGTCGAGGTCGACCTCGTCGAGCACGGCGATGTCGCCCCGCCGCAGCCGCGGCAGCAGGGCCTCGGCCCGGCGGTCGACCCTCGCCACGCCGATCACACCCGGCAGCGCGCTGTCGGTGCGACGTCGCAGAGCGAGCCTCATGCGCGCCAGCGTGCCACCCGACTACGCGCTGGATGCGGAGCGAAACACCCAGATCGATAAATCAGCGTTGACGATCCGCCGCCGCCGTGGCGAGCAGCTCCTCGGCATGCGCCCGGCCGAGCTCGGAGTCGTCCAGGCCGGCCAGCATCCGGGCCAGCTCCCGCACCCGGCCGGCGTCGTCGAGCAGCCGCACGTCGCTGCGGGTGACCAGGGTGCCCTCGGAGTCGGCCTTGTCCACCACCACGTGGGCGTCCGCGTACGCCGCGACCTGCGGCAGGTGCGTCACGACGAGCACCTGGTGGTCGGCCGCGAGCCGGGCCAGCCGGCGGCCGACCTCGACCGCCGCCCGCCCGCCGACCCCGGCGTCGACCTCGTCGAACACCATCGTCGGGACCGGGTCGGAGCCGGCGAAGACCACCTCGATCGCCAGCATCACCCGGGACAGCTCACCGCCGGACGCGCCGCGCTGCACCGGCAGCGGCGGGGCGCCCCGGTGCGGCCGGAGCAGCAGCTCGACCTCGTCGACGCCGTCCGGCCCGACCGCGACCCGCTTGCCGGCCAGCTCGATCGACGGCCCGTCACCCGCCGGCTTCGCGTTCACGTCGACCGAGACGACCGCCTGGGGCATCGCGAGTCCGGCGAGCTCCTCGGTCACGGCCGCGCCGAACCGTTCGGCCGCCTCGTGCCGGGCTCGCGACAGCTCCGCGGCCACCGAGGTGGTCGCCGCCTCGGCCGCCTCCCGCTCGGCGGCCAGCGCCGCCAGCGCGTCCTCGGACACGTCCAGCGCGGCCAGCCGCTCGGCCGCGGTCGCGGACCACGCGAGCACCTCGTCGACGGTCCCCTCCACGCCGCCGTATTTCCGTACCAGCGCCTTGAGCGCCGCCCGCCGCTCCTCCACCGCGGCCAGCCGGGCCGGGTCGGCGTCCAGTCGTTCGCCGTAGCCGGCCAGCTCGGTGCCCACGTCCGCGACCAGGTAGGACACCTCGTCCAGCCGCTTCTCCAGCGCGGCCAGCTCGGGGTCGGCGGCCGACTCGTGCGCAAGAGCCCGGCGCGCCCCGCCGAGCAGCGCGGTCACGTCGGCGCCGTCCGCGGCCGGGTCGTCGGGATCGCCGGCCAGCGCGACATGCGCGGTCCGCGCCGCCAGCCGGAGCGCGTCGGCGTGCGCGAGCTTCTCCGCCTCGGTGGCGAGCGCACCGTCCTCGCCGGGCTGCGGCTCGACGGCGGCGATCTCCTCCAACCCGGCCCGCAGCCCGTCCGCCTCGCGGGCGAGCTCGCGCGCCCTGGCCGTACGGTCGGCCAGGTCGTCGGCCAGCCGGCGCCAGGTCGCGAACGTCTCCCGGTGCCGGTCGACCAGCTTTCCCAGCGACCCGTACCGGTCCAGGGCGGCGCGCTGCTCGGCCGGCTTGAGCAGCCGCAGCTGGTCGGACTGCCCGTGCACGGCCAGCACGCCCTCCGCCAGCTCGCCGAGCAGCCCGGCCGGCACCGCGCTGCCGCCGAGGTAGGCCCGGGACCGGCCCTCGACCGCGATCGCCCGGGAGACCAGCAGCTCGCCGTCCTCGTCCACCTCCGCGCCGGCGTCGACCGCGCGGGCCAGCACCGGCGAGTCGGCCGGCAGCCGCAACCGCCCGTCGACCACCGCCCGGCCCGACCCGGACCGGACCCTGGCCGGGTCGGCCCGGCCGCCGAAGAGCAGGTGCAGCCCGGTGACGACCATCGTCTTGCCGGCCCCGGTCTCGCCGGTCACCACCGTCAGGCCGGGGCCGAGCTCCAGCGTGACGTCCTCGATGACGCCGAGGCCGCGGATACGGATCTCGGACAGCACGCCGGAAGCGTAACCACTCCGGGCGTCCGGACGCGGGAACCGTCCACAGGCCCGGTCAGTCGTGCCGCTCCCGGCCGGCCCGGAAGCCGCTGACCGGCAACCCGAACTTGGCCACCAGCCGGTCGGTGAACGGCAACGCGTGGGTACGAGCGATGAGCACCGGCTTCTCGCCGCGCCGGACGGTCACCCGCGCGCCGGCCGGCACGGGCGAGGTGCGCCGGCCGTCGCAGCCGAGCACGCCGTCGTGGCCGGCGTCGGCGACCGTGATCGCCACCGTCGACTCCGGGGTGATCACCAGCGGGCGGGCGAACAGCGCGTGCGCCGCGTTCGGCACCACCAGCAGCGCCTGCACCTCCGGCCAGGCGACCGGACCGCCGGAGGAGAACGCGTACGCGGTGGAACCGGTCGGCGATGCGCACACCACCCCGTCGCAGCCGAAGCTGGTCAGCGGCCGGTCGTCGATCTCGAGGGCCACCTCGAGCATCCGCTCGCGCTTGGTCTTCTCCACCGACGCCTCGTTGAGCGCCCAGTCCCGGGCCACCACCCGTTCGCCGACGGTGACGTCGACGTCGAGCGTGAGCCGCTCCTCCACCCGGTAGCTGCGCTCGACGATGTGCCGGACCGTGTCCGGCAGCGCCTCCGGCTCGGTCTCGGTGAGGAACCCGACCCGACCCAGGTTGACCCCGAGCAGCGCCGCCCGGGCCGGCCGGGCCAGCTCCGCCGCGCGCAGGAACGTGCCGTCGCCGCCGAGCACGAGCACGACCTCGCAGCCGGCCGCCGCCGACTCGTCCGGCGACACCGCCTTGACGTCGGTCACGCCGAGGTCGGCGGCCTCCTCCTCGAGCATCCGGATCTGGAACCCGGCGGACAGCAGCAGATCGCTGACCTCGCGGGCCCGGTCGACCATGTCCCACCGGCCGGTGTGCGTGACCAGCAACGCGTCCCGGCTCATCTCCTGCTCCTCGAGCGGCCGCTCACAGCTCCACCACCCTAGCGATCTCGGCCGGGTCCACCGGCGGCGCGTCCCGGCGCAGCCAGAGGAAGAACTCGACGTTGCCGGCCGGCCCCGGCAGCGCACTGCGGGTCATACCCCGGGTGCCGAGACCCAGCGCGTACGCCCGGTCGGCGACCGTGCGGATCGCCTCGGCCCGCAGCCGCGGATCGCGCACCACACCCTTCGCGCCGACCCGCTCCCGGCCGACCTCGAACTGCGGTTTCACCATCGGCAGCAGGTCCTCGGTCGTGCACGCGGCCAGCGCCGGCAGCACCAGGGTGAGCGGGATGAACGACAGGTCGGCGACGGTGAGCTCGACCGGTCCGCCGATCTGATCCGGGGTCAGCTCGCGCACGTTGGTGCGGTCGTGCACGCTCACCCTCGGGTCGGTACGCAGCTGCCAGGCCAGCTGGCCGTAGCCGACGTCGACCGCGACCACCTCGCGGGCGCCGCGGCGCAGCAGCACGTCGGTGAACCCGCCGGTGGAGGCGCCGGCGTCGAGCACCCGCCGGCCCTCGACCGGCACCGGCAGCGCGTCCAGCGCGCCGGCCAGCTTGTGGCCGCCGCGGGAGGCGTACCCGGGGTCGTCCGAGTCGGCCTCGATCAGCACCGGCGTGCCAGGCTCGACCGCGGTGGCCGGCTTCGTGGCGGTGGCGCCGGCGACCTTCACCCGGCCGGCGTGCACCAGCTCGGCCGCCTGCTCCCGGGACCGGGCGAGCCCCCGGCGGACCAGCTCGGCGTCGAGCCGCGCGCGACGGACCACCGCCCTACACGCCGTCGATGGCGGCAAGGGCCTCGGACAGCGTGCCGTGCAGGGCGTCGTACCGGGCGACATGGTCGGCCACCGGGAGGTCGTCGAGCTGGTCGAGATCCGCCATCGACGCCTGTACGGCCGCCACGGTGCTCGCCGCGCTGTCCGCACCGGCGGGGTTGCCGGCCGGGGTGCCGGCCGGGTTGCCGGCCGGGCCGCTGGCCGGGGTGCCGGCCGGGGTGCCGGCCGGGCCGCTGGCCGGGGTGCCGGCCGGGCCGCTGGCCGGGGTGCCGGCCGGGCCGCCGGCCGGGGTGCCGGCCGGGCCGCCGGCCGGCGGGTCCGGGCGGTTCGGCGGCGGGCCGGGCCGCGGCGTGGGCGCACTCACGCCGACCACGCTACGGCATGGGCCCGGTGGGGTACGGTCCGCCGCAGGCAGCCGTACCGCGTACCGGGAGGGAGTCGGGGTGGCGACGGTCGAGGAGTGCGAGGCCGCCATGCACAAGCTGGCGGACCGGCTGAAGTCGCCGGACGGCGCCCAGACGCGGGGCAAGCTGATCGACCGCTCGATCAGCTGCCACCTGCGCGACCTCGACGTCACGTTCGGCGGAAGGCTGCGTGGCGGCGAGATCATCGACATCCACCGCACGCCCACGCCGGACGGCCAGCTCAAGCTCACCACCACCAGCGACGACCTGGTCGCGCTGGTCGACGGGCAGCTCAACTTCGCCAAGGCCTGGGCATCCGGGCGGCTGAAGATCGACGCGAACGTCTTCGACCTGATCAAGCTGCGCAGCCTCCTCTAGAGCCGCAGCCCCTTCACCGCGGCTGCCGCGGCCCGCCGGTCGACACCGCCGGCCGCCCAGGCCGCCGCGGACAGTGCCCGCAACGCGTCGAGGTCGTCGCCGTCCCCGCTCAGCGCGAGGTCGGCGGTCGCCCGCCAACCGCCGCAGACCCAGCCGTCCCCCTCCCGGCGCGGCACCGGCTGCGGGTCGAGCAGCCCCCGTACGGACGCGGCCACGTACGTCGGGCGCTGCCGCGGCCCGGCGCCGAGCAGGTCGGCCGGGGTGGTGACGCCGGTGAGCACGAGCATGCTGTCGCAGCCGACCCGCCCGGCGCCCTCGATGTCGGTGTCCAGCCGGTCGCCGACCACGATCGGGTGGGTGGCGCCGCTGCGCTGCACGGACTCGCGGTGCATGGCCGGGTCCGGCTTGCCGACGGCGGTGGGGGTGACGCCGGTGGTCTGCGCGACGACGCCGACCAGCGCGCCGTTGCCGGGCAGCGGGCCGCGGTTCGACGGTACGGTCGCGTCCAGGTTGGTGGCGACGAACCAGGCGCCGCGGCGGACCGCGACCGTTGCCTCGGCCAGCTGCTGCCAGCCGACGTTCGGCCCGTATCCCTGCACGACGGCGGCGGGGTCGTCGTCCGCCGACCCGACCACCGTGAAACCGCGCTCGCGGGCCGCCTCGATCAGCCCCGTGGTGCCCACCACCAGCACCTTGGCGCCGGCCGGCAGCTTCTCGGCGAGCACGTGGCAGGCGGCCTGGGCGGAGTTGACGACCTCGTCCGCGGTCGCCTGCACGCCCATCCCGGTCAGCATCTCGGCGACGGCCGCGGGCGTGCGGGACGCGTTGTTGGTGACGAACGCCAGCCGCATCCCGGACTTGCGTACCTCGGCCAGCGCTTCCGGCACGTCCGGGATCGCGGTCGAGCCGAGGTAGACGACGCCGTCCAGATCGAGCAGCGCCACGTCGTAGCGGTGCGCCGGCGGCTCGTGCGCGTCCGCCCCCGAGCCCGCGGACCGGTCCGGCTCAGCGGCGCGGGCACCCCCGCGGTCCGGCTCAGCGGCGTCACCGGCGGGGTGCGACTCGCCGGCGTCGTCCGCCGGGCCCTCAGGCGCGTCGGTCACCGGTTGGCGGCGAGCGCGGCGCGCGCGCCCCGCAGCGCAGTCGAGTAGTGGGTGATGTCCGGACGCATGGCGGCGGCCAGGGCCAGGTGCTCCACGGCGGCGTTGAGGTCGCCGATCTTGGCGGCGGCCAGACCGAGCCCGAACTGGGCGTAGTCGTCGGCCGGGTTGATCGAGATGATCCAGCTGAAGCTCTCGACGGCCTCGTCGTACAGGCCGGAGTCGAACTGGGCCCGGGCCAGCGCCTCCCGCACGCTGCGGGACTCCGGCTCCGCGTTGGCGGCGTGGGTCAGCAGCGTGACCGCGGCGGCCGCGTTGCCGGACTCGAGCAGGTCCAGACCGCGGACATACCAGTCGTAGACCTCACCTTGGGGCAGCACGTCGGGCGGCGGCGGAGGCGCGTCGGCGAACGGTGGCGGCGGTGGTGCTTCGTCATCCCAGTCGTCCCGGCTCGGCACGAATGGTCCTCCTCCTGCTCTGGCGCGCTGGTGGCCGCGCGCGAACGGTCCGGCATCCACTTCTACGATGCGGACCATGACGTCTGCCGCGTCGCCGCCGCCCGCCTCCTCCCCGGGTCCCGAGGGACTCCGCCTGGTGCCGTTCCGTGCCTTGCGGTTCGCCGCCTCCGACCTGGCGCCGCTGCTGTCCCCGCCCTACGACGTCATCGACGAGGACGAACGGCGCGGGCTGGAGGCGTCCGACCCGCACAACGTCGTCCGTCTCATCCTCCCACGCGACCTCGATGATCAACCCGGTAGTGCCTACGGTGCGGCAGCATCGCTGCTCGCTGCGTGGCGTTCGTCCGGTGTGCTGGTCCCGGACCCGACCCCCGCGCTCTACGTGTACGAGATGGAGGAGGGCGAGTCGCGCACCCGCGGGCTGGTCGGCGCGATCGGGCTGACCCCGCCGGAGGCCCGGGTCGTGCTGCCGCACGAGAACACGATGGCCGGCCCGGTGGCCGACCGGCTGGCGCTGACCGAGGCGACGCAGGCCAACCTCGAGCCGATCTACCTGGTGTATTCCGGCGGCGGGGCGGCGTCGCAGGCGGTCGCGTCCGTCTCCGGACCGCCGCTGGCCTCGGCGGTCGTCGACGGGGTGACGCACCGCGTCTGGGCGCTGACGGATGCAGAGACGCTGGCAGAGATCGCGGCCGACCTGCTCCCGCGGCGGACGGTCATCGCGGACGGTCACCACCGCTACGCGACGTACCTGCGACACCAAGCGGACCGGCACGCGGCCGGCGCCGGAGCCGGGCCGTGGGACCGCGGGCTGGCGTTGCTGGTCGACGCGAGCACGTACGGGCCGCAGGTGCACGCGATTCACCGGTACGTGCCGGGGCTGTCGCTGGACGACGCGGTGTCCCGGGCGGCGGCCGGGTTCGCCGTGCAGGACGTGCCGGCGTCGTCCGCGCTGGCCGCGCTCGCGGCGGCGGACAAGGCGACGGCGTTCGTGGTCACCGACGGGGATCGGTGGGTGCTGCTCACCGACCCATCACCGGACCTGGTCGCGTCCACGCTGCCGGCCGAGCGGTCCGCGGCCTGGCGGTCGCTGGACGTGACGATCGCGCACCGGCTGCTCATCGACCGGCTGTGGCAGCTGCAGGACACCGAGGACGTGGTCGGCTTCGAGCACGACGTGCCGGCCGCGGTCGCGGCGGCCCAGCGGACGGTCGGGGTCGCGTTGCTGCTCAACCCGACGCCGGTCGAGGCGGTCGCGGCGGTGGCGGAGGCCGGCGAGCGGATGCCGCGCAAGTCGACGCTGTTCACACCGAAGCCGCGGACCGGCCTGCTGATCCGCGCCTACGCGGACGAGCCCGACTGGTCCGCCTGATCGCTGAACACGACCGGCACGTCCGCCGGCGCCGCCGCCGTGGTGGTCGCCACCTCGTCGCCGCCGTCGTCCGTGGCCACCGCCTCCTTGAACACCGGCGTCTCCTCGACGTCCTCGGCGGTAGTCATCGCCTCCGTGAAGATCGGCGTCTCCTCGGAGCCCTCAGCAGCAAGATCGGAGCTCCCGCCCGACTCGCCTGCATCGGCGTCGCGGAACACCACAGCATCGGCCTCATCCACCGCGCCCATCTCATCGGGGGCGGCGGTCTCGTCCGGGGCAGCCACCTCGCTGACGGCGGGCACCTCACCGAGGGCGGCCGCGTCGACGGGGGCGGCCGCGTCGTCAGGGGCCGCCGCGTCGTCGGGGGCCGCCGCGTCGTCGGGGGCCGCCGCGTCGTCGGGGGCCGCCACCTCGTCGGGGGCGCCCACCTCATCCACGGCCGTCTCGTCCGGCGCGGCCAC
>Ga0207683_10005978_pt1 | contig 10423 bp, 3 predicted proteins | sample KBSM73metaG_FD_184333 | JGI IMG/M metagenome (GOLD analysis project Ga0207683, IMG submission 184333) | Miscanthus rhizosphere microbial communities from Kellogg Biological Station, Michigan, USA - KBS M7-3 metaG (SPAdes) (version 2) | ecosystem: Host-associated > Plants > Roots > Rhizosphere >...
AGCTTCGCGAGTATGTCACGCGCCTCGGCCGTCTTGCCCGCCATCCCGTAAACAAAACCGAGCGACGAGGATGCTTCCATCTCGGACTCGATCACTTTGTCCGGTATTGGACCAGCCGGCGCCTTGATCAAAGTTCGCAACTCGGCGATCGATTCGTTGTACATTCCCTTCTGCACGTACGCCAACGCGAGATAGTGGCGCGCGACCCAGAAGTCAGGATCGCTCTTCAAGCCTTGTTTGTAGACTGCGATCGCATCGTCGTAGTTGTGCTCGTAATAAGAGTAGAGACCGTGGTTGGCCGTGATGATCGGCGAAAGCGGATCGAGCTTATGCGCCTCCTCAATCTCGGCCTTCGCGCGACTGAACTTACCCATCTGCATCAGGTACGACGCGTACCACTGGTGAGCAGTCGGGTATTTTGGATTCAGTTTTATCGCCTGTTGAAAATCACTCTCGGCGCCGAGCCAGTCCCAATCGTACGAGAGCCGCACAAACGCTCGCGACGTGTACGCTTCCGCCAACGTGGGATCAGCATCGACTGCTTTTTGCGCCGCGGCTTTTGCTTTCGGCATTTCATCAACCGGCTTCGCTGCGCCGATATCGCATAGCAACGCGTACGAATCCGCCAACCCGGAAAACGCCAGCGCGAACGTCGGGTCCTTCTCTTCGGCGCGTTTGAAATACTCGATGCCGTTGCGGAAACCTTCTTCGTTGCGTTTGTTCCAGAAGTAACGGCCCTTCAGATAAAGCTGATACGCTTCGGCGTCCTTTGTGTAGCGCTTGGCGAGTTTCTCCTCGTCCTCGCCTGTCAATCGCAAACGCAAACTCTGCGAGATCTTTCGCGAGACCTCGTCCTGCACGGTCAGGATGTCGTTCACGGGGCTGTTGTATTCGTCGCCCCAAATTTGCGAGCCATCTGAGACTTTGATCAACTCCGTCTTGATCACGAGTCGCTGATCGAGTGTCACCAAACGTCCGGTCAACACTGCTCCGACATTCAGGTTGCGGCCGGCTTCGACCGGATCCATGTTGGCGCTCTTGAAGCGGAAAGCAGCGTTGCGCGACATCACACGCAGGTTTGGGAGTTGCGAAAGACTGTTGATGATGCTTTCGGTAATTCCATCAGACAGATACTCGGCGTTCGGATCCTTAGTGTCGTTGATGAAAGGCAGAATAGCGACGGAGTTGATCGTCGGCCCTGAGCGCGCGTAGTAAACAATGATCGCGATCGACACGGCTGCGAGCAACGCGGGAATCGCGAACTTCAGCCAATTTGTTGGCCGCGGTTCGGTGATCGAGCTCGTGCGAGGAGCAACAGTTTCCGATACTGTTTCGACCTGCGATCGCGTGCCGGTTGGCACCAGCGTAATTAACTCGGTGTCCGCTGAACGATTGTTTTGCCTTTGCGAAATTTCGCGTTCGCCGGTCGACGTGTGGACCTCGTCGCGCAACTGCTCGAGGTCGAGCTTGAGGTCGGTGATCGTTTGATAGCGCTTGAGGCGGTCCTTCGCGAGCGCTTTCAAGACGATGCGATCCAGTTGCCGCGGCACGTTTGCGACATGCTGAATCAACGGCACCGGATCGTGATCGATGATCGACACGCGCGTGTGGCTGTCCGTGCGGCCCTTGAACGGCTGCTGATTGAATCCGTCGACGCATCCTGAGCCGTTGCAGCCGTCGTTCTCGATTCCCTCGAGATCGGTGGCGAGCGAGCCGGCGCCGGTGCGTGGTGTCAGCTGCACCGAGTTGTAACCGATCAGATACTGCAGGCGGCCGACAAAGCCTTCCGACATGTCGTACATGTCGTCGCCGGTCTCGTAAGCGACGAGGTGATCGGCGTCAAACCCACCGCCGAAGAACTCGTAGGAATCGTCCAGACCACCCATCGACTGGAGGAACGAGGCTCTGGTACCGGATCCGACGGCGGCGAAGGTGAACGAGTTGAGCTCGTTGTTGAGCGACGGCGCGAAACCGGCGAACTCGACGCGAACGTACGAAAGGGTGCCGGAGTTGTCTGTCGCGACTCCCCCGATACCGGGGCCTGCATACAGGACCTGATAGTTCTTGCCGCCGACAACGGCCGTACCATCAGTGCCCGATCCTTCGACTTCGACCGAGACCGAGCTGCGGTTGTTGACGGCGTTGCCGACGATCAACAATCCGCCCCAATCTCCAGGCTGCCGCCCAGTCGCGCGCGACGAAGTCAGGACGATCGGCGCGGTCGGAGTGCCGACTGCCTGGATCTTGGCACCGCGAAGGATCCACAACGAGGATCCAAGGGTGTTGAAGTCGCCCTGAATCTTGGTGCCCGGCTCAATGGTGAGAGTCGCGCCGTTGGTGACGTGGATGAAGCCTTTCAGAGTGTAAACCGTATCCGCGTAGAGCGTACGGCTGGCGCCGATGTCAGTCGTGATATCCGCGGCGGCGTTGCCGAAGCCGAGGGTTGTTACCTGGGCCTCTCCCGAAGGAATGCTCGTTTGAGTGCCCTTCTTGGTAATGATGTGATAGCGATATAGCGTCGTCGGCTTCAGCTGGCTGTCAGTGAACGTCACCTGACCGGCGGTCCCCGGAGCTGCAACGTTGCCGATGTTCGCAAAGGTGCCGGCAGCACCCTCAGCACGCTCGATGTCGTAGCTGTCGTCGCCGGCAACACTGTTGAACTTGAGTTCTACCGAGCTCGCTCCTTTCGCGGTCGCGTTGAGGCCGAGAATCGGCTGCGGCTTGCCAGGTCCGGTGCTGTCGCTACCGCAAGCGGCGGCGACAATCGAAGCAAGAGCAAGGACAGCGATTCTCATTCGGCGGGTGTGCAGCATTCGTTTCCTCGAGTCGTCAGAGACGGTGGTGGGAGATGGCTCGGCGACAGCAATTCGAGGATGTCGCCGAGCACGAGATCAGCCTTTAACTGAACAGCGTCGTGTGTGGGTCCAGTTTCGACGCAGTCACAATGACGTAACGAGAGATCTGCAACGAATCAGTTACTCAGGGACGCACCTGGAATCCGGCCTGCAGCATGCGGCCGGAATGGTACTCCTGCCGTGTCGCGGTTCCCTGGACGACTCTGTACGGCGCATCAAAAAGGTTCTTCGCGTCCGCGCGGAAAGTGAATTTTTCCGTCAGCCCCAGTCGCAGCGAGAAATCCATCATGTTTCTCGCGAGCTCGACCACATCGGGCAGCGGAACGTCGCCGGCGGCGTCGATCCGATTGCCTACTCTGTTGAAGAGCAGCGTTGCTGATGAAGCCCCGCTACCCGACGTATAAGTGAGTCCGCCATTGATGACGTACGGCGCCTGACCCACCATCCGGCGATTCAGGTTCGTCGCGCTGGCCTGGGTGTCGTCGAACAGGTGAATGGTGCTCTTCATCACTGTGAGATTCGTGAACAGCGTGAACGCCTGGAGCGGCGAGGCGATGAAGTCGAGATTTTTGCGCGCTTCCAGCTCCGCACCGAGGTTGTCTGCGCTACGGGCGTTGGTGAAAAAGACTGTGCGAGTTCCGGAGCCTGCGGCGCGATAGACGCGTTCGATGGGGAGGTCGAACTTCTTGGCGAAGAGCCCGAAACTCAGCACTTCACCGGTCTCCGGATAGAGCTCCCACCGCGCGTCGAAATTGGCGATGCGCGTGCGCGACAGGTTCTCATTCCCCTGAGTGTCGTCGCCATTCAGTACATCGCGGCTCTTGATGGGCGAGAGCTCGCGGTATTCCGGCCGAGCGAGCGTCTTCGTCGCTGAGAGGCGGACCTGCTGGTTCTCCGTCAGCTTGATGTTGAGCGCCAGGGACGGCAACAGATCGTTCCACACCTTGTGCGTGAAGACGGGCGAGCCGAGTGTAGAGAACGCGTCGACTTCCAGGCGGTCCGCTTCATAGCGGGCGCCGCCAATCAGGCGAAGGCGGCTACCGAGCCCGATCTCGGCCATCGCAAAGCCAGCTCCGAGGTGATCTCGCGCCGTGTACGACCCACCCTGCGCCAGCGGCGCAATATCGAAGATGTTGGAGCTGTTGAAGCGGCCATCAAAGATTTGTTCAGGCGCCAGCTCGCGAATCGAGTTGGAGATTCCAGCCGCGCTGATCGCATAAGCGCGGGTGTCAGCGTCGCGGTCCGTGCTACGAATCAGGCCGCCGATCTTGATCGAGTTTTGCAGGTCGGAGCCCAGGCTCAGCTGATAACGAGCGTTGAACTCGCGGCTTTTTTCGTTGAGATCCGAGAATGTCCGATCGGCGCCACCGTTACCGGTGTTGTTCCACCTCAGGACATCCGGTCCTCCGGGCGTGTCCTGCTCGATCGCCTGCACGAACTCGGACCGATCGGGTTCGTATCTGCGCACGCCACTGAGGGTCCCGAACCACTCGACGCGACTGCGGGATCCCAACTGGTGGTCGCCGCCCAGCTGCAGCGAGCTGATGCTGCGCTCGACGTACTGCATGCGGTTGATCTTGGCGCGAATTCCTTCGTTCTCGAAGGAACCTGTCTCTATGATGGCATCGTTGTCCGCGGTGCGATTGTACATCCCGTTGAGCGAGAGGCGAGAGCCGTTGCCGAGAAGGGTGCTGAGATTCCCGAGGCCGCCCCATAACACGTTTTCGCTGACGCGCTGACCGAGGAATCGATCGATCTCGCGCGTCTCTCCGGGCGTGTTACCACGATCGGCCAGCGCGCGAATCTCGCCATCCCGGAAATCCGTGCTCGCCGAGTACGTTCCGGAGAACAGGTATCCGAGCCGATGGCCGAGAAGCAACGGATCGTTGCCGCCGACCGATGCCGACGCCGACATGTTCGGCGCGCCGGTCCCGGTCTGCGGCGACCAGGCGTCGCGGAACTGGCTTACCAGCAGACTCTTGTCGCCAGGCGTCAGGTTGATGCCCTGCATGTTGCCGACGGACTTAACGAGCAACGGCAGGTCGCGGGCGCTGTTGACGTTGGCGATGCGCTCGCCACCGGCAATGAGCGGCTTGGGCAAGCTGGCTCCAGTGGCGCCTGAAGTGTATCCGCCATTGAGCTGCAACAGGAAGCTCCGGGACGCCGGGTACTCGGCGGTCTTGATGTCAACGAGCGCTCCGGAAAAATCTCCCTGGAGGTCGGGCGTAAATGTCTTGGTCGTCGTTACCGACTGGAGCAGCCCGGCCGGGAACATGTCGAGCGGCACAACGCGCCGTTCCGGCTCCGGGCTGGGAACGCGAGCGCCGTTGAGCGAGCTCGTCGTGTAACGTTCGCCGAGTCCGCGCACGAATACGTATTTGTCATCCTGAACCGTGACACCGCTGACGCGCTGCACGGCCTGGGCGGCGTTGGCGTCCGGGCTCCGCGCGATCTGTTGGGCGGTGACGGCGTTGACCACGCCGACGGCCGTACGCTGCGCATCGAGCGCGGAGTTAACCGTTCCGCGTTCCGAGGTCGCGCTCACGACCAGTGGCGTCAGTTGAATCGTGGCGCTGGAGAGGGCGATGCTCTGATCGAGAGTCTGGCCGCTCTCGAGCTGGATACCGGTCACGGTTTTCGCGGCGAATCCAATGCGTCTGGCCTGCAGCGTGACGGTGCCGGCAGGAACCTTGGAGATATAGAAGCGACCGTCCACGCCCGTCGAAACGCCGAGCGTGGTTCCGACCACCTGCACGCCGACGTCGGCCAGTCCCTGGCCGGTAGCAGCGTCTACCACTCGGCCAACCAGCTGGCCGGTGGGGGGGTCCTGTGCGATCGCGATGGCAGGTGCAATAAGTACGAGGAGCGTAGCTAGTCGCGCCAACCGGGATTTGAAGTGCATGGGCAGTCTGAGGGGATGGGTACGCGGTGGATAGGGAGGAGTCCGCTGTCCCGCGGCTCGTTACAAAAACTGCCCTTTCATGTCTCGAACCCACGACAGCACCGCTACGGGCGTGTAACGATTGCGCATCCTCGCGGGCGGTGTTCTAGACCACGCGGTGTGGCTCGAACAAACCGACGAATCCGCGCACGAAGAGCGTCAACTGACAGACGCGGTCGTACATGCTCACCATGGCTCGCAGCATCGCAATCACCTCCCGCAACCAACGACGATCGCAGGCTACAAGGGGCGAGTTTCGGACAGATCAAGGGGCTGTAGTGAGCCGGTAACATTCCTCACTCTCGCCGTGGGAGGACGCCCGCTAGTTTTGGTGTAACCACAAACTCGGCAATGGGCAAAACCGAATGAGAATGAGACGTCTCGCGCTCTGGCTGGGCGCTTCCGTAATGTCAGGCTGCGCGCCGGCCGCGATGCCGAGGAGCGATGAACCGGTCGATCTCGTCATAGCGACGACAACTGATGTGCACGGTCGCTTGCGCGCCTGGGACTACTACGCCAATCGAGCGGAGACGGTGCGGGGGCTCACGCGAGCGGCGACGATCGTCGATTCGGTGCGGGCAGCGAATCCGGGGCGGGTGATCCTGCTCGATGCGGGCGATTTGCTGCAGGGAAACCCACTTGCCTACGTGGCGGCGAGGATTTCGCGGGATCGGACGAATCCGGTGATCGCCGCGATGAACGCCATGCAATACGATGCCGCGGCTATCGGTAACCACGAATACAATTACGGCGTTCCATACCTCGACTCAGCGATCAGGCAGGCGAAGTTCGCATTTCTGTCGGCGAACACGTACCGGGTTGAGCCGGCAGGGATTCACGCCTATCGGGCGTGGACGATTGTGGAGCGCGCCGGCGTAAAGGTCGGTATCGTCGGGGCTACCACACCGGGTGTCGCGGTGTGGGATGCGGAGAACATTCGCGGACGCCTCCGTTTCGGGGACATCGTACCAGCGGTGAGAGAGGCGGTCGATGAAGTGCGCCGCGCCGGCGCCGAAATCGTGCTCGTGACGGTGCATTCCGGTCTCAACGAACCCCCGAGCTACGATACAGTCACTACCCACGTCCCGAACGAGAACGTTGCTGCGCGCATCGCCGGCGAGATCCCAGGGATCGATTTCGTGGTGTATGGGCACTCGCACAAGGAGAACCGCGGTTCGACCATCGGCCAGACGCTCCTGGTCCAGCCGAAGAACTGGGCGACGAGTGTCGATGTGGCGCATCTCCAGCTTACGCGCAGCGGCGGGAAGTGGACGGTCACGCAGAAGCGAAGCGACCTCGTTCAGTCGGCTGCTCACGCCGAGAACGCCGCCGTGCTGGCAGCGACGGAGAATCTGCACAGGGAGACGGTAGCGTACGTGACCACTCCGATTGGCACCGCCGCCGAACGCTGGAGCACGGATTCGGCGCGGGTCAGGGATACGCCACTGATCGATTTCATTCTGGAGACCGAGAGGAAGGCGGCTGGTAGCGATCTGGCCTCGACGGCCGCGTTCGCCACCGATGTCGTCCTTGACCCAGGGCCGATCACGCTGGCGCGTGTTGCACAACTATACCCGTACGACAACACCCTGCGCGCGGTCAGGATCACCGGCAAGCAGCTGAGGGATTACCTCGAGTTCAGCGCGCGCTACTATCGGACGCCGACATCGCCAACGTCACCGCTGCAGTCGGATTCAACGATTCCTGGCTACAACTTCGACATCGTGTCCGGAGTCGACTACACGATCGATGTCAGCCGGCCAATCGGATCGAGAATCACGCGGCTCGACTACCAGGGACGCGCTGTGCGCGACGACGACACCTTCACGATGGCGCTAAACAACTACCGCCAGACGGGCGGGGGTGGCTACGCGATGCTTGCTGGCGCGCCTGTCGTCTACGACAAGCAGCAGGAGATCAGACAACTGCTGATCGACGAAGTGAAGGCACGTGGAACGCTCAGGCAATCCGATTACTTCAAGCCAAACTGGGCGATCGTTCGCGGCTCCGGCGGACAAGCGGCGCTCCCGCCAGTGAACCCGGTCGTCCCTGCTGCGGTGACCGCGTCCCGTCCCCCATTCCCGACCGGGACTCGGTTCCTGAGGATCATCGGCACCAACGACTTTCACGGAGCGCTGGAGCCGCGCCCGGACGCCAATGGCGTCAGGCGTGGTGGTGCGGCTTACGTCGCTACGGCGATCGAGCGCGCGCGGGCCGAATGCGTCCCGAGGTGTGAGACGCTTCTTCTGGATGGCGGGGACATGTTTCAGGGCACGCCGGCGTCGAACCTCAGCTTCGGCCGCCCCGTCGTCGATTACTACAATAGAATGGGCTACGCGGCGGCGGCGCTCGGCAACCACGAGTTCGATTGGGGCGTGGACTCGCTACGCGCGCGGATGCGACAGGCAAAGTATGCCATCCTTGGCGCCAACGTCCGGTACACCGACGGTCGGGATGTGGAATGGATTCGCAACGACACCATCGTTACGCGTGGCCGCACCAGGATCGGGATCATCGGCCTCTCAACCGTCACCACACCGACTAGCACTCGCGCCAGCAACGTGGTTGGTTTGCGATTCGACGACCCGGCTCCGATTGTGGACAGCATCGGTCCGGCGCTGAGAAAGCGCGGCGCCAACTTCATCGTCGTCATCGCTCACGCGGGCGCGCAGTGCGGACGTGATGGCGCGACAGAGTGCGCCGGAGAGATCATGAACTTCGCGCGGAATCTGAAGACCAAAGTGGATGCGATCGTGAGCGGCCATTCGCACTCTCTGATCAACACCGACGTCAACGGGATTCCAATCGTCCAGGCGCGCAACGTCGGACGCGCTATCGATGTGCTGGACATCGCACTGGACACCTCGATCAACGTGCCGGTCAGGCACGAGGTGAGAGAGCTTGCCTCGGATACACTGCGCGCCGATCCGGCGATCGATTCAATAGTCCAGCGCGCGGTCGCCCGGGTCGCTCCGATCGTGAATCGCCACATCGCGACGATTCCAGCCACACTCGCGAGGCAGGGCCCGCAGTATCCGCTCGGGAACCTCATCGCCGATGCGCAACGCTGGGCGGGCAAGGGCGACGTGGCGATCATGAACAACGGCGGAATTCGCACCGAGCTGCGCGCGGGCGAGGCGAACTACGGCTCTCTGTTCGAGATACAGCCCTTCGGCAATACGCTTTATTCGCTGACGATGACGGGCGCGCAGCTGCGCGGTTTGATCGAGGCGATGCTGGGCAAGAACCAGGTGGACGATCACGCCAGCGGCATGACGATTAAATTCGATCGATCGAAGCCGAAGGGATCGCGCATCGCGTCGGTGACAATGGCGGACGGAAGCCTGCTATCAGATACGAAGATGTACAATGTCATCGTCAACGATTTCCTGGCGACGGGCGGCGAAGGCTACGACGCCGGCAAGCGAGCAACCGCTTCGCGCCCACTCAACATTGTGGACCTCGACGCACTGATCGACTACCTAAAGTCTCTGCCGGAGCCGATTACCGCGCCGACGGAAGTTCGCATCTCATCGGTGACGCCGTGAGCGAGATGGTGCGGGTCTACATCAACGCCAAGGCTGTCGATGTCGAGTCGACGGCCACGGCGCTGGACGCGGTGGAGCGATGGAATCCAGCGCAGGCCGCGGCCATTCGCAGCGGCGAGCGCCTGATTTCCGACAGCCGCGGAATCGTCACCGACAACGAGACACCGGTTCACAATGGAGCGATATTTCGCATCGTTCGCGCCCGTCAGGCAGCGGGGGACGATTCGGACTTCAACTCCTTGTAATGCCACTCTCGATTTTTTCCAGCAAGCTGCGGCAGCTGCCGAAAGCGGAGCTGCACTGCCATCTCGATGGCTCAGTCCGGCCGGAGACGCTGCTCGACCTCGCGCGCACCCACCGTGTGACTCTGCCAAAGCAAACCGCAGAGGAGCTCACCGAGTTCATGCGAGTGGACGATGCGCAGACGCTCGAGGATTATCTGCGCCGCTTCGACGTCACCATCTCGGTCCTGCAGAGCGAGGAGGCGCTGGAGCGCGTCGCCTACGAGCTGGCGGAGGACGCAGCCGAGGACGGGGTCCGCTACATCGAAGTCCGAAACGCGCCGATTCTGAACGTCGTGCAGGGCCTCACTCTGGTGCAGGCGGTCGAGGCACCAATTCGCGGATTGCAACGCGCGGAAAGGGATTTTGGCATCACTGGCCGCTACATCGTTTGCGGGTTGAGACAGTTCCCGCCGGCAACCTCGCTCGAGCTGGCAAGGCTCGCCGTCGAGTTCAAGAACGACGGCGTAGTGGCGTTCGACCTCGCCGGCGGCGAGAAGGGTAATCCCGCGGCCCTCCACGTCGAGGCGTTCCGCTACGCGCGCGAGCACGACCTGGCCGTGACGGTTCACGCCGGCGAGGGAGATGGCGCCGAATCGATTCGTCAGGCTGTACATGTGTGCGGCGCGAATCGCATCGGGCACGGGACGAGACTGATCGAGGATGCAGAGCTTACCCAGTACGTGAATGACCGCCGAATCGCGCTGGAGGTGTGCCTCACCAGCAACGTGCAGACGCGAGTGGCCGATTCCTACGCGACTCATCCCCTGCGCGAATACTTCGATCGTGGTCTCAACG
>Ga0207683_10005980_pt1 | contig 10420 bp, 10 predicted proteins | sample KBSM73metaG_FD_184333 | JGI IMG/M metagenome (GOLD analysis project Ga0207683, IMG submission 184333) | Miscanthus rhizosphere microbial communities from Kellogg Biological Station, Michigan, USA - KBS M7-3 metaG (SPAdes) (version 2) | ecosystem: Host-associated > Plants > Roots > Rhizosphere >...
GAAGGCCGCATCAAGTTCTGATCGCGTGAACGGACAAGGGGCGCTCTCCGGAAACGGAGGGCGCCTTTTGCATAAAGACGGGCCTCTGCGCCGGCCACGCGTCGTCAGTCGACCACGATACCCTGTGCCTTGAGCCAGGCGAGAACGGGTTGCAAAGCATCTCCGTGCGCGCGCCATTTACCCACGGAGTCGGCGTTGAGCGGCCGTCGTACCTGCGCGGCGCTGGGCGTCGCCACCGCCGCCTTATTCTCATGGAACGACAGGCAGGCCTCGTCCCATGCGAGGCCGCAATGGTCCAGCAGGCGCCGCGTCTGCATTTCCTGGTCGGCGACGAGATCTTCATAGGACAGCTGCAGCACGCGCCCCGGCCAGAGGCTTTCCCATAACGCCATCAGCCGATCGAAGCGGGCATAATAGCGCGCGATGTCCATAAGGTCGTAGGAATAAGCGTAATAAGCAGACTGACTGGCGAACAGATTCTTATAATTACTCCAGATCGTATCCATAGGATTACGGCGCAGGCAAACGATCCTGGCATTGGGCAAGGCACGCGCAATGTGGCCGACATATAAGAAGTTGGCAGGCAGTTTGTCCGTAAACCGAGCCTTGCCCCTTGTCCGGTGATGGGCGGCGCGCGTCAGATAAGCGTCGCCGATCGCGGCGGGATCGACGGCGCCGCTCGCCGCTATCGTAGCCGGATCGATGACCAGGCGCGATGGCGTGCCGGCAAGCTGCTTGACTGCCAGAGGTATAGCCTGAAGCTCTCCCGCGGATTCAACCTCGGGGTGGGACGACAGGATGCGATCGACCAAAGTTGTCCCCGTGCGGGGCATGCCGACCACGAATAAAGGCGCCTCGTCAGCGCTTCCCGTGCCGCTGGCAAGAGAAGCAGCCTCGCTACCGAACCGCGCCTCGATCGCATCGAATATCGCGGCATCCTGCGCGAAATCGTAGCCGATCGCGTGTTTATGCGCGGCATTGGCGGCGGAAAGGTGCCGAAATGCTTCGACCGCATCGCCGATATCTTCCAGCTCTTTGGCCAGGGCGTACCGAATGCGCAGCGCATCTTCAGGCCTGCGCGCCTTGGCCAGCGCCGCCTCAAGCCTGGGCACATGATTGGCCTGCACGGTCTGTCGAGCGAGGATGGCGAGCGCATAATGCACGCGCGCATTGCCGGGATCCCGGGTCAAGACCATCTCATAATGCGCGCGCGCTTCTTCGACCTGGCCGACGAAGCCCTGCGCTGCCGCCAGATTGTAGCGATATTCGATATTCTCGGGCTCGGCGGCGACCGCCGCTTCGAATGGCGCGATCGACGCGCTGTGATCGCCGAGCCGGGCCAGCACGCACCCTATCGTATCCAGCGTCAGTGCATCGTTCGGCGCCATCGCCATCGCCGCGCGTGCCGCGTCAGCGGCGGGGCCATCCCGGCGCGACACGATGAGCAGTTTGGCCAGTTGGGCCAGATGTTCCGCTCGCGGCTCCCGTTCCACTGCCGCTTCGACCAGGGGGATCGCCTTCGAAATCTGCCCCGCTTCGGCGGCCGCCATTCCCAGCAGGAAGTAGCCCGCAGAGTGCTGCGGGCTAGCAACGGTGAGCGCCCGGGCGGCTGCGATCGCGGCAGGCAGGTCGCCGCGTTTGAGCGCTGCCCTGGCCTGGCCCTCCAAGGTCACGCGAGCGCCGAGGGCGAAGGGACGGACGCTCCATGCCGAGCGGTAAATGGATGCATCAAGGAACTCTGCGCCTCAAGAAAACGCCAACTCGAAATCGCTCCAACACTGGCACAGTTTCGAGAAAGAAGCGATTTTTAGGCCCTCGGTTTTCCGCGAGCCAGGTGGTGGATAGCCCCATGTCGCCCGCCTGATGCCACGACGCGGGGATGCCAACCTCGCTTATCACTTCCGGCCATGGCCACCGCACCATCCACCAATGCAATGCTTCGGCGCTAGTGGCTATACGTATGTTTACCCCTGGCACCCGCGGCTGCAAGATTTGGAGCTGGTCGCGCGTCATTAGGGAGGGATGCAAAGCCCGAACCGGTGTGTGCGCCCAGACAGATCTCATTGCGATAGCACCCGCCCTCAACCGTCGGCCCACTCGGTGTGCCGCGGCAAATTGTCAGGACAAATGCATGCCGGAAATCATTGTTACAAGCCGCGCCGGAGAACAGGTCGTACTCGAGGCTCAGACGGGCATGAGCGTCATGGAGATCATCCGGGATGCCAGCGTCGATGAGCCGTTCGCGCTGTGCGGCGGCGTCTGCTCTTGCGCGACGTGTCACGTCTATGTCGATCCGGCGTTCGCGGACCGGATGCCGGCCATGACCGGGGATGAAAGCGATCTGCTCGACGGTTCGGAGCATCGGCAAGCCAACTCGCGTTTGTCCTGCCAGATCCCGTTCGACCAGACGCTGGACGGACTTGCGGTCAAAATCGCGCCAGAGGCCTGATGTAAAACACCACCTGGACCCGAGCCGACATGTCAGGATGCAGGTCTGCCCCGGTAATCTCTCCAGCTTGCGCGAGAGGGCTATACGTCCGATGACGTATAACGCCGCTGGGGCGCTCCGGGTATTTAGAGTCGAACCTCTATTGAGCGGGGACAGAATGGACGGAGTTCGCGTAGGAAATAGGGTGGTGGGAACCCAGTCGCCGGTAACCATCGGATGGGAAAACATTCCGAAGGTGGAAGGCGGGCCGGTGAAGCAATTCATCTTCACCTGGTTTCAGCCTACCGTCCTGTTCGCGCTGCTCGCATTCTGGTATTACGCGCCCAATTCCATCGCCGTAACGTCGACCGCGATCGGCATCGGCATCGGCTTCCGGGTGCTGCTGCTGGGGCTAGAATGGGCCTACCCGCGCTTCGATAGCTGGCACCTGACCTGGAAGGAACTGGTCACCGACCTGTTCTATGTCGGGCTCGGCTATACCTTGCTGCGCTTCGTCGACAGTTACATTGGCAGCGACGTGATGATCAAAGCGATCCAGCACAATTTCCACCTGGAGGCCTTCAAATGGTTCACCGGCCTGCCGCTGCTGGTCCAGGCCTTCCTGATCGCGTTCATCTTCGATTTCGTGCAATATTGGATGCATCGCGGGATGCATAACTGGTACCCGCTGTGGCTGCCCCATTCGGTGCATCACTACATCACGCAGCTGAACATCAACAAGGGCGCGGTCGGCAATCCGGTGGAGCTCTTCCTGATCGGGCTCGGCATCGGCGGCTTCTTTGATTTCGTGCCCCGCGCTTTTCTGCTCGCCGGCACGCTCGGCCTCGCGGTCGGCAGCTACCAGCATATCAACGTCCGCTTCAATTCGCCGCGATGGTGGCGGTACGTGTTCAACACGACCGAACATCACAGCCTGCATCATTCACAGGATTTCGAGTCCACCCGCAGCAATTATTCGGGGACCTTCATCTTCATCGATCGGATGTTCGGCACCTGCATTGATGGCGAGGCCGAACTGCTGGGCATGGAAGGCGGTCGCCGCATGTCGATCCGCGAACAGATGACTTATCCCTTCACTGAGGGATGGAAGACGCTCAGGGAAAAGTTCGGCCGTCCATCGGTTGCGGTTCCGGCCGAGTGACCTCTCCGGTCAGGCTGGCGCAGCCTTGGGCGCCGCAGCCGTGGGGAGCCGCCGACGGCTCGTCCACCGACACCTCCTTCGCGGAAAAATTTCCAAGCATGCGTTTCATCAACTGGATCTGGCACGTCAGGGGCAGCGTGCCCCTCGCGCCCGGCCAATCGAACCCTGACGCCTTCGATCGGCTCGACCCCTTGTTCCGCGAATATGGCACCAGCCACGAACGCACCGGCGACACGCTGACCTTCAGCAAGAAGGATCAACCCGCGCAGGACAAGATGTCCGTCTTCGACAGCGGCGTCTTGCGGATCGAGAAAGGCGCGGACGGCGCGGTGCTGCGCTATCATCTGATCAGCCGGGCCTTGTTGTTCTGCTTCGTGCTGGCGCCGCTGTTCCTGGGGATCGCTCAGTTCACGATCGTCATGGGCAAGTTCCAGAAACCGGCCAGCGAAGTCGCGGCCACGTCCGGGAAATCGGCGGGCGCGGCGAAGAAGCCCGCGGCCAAGGCAGCCGACAAAGCAGAGGCTGACAAGGCCGCGCCCGTGCCGCTGAACCCTGTCGACAAATTCCTGGGCGCCCCCGAACCTGAAAAGCCCAAAAAGGGCGAGGAGAAGCCCGGGCGGCGCAACAAGAAGCCCTCGCCCACGCCCGCTTATGTCTTTGCGGCGATCTTCGCCACACTCTACGTCATCGGGCGAATTCTTGAGGATTGGCTGGTCAAAAGGCTGTTTAAGAAGAGCTTGCTGGGTTCATAATCCAGGTCGTCCTGCTTCATCGCCCAAAGCTCTTGCTGCCGCAGGTGTCCGCCCGTGCGAGGAGAAAGGCCTTTTCCCGCTCATTGCGGGTAAGCGCCGCTGCGGCCACGAATTCCGCACGGGCTTCGGCCAGTTTGCCGGCCCGGAACAGAAAGTCGCCCCTTGCCGCCGGCAGCGGCGCGTAGTTGCGCAGCGCGTCGGCGTCGGCAATCTCCTCGATCAGCCTGAGGCCTGCCTCCGGGCCGAAGGCGATGCTGTGGGCGATCGCGCGATTGAGATCGATCACCGGCGACGGCGCCACCAGGCGCAGCCGGTCATAGAGCGCGGCGATGCGCGACCAGTCGGTATCGGCGGCACGGCGCGCGCGGGCGTGACAGGCGGCGAGCGCGGCTTGCAACATATAGGGCCCGCCATTGTCCGCGGCTCCGCCTAGCGCCTCGGCTCGGGCCAACGCGTCGAGGCCTCGATGGATCAGGAGCTGGTCCCAGCGTGCGCGATCCTGCTGGTCAAGCGGGACGAAGGCACCGTCTGGCCCGGTGCGGGCAGGCAGGCGCGAAGCCTGGATCTCCATCAGGGCCAGGAGGCCGAGCACCTCCTTATATTCCGGCGCATCTCCCGGCATCAGCCCGGCGAGCATGCGGCCGAGCCGTAGCGCCTCCTGGGCCAGGCCAGGCCGGACAAGATCGTCGCCAGCCGTGGCCGCATAGCCTTCGTTGAAGATGAGGTAGATGACTTCCAGTACGGACGGCAGCCGCGCCGCGCGTTCGGCACCGCGCGGCGTCTCGAAACCGAGACCGGCCTTCGCGACCGTTTTCTTCGCGCGCACGATACGCTGTGCGATTGTCGCCTCGTTCGACAGGAAAGCCCGGGCGATCTCGTCGGTCGTAAGCCCGCCGACAACGCGCAGCGTGAGCGCCGCACGGGCGTCGCGCGGCAATATGGGATGGCAGGCCGTGAAGATGAGGCCGAGCAACTCGTCCCCAAGATCGTCCCCCATCGCCGCTTCGATCGCCGCGGCCTCGCCGTCGCCAAAGCTCTGGCTGGGCGCGCCGTCCAGTTCCCGCGCGATCTCCTCGTGCTTGCGTGTTCGCATCTTGTCGTGACGAATTGCGTCGATCGCGCGCCGTTTGGCGGTGGCCATCAGCCAGGCGCCCGGTCTGGCCGGAATCCCGATTCTCGGCCATTCGGAAAGGGCGATGACCAGCGCGTCCTGCGCCAGTTCCTCCGCGCGGTCGATATTGCGCATGATGCGGGCCAGACCCGCGATGAGCCTGGCCCGTTCGATGCGAAAGGTCGCTTCGATCGCGCGGTATATCTCGTCGGTGGGGGGCGTCTCGCCGGCGGTCACACCGCCTTTTCGGCCAAGGCCGCGGGCGAGACAAGCCGGCTCTCAGGCCAGCTCCAGCCGGCGGTATCAGGCGACGCCGAGTTTTCCGCGGTCCCCGTCGCGGGATGCCGCGAGCTCTTCGGGTGTCACGAAGTCGGCCAGGTCCGCCGCTTCGTAGAACGGCCGTATCTCGATCTCGCTCGGCCCGGCCATCGGATTGGGGCTGCGCTTCGCCCAGGCCACGGCCTCATCCATATCCTTGACCTCCCAGATGGAGAAGCCCGCGACCATTTCGCGCGCCTCGGCAAAGGGTCCGTCGATGACGGTCCGGTTGCGACCGTCCACGAGGATGCGTTTGCCTTCGGCGCTGGGCTTGAGGCCGGCGGCCGCCACCAGCACGCCGGCCTGGACCAGTTCCTCGGTGAAACTGTCCATCGCCGCGAACGCCTCGAGCATCTCGGGGGTGGGAGCCATGCCCTTTTCGCTGTCCTCGGTCGCTTTCACCATCACCATAACGCGCATCGTCGGTCTCCTTGTTCGAGCTAGCCCCTTTTGGCGTCTCATCGGCACGACGGACGAGCTTGTCGGAAATCGACATCGTTCAGCAAATTTTTCTTCGGGTTGAAAGCGCGCCGCAGAACGGTCGCTTAAAAAGCCAATGCGGCTACCTGGCGCGCCGCAACGCGCGCATGCCAACATCCACCGTCGCTATTTGCGTTCGGTCGGGCATGACGGATACCGGCGACGTTCCCGTCATCGCACACAAGGGGTTTGCTGCGGCGGGAGCGGCGGATGGCCGATTTGACCTATCTCTGTCCGACTTTCGACGTTCGCGTTCCGACTGGGCAAGGTGCAAATATCGCGCCGTGAAGTCGCCTATTTCCTCCAACCTGGCCGGATCCAGGATGGTGATGCAACTCTTGTCGCACGATGCCACGCCGAGGTGGGTCAAAGCGCGCATGACACGGTTGACGGCTATTCTGCCGAGGCCAACGGCATCGCCCAGCTGTAGTTGCGTGAGCGGGAGCACGTAACTCGCTCCGGGAGACAGTGCTCCCCCCTGCATACGTAGGGCGAGCTCACAAAGGAGGTGCGCCACGCGCGAGAGTGCGTCGCGCCGGCCGACGTTCACGATCCAATCCTGTGCGATGGAGCAGGATATCATGACGTCTGCCATGAGAATCTCCGCGATGCCCGGATGCTGGTGCATGACGGCCCGCAACTGGTCGGCGTCCACCTGAAGCAGTCGGCAGGAGGTGAGCGCCTGGACATCATGAGCGGCGGTCCGAAGCAGTACGTCCTGAAGGCCGACAAATTCGTGTTTCAGCCGGAGACCGACGATCTGCCTGTCTCCCCCTCGTGTGAGCTTCGTCTGATACAGGGCGCCGTCTATCACATAAGCGCAGCGGATCGACGGATCTCCTTCCCGGGAAAGGTGCTCGTCGGCGGCGAGCTGCCGTAGCCTGATCGGCAGGCTGGCAATCGCGGCAGCTTCCTCGCTGGACAGCACGCGTCTGGACCGTAGCTGCAGTGCATTGATCCACGTCTGAGCGTCGCCGTTCAACTTGCCCTCCGCTTGTTCAAGTCCAAGCTGGAGGAACCAATAGTTAATATGGGTTGATGCTTACTTAACTCGCTCAGCATTTCCGGGAGAGATCCTCAAACAATAGTGGTTAACGGCAAGAAAGTCGGTGAAAATGTAGCCTGGGCTACACGCCTGGCCCTTGGAAATTCTATTCCACGGGGTGCGGCACGAGTCGCCGGTTAAGTGTGTGGGAGCGGTAGATGCGTAAAGTCATAGTCGCGGCGACGATTGCCGCACTCGGATCCTTCCCGGCTTTGGCCGGCGTGACGGTCAGCAGCGTCGATGGTGCGTCGCCTTACGGGGTGCCGGCAACCTTTCAGTTCGACAGCGCGACCCCGGAATATAGCGGCACGATCTATACCAATTCGGTGGGCGGCGTTCGTGCTCAGCCTGCGGGCAGCACTGGCGGCTATGGCGCGGTCGGTCCGTCCAACGATCAGTCCAGCACGGTTCTCGACCTCTCGTCCTTTGGCGCGATCAGCTCCATCACCTTCCTTTGGGGCTCGGTCGACACGTACAATACGTTGGGCATTCTCGGGACGGGCGTGAGCTTCGGTGGCGGCGACCAGGGCGTCAGCCCTTCGAACGGCGATCAGACCAACCCGAACTCCAACCGCCTCGTGACGTTGACGTTCACCGGGGCAGACCGTTGGAACGTGACGGGTCTGCAGTTCAGCTCGACCGGCAACGCGTTCGAATTCGACAATGTGAACGTGACGACCGCGGCTGTCCCCGAACCCGCATCCTGGGCGCTGATGCTCGGCGGCTTCGGTGCGATCGGTTCGGCGATGCGCGGCCGCCGCAAGGCCACCCTTAGCTTCAGCTAAGACATTTCCTCTGGGGGGCAAAGACGCCGTCAATCTTGGGGGATTGGCGGCGTTTTTGTATCGGTTTCAACCGTCTAGGCTGGGGCCACCTGATGGCCGCTATCGTGTGTCGGAGACGTCCCGCGGTCGTCTACATTATCGACCAGACCGTCCTTGAAGTGGACGATCTTGCGCGCATAGGCGGCCATGTCGGGCTCGTGGGTCACCAGCAAAACGGTCAGGCCGACTTGCCTGTTGAGGTCCGCCAGCAATTCCATGATCTCGACCGACCGCTCCGAATCCAGGTTGCCCGTCGGCTCGTCGGCAAGCAGCACATCTGGCTGCGTCACCAACGCGCGCGCGATCGCGACACGCTGCTGCTGCCCGCCCGACATTTCCGAAGGATTATGGTGTGACCAGGCGGCGAGGCCGACCTTCTCGAGCGCAGCCATGCCCATTTCGTGACGTAGCCGGCGGTCTTCGCCTCGGTACAGCAGAGGCAGTTCGACATTCTCCAGCGCAGTGGTGCGCGCGAGCAGATTGAACCCCTGGAACACGAAGCCCAGATAACGCCGCCGCAGTAGCGAACGCTGGTCGCGGCTCAATCCTTCGACGTGCACGCCGCGGAACAGATAGGTGCCCGACGTCGGCACGTCGAGGCAGCCGAGGATGTTCATCGTGGTCGACTTGCCCGACCCCGATGCGCCCATGATCGCGACGAAATCGCCGCTCGTGATATCGAGGTCGATACCCTTGAGCGCCTGAAACGCGGCCGGCCCTTCGCCGAAGCGTTTCGTGATGCCGCGCAGTGAAATCAGAGGCGCGTCCACTTACTTGCCCGGTCCCGCCAGCTGCCCCGTGATGACCTGGAGGCCGGGGTGCAGACCTGCGCCGCGTACTTCGGTCAGGCTGCCGTTGCTATGCCCGACGGTGACCGTGATCGGCTTGGGACTGCCGTCGGCGCCGACCACCCACACTTGTTGGCGCGCGCCGCGCGACACGTCGGCATTCTTTGGCAGTTCGGGTGGACCACCGAAAATGCCCTTCTTGGCTTGCGCGGATGGAGGGGTGAAGCGAAGCGCCGCATTGGGCACCAGCAGCACGTTCTTGACCGAATCCGTGACGATGCTCGCGGTGGCGGTCATCCCCGGCTTCAGCAGCAATTTCGGGTTCGAGACGGTCAGTTCCGCCGTATAGGCCACCACGTTGGTCGTGGACGTGGGCGTGGTCCCGGTGCTGTTGACCATGGGCGTCGCGTTGGCGCCGAGATCGACCCTGGTCACCGCCGCAGGAAAGGTCTGGTTGGGATAGGCGTCAACCGTGAAGGTGGCGGGCTCGCCCGTGTGCAACTCGCCGACATCGGCCTCGTCGACCTTAACCTGCAACTTCATCTTGGAAAGGTCTTCCGCGATGGTGAAGAGCGGGGCGACGTTGAACGTTGCGGCGACCGTCTGCCCCGGCTCGACCAGGCGCGACAGCACTACGCCCGTGACGGGCGCGTAAATCGTGCCTTTGGACAGACTCGTCTCATTGGTCGACACGCTGGCCCGCGCCTGCGCGACCTGGGCCTGGGCCTGGAGGAGGTTGGCGGCCGCGCGGGCATAATCGGCGCGCGCTGTGTCGAGTTCGGTCTGCGACGGCACTTTCCCGCCCGACAATTTGTAGACCTGCTCCTGGCGGCCGAGCGTGGCCTTGGCCTGCGCAATCGTCGCCCGGTTCTGCGCCACCGTGGCGAGCGCGGCGGCCAGTGATGCCTTGCTCTGCACCAGTGAGTCGCGCAGCCGCGACAGATCGAGCCGCGCCAGCGGCTGACCCTTCACCACCCGATCGTTGTTACGGACATAGACCTTGTCGATCAGCCCGGATTCTTCCGATCCGACAGTGACCTGCACCGTGGGCGCGAGGTTTCCGGTCGCGGTGATCGTGACCATCAGATCATGCTTTTCGACCGGCGCGGTCGCATAATGGACTGGCGGCGCCGGACGGAAGCAGCGCGACAGCAGCAGCAGGACGATCAGCAGCGGCACGCCGATGAAGATCCATTTGCGCCAGCGCCGCCAGCGCGAGCGCGGCGGCTGGCCGAGGAATTCATCGATGTCGGTATCGGCTTGGGTCATGACGGGGTCCCCGGAGTGATCGTCTCAGGCTGCCAGCCGCCGCCGAGCGCGAGATAGAGTTGGACCAGAGCGAGCGTCTGGTCGGCCTGTGCGGAGGCGAGCTGGTCGCGCGCCGACAGCAAGGCTTGCTCGCTCTGCAGCACGGTCAGGAAATCGATCAGTCCCGACCGATATTGGCTGCGGGCATAAATGGCGGCATTGTTCGAGGCGTCGAGCGCCACCTCCAGATCCGCCTGCGGCGCC
>Ga0207683_10005981_pt1 | contig 10420 bp, 10 predicted proteins | sample KBSM73metaG_FD_184333 | JGI IMG/M metagenome (GOLD analysis project Ga0207683, IMG submission 184333) | Miscanthus rhizosphere microbial communities from Kellogg Biological Station, Michigan, USA - KBS M7-3 metaG (SPAdes) (version 2) | ecosystem: Host-associated > Plants > Roots > Rhizosphere >...
CGTCGTCGGGGTCGCGAGCGCCGGACCCCATGAGGGACACCTGGTGCTCTGGAAGCTCTACGTCGTGCCGGAGCACCAGCGTGGCGGCATCGGGGCGCGGCTGCTCGAGGCGGTCGTCGAGGGCGCCCGGGGCATCCACCCCGAGATCCGGCTGGCCTACATCGAGGGCAACGTGGCGGCCCGGGACTTCTACGCCCGCAAGGGTTTCGTCGAGGTGGACCGGGAGCCGGGGTCCGGCGGTCTGCCGGACACCATCTGGATGGCCCGACCGGTGGCCGCGGGATGAGCGACAGCCCGCGCCCCAAGCGACCCAGCGGCCTCACCACCCCGGACCCGGACACGCTGCGGCGTCTGCTCGACGTCGAGCAGGCGATCCTCTCGCGCACTTCGGAGAAAGACATCGACCCCACGCTCGACACGGTGCGCGAGGTCATGGACCTCCTCGGGGACCCCCAACGCTCATACCCCGTCATCCACCTGACCGGGACCAACGGCAAGACGTCGACGACCCGGATGATCGACTCGTTGCTGACGGCGCTGGGCCTGACGACCGGTCGGTTCACGTCGCCGCACCTGCACTCGTTCCGCGAGCGGATCACCATCGGTGGCGAGCCGATCGACCCGGAGCGGCTGGTCGAGGTCTACGACGAGGTGCAGCCGATGGTGCAGCTCGTCGACGACCGCGCCGTGGCGTCCGGCGGCGAGCCCCTGAATTTCTTCATGATGTCGGTGGTCCTCGCCTACGCGGCGTTCGCCGACGCCCCCGTGGACGTCGCCGTCGTGGAGGTCGGGCTCGGTGGCACGTGGGACGCGACCAACGTGGCCGACGGGCAGGTCGCGGTCGTGACACCGGTGGCGATCGACCACGCGCAGCTGCTCGGCTCGACGGTGGCGGAGATCGCCACCGAGAAGTCGGGCATCATCAAGCCCGGCGCCATCACCGTCTCCTCCATCCAGGAGCGCGACGTCGCCGAGATCCTCCTCGAGCGCGCGAACGACGTCGGCGCGCGGATCCTGTTCGAGGGCAACGACTTCGGGGTCACTGCTCGTGAGGTGGCACTCGGTGGGCAGCAGCTGTCGCTGCGCGGGATCGCCGGGGAGTACCCCGACATCTACCTGCCTCTGCACGGCGAGCACCAGGCGAGCAACGCTGCGACCGCCCTGGCCGCGGTGGAGGCGTTCCTCGGTGGGGGCGAGCAGCGGCTCGACCTCGACATCGTGCGGCAGGGGTTCGCCGACGTCACGTCGCCCGGTCGGCTGGAGATCGTCCGCCGGTCGCCGACCGTGCTCGTCGACGCGGCACACAACCCGGCCGGTATGCGTGCGCTCCGGGCCGCGCTGGGCGACGCCTTCACGTTCACCCGGCTGGTCGGCCTCGTCGCGATCTTCGCCGACAAGGCGCCGGCCGAGATGCTCGAGATCCTCGAACCGGCCATCGACCACGTCGTCATCACGCGGAACACGTCGCCCCGGTCCCTGCCGCCGCGCGAGCTCGGCCGGATCGCGACCGAGATCTTCGGCGAGGACCGCGTGACCGTCGAGGAGTCGATGCCCGACGCCATCGACGCCGCGGTCACCCTGGCCGAGGAGGACGGCATGGGCGGGGGAGTGATCGTCACCGGGTCGGTCGTCACGGCCGCCGACGCCCGGCTGCTCCTCGGCGCCGACGACACCTGAGCGCTCGTCCGGCCCGGGACTGTCCTGACCGGGCGCCCCCGTTCGTGGAGTAGTTGTCAGCACCCACCGACCCGTAAGGACCTCGCATGAGCATCACCCCGTCCACCACCGGCTACGCCGACGTCAACGGGCTGCACCTGTACTACGAGACGTACGGGTCGGGCGCGCCGCTGGTGCTGCTGCACGGCGGCATGCTGACCATCGACCTCAACTTCGCGAGCCTCATCCCGACCCTGGCGCAGACGCATACCGTCATCGGCGTCGAGATGCAGGGGCACGGACGCACCGCCAACATCGACCGGGAGATCACCTACGCGAACCTCGCTACCGACATCGTGGCGCTGCTGGACCACCTCGGGATCGAGCGGGCGGCCGTGCTCGGGCACAGCATGGGCGGCGGCGTGGCACTCGAGCTGGCCGTCAACCACCCCGACCGGGTCAGCGCGATCGTGCCGATCTCGGCCAGCGTGAGCAAGGACGGGATGCACCCGGATCTGCTCGACCCGTCGACCTTCGAGACCTCGTCGATCATGCCCACCGCGCAGGACTTCGCGGACTTCAAGGGCGCGTACGAGCGCCTGTCCCCGCACCCGGAGCAGTTCGACGCGTTCCTCATGTCGCTCAGCGGGATGGACAGCGACTTCGCCGGCTGGACCGACGAGCAGCTCGCCGGGATCAGCTGTCCCGTGCTGATCGTGCAGGGCGACAACGACTTCACCACCGTCGCGCACGCCGGGGTGATGCTCGCCAAGATCCCGAACTCCACGCTGGCCGTGATCCCCGCCACGACGCACATGCAGGTGACGCGGCGGGACACGATCCTGCTGCCGGTGCTCGAGCAGTTCTTCGCCGCTCACCCTGGGGTGTGACCGGCGGGTTCGGCCGGTGGCCGGCCCGCCGCATACCCTGAGGCGCATGGCCGCCGTCCCGTTCTACGGCGCGACCGGGAAGTTCACCTGGCGGATGGGTGCGGTCGTGCTCGCCGCCCAGTCGGTGATCGTCTTCCTCGGCGCGCTGGTGGCGCGGACCCTGGGTGCGGCGAACGGTGACCCCGCGTCGGGCGCATACCTGCTGGTGGGTTCCGGGCTGGCGGTGGCCTGCATCCTCGTCGCGGGGCTGATGCGCCGGCCGTTCGGGGTGACCCTGGGGTGGCTGATCCAGGTGGCGACGTTCCTCTGCGCGTTCGTGCTGCCGATGATGCTCATCGTCGGGGTGATCTTCACCGTCCTGTGGGTGGTGTGCCTGTGGCAGGGGCAGCGGATCGACGCGATCCAGGCCGGCCGGGCGCAGGAGGCCGGCCACTAGGGTTGAGGGCGTGACGACGACGGAGCGTTCGCTGGTCCTGGTCAAGCCCGACGGCTTCTCACGCGGACTCACGGGGGAGGTGCTCCGCCGGATCGAGGCCAAGGGGTATGCGCTCGTCGCCCTCGCCATCACCACCCCGGACCGGGAGCGGCTGGCCCGCCACTACGCCGAGCACGAGGGCAAGCCGTTCTACGAGCCGCTGGTCGAGTTCATGTCGTCCGGCCCGGTCACCGCCGTGGTCATCGAGGGCCACCGCTGCATCGAGGGGTTCCGGGCGCTCGCGGGGGCGACCGACCCGACCGCCGCGCTGCCGGGGACGATCCGCGGCGACCTCGGACGGGACTGGGGCCTCAAGGTCCAGCAGAACATCGTCCACGGGTCGGACAGCCCGGAGTCGTCCGCCCGCGAGATCGGTATCTGGTTCCCCGACCTGTGATCCGCTGACGATCGTGGGAAGTAGTCGACCCCAGAGGGTCGACTAGTTCCCACGATCCTGGTGAGCGGCCGAAAGCGCGGCGTTGCCAGTCACTCCAGTCACAGTGGTCACACGTTCGGCAACACGCGGCGGATGGGCGGGGAACCCACCGGACCCCGCCCGAGAATCGCCGACATGACCTCGGTGTCGCGTCCCGCCATCCTGGGGCGCGACCTCGCCGTCGACCTCGGGACGGCGAACACCCTGGTCTACGTGCGCGGTCGGGGCGTCGTCCTCGACGAGCCCTCCGTCGTGGCCGTCGAGGCGGGCAGCAACCGGCTCGTCGCGGCCGGGACCCGCGCCAAGGAGATGGTCGGCCGCACCCCGGCGTCGGTCCGCGCCGTCCGGCCGCTGCGCGACGGCGTGATCTCCGACGCGGACCTGACGGAACGGATGCTGCGCTGGTTCATCGACCAGGTGCGCCCGAGCCGGCTGGTCCGCCCGCGGATGGTCGTCTGCGTGCCGAGCGAGGTGACCGGCGTCGAACGCCGCGCCCTCGAGGACGCCGCGACCAGGTGCGGCGCGCGCCGCGTCTACATCATCGAGGAACCCATGGCCGCCGCCATCGGCGCCGGCCTCCCGGTCAACGACACCGCCGCGTCGATGGTCGTCGACATCGGCGGCGGCACCACCGACGTCGCGGTGATCAGCCTGGGCGGCATCGTCTCGGCGCGGTCGATGCGGATCGGCGGCGACGAGATCGACGAGGCGATCGTCGCCCACGTCAAGAGCGAGTACTCACTGCTGCTCGGCGAGCGCAGCGCCGAGGACATCAAGACCGGTGTCGGCTCGGCCTTCCCGCTGGCCGAGGAGCTGACCACCCGGATCCGCGGGCGGGACCTCGTCACCGGCCTGCCCAAGGTGGTCTCCATCTCGTCGCCCGAAGTGCGCCGGGCCATCGAGACCCCGGTCATCCAGATCGTCGAGCTGGTCCGCACCACCCTCGACGTCTGCCCGCCGGAGCTGGCCGGCGACATCGTCGACCGCGGCATCACGCTGACCGGCGGCGGCGCCCTGCTCCGCGGCCTCGACGAGCGGATGCGTCACGAGCTCGGCGTCCCGGTCCACGTCGCCGGCGACCCCCTGCGCAGCGTCGCCCTCGGGGCCGGCCGGTGCGTGGAGGAGTTCGGAGCGCTGCAACGGGTGCTGGTCACCAGCGAGTACCGGTGACGCTCCTCGCCCGTCGGCGCCTCCTCGTGGTGCTCCTCCTCGCGACCGTCGTCGCCGTCGTGCTCGACCTCTCGGGTTCCGGGCTCCCGGACCGCGCCCGGTTGCTCGCCGCCGCAGCAGTCGGACCGGTCCAGCGGTCGGTCGCCGGGGTCGACCGGAGCGACGGCGCCCGGCTCGAGGAGGAGAACGCGGTCCTCCGCGCCCGGCTCGCCCAGGCCGAGGCCCGGCTGGCCCAGGACGACGCCGCCGGCCGGCTGCTCGCGTCACCCTCGGCCGGTGCCGGCCACCTGCTCCCGGCCCGCGTGGTCGCCACCAACACCACGGTGACGGGTGGCCGGCAGGTGACCGTCGACATCGGCCAGCGCGACGGGGTCGAGCCCAACCTCACCGTCGTCGCCGCCGACGGCCTGGTCGGACGGGTCGTCAGCGTCGCCCCGTGGTCCAGCGACATCCGCCTCCTCGACGGCGCGGACGCCGCCGTCGCGGTCCGGGTCGGCTCCGGCGTGCTCGGCAGCGTCGCGGCCGGCCCTCCGGGCGATCTGGCCCGCTCCCCGGGCGACCTCACGCTGAGCCTCGTCGACCGCTCGACCGTCGCGGTCGGGGACCGCGTGACGACCCTGGGCAGCGTCGGGGGTCGGCCCTACGTCCCTGGCATCGTCGTCGGGACGGTCACCGCCGTCGACCCACCCCGCGGTCAGCTGACGGCCACCGCCGCCGTCCGCCCCGCGGTCGATCCGAGCCGGCTCGACGTCGTCGCGGTCGTCCTCCCCTCGGCGCCCGGCACCGGCACCGCCGCCGCGAAGGCGCCGTCGTGAAGGCGCCGTCGTGATCCCGCGGCTCAGCCTGCTCGGGCTGCTCCGGACCGGTGCGGTGCTGCTCGCCGCACTGGCCGTCGCCACCGTGCTGCCCCGGTTCGGCGTGCCCGCGCGGTTCCGGCCGGACCTCGTCGTCCTCCTCGTGGCGGCGTCCGCCGTCGTCCGCGGACCCGCGCAGGGTGCCCTGCTCGGGCTGGCGGCCGGCTGGGTCGTCGACCTCGTCCCACCCGGCGGCTCACCGCTCGGGCTCACCGCGCTCCTGTATGCCGCGGCCGGCGCCACCGCGGGGTTGTTCCACCGCGGCGCCCACCGGAGCCTGCTCGGCGCGTTGCTCGGTCTGGCGGCCGCCACCGTCGTCGTCGAGCTCGGTGGCGTCTGCGTGGCCATCCTCGGGGACGGCACGGTCGACCTCGCCGCCGCGGCGACGCGGACGCTGGTGACCCTGGCCGTCGGGCTGCTCGCCCTACCGGCGCTGCTCGGAGTGGACCGCGCCCTGACCCGGCGACGACTGGCGTGAGGTCGCCTACCCGCCGTCGCCGACCGACCTCGGTACCGCGGCTCGTCGTCGTGGCGGCCCTGGTGGTCTCGGTGTTCGCGCTGCTCCTCGGCCGGCTCGGGCAGGTCCAGGTCGTGCAGCGAACGGCGTATGCGGGGCCGGCCGCGGTGTCGCTCGAGACCCGGACGACCGTCCAGCCGGCGGTCCGCGGCCGCATCCTCGACGCGCAGGGTGAGCCGCTCACCGACAACACCTCGAGCGTCGCGGTGACGGTCGAGCGCCGGGTACTCGTCGAGGCGACGGACGGTGGCCGCGCGCTCGTCGACCGCATCGCCGCGGGCCTGGACCGGCCGGCCCAGCCGCTCTGGGAGCGGACCTTCCTCTGCGGTTCTCCGGGCGCGACCCCACCCCCCGCCTGCTTCAACGGGTCCGCATACCAACCGATCCCGCTCGCCGAGAACGTCGACCCTGCCCGGGCCCTGAGCCTGCTGGAGCAGTCGGAGAACTACCCGGGTGTGGGCGTCGTGGCCGAGCCGGGCCGCACCTATCCCGCGCCGCACGGCGTCAACGCCGCCCACCTGCTGGGCTACGTCGACCGGGCCAGCGCCACCGACGTGACCGGCAGCGACGGTGCGGTCACCGCGGACGAGACCGTCGGGCGGGACGGGCTGGAGGCGCAGTACGACGGGGTCCTGCGCGGAACGATCGGCACCACGTCGGTCGCGGTCGACCCGCGCGGCGTCGTCGTCGACCGGCTGGCCACGACCGCCCCGGTCGCCGGTCGCGACGTCGTCACGCACCTCTCGGCGCCGGTCCAGGCCGCCGCCGAGCAGTCCCTGTCCCAAGCAGTCGCCACTGCCCGCAGCGGCGGGTTCGCCGCGGACTCGGCGGCCGCCGTGGTCCTCGACGTCACCGACGGGGCCGTCGTCGCGGCGGCGAGCTACCCCGCATACGACCCGAAGGTCTGGACCGGCGGCATCACGCAGGCGAACCTCGACGCCCTGCGGAACCCTGCAGCCGGCACCCCGCTGGTCTCGCGGGTCACCGGCGCGACGATGCCGCCGGCCTCGACGTTCAAGGTCGTCTCGACGACCGCAGCCGCGGCGATGGGCGTCGACCTCGACGGGCAGTACGACTGCACGTCGACGTTCCAGGTGGGGGACCGGGCCTTCGCCAACTACGAGTCCCACGACTACGGCGTCCTGTCGCTGCAGCGCAACCTCGAGGTCTCGTGCGACACGATCTGGTACCGGTTCGCATACCAGTCCTGGCTCGCTCAGGGCGGACTCGCTGCGAAGGACGACGGTGGAGACCCGTTCGTCACGGCAGCCAAGGCCTACGGGCTCGGCGTCCGGACCGGCGTCGACCTGCCCGGCGAGGTGGCCGGGCGGGTCCCCGACCGGGTGTGGAAGCGCTCGACGTGGGAGGACACGAAGACCCAGACCTGCGCGCGGGCCGCGAGCGGCTACCCGGACGTCGCGGCCACGGACCCGGCCCGCGCCGACTACCTCAAGGCGCTCGCCGTCGAGAACTGCGACTCCGGCTGGCAGTACCGCGCCGGCGACGAGGCGAACTTCGCCATCGGCCAGGGTGACGTCGCCGTCACCCCGCTGCAGCTCGCGCGGGTGTATGCGGCGGTGGCCAACGGGGGGACGCTCTGGGTTCCGCAGGTGGCCGCGGCGACGCAGAACCAGGACGGGTCGGCCCGCACCGCGATCCCGCCGGTGGCCTCGGGGACCGTGCCGCTGACTCCCGAGGTTCGCGGGTTCCTCGTGGGTGCGCTCCAAGGGGTCGTGACCGCGGGCACGGCGAGCGGTGTCTTCGCCGGGTGGCCGCAGGCGGACTACCCGCTGGCCGGGAAGACCGGGTCCGCCGAGGTGTTCGGCAAGCAGGCCACGAGCTGGTTCGCCTCGTTCGGGCCGGTCACGAACCCGCGGTATGCGGTCGTCGTCATGGTCGCGCAGGCCGGTACCGGCGCGAGCACCGCGGCCCCCGCCTCGCGGGCGATCTGGGACGCGTTGCGGGCGGCCGGTTGACGCCCGGCATACCGCCGACCGGACCGTCCGCATACCCGATGGGAGGATCGGCGACATGAGCTCGGCGTGGTCGGACCACCGGATCGACGCGCTCGTGGACCGCGCCTGGCGCCGTGGCCGGGTCTCGGTGCGCGAACGGGTCGACCGGGTCCGCGGCAAGGCGTGGCACATCGGTCAGTGCGCCATCGCCGCCGCGCTCGCCTGGTTCCTGGCCAGTGGCGTGTTCCACCACCAGGCACCGGTGTTCGCGCCGATCGTCGCGGTCGTCTGTCTCGGGACGACGTACGCGCAGCGGCTGCGTCGGGTCGCGGAGATCACCGTCGGCGTCGCGGTCGGCCTGCTCATCGCCGACCTGTTCCTCATGCTGGTCGGGACCGGCGCATGGCAGATCGGCGTCATCGTCCTCGTTGCCATGTCGGCGGCGCTGTTCCTCGACGCCGGCGGACTGCTCGTGACGCAGGCGGCGGTGCAGTCGATCTTCGTCGTGGCGTTCGTCGCGACTCCCGGCGATGCGCTGACCCGGTGGTTCGACGCGGTGATCGGGGGTGCCGTCGCCCTGCTGGCCGCCGCAGTCGTCCCGGCGGCTCCACTGCGGCGGCCACGGAGCCAGGCCGCGGTCGTCGTCCGGACCATCTCCACGCTGCTCCGCGACGCGGCCCAGTGCACCCGGGACGGCGACGTCCAGCGGGCCGCGCGCGTGCTCGCGTCGGCGCGCGCCACCGAGGCGCCGCTGCGGGAGCTGCAGCGCGCGGCCGACGAGGGGCTGGCGGTCATCGCCTCGTCGCCGTTCCAGCGCAAGCACAAGGAGAAGGTCCGCAGCGTCGCCGAGCTCGTCGAACCGCTGGACCGGGCGATGCGCAGCACCCGGGTGCTCGTTCGTCGGGTCGCCGTCAACGCGGACCGCCAGATCCATGTGCCGGCGTCCTACGCGACCCTGCTGGACGAGCTCGCCGACGCCACCGACATCGTGGCGCGGGTCCTCGGGGAGAACTCCGCAGCGGCCATGGGCCAGGGCGGGATCGTCCAGGTGGGGCGGGCCACCGCGCGCTTGGAACGCGGGTCGCTGTCGGTCGACGTCCTCCTCGTCCAGATTCGGTCGCTCATCGTCGACCTTCTCCAGGTGACGGGGATGGACTACGAGGAGGCCGTCGCGGTCATGCCACGGATCCCCGAGGAGCTCCCCGGCTCCTGAGGTGCCAGCGTCGGAAGCGAGCGGTCAGCGGCCGAGGCGCTCGTAGACCTTCTCGGACTGCTCGCGGGCGCCGGTCCACCAGTGCTCGTTGTCGCGGTACCAGTCGATGGTCTGGGCGAGCCCGGCGCGGATGTCCTGGTACTGCGGCCGCCATGAGGTCTCCGCACGGAGCTTGCTCGAGTCGATCGCGTAGCGCAGGTCGTGCCCCGGGCGGTCGTTCACGTGCTCGAACCAGTCGGCCGGCTTGCCCATCAGCTCGAGGAGGAGCCCGATGATCTCGCGGTTGTTCTGCTCGCCGTCGGCACCGATGAGGTAGGTCTCGCCGAGGCGGCCCTGCTCGATGATCGCGACGACGGCGTCGTTGTGGTCGTCGACGTGGATCCAGTCGCGGACGTTGGCGCCGGCGCCGTAGAGCTTCGGCTTCACGCCCTGGAGGATCCCCGTGATCTGGCGCGGGATGAGCTTCTCGACGTGCTGGCGGGGGCCGTAGTTGTTCGAGCAGTTCGACAGGGTGGCCTTGATCCCGAACGACCGGATCCAGGCGCGCACCAGCAGGTCGGCGCTCGCCTTGGACGACGAGTACGGCGACGAGGGGTTGACCGGCGTCGACTCGGAGAAGCGGTTCGGGTCGTCCAGCTCGAGGTCGCCGTAGACCTCGTCGGTCGAGATGTGGTGGATCCGCTTGTCGTGCTTGCGCACCGCCTCGAGCAACCGGTACGTCCCGATGATGTTGGCCTCCATGAACGGCCACGGGTCGTCCAGGCTGTTGTCGTTGTGCGACTCGGCGGCGAAATGGACGACGACGTCGGTGTCGGCGACGAGTCGGTCCACGAGCGCCTCGTCGGCGATCGACCCCTCGACGAACTCGATCTCCGACTCGACCGCGGCCAGCGACGCGCGGTTGCCCGCGTACGTCAGGGCGTCGAGGACGGTGATCTCCCAGTCCGGCCGGGTCTCCCGGACCCGGAGGACGAAGTTCGAGCCGATGAACCCGGCTCCGCCGGTGACGAGGACCTTCATGCGATGTGCTCCTTGGTATGCGGTTGACGGGCTTCAGGGGAGGGGACGGCGCGGATGCCGGTGGGCTCGGCGGTCGCGGCGGCGCTGCCGCTCGGGCCCGAGCTGAACTCGACCTCGAGGGCGAACCGCTGGGCGAGGTAGCGGTGGTCGGAGAGGGCCAGGACGCGGCCCGAGGGGTCGGTGGCGAACCGGCGGACCAGCAGCAGCGCGTCGCCCGGGGCCACACCGAGCAGC
>Ga0207683_10005982_pt1 | contig 10418 bp, 8 predicted proteins | sample KBSM73metaG_FD_184333 | JGI IMG/M metagenome (GOLD analysis project Ga0207683, IMG submission 184333) | Miscanthus rhizosphere microbial communities from Kellogg Biological Station, Michigan, USA - KBS M7-3 metaG (SPAdes) (version 2) | ecosystem: Host-associated > Plants > Roots > Rhizosphere >...
CACGGCGTCAAGCGGCTCGTCACCGGCCTGATCTCCGGCGCGGGCGAGGGCGGCGTCGCGGCCGAAGGCCCGGTCTCGGTGTCCCGGGGGCCGAACGGCTCGTTCTACGGTCTGTTCGGGCTGAGCTCTCACGAGGTACCGCCCAAGGGCGTGATCCCCGGGTACCTGCGGGCCGCGGCTCTGGCCGAACTGGGCCGCCTGGTCCGTGTATCGCACCACCACTCGATCAGGGTCGTCTCCGACGTCGGTGACCAGGACTGGGCCTGGACGAATACCCACCGCTACCTGGCACCCAAGGATTTCCCTGACGCCAACCCCAACGCCGTGCTCTACTCGCACGGGCACCGCTATGTGATAGACGCCGGCGCCAACACTCTGGTGGACGTCCATCGCAACGGCGCGGCCAAGGTCATCGCCTTCTTCCCGGTGCCCAAGGGCTCGCAGAGCGACTCGGTGCCGACGTGCGTGGCGCGCGGTCCGGACGGCGCGCTGTACGTCGGGGAACTGCTCGGCGGCTTCTACTCGCCGGGGCACGCCCGCATCTGGCGGGTCGTCCCCGGGCACGCCCCGAAGGTCTGGGCCACCGGCCTGAGCACCGTGCAGGGCTGCGGCTTCGGCCGTGACGGCGCGTTCTACGCCACCGAGTACCAGACCGGCGGGCTCAACGAGGGTCCGACGGCCAACCCGGCCGGTGACGTGGTGCGCATCGACCGGCACGGCCACCGCACCCACCTCGGTGTCGGCAAGCTGTTCTTCCCGTCCGGCTTCGCCGCCGGATCCGACGGTTCGATCTACGTGTCGAACTGCAGCATCGCCCCGGCCGGCGGGCTAAGCCCGCAGCTGTGCAAGAACGGCGGCCAGGTAGTCAGGATCAGCTGAGCCCGTCGTGTCCCTCGCGGCCCCGCTAGCCCAGGTCGAGAACCTGACCGGGCGCCGCGAGGGACACCGGGCCGCCGAACGCGCCCGCCGCCCCGGCCAGGCTCTCCTCTGGGTCGCAGTCCGGGGCCAGGTGGGTGAGGATCAGCCGTCCGGCCCCGGCCCTGGCGGCGTGCTCGCCGGCCTGCCGTCCGCACAGGTGCAAGTTCGGCGGTAGATCCGGCAGGTCGGGAAACCCCGCCTCGCACAGCAGGACGTCGGCAGAGCGGGCCAGTTCGACCAGCGCGGGAGACTCACCGGTGTCGCCGGAGTAGGTGAGCGCGTGCCCGCCATGCTCGAACCGGAACGCGAACGTCTCAACCGGGTGCGCGACGTGACCGGTGGTCACGGCGAACGGTCCGATCCGGTGCTGGCCCGGGGTCAGCGTGACGAAATCGAAGGCGCCGGTCACGTCGGGGTCGTCGTTCGCCCGGGCGATCCGCTCCGCGGTGCCTGCCGGGCCGTAGACCGGGATCCGCGGCAGCGCGCCCTCGGGGGCGTAGGTCCGCGCGACCCAGAGCGGGCACATGTCGAGGCAATGGTCGGCGTGCAGGTGGCTCAGGGCCACCGCGTCCACCCGGTTCAGTGCCGTGTACCGCTGCAGCGCGCCGACCGCGCCGTTGCCCAGGTCCACCACCAGCCGGAAGCCGTCCGCTTCCAGCAGGTAACACGACGCCGCGCTGTGCGGCCCGGGCATCGAGCCCGAGCATCCGACCATCGTGAGCCGCATGCCGACCACGCTACCCAGGTGCCGGCGGGCCAGCCAGCGCCGCGGTACGTCCGCGACGCTCCCAAGCTCCATGACACCGAACGGGCCTGGTTCCCGCCTCGCCATCTGGCTTTGTCGCTCCTGCAATTGTAGTGTCGTGCCTGGTACGCCGACATAGCGGAGGTGACTATGCCGCGCCCGAGCAAGGCGGCCGGCTCGGTCGCGCTCGTCACCGGCGCGAACGCCTGCCCGGACGTGAACCTGCTGGTCAACAACGCCGGACTGTTCACCAACACCCGGCTCGTGCGGCCCGGCGACCCGGACGCCGCCCGGCGTGAGATGGAGGTCAACTACTTCGGCGTGCTGAACATGACCCGGGCCTTCGCGCCGCTGCTCGGGGCCAACGACGGCGGCTACATCGTCAACGTGCTGTCGGTGGCCGGTGCCTTCCCGGCGCCGTTCATGGGCGGCTACTCCCCGGCCAAGGCGGCCGCGCTGTTCCTGTCCAGCATCACCCGGTCCGAGCTCGCCGATCAGGGCACCGAGGTGATCGCGCTGATCGTCGGGTCGGTCGACACCCGGATGGCCGGGCACGTCCAGGGACGCAAGGAAGACCCGCGGGACATCGTCCGGGCGGGCCTGGACGCACTCGACCGCGGCGAGCACGTGGCCGATACCGACTTCATGGCCATCGACGCGCGGGCCAGGTACGCCAGGGACCCGGCCCGCTACGAGCGCGGCATGACCAAGCTGCTCAAGGCCACGGTCATGGATACGGGACGGTAGCGGTGACAGCGAACCGGTGGGCCGAGCTGCGCCAGGTCGGCTTCGCCACGCTGGACCACGCGGCGGCCGTGCGGACCGCCACCGAACTGCTCGCGCTCGGGCCCGGTTTCGGCGACCCGCTGCTGGCCGAGCTGGGCCTGGCCGACTTCACCGCCCCGGTCGGCCCCGGCACCTACGTCGAGGTGCTCGCCCCGGTTACGCCGGGCCATCCGGTCGCCCGCTGGCTGGGCAAGGTCGGCGGCTCCTCGGGCTGGGTGCTGTCCATCCAGGTCCCGTCGCTGGACGGGGTGAAGGAGCGCGCCGCGGAGCACGGCGTCCGGGTGGCCGTGGAGACCCAGGCGATGGGCCACGACATCATCCAGCTGCACCCGCTCGACGCCGGCGTCCTGCTCGAGCTCGACGCGTTCCTGCCGCGGGACGGCTGGTTCTGGGACGCCCTGCCCGCAGCCCAGGCCGCGCGGGCCGCCCGGACCACCAAGGCCGACGACATCGTCGCGGTCGACGTGGCGGTCGCCGGCCCCCGGGACCCGGCCGCGATGGCGCGGACCTGGGCCGCGATCATCGGCATCGAGCCCCCGGTGGCGACGGCGGACGGCGCGGTGCTCGCCTTCGGCCGCCGGACGGTCAGGTTCGTGCCCGCCCGGGGCGGCCGGACCGGGATCGTCGCCGTCGACGTGCACGCCACCGACCGCGAGCACGGACCAGGCCAGCAGGGCATGCTGTGCCACACCATGATCAGTTTCATCTGAACTCCCGGCTAAGCTGACCTGACGCGGCCCGAGGCGGGTTCGGGATCGTACGAGGAGGGTGGGCGGTGAGCAGCACGTCGTCACCAGGCGGAGCGGGGGTGCCGCCCCAGCTCGACACCAGCGAGGCGCACTCGGCCCGGGTCTGGAACTACCTGCTCGGCGGCAAGGACAACTTCGCGGCCGACCGCGCGGCCGGTGACCTGGTCCTGACGACGTTCCCCGGCATCGCGCACGTCGCCCGCGTGCAGCGCCGGTTCCTCGCCCGCGCGGTCCGCTACCTGGCCGCCGACGCCGGGATCACGCAGTTCCTCGACATCGGCACCGGCCTGCCGACCGCGAACAACACCCACCAGGTCGCCCAGCAGATCGTGCCGCACGCCAGGATCGTCTACGTGGACAACGACCCCCTGGTGCTGGTCCACGCCGAGGCCCTGCTGACCAGTGCGCCCGGCGGGGTCACCAGCTACATCGAGGCCGACGTGCGGGACCCGGACACGATCCTGCGGGGCGCGGCCAGGACGCTGGACTTCAGCCAGCCCGTGGCGCTGATGCTGCTGGGCATCATGGGCCAGATCGATGACTCCGACCAGCCCGGGTCGATCGTGACCTGGCTGCTCGACGCCCTGCCGCCGGGCAGCTACCTGGCGCTGTCCGACGGCACCGACACCAACCCCGAGCTGAACCAGGCCATCGCCATCTACAACCAGAACTCCGCCAGCTCCTACCACCTGCGCAGCCCGGACCGGATCGCCGGCTTCTTCACCGGGCTCGACCTGGTGCCGCCCGGCGTGGTCACCACCTCCCGGTGGCGGCCCGACGTCAGGGACGCCGACGAAGAGCCCAGGGAAGTCGACGCGATCTGCGGCGTCGGCCGCAAGCGCTGACCCGCGAGTTACCCGAGCAGGCGGGCCCGGCTTACCCGAGCAGGCGGGCCCGGCAGGCGAGCTGCACTCTTCCGTCCCGTCCGCCCCTGCTGGCTCACAGACCAGCCTGATCTGCATACTCGCACGGTAGCGGTCGGGTTTGCTGGGTGGATCGGGGCTCGCGGGTGGATTGGGGGGACCATGGTGCACAAAACTCACCCGGAAGCCCGAATCCACCCGGATCTTACGTGGCCCGGCCGCCGCACGGTGCCCATGCGCACCAGGCGCCGCTCCTCACCCTTCCCGAACAGAACCTCTTCGACTAGGGCATCTACCCGAGCAGGCGGGCCCGGCAGGCGAGCTGCAGGGCGAGCCGCTGGTCGGGGTCCTCGAGGTCGACGTCGAGCAGTTCGGTGATGGTGCGGAGCCGGTTGGTCACCGCGTTGCGGTGCAGGTGCAGCCGCTCCGCCGTCCTGACCACCGACCCCTGCTCGTCCAGGTAGGCGGCGAGCGTCCGGATCGCGGTGTCGGCGCGGGCCGACCCCAGCTTCTCCAGCGGCGCGAGCTGATCCCGGACCGAGGCGCGCACGGTCTCCGAGGCGTACCACTCCATCAGCATCCGCCGGATGCCGACCGCGTCGTGGGCCGCGACTCCGGCCGGGCGGCGCGCGGCGCGCGCGGCGGCCAGCGCTCCCCGGGCCTCGGCGGCCGAGGCCCGCAGGCCCATCGGGCCCTCGTGCGCCGCCCCCACGCCGCCCCGGAACCGCAGCGCGGGCAGCCGGGCCGCGATCGCCTGCAGCGCGCGCTCGGCCGACCGGGCCGCCCTGGCCCCGGCCTGCGGGCCCGGGTTGGACGTCGTCATCCGGATCAAGATGATGGCCCGGGCGATCCGGGACAGGTACCAGGTCTCGCCGGCCGCGGACACCGCCTGGAGCGCGGCCTGGCCCGCCGCTTCCAGCAGCTCGAATCGCCGCACCTCGTCGTGCTCGGCCTCGTCCAGGTCGTCGGCTTCCACCCGGACCGCCAGGTGCCAGCCGCTCACCGGGATCCCCAGCTGCCGCGCCCGGGCGAGCAGGTCCTCGCTGATCGCCGAGTCCGACATCAGCAGCTCGGCGAGCAGCTCGCTGCGGGACCGGACCGGGGTCTGGATGGCCCGCCGGGTCAGGTCGAGGTGCCGTGCGGCGGCGGCCGCCGCGGCGTGCAGGACCAGCCCGGCGGCGACGCCGATCTCGCCGCCCGCCTCCGGCGCCGCGAAATGCCCGGACGGCGCCTCGTCGACCTGCACCGGGACGCTCACGCCCTCCTCCGGAGGGGTCACGACGTACTCGACCTTGGTGCCCAGCGCGCGCCCCGCCGCCTGGCCGAGCTCCTCCGGGCCCGCGCCCGCCCGCTCGGCCCGCCGCACCGCCTCGAGCCCTTGCTCCGCTCGGCCCAGGGCGCGCTCGGCGCTGCCGCCGATCTCCCCGTAGACCGCCCGGACCAGCGTGGCGAGGTCGGCGTCCGCGGGAACGGACACCAGCGCGATGTCGGCGTGCTCGGCGATGTCCAGCGCGGTCACCGCCGGCTGCCACGCCTCGGCCGAGAACGCCGCGACAGCGGCCACGCGGCGGATGGCCGCCCAGCGCAGCGCCATGTCCAGGCGGTAGTCGGTGACCTCGGCCGAGGCCAGCCGGGACAGCACGACGAAGCTGCCGGGCGGGGCGTCATCCAGCTCGGCGAAGCGCTCGGCCAGCCGGACCACGGTGACCCCGCGGTCACCGCCGCCGGGACTGATACGCCGCAGGCCGGCCAGCGGCGAGCCGGCCAGGATCTCATCAACGGTAGGCATGGCAGGCCCACCCTATGCTGAACGCACACATCGCTGGCGATCGAGGTGCACTCTGCCCATTACCTTCGCCGCCGCCGGCTGCGAGCATTGCTATGCATTCCCGCTTCGGCACACGACGTGATCTTCATTCACGTCCTCACCTAGGTGCGTTTCAAGGGGCAGCGATGGAGCGCGAGACCGTATCCGGACCGGACACGGAGGACCAGACGGCCATGCCCGAGTGGCGGGTCTACGCGCCCGAATTCCCGCAGTGGTACGTCTGGCGCGGCGTTGCCGGGCACTATTACGCGCGCGTCCCCCGCTCCAGCCCGCCGCGGGTCGTCCGCGCGCTGAACCCCGAAGACCTGCGGGAGGAGATCGCGCGCGCCGAAAACTCCCGCCGGCTGCTACTATCCGGGTCACGGTTCAGGAATCATTGCGCTTAACCGCGGAACCTGATTCCGCCTCATCCGCCTCACTACATCACTGCCCCTGACATGAAGCGCCTGCTCGACCCCGACTCCTTGCGTGCCCTGGCGCGCGGCTGCGCCGTGCTCGGCGCCGGCGGTGGCGGCGACCCGTACCTCGGGCTGCTGCAGGCCCTGCAGGCCACCGAGGACTTCGGCCCCGTCCCCCTGGTGGACCTGGACGAACTGCCCGATGATTCCCTGGTCATGCCGTGCGGCGCGATCGGCGCGCCGACGGTCAGCGTGGAGAAGATCGAGAACGGGGACGAAGGCGGCCGGCTCCGCGAGCACCTGGAGGACCTCACCGGGCGCCGGGTCGCCGCGCTCATGGCCGCCGAGATCGGCGGCGCGAACGGCCTGCTCCCGATCACCTGGGCCGCCCAGATCGGGCTGCCGGTCGCGGACGCCGACGGCATGGGCCGGGCCTTTCCCGAGGTACCCCAGGTCACCATGCACCTGGCCGGCATCTCCCCGAGCCCGGCCGTGATGACCGACGAACGCGGCAACCTGGTCATCTTCCAGACGGTCTCCGGCCACTGGATGGAACGCCTGGAGCGTGCGGCGGCGGTGGAGTTCGGCGGGTCCGCGTGCTCGACGGAGTTCTCGATGACCGCGGCGCAGGCGCGAGGCGCGACGGTGCGCGACTCGGTCTCGCTGGCGATCAGGATCGGGGAGGCCGTCAGCCGCGCGCAGGAAAGCCCGGTGGACGCCCTGATCGCCGAGCTCGGCGCCTTCCGCCTGATCATCGGGAAGGTCCTGGACGTCGAGCGCAGGACGACGAGCGGGTTCGCCCGCGGCTCGGTCGTGATCGAGGGCCTGGGCGTGGACACGGGCCGGCTGATCAGGCTGGAGCTGCAGAACGAGAACCTGGTGGCGCTGGAGCGCGGCCATGTGCTCGCCTCGGTACCTGACCTGATCACGGTGCTGGACAGCGAGACGGCCGGCGCGATCGCGACCGAGCGGATCGCCTACGGCCAGCGGGTCACCGTGATCGCCTTCGGCTGCGATCCGGTCTGGCGGACCGGGGAGGGGATCGCGGTCGCCGGACCGCGCGCGTTCGGCTACGAGTTCGACTACCTGCCCGTGGAGGAGCTCGCCGGTGCCACCGCCTGACTGCCGTCTCGGTGTCGACGTCGGCGGCACCAACACCGACGCCGTGATCATGGACGCCGCCGACCGGGTGCTCGCCAAGGCCAAGGTGCCGGGCACGGCCGACATCACGTCCGGGATCGTGGCCGCGATCGACGCCGTGCTCGGCACGCCAGGGGTCGAACCGCAGCGGATCAGCCACGTCATGCTCGGCACCACCCACGCGACCAACGCCGTCCTGGAGCGCAGGAACCTGCGGCGGGTGGCGGTGCTCAGGATCGGCGGGCCCGCCACCTACAGCATCAGGCCCATGTTCGGCTGGCCGCGGGACCTCGTCGACGCGGTCTCGGTCGGGGCCGAGATCGTGGACGGCGGGATCGAGTTCGACGGCCAGGACCTGTCCCCGCTGGACACCGACGCCATCGCGCGGTTCCTCGGCCGGGTGGGGGGCAAGGCCGACGGGGTCGTGATCACCAGCGTGTTCGCCCCGGTCTCGGCGCGGCACGAGCTGCTCGCCGCCGAGGTGGTCAAGCGGGAGCTCGGCGAGGTGCATACCTCGCTCAGCCACGAGATCGGTTCGATCGGCCTGCTCGAGCGGGAGAACGCCGCGATCCTCAACGGTGCCCTGGCCGGGGTAGCCCGCGACGTGGCCGGCGCGATGCTGGATGCGCTCACCGCGCACGGGCTGCGTCCGGTCACGTTCTTCGCGCAGAACGACGGCACGCTAATGAGCCTGGACCAGGCCCTGCGGTATCCGGTGCTCACCATCGGCAGCGGGCCGGCCAACAGCGTCCGCGGCGCCGCGTTTCTCACCGGGATCTCGGACTCGCTGGTCGCCGACGTGGGCGGGACCTCTACCGACGTCGGCGTGCTGACCAACGGGTTCCCGCGCGAGTCGGCGCAGGGGGTGGAGATCGGTGGCGTCCGGACCAATTTCCGCATGCCGGACCTGGTGACGATCGCGCTTGGCGGCGGCACGGTGGTCTCCGGCGACCCCGGCGACGTCCGTATCGGGCCGCGCAGCGTCGGCTACCTGATCCAGCGGGACGCGCTGATCTTCGGCGGGACGACGCCCACGCTGACCGACGGCGCGGTCCTGGCCGGCCGGGCGGACATCGGCGGGGCGCCGGGCGGCGCCGACTGGGCCGGCCGTCACCGGCGGATGCTCTCCGAGGCGCTGGCCCGAGCCGATGTGATGCTGGCCGAGGCGATCGACCGGGTGAAGACCTCCAAGGAGGACCGTCCGCTCATCGCCGTGGGCGGCGGCAGCATCCTGATCCCGGACCGGATACCCGGCGTCAGCGAGATCGTCCGGCCGGAGCACTTCGACGCGGCGAACGCGGTCGGCGCCGCCATCGCGTCAGTCAGCGGGCAGGTGGACCGGATCTTCCACCTCGGCCCCGACGGCAGGCAGGCCGTCCTCGACGAGGCACGGGACGAGGCCCGCGAGCGGGCCGTCGCCGCCGGTGCCGACCCGGGGACGGTGCAGATCATCGAGGTGGACGAGATCCCGCTCGCCTACCTCACCTCTCCCGCGGTCCGGATCCGGGTCAAGGCGGCAGGCACCCTGGGCGGCGTGCCGGCTGAGTCGCACAGCACATCGGAGGCATCATGAAGCGTCATCGCGGACGGCTGATCGCAGTCGCGGCCGCTGCCGTGCCGGTCCTCGCGCTGACCGCCTGCGCCGGCTCGACCCCTCCGGCCAGCACGCAGAAACCGGTCAACACGGTGTTCACCTACGACACCACCGCCCCGGTGATGGTGGACGGATGGGACCCGGCGACCGAGTACTCCGACGGCATCATCGCGATGAGCGAGATGTACGAGACGCTCACCCGGTACAACTCCGCCACCAACACGGTCGGGCCGCTGCTGGCGACCAGCTGGACGTCCGCTGACGGCGGCAAGACCTGGACCTTCCACCTCCGGCACGGTGTGGTCTTCCACACCGGCCACCCGCTGACGGCGCAGGCGGCCAAGGCCGCGATCCAGCGCACGATCAAGCTGAACGGCGGCGCCTCCTATATCTGGGCCTCGGTCAAGACGATCGACACGCCCGACCAGTACACGCTGGTCTTCCACCTGAGCTACGCGGCCCCGCTCGCCCTTCAGGCCTCGGCCGACTACTCCGCCTATATCTACGACACGCAGGGCCCGGCCGGCCAGACGGGCAACGCCTTCACCAGCTGGCTGAACGCCGGGCACGACGCGGGCACCGGCCCGTACACCGTCCAGACCTGGAACAAGGGCCAGGAGTTCGAGGTCTACCTGAAGCAGTTCGGCAAGTACTGGGGCGGCTGGTCCGGCTCGCACTTCACCAAGGTGGTGTTCCGCGTGGTGCCGCAGGACACCACGGCGGCTCAGCTGCTGCGCTCCGGTCAGGTCACCTTCATCGAGCAGATCAGCCCGTCGCTGTGGTCCTCGTTCAAGGGCGACTCGAGCATCACCACGGTCAGCTCGCCCTCCTGGCAGAACCTGCTCGCACAGCTCAACGTGAAGGCGCTCAGCCTGCCGGTCCGCCAGGCGATCCTGTACGCGATCGACTACCGCGGCATCATCGCGGCCCTGCGCGGCGCCGGCGTACAGTCCAGCGGCATCGTTCCGCCCGGTATGTTCGGGCACTTCAGCGACCTGCCGGATTACTCCTTCGACAAGGCCAAGGCGGCGGCGCTGCTCAACCAGGCCGGCTACGGGCCCGGGAAGAAGGCCCTGAACCTGAGCCTGACCTACACCCAGGGCGACAGCAACGAGCAGGTCGTCGCGACCATTATCAAGTCCGACCTGGCCGCGCTGAACGTGAACCTCTCCGTCCAGTCGCTCGCCTGGCCGACCCAGTGGGCGAAGGGCAAGTCGTCCAATCCCGCGCAGCGCCAGGACATCTTCCTGGAGTACTGGTGGCCGGACTACCCCGACCCGTACTCCTGGTTCTCCAATCTGCTGGAAACCGAGAGCCCGCCGTACTACAACCTGTCGTACTACTCGAACAAATCCATGGACAATATGATCAACCAGGTCGAGCCGCTGACCGCGACC
>Ga0207683_10005983_pt1 | contig 10417 bp, 10 predicted proteins | sample KBSM73metaG_FD_184333 | JGI IMG/M metagenome (GOLD analysis project Ga0207683, IMG submission 184333) | Miscanthus rhizosphere microbial communities from Kellogg Biological Station, Michigan, USA - KBS M7-3 metaG (SPAdes) (version 2) | ecosystem: Host-associated > Plants > Roots > Rhizosphere >...
GGCGCCGGCGGCGACCGGGACGTCGGCGCGCCCGACTAGCTCGAGCACGCGAATTGCGTTTGCGGTCGTTTTCTCGAGCGTCTGGTTGCCGGCCACCGTCGTCACGCCGCGCAGCTCGACCTCGTCGCTCGCGAGCGCGAGCAGCAGCGCGATCGCGTCGTCGTGGCCCGGATCGCAGTCGAGCAGGATCGGCGTGCTCATTCCGAGAGCATCGCATCGACCTCGACAGCGGTCGGCAGCGACGGCTGCGCGCCCGGGCGCGAGGCTGCGATCGCGCCCGCTGCGCAGGCGCGGCGAAGCGCCTCCTCGCGGTCGCGGCCTTCGAGCAGCGAGACGACCAGGCAGGCGGTGAAGGCATCCCCCGCGGCGGTGCCGTCGACGGCGTCGACCCGCGGGGCCGGCGCGCGCGCGACCTCCACCCCGGCTTCGATCAGCACCGCGCCCTCCTCGCCGAGCGTGAGCGCCAGCAGGCTCGGCGTCTCCGGCAGCGAGTCGAGCTCGTAGCGGTTGACGACGACGAGCTCTGCGGCCCGCACTACGTCAGCCGGGAGCGCCCGCGCCGGCGCCGCGTTGAGGAAGAACCGCTGCGCGCCCTCGGCGGCCGAGACGATCGTCTCGTCCGAGATCTCGAGCTGACAGAGGACGTTGCCGCCGACCTCGACGCGCCCGACTTGCACGTTCGCTCCGGGTGCGACGACGATCACGTTGTCGCCCGCGTCGTCGACCAGGATCAGCGCCACGCCCGTTGCGTCGCGCTGCGAGAGCTGGACCTCGACGCCCGCCTCTCGCAGACCGGCGAGCGCCGGCTCGGCGAGCTCGTCCGCTCCTACGGCCCCGACAAGGCGGGTTTCCGCCCCGAGCCGTGCCGCCGCGACCGCCTGGTTTGCGCCTTTACCGCCGGGATAGCGGGCGAACGTCGCGTCGGTCAGCGTCTCCCCCACCCGCGGCAGGCGCGCGGAACGGGCGACCAGGTCAAGGTTGACCGACCCTACGACGGTCAGTTGCGGCACGCCGCTCGCACGTGTCGACCGGTCATTTCAGACGGACGCACACGTCCTGACGACGGCATCGCAAGCGATGCCTCGGCTCAGGCGGCAAGCGCCTTGAGATCCTCGACCGCGCGACCGAGCAGGTTCTCGCGCAGGTCGAAGAGGCCGGCCCAGAGCGAGGACCGGTCCGGCGCCGAGCGGATGCGCGCCGCGTCGTCGAGGCCCGCCAGAGCCCGCAGGAAGACCGCGAGCTCGAGGTACGCCTGCGCGACGCGCACGGACGAGCAGCGCACGCCCGCCCGGTGGAGCACCGGCGCCCACTCGATCAGCTCCGCGGCGCCGGGAGCGCCGTACCAGGAGCGTCCCTCGGCGCGCTCGGGCTCGAGTTCGAGCAGGTAGCGCCCGAGCGGCCCCTCGAGGCCTGCGAGCGCCGTCTCCGCACGGTCGGCCGCACGCCGGAGCGCCGCCTGCCGCCCACCGGGAGTCGAGGGCGCAGCGTCGCCGCGGCCCCAGCGCTCGAGCAACCGGCAGAACGCCAACGACGCCACGGACGCGGCGTTCAGCTGACGGATCAGCCGGTCGGCGGTGTCCGCGTCGGCGGCCGAGTCCAGGAGGACGTCGGCCCAACCCGGCTCTGCTCGGAGCGTGCTCATACCTCTACTACTACGGGAAGGATCATCGGCCGTCGACCCGTGCGGTCGTAGATCAGCTGTCCGAGGCCGTCGTGGAGATGCTCCTGAAGGAGCTTGATCTCGGTCACGTGCTCGTGCACCAGCTCGTCCAGTACCCGTTCCGCCTCTGCTCGCATCTCGTCGAGCAGCGGCTCGCCCGGCTCGGCGAACCCGCGCGCGATCAGCTCCGGGCGCCCGACCGAGCCGTTGCCGCCGCCGAGCGTGGCGACGATGATCAGGACGCCGTCCTCGGACAGGTGCCGCCGGTCGCGCAGCGCTACGTCCTGGACGTCGCCGACCCCGAGGCCGTCCACGAAGGTGACGCCGCTGTCGACGCGGTCGGTCAGGTAGGCGCCGGACTCGTCGAGCTCGACGACCGAGCCGTTCTCCGCGAGCACGATCCGGTTCGCCGGCACGCCGCTCTCCTCCGCCAGCCGCGCGTGCGCCGCCAGCATCCGGAACTCGCCGTGCACGGGCATGACGGACTTCGGGCGCACGAGCCCGAGCATCGTGCGCAGCTCCTCGGCGTAGCCGTGGCCGGAGACGTGCACCGGCGCGATCTCCTGGTGGAGCACCTCGGCGCCGTTGCGGGCGAGCTGGTTGATCGCGTCGTGGACGCGCAGCTCGTTCCCGGGCACCGGCTTGGCCGAGATGATCACCGTGTCCCCCGCCTCGACCTTCACCGCCGGGTGGTCGCCATAGGCGATCCGCACCAGCGCCGAGAGCGGCTCGCCCTGGCTGCCCGTGCAGAGGATCATTACGTCGCCGGGCGCGTACTCGTCGAGCTCGTTCGGCCGGATCAGCACCTCCTCCGGCACGTCGATGTAGCCGAGGTTCCGTGCGATGTTCACGTTCTTGCGCATCGAGCGTCCGACGACGCAGACCTTGCGCCCGACCTCGACCGCGACGTCGATTGCCTGCTGCATGCGGTGCACGTTGGACGCGAAGGAGGCGACGAGGATGCGGCCCGTGCGCGGCGGGATCAACTGCCGGAACGCCTCGCCGACGAGCCGCTCCGAGCCCGTCACGCCCGGACGCTCGGCGTTGGTCGAGTCGCCGAGAAAGAGGTCGACGCCGCGGTTCCCGATCTCGGCCAGGCGCCCGACGTCGGTGCGGAGGCCGTCGACCGGCGTGTGGTCGAGCTTGTAGTCGCCGGTGTGCAGAATCCGGCCGCCGGGCGAGTCGAGCACGATCGCGACCGAGTCGGGGATCGAATGCGCGACACGGACGAACTCCGCTCGGAAGGCCCCGAGCTCGACGGGCGGCCCCTCCGGGTCCGCCTCGCGCAGCTCGACCGAGCGCAGTAGGCCGTGCTCGTCGAGCTTCGACTTGATCAGCCCGAGCGTCAGCCGCGTCGCCCACACCTCCTGGACGCGCACCTCGCGCAGCAGATACGGCAGCGCGCCGACGTGGTCCTCGTGCCCGTGCGTCAGCAGCACGGCGCGGACCGGCTTCTCGAGGTCGACGAGGTACGAGAAGTCGGGCAGGATCAGGTCGACGCCGAGGTGCTCGTCGCGCGGGAACGCGAGGCCCGCGTCGACGACCACGGCGTCGCCGTCGGCCTCGAAGACCGTCATGTTCTTGCCGACCTCTCCGAGGCCCCCGAGCGGGATGATCCGTGTGCTTCCCGGCATCGCCGCAGTGTAGGGCAGTCAAGGGTTAACGGAGCCCCGCGTTGAACCCGATAGAGGCATCGTGCGGTTTTCCGTCCTCGCGTACCTGACCGTCGCGGCCGGTCTCGGCGTCATCGTGGCCGGTGGGCTCGCGGCTGCCGGCGAGCCGTTGACGGCGCTCGCGCTGCTCGCCGCCGCCGCGCTCGCCGCGGAGCTGCTCGAGGAGCCGGAGAGCGCTCGCGTCCGCGAGCCGCTCGGGCCCGGCGTCTTCCGCGTCGCCTCGGGCGTCGACCTCGCGGCCGTGATCGTGCTCGGCCCCTGGCGCGGCGCGCTCGTCGCCGGGTCCGCGGCCCTCCTGGCACGGCTGATGCGCGGCAGCTGGCGCCACGCAGCCTTCCAGGCCTCCGCCTACGCGCTCGCCGCGGTGGCGGGCGGCTACGCGTTCGCGCTCGGCGGCGGCCACACGGGCCACCTCGCGCTCCCGGACGACGTCGTGCCCCTCACGGCCCTTGCGCTCGTCTACCTGCTCGTCTCGCGCGGACTGCTCCAGATCGTCGGCGGGCTCGAGGTGCTCCAGCCGGACTTCGCCGCCGCCGCGGCGGAGGTCGGGCTCGGCGCGATCCTGGCGCTCTTCGCGCTCAACCACCCGTGGAACGTGCTCGCCGTCATCCCCGTCGCGCTGGCGGTCGACCAGGCCCACGCGCGGGTGCGGCGCTCACGCCAGGAGACGCTCCACGCGCTCGAGACATTCGCGAACATCGTCGACGAGCGCGACCCCTCGACCTACCGCCACTCGATCCGCGTCGCCGGCTACGTCGACACCCTCGCGCGCGCCCTCGGCCTCCCCTACTCCGACATCGACCGCCTGCGCTGGGCCGCCCGCCTGCACGACCTGGGGAAGGTCGCGGTCGACTCGGCCGTGCTCAGCAAGCCCGGCAAGCTGCGGCCGAACGAATGGGACGCCGTCTGGCGCGCCCCGCGGCTGTCCGCGCGACTGCTGCGCCGCTTCGAAGTCTCCGCCGCCGAGGCGCGCGCAGTCGAGTACCACCGCGAGCGCTACGACGGGCGGGGCTACTACGGCGTGCCGCCGGGCGACCAGCCGCTGGCGGCGCACTTCCTGGTCGTCGCCGACAGCTTCGACGCGATGACGAGCGACCGCGCCTACCGCCCGGGCCTGAGCACCGAAGAGGCGCTAGCTGAGATCGAGCGCAACATCGGCACGCAGTTCCACCCGGCGGTCGCGAAGGCGTTCGTCGCCTTCCAGCGCGGCCAAGATCCGTTCGCGAACCTGACGCCGGAGGAGCGCGAGGAGATCAGCGGCTCCGCCACGCCGTACCGCGTCCCCGAGATCCGCGGCGCCCGTGACCTCAAGGAGCGGCCGGAGCTGATCGCGCTCGCGGGTGTGATCGGTGGGCTCGCCGGCGTCGGACTCGACCAGGCCTGGCTCGTCGTGGCCGGCGTCGCCGCGACCGCGATCGGGCTCGTGCTGCAGGCGTGGGTGCGGATCCGCAGCAACTCCCTGGCCCGCGCGCTCGCGGCGGCGCTGGCGGCGGGCGAGCGCGACCGAGTCTTCGGAGAGCTCGCGGACGTCCTCGCCGAGGCGACACGCGGCGACTGGATCGCGCTCGTGCGCTGGCGCGAGGACGGGCTCGGCGGCGAGATCGAGCACGCGCGCGGCGAAGGCCCGAACGAGCTCGTGCTGATGAGCTGGCTCGTGCGCGAGGCCGAAGCTCGCGAGGAGCTGATCGCAACCGCGGCCCACGAGCTCGGCGGCGACGGCGCCTACGTCGCGCTGCCGCTGCGCCGCGAGAACAGCGCCCTCACCGGCTTCGTCGTCCTGCACTCACCGCGCGCGCTGCGCCGCTACGTCGCGGGCGCGCTCGGCAGCTCCCTGGACGAGATCGGCCTCGCACTCGCGCCGCGCCTCGAGCAGGCCGCCGAGCCGGCGATCGCCGCAGTTCACGCCTGAGCCGCGTACGTGAGCCGACCGGCGAGTCGCGCGAGCGGCTCCCGCAGCTCGTCGGGCCGAACGACCTCGAAGTCGGCTCCCAGGCCGGCCAGGAACCCGGCGGCCCAGTCGAGCGAGTCGGCGCGGAGCTCGAGCCGCGTTCCTGCCCCGTCGGGCGACAGCTCCCCGAGCGTCGGCGGAACTCTCGCCGCGAGCTCGTGCACCGGCGCGTCGAGACGCACTTCGATCTCCCAGCCCCACGGAACGCGCGCGAGCATCTGGACGACATGTGCGACGGGGTCGAAGCCGGGCTCCGGCGGCTCGACGGGCTCGCCGATGCTCGCATGGTCGATGCGGTCGGCCCGGAAGGTGCGGAGCTCGCCCCCGTCCGCCGTGCGGGCGGGCACGTACCAGCGCCCGCGGCGCGCGACGAGCCCGAGCGGCTCGATCTCGCGCGTGCTCCGCCTGCCGTCGCCTCGGGTGTAGCCGATCCGGAGCGAGCGACGCCTCCGCACCGCCTCGGTCACGAGCAGCAGCGTCTCGCCGGAGGCCGGCGTCGGCTCGGGCTCGCCCATCAGCCGCAGCTCGTCGCGCAGGCGCTCGACTCGGCGGGCAAGGCGCTCCGGGAGCACGCGGGCGATCTTCGACGAGGCTCCCTCGGCGCCACCGAGCCCGCGGCGCTCCGCCATCACGAGGCCGAAGACGACCGCGGCCGCCTCCTCGTCCGAGAGCATCAGCGGCGGGAGCCGCGTGCCCGGCCGTAGCCGGTAGCCCCCGCCGACGCCCGGCTGGCCCTCGACCGGGATGCCGAGATCCTGGAGTGCGACGGCGTAGCGCCGGACCGTGCGCTCGCTCACGCCGAGCTCCTGCGCCGCAGCCGCGCCGTCGACGACGAGCCGGTGCTGCAGGAGCTCGAGGAACGCGAGCAGTCGAGAGGCGGGGCGGGACACGCTCTTCATTGAAGCACCGTTGCGGACAAAAACTGACCGCAAGGAGCGCTAGCGTGCCCGTGTCCCGAAGAGCGCAAAGGAGCGGTCATGGCACAGCAGCTCGCACGTGCGGTCACCAGCGACGACGGCCGGCACGACTTCGACTTCTGGTTCGGCAACTGGCGGCAGGTCAACCGCAAGCGGGTCAAGCCGGTGGTCGAGGGCGATCCGGAGTGGGTCGAGTTCGCGTCCGTCTCCGAGGCCCGGCCGATCGTCGCCGGGCTGGGGAACGTCGACACCTTCAAGGCCCCGGCCTTCCCGGGGCGGCCCGGGTTCGAGGGCTTCTCGCTGCGCCTGTTCGACCCCGACACCGGTCTGTGGCGGATCTGGTGGGCCTCGAGCGCCAGCTCGGGCCAGCTCGACGCCCCGGTCGTCGGGCGGTTCCGCGACGGGATCGGGCGGTTCGAGTGCGAGGACGTGGTCGAGGGCGTCCCGGTGAGGGTGCGCTACACGTGGAAAGGGATCACCGAGAGCTCTGCGACCTGGGAGCAGGCGTTCTCGTTCGACCGCGGCGCGACCTGGGACACGAACTGGATCATGGCCGCCACCCGCGTGGCCTGAACGGCTCTACGCGCGGGCCGGCTGCAGCAGCGCGAGGCGCTCGAGGCAGCCGCGGATGAGCGCGACCTCGTCCTCGCTCGCCTCGACCAGCGGCAGCCGCAGGCCGCCGACGTCCTGGCCGATCAGGCTCAGCGCCGCCTTGATCTGGATCGGGCCGGTGACGACGCCGATCAGCTCGTACGCCGGCGCCAGCTCCTCGTCGAGCTGGCGGGCGCCGTCGAGGTCGCCTTCGCGCGCGAGGCGGATCAGCTCCTTCACCTGCGGTCCGACCACGTGCGTGTGGACGCAGACGCCGCCCTTTCCGCCGAGCTCGACGAACGGCAAGACCAGATTGTCGTCGCCCGCGTAGAGGTCGAGCCCGAGCTCGACGATATGCCGCGCCTGCTCGAGGTCGGCGTTCGACTGCTTGACCGCGGTGACGTTCTCGATCCGCGCGAGCTCGTCCATCGTCTCCGGCTCGATGTTGATCACGCAGCGGCCGGGGATGTTGTAGGCCACGACCTGCCGGTCGGTGGCGGCCGCGACCGCCTTGAAGTGCTCGACGATCCCGCGCTGCGGCGGCTTGTTGTAGTACGGCGTCACGACGAGGACCGCGTGCGCACCGGCCTCGTGCGCCTGCTCGGTCAGGTGGATCGAGTGGTCGGTCGAGTTCGTGCCCGTCCCGGCGACGACGGCCGCGCGGTCGCCGATCGCGTCGAGCGCCGCCTCGATCAGCCCCACGCGCTCCTCCTCGGAGAGCGTCGAGGCCTCGCCGGTCGTGCCGTTGACGACGACGCCGTCGGAGCCGTGGTCGACGAGGAACCGGCAGAGCTCGCGGTACCGCTCGTAGTCGACGCTGCCGCCCGCATCGAAGGGCGTCACCGTGGCGGTCAGCACCTCGCCGAGCACGAGGCCATTCTACGCCGCGCGGGCCGCCACCCCTGCCGTTGCCCCAACCTCCCCCAGGGGATCCCGCTGACCCCTTGTGGGACCGTAGCGGCCTTCGTGTGACGTGTCTGCGCGGAGGTGTGACGAATGTGTGCCTGCTCGGCGCGGCGGTCAGTCGAGCAACGCGTCGAGCCCCACCGTCAGCCCTGGAGGCAGCGTGTCCAGCCGCTCCAGCGCGAGCAGCACGCCTGGAACGTACGCCTCGCGCGAGTACGCGTCGTGCCTGATCGTCAACAGCTGGCCCTCGCCGCCGAAGAGCACCTCCTGATGGGCGACGAGCCCGGGCAGCCGGACGGAGTGCACCGGCACGTCGCCGCCGAGCAGGACGGCGGTCGCGCGCGCGGTGCCCGACGGCGCGTCCTTCTTCGCCTCGCCGTGCAGCTCGACGATCTCCGCCCGCGGCAGGTAGCGGGCGGCTTCGGCCGCGAGCCGCATCATCACGACCGCGCCGAGGGCGAAATTTGGCACGACCAGTAGCGCGAGCCCGCGCTCCGCCGCCAGCTCAGCTGCTGCCGCAGGGTCCCAGCCGCTCGTGCCGACGACGCACGGGACGCCCGCGGCGAGCGCGGCCTCCACGTTTGCGCCAACCGCCTCCGGTGCGGTGAAGTCGACCATCGCGTCGGCCTCGCCGAGCTCGACGAGCGAGTGGCCCGCCTGCTCGAGCGCGGGCGCCAGCACGGAGCCGACCTTGCCCCCGCGCCCGAAGAGCGCGACCTTCACGCCGCCCGCGCGAGGCCCGGGTTCACATGCTCGACCGCGGCCAGGAACCGCTCCTCGCTCGGCCCGATCCCGGCCGCGGACAGCTTCTCCGGTGCGAGCAGCACCTCGGCCAGCTCCGCCAGCGCCTCCGGCTCGACCGCGTCGATCTCGGCCGTGATCCGCTCGATCGAGAGCAGCTCGGTGTCGGTGATCAGCGACTTCCCGAGCCGGCTCATCCGGTTCGAGGTCGACTCCATCGAGAGCAGGATCCGGCCCTTCAGGTTCTCCTTGGCACGCTCGAGCTCCTCGGGGCGCACGTTGCCGCCGGCGATGTCGCCGATCTGCTCGCTCGCGATCTCCAGACAGGCCGAGACATTGTCCTCGCGCGTGCCGATGTAGATCCCGATCTGGCCGGTGTCGGTGTACTGCGAGCCGAAGCTGTAGACGGCGTAGGCCATCCCACGCTTCTCGCGGATCTCCTGGAAGAGCCGCGAGGAGGCCGAGCCGCCCAGGATCCCGTCGAGCAGCGACGCAGCGAAACGCCGGCGGTCCGACCGCGCGATCCCGGGCGCGGCGATGCAGACGTGGTACTGCTCGGTGTCCTTGCGCTGGAAGCGGAGACTCGGCGGGGGCGCCTTGACGAGCGCCGGCCGCACGCGCGGCCCGCGGGACGCGCCGGCCGTACGCCGCTGCAGGCGCACGAGCAGCCGCTCGAGCTCCTCGTGCTTGAGGTTCCCGGCCGCGGCGACGACGACGTTGCCGGGCACGTACATCGAGCGGTGGTAGGCCGAGATCGACCGGCGCGTGACGTTCGAGATCACCTCGGCCCGCCCGATCACCGGCCGGCCGAGGGCGTGCGTGCCGAAGGTCGCCTCCGAGATCAGGTCATGGACCAGCTCCTGCGGCTGGTCCTCGTACATCGCGATCTCCTCGAGCACGACCTCGCGCTCGGCGTCGAGCTCGGCGAAGGCCGGCGCGAACACCATCTCGCCCATCACGTCCAGCGCGACGGAGAGCTTGTCGTCCGGCACGCGCGCGTAGACGACCGTGTGCTCGCGCGAGGTAGCGGCGTTCAGCTCGCCGCCGAGACCGTCGAAGATCTCGGCGATCTCCTGCGCGCTGTAGCTCGTCGTGCCCTTGAACAGCAGGTGCTCGATGAAGTGAGAGAGGCCGGCCTTGGCGTCGGTCTCGTCGCGTGAGCCCGCACCGATCCAGAAGCCGAGCGCCACCGAGCGGACGTGCGCGAGCCGCTCCGAGATCACCCGCTCGCCCGAGTCGAGCTCCGTGAGGACGTACTTCTGCTGCACGCGCGGGATCGTACTTGCGACCGGCGGCTACGCTCGGCCCGTGCAGCCGGACACGGCGTTCGAGGAGACGGTGCAGGCGGCGGTCGAATCGCTGCCCGACGACCTACGGTCGGCGATGTCGAACGTCGCGATCGTCGTCGAGGACGAGCCGCCCGAGGGCCAGCCGCTGCTCGGGCTATACGAGGGCATTCCCCTCACCGAGCGCTCGAGCTTCTACGCCGGTGTGCGGCCCGACAAGATCTCGATCTACCGCGGCCCACTCGAGCGACTCTACGGGCACGACCCGGAGCTGCTGGAGCAGCAGATCCGTCGGGTCGTTCTGCACGAGATCGCGCACCACTTCGGCATCGACGACGACCGTCTCAGAGAGCTCGACCGGTACTAGCTCTGAGCCTTGTTGATCAGCGCGCTGAGCGTGCCGATCGACGGGACTCCGGCGCCGAGGTTCGTCAGCGGCCTGCCCGTCTTGCCGACGAGGATCGTCGGCGTGGCGGCCAGCTGGTCGGCCTGAGCTTGCCGGTCGAAGCGCGCCGTCGCGTTGGCGACCGCCTTCGAGTCAGCGGCGTCCTGCAGCTGCTTGACGTTCACGCCCGGGATGCTCGCGGCCGCGTCCGCGACCATCGAGTCGTCGAGCCAGCCGCCGTTCTCGGGCCCCTGGTTGAAGTAGAGGAGCTGCGAGAAGTTGAAGCCGCGGTTCTGGGCGAACGCGGCGA
>Ga0207683_10005984_pt1 | contig 10416 bp, 8 predicted proteins | sample KBSM73metaG_FD_184333 | JGI IMG/M metagenome (GOLD analysis project Ga0207683, IMG submission 184333) | Miscanthus rhizosphere microbial communities from Kellogg Biological Station, Michigan, USA - KBS M7-3 metaG (SPAdes) (version 2) | ecosystem: Host-associated > Plants > Roots > Rhizosphere >...
CGCCGCAGTCGCTTGGCGTGCGGGCGCGCGAGGTGTTGCGATCGAGGTGCCCGCGAGCACGACCGTGGTGATCATGCTGGCGGTGACAGGGGCGAGTGCGAGCTTCCACATGACGGATCCTTTCGTGGCGGTTTGGCCGGGCAGGAGCGCGAGCACGCATGCGGCGAAGTCGCGGCGCGGCGGCCGGCGCAGCGCGGTTTCGACAAGGTCGTCGAGATCGGCGGCCAGATACTGGCGCCCTCGCGACACGCGTTTGTGTACGACGTCCTCGCTGACGCCGAGCGCTGCGGACACGCTCTTCGCAGAGCGCTGCTCGAAGTAGAACAGCACGAGCGCCTCGCGATACGGCTCGGGTACCGCGGCAAGCGCCTCGCCGACCGCGCGTTCGACCTGCGCGTCGTGCATCGCATCGAAGGGCGTGCGCGTGGTGGCGAGCTCGCGCGTCGCTGCCGGCAAGCCTTCGCCGAGCTGCTCGTGGGCACGCGACCGGCGAGCCTTGTGCGCGAGATTGCGCGCGATCCGGCACAGCCACGGCCGCACCGATGCCGGCTCGCGCAGCGTCGCGAGATCGCGCCATGCCGCGAGAAACGTGTCCTGCGCGACATCCTCGGCAAGCGCACGGTCGTGCGTCGCGGCATAGGCGACCGCGCACACCATCGGCGTGCACTGCGCGATCAGCTCGCCGAATGCGCGGCGGTCGCCGCGGCAGCTGGCTCGTGCGAGGTCGGCGTCGCTAGGCATCTCGCGGAGAAGTACCGGCGGCGCGGAAGACCTGACCGGAAATCGCATCGTCGAGAAAGACGCATGGCCGCGCGCGCGGTTGCAGGTTGATATTTACAGGCTGAGGCCGACGCGGCGGCGCGCCGTGAGGCAATGCTCCGAGCCGAGCGTGAACTCGCGGCACGTGCGCGGGCGGTCTTCGTAGATCACGCAGTGGAAACGGGTCTGCTTCTCGCTGCCGGGCGCGACCTCGCCGCCGTGGAGCGCCGCGCAGCGATCGCCGTTGCGGCGGATCTCGAGGTAGGTCCGGCGATCGACGATGTACTCGGGCTGCGCCTTCACCGCCGGATCGCGGCGCGCGACCTCGACCGAGTGGTACGCCGCGCGGCAGCACGCGCCGCACGTCTGACAGTCGAGCGCCGCTTCGTAGCGTTCGCAGCCGGCCCACGCGGGATCGACCTTCGCCTGCGCCTGGCGGCAGCGCGAGGCGCCGCGCTGATCGAAGCGCCACGCGCAGGTGCCGCACGACCCCGCGCTCCCGGCCGGTAGACCGGTTGGATGCGGTGCCGGCGCGGATGCAATCGTCGACCACAGGGTGGCGGCATCGGCGAATGGCTGCGAGCTCTGGGCGATCTTCGCGGTCGCCTCGAGTGCCTCGGTCAGCGCCGGTGCCCACGGCGGCTTGTCGGCGCGGCGGAGCGCGGCGATCGCGGCCTGCACCGATCGGTCGGTGCGATCTGCGAGCACATCGCCCGACAGCGCATCCCAGAACGCGCGGAAGTCCGTGGTCGGCGCGAACAGGCCCCGCAGGCCGTGGCGGCCGGTCAGGACATACTGCGTGCGCAGGCACGCGTGCTCGCGCCAGTCGTGGTCGGGGCCGGTGTTGTCCATGCCCCAGTCGGGACGCGCGAACGACTCCTCGCCTTCGACGAGCGAGTGGCAGAGCTCGTGGAAGATCATCTGCGCGAGGCTGTCGTCGGCGTCGAGCGCTTCGGTCGTGCCGATCGCGAGCGTGCCGCAGCCGTCGGTCGCCGCGTACGCGTCTGGCGTACGAACGACTCGGAGCCCGATCCGGCGCGCCGCACCGAGCCACACTTGCGTAAGTGGATCGATGTACCGAGAGGTGACCTCGCGTGGCACGCGCTGACAGCTAGCATGAAAACTTGCCGCCCGGTCGCGCTATCCCGAAGGTGGAAGGATGAAGGGTGACATCGCGCTGGCCGGCTTCGTGCTGACCGCCGAGGAATGGGAGTCGCTCGATGCGGTCTCCCGCGTGACGCTGATCGCCGCTGCGATGCGCAGCGATCGCCCGGCCGCCGTGCCGGAGCCGTCACAGTTCCCCGAGGGCTCGGCTCCGTACCGCGAAGAAGACTGAAAAAGACGAAGTTGCTGTGATGTCCGGAAACGGCCAGCGCCTGTGGGGGGTGCGTGGTACTTCGGATGCGTGACGGACGACGCCCTCTACCAGGCGATGGTCGCGCGGGACCCGCGGTTCGACGGCGTGTTCTTCGTCGCCGTGCGCACGACCGGCATCTACTGCCGGCCGATCTGCCCGGCCCGCACGCCGGCGCGCTCGCGCGTCGCGTTCTATCAGACCGCGGCCGAGGCCGAGCACGCCGGGTTCCGCGCGTGCTTCCGCTGCCGGCCCGAGGTCGCGCCCGGGCCCGGGAATGAATCCCGGTCCCTCCATCTTCGGCCCGGGCATGCACCGGTCGATGCAGTCGATACGCTCGTCGCCGCAGCGACCGCGCGGATCGCCGAGGGCGCCCTCAACGATCGCTCGCTCGACGAGCTCGCCGCCGAGCTGAAGGTCTCCGCGCGCCACCTGCGGCGGGCGCTCGAGGCGCGGCTCGGCGTGTCGCCGGTCGAGCTCGCACAGAGCCGCCGGCTCGCGCTCGCGAAGCAGCTGCTGCAGGACACCGCGCTGCCGCTGACCGACATCGCGTTCGCGGCGGGCTTCCAGAGCGTGCGCCGGTTCAACGCGGTGTTCGCCGAGCGGATGGGCCGCTCGCCGTCGGACCTGAGGCGTGCGCACGGCGGAGGCGGGCAGGGCGTGACGCTGCGCCTCGACGTCCGCGCGCCGTACGACTGGGATCGGATGCTCGGCTTCCTGCGCGAGCGCGCGATTCCCGGCGTCGAGACCGTCGGCGACGGCCGCTACGCGCGCGTCGTGCACCTCAACGGCAAGACCGGCACGATCGAGGTGCGGTTTACCCCATCTCCTGGTGGCCGGCTCGCGCTCACGGTGTCACCGGAGCTCATGCCGGTGTTGATGCCGCTCGTCGCGCGCGTGCGCCGGATGTTCGACCTCGACGCGCGTCCCGATCAGATCGCCGCGTCACTCGGCCGCGACAAGCTGCTCGCACCGATGGTGAAGCGGCGGCCTGGACTGCGCGTGCCCGGTGCGATCGATCCGTTCGAGGCGGCAGTGCGCGCGCTGCTCGGGCAGCAGGTGTCGGTCGCCGCGGCGACGACGCTCGCCGGCCGGTTCGCCGCGCAGATCGGCACGCCGTTCGACGCGGGCGCAACGCTCGGCACGCCGCAAGAGGACGGCGCCGCGCGCAGGCCGACATTCCGGTTCCCGACGCCGCGCGAGGTCGTCGCAGCCGGCGCGGAGCGGATCGGCAAGCTCGGCCTGCCGCGCACGCGCGCGACCGCGATCCACACGCTCGCCCGCGCGATCGCAAACGGCGACGTCGTGCTCGACGGCTCGCGCGATCTCGAGACATTTGTCGGCGAGCTCGTCGAGCTGCCCGGCATCGGCCCGTGGACCGCGCACTACCTCGCGATGCGAGCGCTCCACGTCCCCGACGCGTTCCCCGCCGCCGATCTCGGCGTGCAGAAGGTTCTCGGCATGCGCGGCGCGAAGGCCGCGGAGGCGCGCGCCGAAGCCTGGCGCCCGTACCGCGCCTACGCCGTGCTCCATCTCTGGTCCCACCTCTCGGAGGCATCATGATCACGATCCCATCTCCCATCGGCCCCTTGCGCCTCGACGCGCGCGGCGACGAGCTCACGGCACTCTACTTGCCGAACGCCGACGTCCCCGATGCCGCGCCCACGCGTACCAGCGACGTCCTCGCGCTCGCGGCCGACCAGCTGCGCGAGTACTTCGCGGGCCATCGCCGCGAGTTCGACATTCCGCTGCGCCCGCACGGCACCGGCTTTCAGCAGATCGTGTGGCGCGCGCTGTGTGCGATCCCGTTCGGCGTGACGCGCAGCTACGGAGACATCGCTGCGGCGATCGGCCGCCCGTCGGCGAGCCGCGCGGTCGGCGCCGCGAACGGACGCAATCCGATCGCGATCGTCGTGCCCTGCCACCGCGTGATCGGCGCGAACGGCACGCTGACCGGCTACGGCGGCGGTCTCGACGTGAAGCGCTGGCTACTCGGCCACGAGGGAGCTGCTACGCTGCCTCTGTGCCAGCCTGGGGCTTGATCGGCGGTCTCGCGGCCGGAGCCACCGCGCTCGTGAGTCGCGCGTTCGTGCGCCGATCGCAGCAAGGCTCGGCCGCTCGCGCCGCGGGCCTCGAGCCCGCGGAGGATCTCTCGCACCTGCCGACCGCGCTGCAGGGAACCGCGCTGTGGTGCCTCTCCGACGGCGGCTTCGAGCGGCGCGTCGTGCGCGGCACGGTGTCGCGCGCGGGTGCCGATGTCGAGGTCACCGCATTCGATCTCGAGACGCTGCGCGAGCGCCGCGGCGAGTGGGCGTGGCTGCCGGTCGAGCCGCCGTTCCGGATCGCGGGCGTCGTGAGCGTGGCCGTGTGCCAGCTGCCGCGCAGCTTCCCGCACGTGCTGCTCAAGCGCGCCGGCGCGGGCGACGAGCTCGCCGATGACACGCGTCGCGAACGGTTCACGCACGTCGCGAAGACATTCCGCGATGGCCTCGGCGTCGCGCGCAGCTACCCATCGGAGGTGCCACCGACGCTGCCCGTCAAGCCGGTTGAGAACCTGCCCGACAGCTGGCGCGCCTACACGCGCGCGCCGGATCTACTCGATGCGCTGCTCGCGCAGGGGCTGCGCGATGGCCTTGTCCGGACGACGCGACGCGATCTCGTGGTCGAGCTGATCGGCCCGCTCGTCGTCGCGTATCCAGCCGCGCACGACGCCGCCGGTGCCGACGCGCTCGCCGACCTTGCGACGACCGCGCTCGAGCTCAGCGACGCGATCCTCGCCGCATCGCATTCGTCGGAACGGCTCTGACGCGGCGGGCACTCGCGATGCACCGCTTCGCGACATGAGATCGACGATACGGCTCGCCACGCCGGAGGATGTTCCCCGCATCCGCAAGCTCGTGCCCGGCGATCACGATCTGTCGACGGTCCCCGGTCATCGCTACGTGCTCGTGCTCGATGCGCCGGACGCGCAGCTCGCCGCGACCGCGGCCGTGACGCTCGAGAATGGGCGCGGTCACCTGTGCTTCCTCGCGATCGCTCCGGCATACGAGGGCGAGAAGCTCGAGGACCGCATGATCGCCGTCGCCGAGGCGGTGTGCGCGGCGTACGGCTGCGACACGCTCGACGTCCCGCGCAACCGCCACGCCGCCTGATCAGGGCGCATGTGAGCTGCTCCCACAGGCGACTGTGAACGTGGAGCTTCACCCGGCGGCGGCTGTTCGCTAGTTACGCCTGCGGTCGCGCATGGCACGCAGTGTGCGAGAGAGCCCTCGCGATGCGGATCTTCTCGACCCTCGTCGTGCTCGCGGTGGGCTGCGGAGGCGGCTCGCCCAAACCGGCCCAGAACCCTCACGATGCCGAGCGCGACGCGGCCTCGGCGAGGTGGGCGCAGCTCGACGCCGAGAAGCCGAAGAGCCCCCTCGAGACGCGAGATCGCGTCGGCTTTCGCCCTGCGGATCGCTGCGGCCAGGGACCGTATCGACTCGAGACGGACTCGCTGCGCGCGCACTACGGCGAGCAGATCATCGTCTACGCGTGCGGCGCACACGAGATCAGCGGCAACTATCGGTTGACGGTCGAGAGCAAGGGCCAGTCATCCCGTGCCTCCGATAGTGCGTTCGGTTTCGGCCGCGACAACGAGGCGTGCAAGGGCAATCGCGCGGCCGTCGTGCAGTCTGGTGGCTCTGCCGCACCGGGCGCTGGCATCACGGGCGGCGGATCGTCCGCACACGCCGCGACGAGCGCGCCGCCGGCGCACATGAAACCGACCGCGCTCGCGCGCGTCGCCGACGTCCCCTCCGAATGCAAGATGAGGAGTCAGCTGCTCGACAGCAGCTACTACTCGGCCGGCCCCGAGGTCGCGCTCGATGGGCACCTCGTCGTCGACGTGTGGTCCGACGAGCCGAACGACCTCGAGGGGCTCGTGTTCGTGATCGAGAAGCGCGCGGTTGCCTCCGACATGACGCCCGAGCGCTGGAAAGCGTACCTCGCCGCATCGGACGCCTGGGACAAGCGCTACATGGCGATGCTCGACCGCGAGGTCGCGGCAGGACGCACCACGATCGTCGACAGCACCGTCAAGACGCCGCCGCCGCCACCGCCGCGCGCCGAAACGCCGCCGCCGAAGCCGAGCCGCAACGCGCGCTGGATCGCGGGCTACTGGCAGTACGGCGACGGCTCGTTTCACTGGCTCGCCGGGCTGTGGGACGTGCCGCCCGAGGACATCGCGAAGGATCTCACCGTGCACGCGCCGCGACTGCCGCCCGCTGCGCCCGTCGAGCAGCCCACGGAGCCGCAGCCTGTCGCGACGGCGGTGTGGGCTCCGGGACAGTGGCAGTGGGACGGTCGCGGCTACGTGTGGATCCCGGGTGCGTGGCGCGTGCCGCCGTCGGCGAATCAGGCGTGGCGGCCCGCCGGCTGGACGGTCTCCGTCGGCGGAGCCGTGTTCGTGCCCGGCGGCTGGCACGTCCGCATCGGACGATGACGTCAATCGACGGACGTGCGCTCGACCGAGAACGTCGTCACGCCGGCTGCAAACTTCGGGTGCGCGCCGCCGGAGATGACCGCGACGTTGACGTGCACCGACGGTGACCACGCGCGTGCGACCGCGACCTCGAGGCCCTCGGCCGTCGAGCCGAGATGGATCACGCGCGCGTCGACCGTGCCATCGTGCTCGATCGCGAGCAGGATCGTCGGCTCGGGGAGGTCGGCGGCGAGCGCGAGGCGCGCGGTGTCGCCGGGCCGGTAGCTCGCGCGGTCCGCGATCACGCCGTCGCCGGCGTAGCCCGTGGTGCCCTCGCCGGTCGCCCACAGATCGAGCGTGACCGGCAGCGCGTCGTCGGCGGCGACCCGCACGCGATAGAGGCCAGGCACCGCGGGTACGACCGACTCGAGCGTGCGGCCTCGAGCGATCGCGACCTCGCGCTCCTCGACGGGCGTCTCGCGATCCTCGCAGCCCTTCGGATCGCACGTGCGCTCGACGCGCGTCATCGTCAGCATGCCGCGCGTGTCGCGGCGGATGCCGCGGGCGTTGATCGCGAGCAGCTCGAGCTCGAACGACGAGCCGGCCGGCTCGACGCGAGCATCGGTGCGCGCACCGAGGTAGAGCTCGGTCGGATGCGCGGTGACCTGCGTCGACGCGCTCGCGCTGCGATCGGAGCTGTCGCGCACCGTCGCGGTCAGCACGTAATCGACCGGCAGGTCCGCGTCGGGCTGCGGATCGCGCGTGACGATCGACAGCCGGCCCTGCGCATCGGTGGTGCCGGTGCCGTCGGCCGTGACCTCGCCGGCGTCGGCGGCGGTGCCGAACGTGAAGTCGTCGAACGCGACCGCGTGATGGCGGGTGCGCAGCGTCCACTCGACGCGTGCATCACCGATCGGCTCGCCGCGATCCGACGCAACCAGCTCGAACGCGAGGCTCGCGCCCGGCGCCGGTGCCGCGACGTGCGACTCGACCGAGACCTTGAAGGCCGACGGCCGGGGCGGGTCGTCATCGCCGGCGACCGGCGCCTCGGCGTGCGGCGCGGGCGCGCCGGTGTTCCACGCCGTGCCGGTCTCGCCCGGATCGACCACGGCGACGTCGCTGCCCTTGTCGACGATCGCGAGCACGCGCGGCAGCGCCGGAAGCTTCACGAGCCCGTCGGCGTTCGTGAGATCGGCGTGGACCGGCACGCCCGCCGGCGTGACGAGCGTGACGCGCGCGCCGGCAACGGGAAGCCCGGTCGCGAGCGACGTGACCCACACGAGGCCGGGCCGCACGAGCACGGCGAGATCGGTCGAGTTCGCGATCACGCGCTCGCCACCTGCTGCATCGGCGTGGATCGTCGCGATGTAGACGCCGCGCGCGCCGGCGGGCTGGCCGCACGCCTCGGCCGGATCGACGCCGGTGCGCTGCCACGTCGTGCGCGCCGCGAGCGTGTACATGCGCGGACGAGCCGGCAGGTCGCCACCGGCGAGCACCGCGGGGAGCTTGTCGCGCGGCACGATCGCGCAGTCGACCGTGAACGTCGCGACGTCGCGCGACCACACGCTGAGCCCGTCGGGCGGGACGACCTGGAGGCCGCCGGCGACCGACAGCCGCGGGCGCGCGTTGCCGGTACGCAGCGCGACGGTCACCGGGGCGGCGATCCGCTGGCCGTAGCGATCGGCGAGTCCACGCACGGCGAGCGAGTAGCTCGTGTTCGCGTCGAGGTCGGTCGTGACCGTGTAGGTCATGCCGTCGGGCGAGAGCGAGCCGCGATCGAGGCCGGGGATCGCCGGCTCGGCGGAGATCGCCGCGCGGATCGCCGGGAGATCGAGCGAGGTCGTGAACGTGAACGCGAGCGCGACCTCGTCGGGCGCGACCTCGGCATCGGGCGAGAACCGCGCGAGCTCGAGCGGCGGGCGGGCGCGCACCGCGAGCGAGTACGGCCGCATCGGTGCGTTGCCGCCGGCGCCGGTGAGGCCGTCGCAGATCAGCGTGTAGTGCGCGCCGGGCGCGAGCCGCTCGGCGGGTGCGAGCGCGATCGTCGTCCCGGTCGTGTCGGTCTTCGCGAGCAGCGCGACCGCATGATCGCCGGCGAGCCGGCAGTGGGCGGCCACGTCGTGCGCGTGCACCGGCTGGTCGAACGACAGTGGCACGTCGGCATCGGGCGCGAGCGCGTCGGGATCCGAGCCCCACACACCGAGCGCGGTCAGCGGGCGATGCACGAACGAGAAGTGAAACGCGTGCGTCCGCGCACCGAGATCGCCGGCGAGCGCGACCTCGTAGCGCGTCGAAGGTGCCAGCGGCTCGAGCGGCTCGATCACGAGCGTCACGTCGTCGCGCCAGAAGCTGCGGTAGGCGAACGCCGGTGTCACGCGCGCGTCGATCCGTCCGCCGACCGGACGGTCGAAGCGGATCTCGATCGGCGACGTCGAGGTCATCGCCGCTTCGGGAGCAAAGCCGACGACGCGCAGGTTTGCGTCGGTGCGAGACCCGGAGGCCCCGCACGCGGCGCCGGTCAGCACGACAAGCAGGGCACACGCACGCATGCGCCATGGGATTGCACCCGCGATGCCGGATCAAACCGCAGGCGATGCAGCCACTTGGCGCACGCGTGGGTGCGCGGACACGCGGAATGTTTCCCGCCTTTGGTGCGTTAGATCGGAGGCGCGCGGCGTGCGTGTACATTGCCAAGGCATGCTGCGTCTTGCGCCCGTCCTGGCCGTGCTCGCGCTCGCGTTCGCGGGGCCGGCACACGCGGCGGAGCTGCCCGGTCGCGCGGGGATGTACCCGCCGGCGGGGGCGCCGCTCGCGATGCTCGACAGCGAGATCGACGTCACCGTGCGCGGCCCGATCATCGAGGCGACGGTCACGCAGACATTTCGCAACGACACCGATCAGCCGACCGAGGCGACCTATATCTTCCCGCTGCCGCTCGACGCCGCGGTCACCGCGATGGTGATGAAGACCGGCACGAAGACGATCCATGCCGCGATCGAGCCGCGCCAGCACGCGGCCGAACGGTACGAGCGCGCGCTCGCACAGGGCGCACCGGCGGCGTTGCTCGATCAGGAGCGGCCCGACGTGTTCACGCAGAGCGTCGCCGCGATCCCCGCGCGCGCCACCGTCGAGGTCACGCTGCGATTCGACACCACCGCGCGCTACACGGGCGGGCAGTGGGAGCTCGCGATCCCGCTCGTCGTCGCGCCGCGCTACGTGCCCGGCTCGGCGACCGGCCGGCCGACGACCGGCGCGGGCCACGCCCCCGATACCGATCGCGCACCCGATGCCTCGCACGTGACGCCGCCGGGCTCGCCGGGCGCCGGTGGCAAGACGACGATCCGGTTCCACATCGACGGCGACATCGCGGATCTCGCGAGCCCGACCCACCAGCTCGACGGCACGACGCTCGTCGATCCGCACAGCGACCACGATGCGGTGATCCGCTGGCGCGCGAAGCTACCGGCGGCCGCGTTCGTCGAGCCCGACGGCTTCGCAGCGGTCGTGGTCACCGCGCCGTCCGCGAAGCCCGCCGGGGTCGCGCATGCATCGCTGCTCGTCGATCGCTCGGCGACAACCCGCGGCGACGCGAACCTGGTCGAGATGCCGCTCGTGCGCGCGCTGCTCGCATCCCTCGATACGTCGGGCTCGCCTCCCGACGAAGCGTGGAGCAAGACCCCGGCGGCGTTCGATCTGTCACGCGAGCTCGCGAAGCTGCCGAGGAAGCAGCCAGTCGTGCTCGTCACCGATGGTCTGGTCGCCGACGATGCCGCCGCGATCGCCGCGGCGAAGCGCATCGACGCGCCGGTGTACGTGCTCGGGGTCGGTCCCGCGCCGAATC
>Ga0207683_10005985_pt1 | contig 10415 bp, 10 predicted proteins | sample KBSM73metaG_FD_184333 | JGI IMG/M metagenome (GOLD analysis project Ga0207683, IMG submission 184333) | Miscanthus rhizosphere microbial communities from Kellogg Biological Station, Michigan, USA - KBS M7-3 metaG (SPAdes) (version 2) | ecosystem: Host-associated > Plants > Roots > Rhizosphere >...
GACGATGAGTTCAGCGATCAAGTTTGGCACCTCCGGATGGAGAGCAATTGTTGCCGATGAATTTACAGTGGCAAACATTCGGCTAGCAGTGGCAGGTATTGCAGCATATGTGAAGACGCAACCGGAGCCGCACAGGGTGTTGGTGGGCCGCGACCCGCGCTTTCTGGGCGAGAGTTTTGTGGCCGAGGCATGCAAGGTTTTGGCCGGGGCGGGGATTACGCCGATTGTGATTCCTGATGCTGCGCCCACGCCGGCGATCGCGCACGCTGTTCGTACGTTGAAAACTTCGGGTGCGATTAATTTCACCGCATCACACAATCCGCCGGAGTACAACGGCATCAAGTTTTCGACCCACGATGGCGCGCCGGCTTTGCCTGAGGTGACGAAGCAGATTGAGGCAGCGATTGCGGCCAATGGGGGCAGGGAGATAGCGAATGGGAATCCGCCGGACGGCGGGTTCGAGACGGCGGACGTGAAGCCGGCATTTCTACACCGGCTGGCGGAACTTGTGGATCTTAAGACGATTGCCAAGTCCCACATCAAAGTGGTCTTCGATCCTTTCTGGGGAGCGGGCCGAGGGTACAGTTGCCACATCCTGCGCGAAGCCGGGGTTGAAGTTGCGACGGTTCATGACTACCGCGACGTGTTGTTTGGCGGGCATGCTCCAGAGCCTGACGATCATCTGCTGGGCGATGCCAAGGCGAAGATGAAGGAGATTGGGGCGAAGATCGGGATTGCTACCGACGGCGACGCGGATCGCTTCGGAATTGTGGATGAAGACGGAACGTTCATACAGCCCAACTACATCATTGCGCTGCTGTTCGACTACCTGGTGGAGACGCGGGGATGGAAGAACGGCGTGGCCAAGAGCGTGGCGACAACGAATCTGGTCAACGCGATTGCGGAGCACCACAAAGTACCTCTGTACGAGACTCCAGTGGGCTTCAAGTACATTGGCGAGTTGATCATCGCGGACAAGATCGCGATTGGCGGCGAAGAGTCGGCAGGACTGACAATTCGCGGTCATGTCCCTGAGAAGGACGGAATTATTGCGGGGCTTCTGGTAGCGGAGATGGTGGCGAGCCGCGGCAAGAGCCTGGGTGCGCAATTGAAGGCGATGTTTGCCAAGGTTGGTTCCTTCTATCCCGTTCGTGAGAACTTCCACTTGACCCCGGAGCGGAAGGCCGCGTTCACTGAGAAGTTGAAGGCAGATCCTACCGAACTGAGTGGGCGCAAGGTTGCGAGTGTTGTGCGCACGGACGGGCTGAAGCTGATTCTCGACGACGGATCGTGGGTCTGCTATCGGCTTTCGGGAACTGAGCCGGTGGTTCGGGCGTACACCGAGGCGCGCAACGAGAAAGATATGGTCGCACTCAGGACGGCGGCTGAAAGATTTGTGCTGGATTAGATTGGAGAATTCGAGGCCGAATGGCAGAGCAGAATCTGTTCAACAAGAAGGACGAAGCGGCCGAAGAGCCGCTGCCTATGCGCGAGAGAGCGCTTGCATGGGCGCAGAATGGGTGGCGTCCCGCGGGCACGATGGTGGCGATTGCGCTCACTCTGGCTTTTGGCTGGAGTGTGGTGAACGGGAGACACGGGCTCTCAGTGTGGCACCAGCAGCGAACGCAGGATAAGCAACTACGCATGGAGATTCAGGAACTGGAGCAGGAAAACGCTCACTTGCGCGAGCATGTAAATAGGCTCAAGTCCGATCCGAGCGCGATTGAGCATGAAGCACGCGAAAAGCTTCACTATGCCAAGCCAGGCGAAGTGATCTACACGCTGCCTGCGGAACCGAAAGCACAGACTCAGTCCGCTGAGAGCGGCAAATAGCGGGGCAAATTCTCCAAGGGGTGGACGGCGCGCCAGAAACATTGGCGCGCCTTTTTTCTTTATTTCGCGGAGGCAGTGGTGCCTTCGTGTTTAGCGTTGGCGGTGGGAGTGGCGGGGTGTGAGAACCACGCGACTCCGGCACCTACGAGGGGGGCGTCGTCACCGAGGGCTGAAACGCGAAGCTGGACGTTGAGGCCGCTCAACTCCTGAAGAGCCATCGGAAGAAACAAGAAAGAGGAACGGGAAATGCCGCCGCCTAGCACCACTACGTCGGGCGCAAACTCTGCGGTGAGAGTTTTGAGGACAAGGCCGAGGTTTCGGCCGAAGTCGGCAAACACGTCGATTGCGACAGGTTCGCCGCCCACCGCGTAATGAGCGATTGAGGCAACCTCCCGTTCTTTCCCTGAGCGTTCGAGATAGGCGCTCTGAATTGCCCGGGTGGAGATTTGATCTTCGACGATTCCGCCTTGATACGGGACGTTCCAAATCTCGCCACCGGGGGGAACCCCTGCTCCTTGAGTCACTATGTGGCCATCGACGGAGAAGGCTGAACCGACCCCTGTACCAAGCGTGATGCCGACGGCGCGATTGACGCCGCGGGCGGCGCCGGCTCCGACTTCACCGAGAAGGTAGGCGGCTGCGTCGTTGAGGAAACGCACCCGGTCAGATGACCATCCGAACCGCTCGGAAAGAGCCTGGCTCAGGTTCACTCCATAGAGGTAGGGCAGCTTATGGCGCATCCTGCTGATGCCTTCGGAGTAGTCGAATGGGCCGGGCATGGCCAACTCTGCTCCGGCGGGGCTTCCTTTGCCGTCGGATGCCTGCCGGCCGATGGAGTACAGGACGTCGACGAAGGCTTCGCTTGTCTGGGTGTCTGGAAGGTTCGCCTTCACAACAGGCGCGAGCCGATAGCTTTCGGCGTAACAAAGCGCCGATGAGATGTGGCTTCCTCCCACGTCGTACACCAGAACACAAGGACTTGCTGCAGACTCCACGTTCACCTCTTCTGTGGTAACGCAACCATTGTAAGCGGAGCAGGCACTTCGAGGCTGTGAGGCATAACCGGAAGACGGTTCAGAAATCGATATGGGCGCGAACAGATCCGACCCATGCGGGGCCTCGATCGCGGTTGTATCCGGGATCGGAGATGTGATGCACATCTATCGAGTAAAAGAGGCCTCGCCATGCATGCAGGGTGTAGTAGGCTTCGACGATATTCTCGCGGCCGTAGTTGAGATTGCCGTCGCCAAGAATGAAGCCGAGACCGCCAAAGTGCAGATAATCCTGGTGGTCGCGTTTGATGGCGTTGGAGACGACCGCCAATCCTATTTTGTCGGCGGGTCGATGCCAGCGTGCAGGGACGTAGTCGGCACCGACCTCTACGGTCTGGTCCACTTCAGTGTAGGCGTAGGATTCGTGTTGTCCTTCGTTCCAACCGAAGCGGCCAAAGACGCTCAGGTTCGGGGTCAATTCCTGTTCAGTGTTGAAGCCGAAGCCGTACTTGAGTGCGCCGAAGTGTTCGTGAAGGGTGATTGTCGGCGTGGGATCGGTGCCGTCGAGAAACGCGTTGACTGCTTCGCGGTAGGTGCCCATGTGAGCGCGGTTGGCAAAGAACAGGATGCGGGTTCTTCCGCTAAGTCCCCGGATGAAGCTGTGACGCAGTTCGAGCTCGCCGTTCTGCCCGTGGGCGCGGCTGAAGGCCCAGTCCAGGTCGATTCCGTTAGCGACGACCGGCATGGCGAATATGCCGTAGCGAAGACTCCATTTGGGATCGTCATATTCGATCATGCCACCGACGGTGTAACCGCGAGTGTCGGCGGCGTAATCCCACGCACCGTTGTTGTCGACGGTCCAGTTCATAAATTGAAGATGGCTGTCTGAGCCAACGGAATTGATGTCGAAGAAATCGGGCAAAGTCATCTTGCCTCCGCGAAATTCGATGCGGCGAACGGGCACGCTGGAGGCGGGGGAGAAGGGGCCGGGGGTCTGGCTTGTTATCTCGTCGGTGAGGCCGATGACCTGGTGGATCTCGTAACGAGCGAGGTAGGGAGCGGAGCCGAGGCTCGGGTTGCGTACCACATCGAGATTTGTGAAACCCGCGAGACCGAGCGCCTGGCTCAGTCCACGCCCGGCGGCGCACTCGAAGTCCAGAACGAAATCCGTGTTGTAGCGAATTGAGCGGTTCAGACGCAGAGCCGTGTAGAAGGTGCCGACCATGGATGTCTTGTACTCGCCGGAATTGCGGAAGCTGTTCGGTCCCTCGTAGAGCGAGTGGAAGGGGAGGCGGCCCTGGAAGATGATGTTGGCCTGGCCGGAGATCCAGTAGCGGCTGTTCTCAGGGTGGGGCGCCATGGTGAGGACAGGATCGTCGGGTAGAGGTGTTGGGGCATCTAGTGTCTGTGCAAGTGCGATGGATGCCACGAAAAGAACGACGCCTGCCAGAATGCGGACGAGATATGAGCATCGGTTGGCAGACAAGCACATTTGCATGGACCTTTGAGGAAGATGTGGGAATCGGGTCTAGCGCCATTCTAAGTGACTTGTATTGCAGGCTGTCCGGCCGGCAAACTCGACATGTGAATTGAATGTTAAGTTTTGGCTATTTCGCGAGCCCGGAAGCGCCGGCGGAGAGATGCTGCCGGCGGTTTTGCTTTGGTTCAAGCGATCGAGCTAAGCTCGTCCGGCGAACTCGCGGGTTTCTGTGTAGACGTTGATCTTTTCGCCCTCTTCGATAAAGAAGGGAACACGGATTTCCAAGCCGGTCTCGAGCTTGGCGTGCTTGGTGACTGCTCCGCTGGCGGTGTTGCCGCGTACGCCGGGCTCGGTGTAGGCGACGGCGAGTTCAACTTTCTCGGGAAGCTGGAGGCCGATGGGATTGCCATTGAACTTGTCGAGCTTGATGATGACGCCTTCGAGCAGGAACTGAAGCGCGTCGCCGAGTTTGTCGGGAGTAAGGCGGATGGTGTCGAAGCTTTCCTGATCCATGAAATAGGAGCCTTCGCTATCGGAGTAGAGATAGGAGGCCTCGACGGTTTCGAGGTCGGGCTCCTTGAACTTGTCGCTGGCCTTGAATGTCTTGTCGAAGACGGCGCGGGTAAGCAGGTTGCGCATCTTTAGGCGAACGAGAGTCTGGCCTCCGCGCGCGGTGGGAGTGGAGACTTCTACGTCGAGGCAGTAATAGGGAGCGTTTTCAAATTCGAAGTACATCTTGCGCTTGATTTCTATGGCATCGAGGAGTGCGGGCATGGAGATTTCCTTGGCAGATCGGACTTCTCTCATTCTAATGGGGCGCCGGGCGAGGATGGTCTGTGTTGCTATCGGTCTCGGGTACCCCCACCCATACTCTGGATGGAAATTCTCTACTTTCGGCGATTTACGGGAGGAGTTCCCCGCAAGATATTCTTGCAATTGGAATTAGCCGCAGAGTCCTCTCAGGAAAGGGGTTAATTACTGACCGTGGTCATACCCATATCTCAAAAATGAGACGTGGGCAACCCCCAGGGCGCAAATTACCAAGGCGACGCGCTGCCTGTATACCACTGCTTATTTCCATTGTGCGCTGAAGGAGAGAAATACAACGCAAAGTCGGAGCCGCTTTTTTGTGCTCTGGGATGAAGGGGTTGGCACTCGTTCGAGATCGAACCGGGCTTGACAGAAATCGTGCTATCCCCAAGAGCGGGATCTCAAGCACCCTTCTGTTTTGCCTGGTTGAGTCCGCGAGATGTGGGCTACGCGCCAGTACTACGCGCCAGTATAGGGAGAGCGAAAGGTTTCGACGTACAGGCCGAGTTCGTGGGCCAACTGCTCCGCTGCGGGACAGGCGTCATCTGTGTCCAAGACGGCATTGTTCTAAGTGCCGGTGGCGTGTCTTAGCGGGGGCACCCGAATCGGGGAAGCCGAGGGCTGTCCCAGGCCTCAGAGACTGGACCCTTCGGACTACGCTCACGGCAGGCGCCCGGGCGCCGTCTGTTCTGGCTGGTTGAATTATGGGAATTGGGCCATCTGCCACAAACTAATTCGTTCTGCGGTGGGCCACGCTAGCCGCAAGCCGCGCATCATGTATTATTTTGAGATATCGACGAGTGCCCCCATGGACGGCTTCCCGGGCACTGTTCACGTTCTCCGGGTTTTGCAAGATGCTCGAAAGGCTTTGAAGAACATCGGGCTGCGTTGTGCAAGCGTTACAGAGCCAGAACGAGAATTCCGCAGCAGCCCTTACCTGAAGAAAATTCCACCTTCGGTCCTTTTTCAGCGGACCTAGTTGTTGGTCAGACGACCTTGGTTTCGGTTGCAGGTTTAAGCCCAATCAACTCAGGTCAGTCCCAGCCCGGGACTGGCCTCGAATCAGGAGATGAAAAATATGGGTACGAAGCTCGCGGTAGCCGTGGCTGTCCTTCTCGTCTCGATTCCAAGCCTTGCTCAGGTGCAGCCCTCGGCGGAAGCCGGAAAGCAAAAGGTGCACTGGAGCGCTGGCGGGGGAATGGACTATTGGTCGGGCGATTGGCAAAATGGGGGCATCAACAGGTGGGGACCGGCCGCCTGGGTTACCGCAACGATGTGGCATTGCCTCGGGATCAATGCTGAGGGCCACTCGATGATCATAGGCGGAAACGACATCGCTTCCGATTACAAGCTCTTCGTCGGTGAAGGCGGTGTGATGTGCACCGTGGGTTACTGGGGCAGATTTCAGCCTATTTTGAAAGGCCAACTCGGCTTTGCCAGCCTGTCGCAACCCGGTAACGGAACAGGCCAATTTCATTCAACCTACGGCACCTGGTCTGTCGGAGGCGGCTTCGAATACCACGTCAAGGGACATTGGTGGGCGCGAGTGGACTACACCTACGACGCTCTCATGGACTTTCACAGTAGCATCACCAACCAGAACCACACGCTCAATCCGCGAGGCATCGCTTTCGGCGCGACGTACCGATTTGGTCAGGCGGGAACGCGATTCTGATCTAGTCGAGATGGGGCACCACGCGCGGTGCGCCTTTCCAGGTCTCAAGGGCGAGACCTGGAAAGGCACCATCGTGGGACGTTGATGGCGAAGCGCCCGGCTTACGCCGATATAGGTTCCTCCAACCTGAGGACATACGAGATGGCTTCCTGATCGATGGAGGCGCCCAACTTTTCGTAGAAGGCCTTGGCTCCGAAGTTGCGATACCAGACTTCCCACGCCATTTTTGAAGCATGGTTGAGGCGAGCCCAGAGCTTAACCTGATTCATTAGCGCGGCGCCTACACCCTGACCACGAGCAGCGTGGTCGATGGATACATCGCTGATGTAGACGCGAGTATCGGCGCTGTAAAGTTCGTGGGTCAGCGTCCACGAGATCATTCCCACGACTCGGTCCTCACGGAGAGCCAGCAACAAGTGCATGGGCCCATCGGGATTGATGTAGTATCTCTCGAACTGCGCGAAGGTCAGTGGCGGGTTGTCCGTTTCGATGTGACTCGCAAGCTGACGAGCAAGATCGAGAACGGCGTCAAAATCCGATGTTCTGGCCATTCTGAAATTCAATCCATTGTTCATAACGATTTACTCGGTACACCCTCATCAAATTCGCTCGTTTGATGGGGTGACCGGGTAAATAGTTACGAACGCGATCGGGATTTTGCAGGTCAGGATTTTCCGGCCGCTGTTGCCGCTGTGACCTCATTCAGCTTGCCGGTTTTCACATCGTAGATGTAGCCGTAGATTGGAATCGACTTCGGCACAAGAGGATGGGCGCGAATCCTTGCGACGTCGTCGGTCACGGCCTGCTGTGGATTCGATACCGTCAGCCATTCAATGTATTCGCCTGCGCGGGAGCCGGGTCCTTTTCCAACATCGCGGAATCCGTCAGCGCCAAGTTCGGCTGTTTCAAGGCTGTTGGCCAGCAGACCGCGCATCACCTGGTTCGTAAAGAATTGCATTCCGCAATCGGTGTGGTGGATGACGAAGAACTCGCGGGTTCCCAGCAACTTGTAGCTGATGACGAGGGAGCGAATAGCGTCATCGCTGGCGCGACCACCCGCGTTCCGAATGACGTGAGCGTCTCCCTCGGAGAGCCCCGCATATTTTGCCGGATCCAAGCGCGCGTCCATGCAGGTGAGGACGGCGAAGCGCCTTGCAGGCGGCAGGGCGAGTTTACTTTTGTCGCCGAAATTCTGGCTGTAGGCGTTGTTTGCAGCGAGCACCTGTTTGAGCACATCACTCATTGAGAACCTCCTGTAGCGCGTTTGTTGATTTGGATTGGAGCAGGACGGAAATTGGACAATGCCGGAACAATGCCCGCGGCCGGCGGGATCATGGTCCGGCTCCTCGAATTGAGGAAATCAGAGATTTCGATCGAAGCAGGACGACGTGCCATGGGAATGACTCCTTCGCAAGGTTGTGACGAGGAGATTCAAATTTCCGGGGGGAAGCACAAGGAGAGTCGCTAGCGACAACAACAGCCAGAGGGACTGAACGCCATGACCAGGGGAGCGGATTGTACGCGGCGGGCCATCGTTTGGGTTCTTTGTAGCACGTGGCGCACGGAACCACAAGAAGATCTCGCCGGGAGCGGGTTGATCTGGCTATTTCTGACGGTGCGGATTCTTCCATTCAAATGGACTGATGGAAGGCGCAGGGATTACTTCTCTTTTTTGATCCGCCCGCTGAAGTCGAAAGGTCGCAACTCTTCAGGATGATTTCTGACGTAGGTGAGGACGCGTTGGCGCTTTTGAATGCCTCTCGTTCCATCTCCATCGAGCGGGCAAAGGTCCGGTCTGCTGACGGCAACGTGTTCGAAGATATTCTCCCAGCGGCGTTTGATGGCGGGTAGGCTCACGAAAAGAGATTTCGAAGCTGCCATGTCGTCGAGTCCTTCCAGTGCGGCCTCCAACAACTGTTGCTGAGCTTGCGTGAACGCAAACTGTGGCTGAAGGTGATGCTGAAACAGCTCTGCGGCGACTGAATGAGGATCGGAACGCATGCTTTCAACTGTTACTGCCGCGAGCGCCCGCTCAGGATTCCAGGTCGTTTCAGGGTTGGCCTGCCGATACGCCTCAAATCGATCGATAATCTGGAAAGACCGGTGGCCATGTACATGCCACAGGTCCAGTTCGTCGACAAGTTCCGTCAAGATTCTTGAGAAGCGGTAGCCCGAAAATAGATCCTGATACGTCCGGCCAAGCAGTACGCGCACTGCGTCTACCTGGACAGCATCCAGACTGCCATGCTTCCAACTTGTATCGAGAATCACCTGTTGGAGGTCGCCTCGCGTGTTCGCATCTCGCACTTCTTCATAAGTTGCGACGACGGAATTTCCTTCGACAATGCTCTCGATGATTCTGGAGTTCAAACCCGGCCTGGGACTCCGCACTTCGGCATCGGCAAAGCTTTTCTTCACAAATGAGGCGAATCCAAACCCGACAATCTCGGCATGGCCATTTCTCTGCGCTTCGACGACAACACTTCTTGATGCGTGGGTCATGTCGAATAGCTGGCGCCAGGCCTTGATTGCATCTGCATAACCGACGGCTTCTGCTCCATTCTTGGCCGGGTGCAGCTTGAGGCATTCGGGAAAATCGCTCGCACGCGTTTTCCGCCAGGAGAAAACGGCATCCATCCCAACCCCCAGAAGTATCCTAAAAGGCCATTGCAGCGCGAATGTTTGCTTCTTAGAGTACTTCCAAATCAGTCCCCGGTCGAGAAGGAGAAAGGACATGAGGTCAAGAAATTGGAGTTTGCTGCCGGCGATGGGCGCGCTGGCGCTTGCTTTGACGATGATGCCGAGCGCCCAGGCGCAATGCGGGTTGTCCATAAAGCTGGCGAAGCCGGCGGGCTGGAATCCGCAACTGGGACATGTGCGTCTGCTGCGGACGGCGCTGAACGATGAGGACGATCAGGGCAACAACAGCGCGCGGATCGTTGGAATGTGGCACGTGACGTTCACAGCCCAGACCATGGGTGGGTCACCGATTCCCAATACGGTGATCGACAACGCTCTCGTGGTGTGGCATAGCGACAAGACGGAAATTATGAATTCCATAAGGCCTCCGCAGGATGGGAATTTCTGCCTGGGAGTCTGGGAGCAAACGGGGAAATCCAAGTACAAACTCAATCACTTCGCATGGTTCGCCAACGCCTTCCCCACCGATCCGCCGACCGAGATCGGACCCCCGGTGGGCCCGACTCACATCGTTGAAGCGGTCACCTTGAGTCCCGACGGAAATCACTATTCCGGAACATTTACGCTGGATGCCTACGATACCTCGGGAAACATATCCGTATCGTTTACCGGTGTGATCACAGCGACACGCATCACCGTGAATACAGCGGTCAGTGATTTGCTCTAGGGATGGCTGGTTCAGCTCGGGCGGGCGGACGGCGGGAATCAAGACTGCTGCTCCGGCTTTTTGTGGGAATTGAACACGGCGGCGGTACGATCGAACATCAGGTCCTTCGGCTCTCCCCCGGCTGCGCCACCCCGCGATGAATCGTCCGTGGGATGGCGCAGCAGCCCAGTGGAATATTTTGGGGCAAAGATTTCCAATTTGCGGTGGTCCGCTTGCGCGTGTTCCTGTGGCTGCCACATTGACGGCGATTGGGCGACG
>Ga0207683_10005988_pt1 | contig 10415 bp, 12 predicted proteins | sample KBSM73metaG_FD_184333 | JGI IMG/M metagenome (GOLD analysis project Ga0207683, IMG submission 184333) | Miscanthus rhizosphere microbial communities from Kellogg Biological Station, Michigan, USA - KBS M7-3 metaG (SPAdes) (version 2) | ecosystem: Host-associated > Plants > Roots > Rhizosphere >...
CGGGCCGGTAGTCGCCGAGGTCGGCGTCCCGCGGATCATACGGCTTCTTGCGACTCCTCTTGGTGCGGTAATGGTGCGCCGGCCCGACCAGCCGAACCGGGTGCGCTCGATCTTGCGACAGCTGGGTCACGGCCCAAGCCTCGATGCCGGGCGCATTCCCGATGAGTTCATCGACTGGCGGGTGACCGTCGCGCATGAGAGCGATTCGATGCGGCACGAGCGGGAGATGATCCGCGCGATCGTCAAGGGAAGGTCTTATCGCCCCGGTCTGACATTCGACGATGACGCGCTCGCCGCCATTCAACCGCCGACGGTGCACCTGTTCGGCACGGCCGATCCCACCGGCTCGGCCGACATTTGGCAGCGCGTCGCGGACGTCCTACCCCGAGGAGAGCTGCGCCTCATCGAAGCCGCCGGCCATATGCCCTGGTTCGACGATCCGGCGCAGGTCGCCGGCACCGTGCGGCGGTTCCTCACGATGGGTTCGGCACCCGCCGGCGGGTTCGTCGCAACCACCGGTAGCCCATGACAAAGGCCAGCAGCAGCGTCGGGAGCGCGGCAATCGCGGACGCATCCAGCACACGCGTACTCCGAGTCTCCGCGACAGTGACCGCCCACGTGCCTTCCGGGACGTTCTGGCCGTCGGACGAATGAAGGTAGGTGACGGTGACCTCATGGATGCCGGGGCTGGCGGGCAGGGTGATCTGGTACGCCGGAGCTTCGGTCGATCGCACAATCGGCGCCGCGCCGTCGACGCCGATCTCGAGTCGCGGATCTGGGCTGTTCGGGTCGGACTCCTGTCCGTCGACGGTGATCGTGCCCGAGCCACCGGTCACCCTATTGACGGTGCCGTGTGGGTCACCGTCGACCGAGACCGAGGCGGTGGCACGTGAGGCCGCAGCGCCGTCGCCGAGGTTGCCGACCGTCACCGTGTAGGTATGCGTGCCGTTCGGTGCGGCGAAGTCGACGGTGAACCGGCGGGTCGCTGCGGTCGTCGTCGCCGTCGAGACCGGGCGGCCACCCTCGCTCACCCGGACCGATAGGGACACGCTCGGCGCGTCCGGATCGACAGCCGTGCCGGTCAGCTGGACCCTGTTCCCGGTGGCGGTAACCGTCACGGCCGAGAGCACGGGACTGTGATCGGCCGGATCGTCGATTCGGCCGCCCGGCATGAGCGCCTGGGCCTGCTGCGTCACGACCGAGCTGATCGCCTCGCCGTAGGTCCACGGACTGCCATCGGTGAGGATCGCCACGGCGTACTCGTCGTTGTCGACGTAACCCGTCGAGTTGAACACCGCATTGGGTGAATCGTCGCCGTCATCGCCCCAGCCTTGCTTGATGGCGGCGCCGGTCGTGGCGGACGGGATCCCGAAGAATTGATACGTGCCGTCCGCTCCGTACTCGGTGGTGTGCGCCATCGCATTCATCAGCCACGGGCCGACGGTCGGGTCACGCGCGATCGCGGCGTAAAGGTAGACCATTCCCTTGGCGGTGATCTCGGTATTGCCCCACCAACCGGACTCGTCCGGCGGCGTGCCCAGGAAGGGGATCTGGTAGCGGGCAGCGACCAGGTTGATCACGTTGTCGCCGCCGGCCAGCCCATAGAGCGCGTTCGCGGCATCGTCGTCGGAGTGGGTGATCATCTCGTAGGCAGTCGCCGCGGTGGCACCGGTCATCTGCCCGGTAGCAAGGAGTTGTGTCGCGATAAGCACCTTCGCGACGGACTCGCTGGCGAACGGCGCGGTGTCCTCGCCGCCACTCAGATACTTGCCGGTGCGTAGGTCCAGCGCGGCCACACCGGTGCGGTAGCCCTGGTCGGTGGCGACCTGGGCGGCGGCCTGTACGTCCGAGACAAGATCAGCCGCGGCCGGCGCGGCGAAGACGAGTGGCAGACAAGCGCCAACCACGAGGGCGGCCAGCAATGTGCCGGCGCGATGGCTGGGCACAAACTAGACGTTCGCTCCAGTTCCTCGCTGCGAGCATCGCGTCGGCTGTGAACACGCGATCAATATGCTGTGAGGGAGCTAAGGGCGCTCCGGGCGGGTGCGGCTGTCATCCAAGACAGAGTCCGCGGGGTTCGTAGCGACACGGGCGCGCTCTCAGCAGTTCCCCAGACGACAGTTCGCGTTCCACCGCCCGGCTCGGACATGATGCCGATTGTCTCGTGCAACGAGGTGCGGACAGGGGGACCTATGCACCACATGAGCTGGCTCGAAGCCGGCGTGATCGGCGCCGTGCAGGGAATTACGGAGCTGTTTCCGGTGTCGAGCCTCGGGCACAGCGTGCTGATTCCCGCGGTCATAGGCGGCTCGTGGCAGGCCGACCTGAACGTGAGTTCGCCGGAGTCGCCGTACCTCGCGTTTATTGTCGGCCTGCACGTTGCGACGGCCGTGGCGCTGATCATCTATTTCTGGCGCGACTGGCTGCGTATCGTGACCGGGCTGATCACCAGCATCGCGCACCGGAGCGTACGTACGGCCGACCAGCGGCTGGCCTGGTTGCTGGTTCTCGCGACGATCCCGGTCGGTTTGGTGGGGCTCGTCGCCGAACACTGGTTCCGCACCACGCTGTCCAAGCCGGTGCCGACCGCCATCTTCATCATGATCAACGGCCTGCTTCTGCTCGGCGCGGAGGCGCTGCGCCGTCGCGACCGAACGGTCGACACCGAATATGTCGACGAACGAACGACCGGTCCGATATCGGATCGCCAGTTGGCTCGGCAGCCGGTCGGCCAGGCGACGCTCATTGGGTCGGCACAGATTCTCGCATTGGCACCGGGTATTTCTCGATCGGGCGTGACGATGGTCGCCGGCATGCTGCGGGGCCTGAACCGTGAGGACGCGGCGCGGTTCTCCTTCCTGCTCGCCACTCCGGTCATCCTGGCGGCGGGTGCGCTCAAGCTGGGCGATCTCACCGGGCCGCTCGGCGAGGGCGTTCGCGGGCAAGTGCTGTTCGGGTCGCTCATGTCGGGCGTGGGCGCATACCTGTCGGTGCGGTTCCTGACGCGATACCTCGCCAACCGGTCGCTGCGGCCGTTCGGCATCTACTGCCTCGCCCTCGGGGTGGGCTGCCTGGTGTGGTTCACAGTGCGCTGACGTACCGTCGGTAGCGTGGTCCGCCGCTTCGGCTTCCTGTTCGGCCCGCGCTGGCTGGCCCTGCATGTCGTCGTCGTGGCCGCGGGCGTGACCATGGTTCTGCTCGGTCGCTGGCAGTGGCATGTGGCGCACGTCCATCACGGCTCGATCCAGAACTACTCGTACGCCTTCCAATGGTGGGCGTTCACCGCCTTCGCGGTGTTCATGTGGCTGCGGCTCGTCTACGACGCTGCTCCGCCACCTACCGCGGCCGGGAGCGCGACTGACGAGGCTGGCGTGGAACGGCAGGTGGCCGAGGCAACACCCACCGCTCCGGAGCCGGCCGAGGTGCCCTACCGTCGCTACGTGATGCCATCCAGTGCCACCTCGCCGCCGGTCGCGGCCGACGCGGAACACGCCGCTTACAACGCGTACCTCGCTCGACTGGCCGCGCAATCCTCAGCCAAGGATGACGAATGACCTCATCGGTCTACGGAGAGCGCACCCGCCCGTTGACCACGAGCTACCGCGGCGCTTACCTGCGTTACCGGGTCATGGCCTATGTCACCGGCGTGATGTTGGTGCTGCTGGTCTTCGTGGCTGTGCCGTTGAAGTACCTTGCGGACACGCCCGGCCCGGTGGCCGTCGTCGGCACGGCGCATGGCTTTCTGTTCATCGTCTATCTGCTGACGGCGCTCGATCTCGGGGTACGTCTTCGCTGGCCGCTGCTCCGGCTCGGATTAGTGATGATCTCCGGGACGATCCCGTTCATGTCCTTCGTCGCCGAGCGGAGCGTTCGGCACGAGATCGGCGCCCGAGCGACCGTGACTCAGCGCGAAGCGGCGCGTCCCGCATCGTCGCCGTAGGCCGCGACGAGGTCGGCGCGGGCTCGCGCCACCCGCGACCGCACGGTGCCGACCGGACAGCCGCACACCTCGGCAACCTCGGCATAGCGGAGCCCCACGAGTTGCGTCAGCACGAAAGCCTCCCGCCGGTCCGGGGGCAGCGTCGCGAGCAGCGCATCCAGCGTGACCGCATCGGCCGGATCCGCGGCCTGGTTCGGCGATGGCGCACGAACTGACCGCGATCGCACGGCGTCCCGAATCGCGTCCGCGCACACCCGGCGGGCGATTGCCAGCAGCCAGGTCCGCGCTGACGACCGCCCGGCGAACCGGTGCAATGCGGTGAATGCCCGGGCGTACGTCTCCTGGGTGAGGTCGTCGGCGGACGCGCGATCCACGAGGTTCGCGCACGCGCGCCAGACGTCGCGCTGGGTCGCGTTGACGAAGGAGCGGGCCGCCGCCGGATCGCCGCGCCGCGCGCGGAGCGCCGCCGCCGTGATCTCGTCGACCCCGTCCACTCTCGTCTCCTGGTTAAGAATCTGCTTGGCTCGGGAACCAACCGCGCCCGCCAGACGACTGAATCCCACGTGAGCTGTGATCGATTCCGCGAGGCCGCCTCCGCTCGGCTCGACGGGGAGCCGCTCGGGATGCCGGCGTCGCGGCTTGACCACCACCTCGCGACCTGTCCTTATTGTGCCCGATGGGTCGCGGAGGCGACGCGGCTGAGCCGCCTCGCCCGCGTCGGCCGGGAGGACACTCCGGATCTCGCCGACCGGATACTCGCCGAGGTCGCGTTGCCGGCCGCGAGAGTGCGGCGCCGCCGCCGGCTCGCCCAGCTGGGCCTGGCCGCCGTCGGGTTGGTGCAAATCGCGATCGCGGTGCCGGCACTGTTCGGCACTACCATCGACATGGCCATGGTCACGCACGCGGCCCACGAGTCCGCGGCCTGGAATGTTGCTTTGGGTGCCGCGTTCCTGGCCACCGCGTTCGCCCCGCGCCGCGCGGCCGGACTGCTGCCGTTACTGGTTGCCTTCGTCGGCGTGCTCGTCGTCTTGTCGGCCCGCGACCTCGCGTCCGGGGCGGTCGAACTCGGGCGGCTGGCGACGCATCTCGGCGCGGTGGCCGGGCTGGTGCTGGTGTATGCGCTGTACGTCAGCGAGCGGGCGACGCCGCCACCAGCCTCGGCCACCGTTGGGACCGATCAGCCCGACGAACCGGGCCGCGGCTTGCGGGGAGTCGCGTGAGGCGTCTCGCTGCCCTGATCACGCTCGTCGCAGGCCTGTTCGGCGTCGGACTGCTTGTTGCGACGAGCGCGGCTGCACACGCGGTCGTCGTGTCGTCGAATCCAGCCGACGGTGCCCGACTCGCTGCGGCGCCGTCGAACGTGTCGGTGACGTTCGACGAGTCGGTCGGGCTGGGTGGGGGCGGCTACTTGCGAGTGGTCGATCAGGTCGGACGGCGGGTGGACAACGGTTCAGCGACCCATCCAGGCGGTGACGGCACCAAGATCTCGGTGCCGATGCGGGCTGGACTCGGCGATGGTACGTATACCGCGAGCTACCGGGTGGTCTCCGCCGATTCGCACCCGGTCGCCGGAGCGATTCGTTTCGTGGTCGGCGACGGCGCGCTGGGAGCCGGCGCGAGTGGACCGCAGACGGTGGACCGGCTGACGAGCACGACCTTCGATGTCGTGCGCTGGATCTCCTTCACCGGCCTGGCCCTGCTCGGCGGCGGCTGGCTCATGTTCTCGGTGTGGCCGGCCGGTCGCGACGACCGGCGCGCGCGAGCACTGCTCTGGACCGGCTGGGGTGCGGCCACAGCCGGCACGCTGGCCGAGCTGATCGTGCAGGGACCGTATGTCGCCGGCCTGGGGCTCGGCCGCCTCGGCCAGTGGAACCTGCTCGATGCGACCTTGCACACGACGTTCGGCGGAGCCCATTCCGTGCGATTGCTCCTGCTCGGTGCGCTCGGTGCGACGCTGTGGCTGCTTCTTCGCGATCAGCAACGTAGTGGATTGCAGGAGGTCGCTGGGCTGCTCGGGCTCGGGGTCGCGGTGACGTTCCCGATAGCCGGGCACGCTTCGACCCAGGATCCGACCTGGCTCGCGACGGCGAGCGACACGGTGCACGTGATGGCCATGGCCGCCTGGGTGGGCGGCCTGATGGTGCTTCTCGTCGCGGTCTTGCCGCGGCAGGACCCGGACGAGCTGCAGGTCGTCCTGCCGGTGTTCTCTCGAGCTGCCTTCCTGTCGGTGGCCCTGCTCGCCGTGACGGGCACCTATCAGGCCTGGCTCGGCGTCGGCTCCTGGTCGGCCTTGACCGGCACGCGTTACGGCCAGCTGGTGCTCGTCAAGATCATCGTGTTCGTCGTTCTGATCGGGCTCGGCAATCTCTCCCGGCTCGTCGTCCAACGGCGTTGGGTGCGGCGGCCAGTCGCATACGCGATGGCCGAGACGATTACGTCGGACGAGCCGCCCGTGGCGGTTCCGCCCGACGAGTCGAAGACCACGGCGGAGGTGCGGCGGCTGCGCTCAACCGTGATCGGGGAAGCACTCCTGGCCCTGGCCGTGCTTGCGGTGACGGCGGTGCTGGTCGCCGAGCCGCCGGGTCGCGCCGTGGAGACCGTGGCCGATCGGGCCGCGGCCACAGCCACAGCGCCGCTGGGGGTCGACCGCACCGCAACCGTTCGGGTCGCACCGGCTCGGCACGGGCCCGTGACGGTGACCATCACGCTGAGTCCCGGCGCTGCCCCGCAGCAGCTCACGTGCGCGGCCACGCTGCCGGACAAACAGCTCGGCCCGATCCCGGTGCCGGTCACCAAGCAGCCCGATGGCAACTACCAGGCGTCAAACGTGCTGCTGCCGGTTGCCGGGAACTGGCTGATGACGCTCACTGTCCGGACCTCGCAATTCGACTCCGTCGTCACCACCGTGACCATCCACCTCAACTGAAGGGTTGTTCATGCGTCGCTTGGTGCGACTACTCAGCTATGTGGCTGGCGTCCTGACCGCCTTCCTCGCGCTCGCCACCGCAGCGTTGCTTTCTGCGGCAACGTCCAGCTCGCAGTCATCGGCGGAAGGTCCGGTCGTCACAGCTGAACCTAAAAAGCAGAGTCAGACTGGTCCTGTGGTGCTTGGAGTCGTCGCGCTCGTAGTCGCTGCCGCCGCGGCCGTCGCGGCGGCCCCAGCGCTCAACCAGTTCCGGCGACGGACGGGGGAGCGGGCGTGAGGCGACCGCCAGTGTTGGTCGCAGTGGCTGGCGCGGTAGCTCTGGTTGGACTGGCTGGCCTCATTCGGGGCGCGGTGCCGCTGGCTGCCGCGGGCGGAGGCAGCTCGGCCTCCTCGCCGTCCGGCGCCCCGATTGTCGTGACCAACGCATACGTCCGCGAGCCGGCTTCCCCGGACGAAGCCGCGGCGTACTTCACGATCTCGAATACGACCGACACCGACGACACGCTCCTCAGCGTCGACTCCGGAGCCGGCAAAAGCACCACCCTGCGCAATAGCTCGATGGCGGAGTTGACCGGCGGGCTACGCATACCTGCGCACAGCAGCGTGACCCTGTCCCCGGGCGACGGTCATGTCATGATCGAGAACTTGCTCGGGCCGGTGCAGCCTGGCCAAACGGTCAACCTGCAGTTGACGTTCGCTCATAACATTCCGCTCATCGTCGAGGCGCCCGTCATTGCCATCGATGCCCCCGCCCCCGGTGCGTCGACCTCCCCGTCCGGGGCGACGAAATGACCCGTCGCGTCGCTGCCGTGCTGGCCGCGGTCGCGCTACTGGCCGCGGCCTGCAGTTCCGGCGCTGCGGCCCCGCAACCGTCCGAACTGAATGACAAGCCAACCGGCGGCGTCTACCAAGGCTTCGGCTTGATCCCGCCACAGCCGCGCCCGTCGTTCACGCTCACCGACACTTCGGGGACCGGGTATGCCTTCGGCCGGGCCACCGCGGGCAAGCCCACGCTGCTCTACTTCGGCTACACGCATTGTCCGGATGTCTGCCCAACGACGATGGCCGACATCGGTCAGGCGCTCCGCACGCTGCCCACCGACATCCAGCGCCGCACCCAAGTGGTGTTCGTAACCACTGACGTGAAGCGGGATACCGGTCCGGTGATGGCGGCCTGGCTCGCGCACTTCGACACGGACCTACCGAACCGATTCGTCGGGTTGACCGGTACGCAGGCGCAGGTCGATGCCGCTCAGGCCGCCGCCCACGTGCAGCTCGCCGAGGACGAGGGCCAACAACACTCAGCTCAGGTGTTGCTCTACGGTTCTGACGACTACGCGCGAGTTCAGTACCTACAGAGCACCAACGAGGCCGACCAGATCGTGCACGACCTGCCGCTGGTCGCGAAATGATAGGGCCCGCGCGTTCGGGTCGAGAGAGGAACCCTTCGCTGTGAACCTGAGTGCCATCCGACCATGGGTCGGCACCGTTTTCCGTCTTGTCCTCGGCGGGGTCTTCCTATGGGCCGGCTGGGAGAAGCTGGCCGATCCGCGGGGCTTCGTGCAGGCCGTCCGCGCGTATGACGTGACGCCGGAGTGGCTGTCGAAGGCCATCGGTTATGGGCTACCGGTCCTCGAGGTTTGCGTGGCGGCGCTGCTGATCGTTGGGGTCATTACCCGAATAGCCGCAGCCGTCTCCGCCGCGCTCATGCTCGTGTTCCTCATCGGCATCGTGCAGGCGGCCATCCGGGGGCTCAAGCTCGAGTGCGGCTGCTTCGGCGGCGGCGGGGCCACCCAGGGATCGACGACCTACACGCTCGACATCCTTCGGGATGTGGGCCTGTTGCTCATCGCGGTGTATCTCATCGTTTGGCCGATGACGCGCTGGTCGGTGGATGAGTACCTCGCCCGAAACGACAACGTCGCGGCGCCGTCGGCCAAGCGCATGCGCAGCAAGCAGGGCGCGCGCAAGTACAACGCGCTGCTCGAGGCACGCAAGAAGGCGGCTCGGGAGCGAACTCTCTATGTCACCGCTGCGCTCGGCGTGCTGGTCGTCCTCGTGGCCGTTATCGGGATGGCGGTGCAGTCCAACCGGGCGAAGATCCAGGGCGACACGATCATCGACCACGGGAACGTGCAGAACGGGGTCACCGTCGGCAATGCGGCCAAGGCGACCGTCGACTTCTTCGAGGACTTCCAATGCCCCGCGTGTCTCGCGTTCGAGCAGAGCGTCGGGCCGACGATCGCCGCCGACATCGCGGCCGGCAAGATTCAGGCGCGCTACCACATGCTCGCGTTCCTCGACGCGTCGTCGAACGGCAACAACTACTCGACCCGCGCCGCGAACGCTGCCATCTGCGCATCCGACATCGACGTCGCGACGTTCCAGAAGTACCACACCATCCTTTACGGGAAGGACAGCAACGGCCAGAACAATCAGCCGACTGAAGGATCCAACGGCCGCACCGACATCCAACTCGAGGACTACGGCAAACAGGCCGGCATCACGGGCGACAACTTCACCACGTTCCAGCAATGCGTGAGCACGCAGGAACACAAGGCATACGTGCAGGCCGTCACGGACAACGCCAGCAAGCGCAACATCGTCCAGACGCCGACTGTCCTGATCAACGGAAAGGAACTGCAGGACACCTCGCTGAACGGCTTCAACACCGCGGTGACTGCCGCCGGTGGTGGTGCCCCAGCGACGCCGTCGCCGTCCGCGTCAGCATCCAAGTCACCGAGTAAGCCGGCGGCCACGCCGACCAGCTCGCCGACGCCGACGCCCTGAGCCCACGCCCTGACGGAGTTCTCGCTCTCCCGGTTCTCGCGTTGAAGGGCCGGCCCGCGCGCCTGGTTGAGGCGGCGGACCGGCCCTTGGACGGTCTGGGCTGGGCTACTTGTTGGCGGCTTCCTTCAGCGCGCTGCCGGCGGCCAGCTTCACGGTGTTCGCGGCCGGGATGGTGATCGCCTCGCCAGTAGCCGGATTGCGGCCCTCACGGGCCTCACGGCGACCGACGGACAGTGCGAAGAAGCCAGGGACGCTGACCTTTTCGCCCTTGGCAGCTGCGTCTTCAAGCGTGCTCTGCAGGCTACGCAGGACAGCGTCCACGGTCTTCTGCTCGAGGTCGGCCTGGTCGGCGACGGCAGCCACCAGTTCCTTGCGGTTCACTCACATCTCCCTTGATCGTTGGGACGTACCGGCGTCCAGTATGGTCGACCGCCCGTGTTTCCTGGAATTTTGGGTCCCGACGCGCCGCTTAATGTCCGAAGTGTCAGATTTTCGGTTGACGCTGGTCACACTCTCGTGGCTCCTCGCGCTGCGGTTCGCGAGGCCGATCGCATGGCCGCGCGCGTGTACGATCGAGCCGCGGTCGGCCGAGTCCGGCGCGCGTCCTGGGGCTGTGGCGCAGCTGGTAGCGCACCACACTGGCAGTGTGGGGGTCAGGGGTTCGAGTCCCCTCAGCTCCACCCATTTTTAAAGGGCTAGAGGCACCTGCTTGATCAACTATTTCTGGCTGGTTGCCAATTTGGTTGCCAATGGTTGCCA
>Ga0207683_10005989_pt1 | contig 10414 bp, 5 predicted proteins | sample KBSM73metaG_FD_184333 | JGI IMG/M metagenome (GOLD analysis project Ga0207683, IMG submission 184333) | Miscanthus rhizosphere microbial communities from Kellogg Biological Station, Michigan, USA - KBS M7-3 metaG (SPAdes) (version 2) | ecosystem: Host-associated > Plants > Roots > Rhizosphere >...
CCCCAACACGCTCGGCGGTCACCTCGAGATGATGGCCGCGTTCGAGGCGGCGCTGCGCGGCTACGTGTTCAAGCAGATGGCGTCGCTGTCGATCGCGCAGACCGCGGCATACCTCGAGTCGCTGCAGGGCGTGTCGACCGCGCAGCTCGGCTCGCCCGAGGCCGCCGACAAGGTGATGCAGGCGGTGGCGCCGTCGCTGCTCTACGTCGCGCGCACGATCGCCGAGTCGACGCTCGCGACGCAGGAGCTCGAGTTCGAGACCGAGCAGAGCGTGCAGTACATGTGCTCGATCCCGAACGTGCATCGGATGTCGACGTCGTTCCAGTCGGCGGGCGCCGCCGGCCTCAACTACTTCGACACGCTGCTCACCCAGCCGCTCGCGCAGGAGGCGAAGATCAGCGAGGACGAGGCGCGCAACCGCATCGCGCAGTTCGAGCCGGACTACTACGTCGCGTGGGTGACGAGCCGGCTCGGCAACGGCCCGCTCGACGAGCTGAAGACCGCGTGGGGCGAGCACTCGCTGGCGTGGGGGCTGTTGTCGCTGGCCGGCAGCGAGCTCGCCTACTACGACGCCGCGGGCCTGATCGCGAAGTACTACTCGCTCGAGGCGCACACCGACGACAGCGGCAAGATCGACAAGGTCGAGCACGACAAGGCGTTCATCCACATGCTCGCCGCCGCCGAGCGCAGCGCCCGGGCGAGCGCGCACGAGGCGAAGATCGCGGCCGGCGCGATTCCGGTGCAGGCGAAGCTCGCGTATCAGCTCGCGCAGGTCGAGCGCGACGGCGACCTCGGCGACAAGCTCGACGCGCTCAGCGAGTACTGGGCGGCCACGGCGTTTTCGCAGACCGCGGTGATGCTGGCGCGTAACTAGCCGTCCTGCGGTACGATGAGACCAGGTGGGTGACCGTCGACATCGAGTGCTGCGCTTCTTCGGGCCGCAGCAGGATCTGCTCGCCGCCGAGGCACCACTGCTCGCCGTCTACGACGCGAATGGCACCGAGCGATTCCGCGTGCAGATCGACGGGCTACTCGACGCGACGGTCGTCGGCACCGAGCTGTGGGCCATCCTCGCCGACAAGGTCGTGCGCATGTCGGCGCGCGACGGCAAGACGATCGCAACCGAGCCCCTCGGCTACCTCGAGCCGCGCGGCCGGCTCCTGATCTCGTCGACCGCGCCGCAGATTCCGGTGTGGCACAGCGATCGTCCGGCCGCGCTGCGCATGAGTCCGGCGCGCACCGAGGTGCCAGGCACCGGTGGCGATCTGATCCTGCCGGTTGCAGAAGGCCGCTGGCTGCTCTGGCAGAACGGCCAGCTGCGGCTGTGGCGCGCGATGGGTGAGGCGTGGCGCAAGCCGTGTGGCGATCCGGGCACGCGCGCGTTCGATGCGCAGCTCGTCCTCGACGGCCGGCTGTTCGTGCTCGCGCAGCAGCGCGCGATGAAGGAAGGCGAGCCCGCCGGGGAGCTGCGCCTCTCGATCTCCGCGGTCACCGACGGCTCGCCGCATGCGGTGCTCCGTATCCCGCAGGTCGATCAGCTCGCGATCGCGGCGCGTCGTGGCATCGCGGCCGCGCGCAGCGGCGACCGGCTCGCGCTGTTCGACCTGCGCTTCAGCCGCTGGGTCCGCGATCTCGCGCTGCCGCCGGGCACGTTCGACGTCGCGATCGACGAGGGCATGCAGCGCATCGCGCTCGCGACCGAGGAGGGCCTCCAGCTCGTGCGCCCCGATACGCTCGCGGCGCCGGCGTTCGCGGCCACCGACGAACGCGCCAACGAGCGGGCCGAGGACGCGCCGCCGACGAACGGCCACACGCCCGGCGCGAGCGCACCGCACGAGGCGCCCCCGGCGATCATCGAGCCGCCTGCCCCGCCCGCGCCCGTCGAGGAACCTGTCACGACCGACGCGCTTCCCGACGCCCCGCTCGTGCGGCTCGTCCCGGTGGCCGTCGTGCCCACCGCGACCGCCGGCGAGATCGCGCAGTCGGTCGAGCTCGGACTCCAGCTCGTCGGTGCGCGCGTCTACGCGGCGATCGCCGACGCGTGGGACTCCGGCCGGATCGCGAAGCCGGACCAGACGAAGCCGCCGTTCGTCGACGAGGTCGCCGGTCTGCTGAGGATCGTCAGCGGGCGTGCGGTCGGCGAGCTCGAGCGGTCGCGCGCGCGCCTCGAGGCGACTCGCGAGATCGAAGAAGCAGCGCGCAACGAGCGCGGTGGCCGGCTCACACCGCTCGACGTGCTCGCCCGCGACTTCGATCTATCGCCGCTCGCGGTCACACTGCTGTTCGTGATCGCGGCACCGCGGCTGCGCGGCGAGCTCGCGCGGCTCTACGGCATCCTCGCCAACGATCCGGGACGCCCACTCGTCGACGAGTACCTGCTCGGCCAGATCCTCGGAGGCGAGGAAGCCATGCGCATCGCCCGCGAGCTCGACGGCGACCGCCCGCTGCGCAGCCTCGGCCTCGTGCGGATGGCGCCCGGCGATCGCCCGTTCGCCGCGCTGTCGGCCGACCCGCTGGTCGTTCGTTACATCGCCGATCAGCCGGCCGAAGGCGAGCCCGACGCGCACCTCGTGGTTCGCAGCGTCGATCGCGATCTCGAGGAGCTCCACCTTCCACGTCCGATCATCATCAAGGCACTGCGGTTCCTGTCCGCACCGCGCAACAACGAGCCGGTGCGCATCGTCGTCCGCGGTCGCACCGGTGTCGGGCGTCACACACTGCTGGCCTCGCTCGCCGCGCGCGCCGGTCGCTCGCTCGGCGTCATCGACCTATCGACGGTCCCGCGCGAGGCCGGCCGCATGGCGCTCGCGCTCGAAGGCGCCCTCCGCCGCGCCCACCTCCGCGGCCTCATTCCATGCGTCGATGGCCTCGAGCTCGCCGGCATGGAAGAGCCCGATGCGCGCGTCCAGATCACGCAGGTCCTCCGCGCTCATACCGGCCCGATCGCGATCCGGCTACCGTCGGATTCGCAGGTCCCGCTCGACCCCGGCTACCTGCTCCTCGAGCTGCCCACGCGCAACGAGCGCGAGCGTGGCGAGTCATGGGCGGTCGCGCTCGAGCGCCACGGCATCCAGCTCGCCGACACCAGTGATCTCGCCGCACGCTATCGCGTCGGGCCGGGCATCATCGAGCGCGTCTCCGCCGAGGTCGCCCGTCGCCCGGACCTGCCCGTCGACGCTGCCGGCTGGGTCCGCGAGCTCGACGACGCCGTCCGCCAGCACCTCGAGAACCGCCTCGGCCAGACCGCCACGCGCGTGACGCGTCTCGCGACCTGGGCCGACGTCGTGCTCCCCGAGGACATCACCGACTCGCTGCTCGAGCTCACCGCGCGCGTGCGCCAGCGCAAGAAGGTCTACGAGCAGTGGGGCTTCGACCGCTCGATCACCACCGCGCGCGGCATCACCGCGCTGTTCCAGGGCAGCCCGGGCACCGGCAAGACGATGGTCGCCGGCGTGCTCGCGCGCGACCTCGGCCTCGAGCTCTATCGCGTCGACGTCTCGCGCATCACCTCGAAGTGGATCGGCGAGACCGAGAAGAACCTCGGCGCACTGTTCGACGCCGCCGAGGACGGCCAGGTCATGCTGCTGTTCGACGAGGCCGACTCGCTGTTCGCCAAGCGCACCGAGGTGAAGACGTCGGTCGATCGCTATTCGAACATGGAGGTCAACTACCTCCTGCAGCGGCTCGACACGTTCGAGGGCATCGCGATCCTCACGACCAACTTCGGCAACGCGATCGATCCGGCCTTCAAGCGCCGCCTCACCTACCGGGTCACGTTCCCGTTCCCCGACGAGGAGATGCGCGAGCAGCTGTGGCGATCGCTGATCCCGGCGCAGGTGCCCGTGCAAGGAACGCTCGACTTCGCCACGCTCTCGCAGCGTTTCAGGCTCTCGGGCGGCTACATCCGCAACGCCGCGCTACGCGCCGCCTTCCTCGCGGCCGAAGAAGGCACCGCGCTCACGCACGAGCACCTCGAGCGCGCGATCCGCATGGAGTTCCGCGAGATCGGCAAGATCTCCGAGACCGGCACGCTCGAGTGACGCAGCCCTACGGCGCGACGCTGTCCCAGGTCGCGTTCGGATCGAGCATGTCGGCGAGCCACTTCGCGAGGTGCTCGCCGGAGCCGTCCTGGTCCGGCGAGATCGTATCGGGGCTGAAGAGCAGCCAGACGTGGTCCATGCTGTCCTTCGAGTAGACGCGGAAGTTCGGGTGGGTCGCGAGCTTCTGATCGCGCAGCTCGGTGATGCCGCCTTGATAGACATCCGCGGGCATCAGCGGATCCGAGGCACCTGCGACGCAGTCGGGATAGCCGTAGCCGTAGAAGCTGCGGATCGTGCCGTCCTGCGTGCTGGTGACGAGTGCGAGCCGGCGATCGGACCACTTGTCGGCGAGGTACGGCAGCGCGTTCTCGAGGCCGCCGCCATCGGCCTGGTTGCACGCGGTGCACGCCGCCGGCAGCGCCGCATCGAGGTTCCACGAGTCGCGGAACATCTTCTGGAGGCACGGCGTCATCACCGAGTCCTCGAGCGGTGGGCCCGAATCATCGAGCAGCAGCACCGGCGTGTCGCCGAAGGCCGTCGCCGTGCGGTCGTAGTTGATCAGCGCGCCGAAGCCGCCCGCCGACGAGCCGGCGAGGATCACGCGTGTGACCGCCGTGGACTTCGGGATCAGGTAGTCGAGATCGTGGCCGACGTTCTGGTAGCCGACGAACATGTGGCCGTCCATGCCGTCGGGCTTCGAGCCGGCGTGCACGTCGCCCGTGCAGTACGGGACGAACACGTAGGTCGCGTCGCGGAACGGATTCAGATCGTCGACGCGATCGAACAGCCCGATGTTGTACGGCGCGATGTTCGCGTCGAACGCGCTCGGTCCCCAGCCGTCGGGATGCGCTGCGTGTCCGCACGTGCCGCTGTTGAAGCACGCCCCGCCGCCTTCGAGATAGATGACGAGATCGCCGCTCGTGCCGAGGTTGACGCCGATGCCGGTCGACGAGCCGTCCATGCACTGCGAGCCCGTGACGGGCACGTAGGTCCACTGCTTCGGGGTCGTGCCGAGCTCTGGCGGACCACCGCTGGTGCCCGACGTTCCACCGCCGCACGCCGCGAGGACAAACAGGAGAGAGGCGCATCGCCGCATGGCGGGACTGTACGCCCTTGCGCGGGTCCTCAGAGCTTGAACTTCGGCATCCCGGCCGCGATCTCGTCGAGTGACTTCTGCACGTCCGCGTCGAGCTCGGCCTTCCGCTTCGCCTCGGCGGTCTGATCGCCCCACATCTGCTGGCCGCCCGGCACGTTGCGGAGCGCGGCGACCAGCCGCTCGACGGCGGCGGTGTTCTCGGGCGTCGGGGCGCGCAGCCAGCCGGCGACCAGCTCGATCGTCTGCGTGAGGCCCCGCGTCTCGGGCAGCGACGGCATGGCGAGCAGCTGCTTGCGCACGCGATCGAGCTCGTCCGCCGCGCCCTTCCGCGCGGTCGCGTCACCCTCGGACGCCGAGAGCGCCCGGCCGAGCGCAGCGACGCTGCCCGCGAGCGCCTCGAGCTGCCCGCGCTGCTCGCCCGGGGCCCTGGCGACCGTCGCGATCTGCGCCGCGAGCTTCGCAACGTCGTCGTCGGCCTGGTCGGTCATGCCCTCAGCTTACTTCAGGACCAGCGGAACGGACTCGCCGCTTCCTGCCGAGAGCTGCGGGTCGGTCGCCGGATCGAGCAGCTGCTTCGGCCGCTTGGGATCGAGCGTGTAGTCGGTCCGGGTCAGCGTCACCATCGGCGGCTGCCCGTCGACCTTCCAGTCGTACGCGATCTTCTCGGGTGACGGCGGATCCGGGTCGGTGGGGCCAGCCTGGCTGAGGGTCGTGTATTCGACGATGTGATCGAACGGGACCTTCAGATAGCCCGCGTCGTCGCCGGCAATGATGTAGAGCTCCTTGCCAATCTCGCCCTCGCCGTACTCGCACTTCTTGCAGCCCTTGGCATACGGAAACGTGTGGTCGAGCTGCCACGCGACCACGGTCAGGCACTCGTCGCGTCCGTCGCCGTCGAGGTCGCGCACGTCGAAGGTATCGACGTCCTTGCTGAGCCCTGGATTGTCGCCGCCGCCGCGAGCCGCGATGTGGAGCTCCGCGATGCCTTGGGCCGAGGCCTGCATCACCGTGTACTCCATGACCATGTTGTCTTTCGTCTTCGAGGCGAAGAGAGCCCACGCCGAGTGAGCGCCGGTCGCTCGCTTCGCAATGCCCTTGTCGGCGATGCCTCTTGTCTTCAGCGCCGCGTCGAGCGCCGCCTTCGCATCGAACGGCGCCGCAGCCGCAGAGCCGGTGCTCGCCACGCCGACGCTTGCGCTACCGGAACCGAGGGCGCTCCCAGTTCCGCTTCCGGATCCCGTCGACGCCGTCGTCGGACCGTTCTTCTTGCACGCCGCCGCGCCGAACACACCGATCAACGCCAACCCGGTCGCGAGGCGCGCCGCCGTCACGATCCGGATCCCGCGGCTGTCACGGACGCCCCGGGCGCGAGCTTGATCGTCCCGGTCTTCTCCCACTCGGGTGCGACGTCGACGGAATCGCTTGCGATGTCCATCGTCCACACGACGACCGAGTCCTGATCCTTGCCGACCGCGATGATGCGCTTCTCGGTCTTGGCGTTGAGGCGAACCAGGAACAGCAGCGGCCCCTTGAAATCGAATTGCGCCGGGATCCCGGGGTCGGCATCGGAGTCCTGGAACGGGCGCGGCGGTGTCAGCGGCGCAAGGACGAGGTCGGACTCGGTCGTGAGCGCGAGCGCCGCCGGCGACGCGTCGTCCGCGAATACGCCTGACGTTTCGTCCGCGAGGATCGCCTTGCCGCCACCCTCGAGGGCCAGCAGCGTCTTCACGACGCGTTGCTTCTCGCCGGCCTTCGGCTTGACGATGTGCTCGACAAAGTGAACCGCCACGGTGTTGCCGAGCGACGTCGCGTCGACATCGGCCGATCCTGCCGTCGCGCCTGCGGGCCGCTGCCACGGACCGGTCGCAGCATCCACCGGCGGTGGCGGTGCCGGTTGGTTGGCGCTGCCAGCGCTGCCGCTTCCCATGGCGACGGTGGGCGCGCTGCCGACGGCACTGCCGCTCCCTTCCGCCTCCGCGCTCGTCGACTTCTTCTTGCACGCAGCTGCGCCGAGCGCTGCTGCCAACGCCAACCCGATGGTGAATCGCATCGGGCCGACTCTACCGCGCGTGCATCAGGTGTCGTATTCCCAGTGCCACGCTTCGGCGGGGTAGTTGTGGAAGTGGTAGTTGTGCGCGTTCTGTTGCAGCCAGGCGTAGTGCCATGACGCGAACCAGGCGGTCTGGTTGTGCAACGAGTTCGGGATGTCGTGCGTCTTGCTGATCGCCCAGACGTCGATGGCGGTGCCATTCGAGTGATTCGAGTGACCGGGGACCGCCTTGCCGATCGACATCGCCTTGATGAGGACGGCGACCGCATCCTTTCCGAACGGATCGCCCGTGTCCTTACGCTTGACCGCGGTCTCGGCGAAGAACTTCTGGAAGAGGCTGTCCCAGAGGTGCATCTCGGTCTTTGGACCACGGTAGGCCGAGATGATGCCGATGTCCTTGACGTCCGTCGGCGCGATCTCCTTGCCGTGCTTGTTCGTCGCTGACTTGCCGGCGTGCCAGTCGGCCTTCATCGCGTTGAGCATCGCGTACAGCGAGGGCAGGATCGCCTTCCGGAAGCGCTCCTTCCTCTGCATCTTGAAGCCCGTGATTTCGCCGAGATCGTTCTCATCCATGCCGCCGAAGATCGCGGAACCCATGCGCGCCGCGACGGCGGTCTCATAGACCTTCTGCTTGAACTCGAACTCCTTCGCCGCGAGCCCCGACTGCGTCAGGTTGCCGACGTAGAGGTCCCCGCCCTTCTTGTAGATGTCGGGCGACGACGACACCTTCGGGACGACTATCTTCGCCGGGAAGTCGTGGCCGTCGGGATCGGGGTTGTGCTGCGGCACCTCGTCGGCGTGCGGAGCGACTTCGTGTGCGGGCTCGGCCTTCGGCGTGATCTTCGGGCCCGATTGCGTCGGCGCGGCCGTTGGCGTCTGCGCGTGTGCAGCGGAGCTCGCAGGAATCGCCGACGGCACGGCCGGGGTGGCCGCAGCTTTCGCGGACGCAGACGGCGTGGTGGCCGGTGCGGCGGACGTCGAACCGACGGCGGCAGACGACGACGCGCTCGGCGTGGTCTCCGCGTGCGTTCCGGACTGCAGGCCCGCAAGCGACTTCTGGCCGTGGCCGGCGATCTGGGTCTGGCCGAAGGTGTCCGACGCTGCGGCGCCGCCACCAACGCTGAGGATCGAGTCGTCGAGAATGTCGTCGCGCACCTGGTGGTGACCACCGCCGCCGCGATCCGACGTGAGGATCAGGATATCGGCGTGCACCTTGCCATCGAGCAGCAACTGGTAGTGCGCGCGCGTCTTGTTGTGCCCACCGTGGTCCTCGCCGCCGCCGTCGATGTGCTTGAACGTGAAGCCCGCCTTCTCGGCCTTGCCGCGGAAGTTGGCCTCGTCGAAGTGCTTGGCGGTGCCGTCGAACTTCTTGGCGTTCTTCGCCGCGTAGTCGAACTGGAACTGGCTCTGCGAGATGCGCAGCGTCTTGGTCGTCGACTGCGCGCCGTCCTTCGGCTTCGCGAGCAGCCACTTCGCCGCGTCGTCAAAGTGCGGCGACGCGTAGTCGGTATCCATCAACGTGACGTCAGTGATCGAGTCGGCGAGACTACCGGCGCCGCTGAGCGCCTGGTGCATGCCGACGTAGCCGCCGGCGCTGTGGCCGGCGAGCGAGATGTGGCCCGGGATGAGCTTGGCGATGCCGACGTCGGGGCCGAGCTGCGAGAGCACCGACTGGATGAAGCTCGGCAGGCCCGCGTGGAGCGCGGCCATGTAGCCGCCCTCCTTCGTGCCGCCGCCGTTGCGCGCGCCGATGACGCCCTGCGGGACGATGACGACCGTGTTCTTCGCGGACTTCGTGGTCTCGGCCGCGACGTCGACGCCCGATAGATTCTGGCCCTTGCCGAGCTTCTCGCCATGGAGCGAGAGCTGCGCGTCGTGGCCATGCAGGAAGATGAAGATGTTCGGCTGCGCGGTGAGCCCGGGCGACGCGAACACCGCGGCCTGCTGGTGCTCCTTGTCCGACCCGACCGTGTAGACGTGCTGGTACATCTGGTTCGGATCGCGCCTCACGGCGGCGGCCGGTGCAGCGGTGGCGGCCGCAGCGGCAGGAGCCGCGGCAGCGGGCGCGGGCGACGCCGCGGCCGGCGCGGCGGCAGCGGGCGCAGGAGCGGGCGTTGCGGCAGCGGGCGCGGGTGCGGGCGTTGCGGCAGCGGGCGCAGGCGCCGGGCCAGCAGCGGCCGAAGGTGCCGACGTACTGCCGCCGGCCATATCGGCGGCGCCGGTCTCGGCACCGGCCGCGTCGGCGCTGGCGCCACCGCCGGTGGCCCCACCGGCGCTCTCGCCGCCAGCCGCGGAGGCCTTCGCCTGGGCCGCGCGCCGATCTTCTTCCTTCTCCGTCTTGTGAACTTCCTTGACCTCGCGGCCGATGTTGCCGCTGGGCACGCTGTCGCCGGCGAGCTTGTTCGCGACGTCGCGCTGCATCCGCTGCTTCTGCTCGGGCGGGACGTTCGGATCGTTGAGCTTGTGCTCGAGGTGCGTGCGCGCATGCGCATTGGCCTCGGTGTCGCGGAGCTGCTTCGCGTCGGGCGCACGACCCGATGCGATCGAGTCGACGGCCTTGTGATACGTCGCCGGCTCGGCCTCCTTGTAGCCCTCCTCGGCGAGCTCCTTCTCGTTGACCTCGAGCTCGGGGCCTTCGACCTTGGCGTTCTCCTCGAGCTTCTCGTCGGTCTCCTTCTCTTCTTTCTTTTCTTTTTCCTTCTCGGCCGCCTGCTCGCGCAGCTTGTCCTTGAGGACGTCGGAGCCCTTCTCGAACGGCTTGCTCGCGTCTTCGGCGATCTGGCTCTTGCCCTTGGGGTGGAGCGTTTCGCCGAGCTTCTCCTTGGCCTTCTCGGGATCGAAGACCTTCTTCTTGTCGTCGCCGCCCTTCTCGTCGCCACCCTTCTTGTCCTCGCCGGACTTGTTCTCCTCGCCGGACTTGTTCTCGTCGCCGGACTTGTTCTCGCCGGACTTGTTCTCGCCGGACTTGTTCTCGCCGGACTTGCCGTCGCTCGACTTGTTGTCGTTGCCGGCCTTGTTCTCGCCGCCGGACTTCGCCTCGTCGCCGCCGGACTTGTTGTCGTTGCCGGCCTTGTTCTCGCCGCCCGACTTGTTGTCGTTGCCGGCCTTGTTCTCGCCGCCCGACTTGTTCTCGCCGCCCGACTTGTTCTCGCCGCCCGACTTGTTCTCGCCGCCGGACTTCGCCTCGTCGCCGCCGGTCTTGCCGTCGCTCGACTTGTTCTCGTTGCC
>Ga0207683_10005992_pt1 | contig 10412 bp, 10 predicted proteins | sample KBSM73metaG_FD_184333 | JGI IMG/M metagenome (GOLD analysis project Ga0207683, IMG submission 184333) | Miscanthus rhizosphere microbial communities from Kellogg Biological Station, Michigan, USA - KBS M7-3 metaG (SPAdes) (version 2) | ecosystem: Host-associated > Plants > Roots > Rhizosphere >...
GTCAGCAGGGACTTTCAGCTCAGCGCCTTTGTCGTCCATATACTTGGCTTCATAGGTGTAGAAGCTGTGCCGGTTGGTCGGTACGATTTCACCCGGCACCGAAACAAGAATTGACCCGTCCTCGTTCTCGAGGATGCCGCATTCGATTTCACGGCCTGGTACGTATTCCTCAACGAGAATTTTGTCGTCGTGCCGAAACGCCTCTTTCAGCGCTGCGGCGAATTCCACTTCCGACGCGGCCTTGGCGACGCCAACCGAGGAGCCCAGGCGCGCGGGCTTGACGAATAATGGACGGCCGAGCTTTGCCACGACGGCATCGAACACCGGCGGCTCTGCGGCTGAGAACGCAAGGAAGTCGGCGATCGGCAAACCGGCTTCTCGCATCAAGCGCTTGGCAGCGTCCTTGTCCATGGCGGCCGCCGATCCAAGCACATCCGAACCGACGTAGGGTACTCCCGCAAGCTCGGCCAGTCCCTGGATCGTGCCATCTTCGCCGAAGGGACCGTGCAGCACCGGGAAAAGGACATCGACTGCGGCCCACCGTGGCGTCTCCCGTTCGCCTTCCGCTATCATGAGCATTCGGCCTTTTCCTCCAGGCAACAGGACGACCTGATCGCCGGAGGCTGGAACGGCTGCAGGAAAGCGTCCGTCCTCCACGTTGCACAACACCCAAGTCCCGTCCTTTGTGATCGCAATCGGGATCACGTCATATTGGGCAGGATCCAGGGCGCGAAAAACATTGCCCGCCGACAGCACGGACACATCGTGTTCGGCCGACCTGCCGCCAAACAGCAATCCGACCCGCAATCGCGTCGTCATTCGTTAATCTCCGGCTTTGCTCCGCCTCCTGATCCTAAGCTGTTTGACCGGCTTCGCATGTAATGCCTGTCGCGCCCTTTTTGCGAACGCAGTGCTGATGGAACCCATGTTCCCTCAAAACGTTATCAGGTGACGGCGCATCCGCGCCCTAACAATTCGCGAGGCGAACATGCTCAGCACAGTCTTGCTGGTCGTCCTGATTCTTCTTCTCGTCGGCGCCATTCCGAGCTGGCCGCACAGCCGCAGTTGGGGTTACGGCCCCTCCGGCATCCTCGGCATCGTGCTGATCGTGGTGCTGGTTCTGGCGTTGACCGGCCGCGTCTAATACGTCCTGAAGCCTGCACTCAAGCAGCCATCGTCTCCTTCACGGCGGCGACGAGTTGCTTGAGCGTGAACGGCTTGGCGAGGAAGTTGAATTTGACCTCGTCGGGCAGGTTCTTCTCGAACGCGTCCTCGGCATAGCCTGACACGAAGATGATCTTCAGGCCCGGATTGCGCGTACGCAGTTCCTTGGCCAGCGTCGGTCCGTCCATTTCCGGCATCACCACGTCGGAAACGACGAGATCGACGTCCCCTCCCCGGCTTTCGATCAGCTCGATCGCCTCGACGCCATTGCCGGCTTCGAGCACCGTGTAGCCGCGCGATGTCAGCCCGCGCGCATTGAGCCCGCGCAAGCCCTCCTCGTCCTCGACGAGCAGGATCGTGCCGTGGCCGGTGAGATCGGCCATCGGCTTGGCTTCCGCGCTCTTCGCATCGATCGGCGCTGCTTCGGCTGCTTCGCCCGCGATCGGCACGTAGCGCGGCAGATAGATGCGGAAGCTCGTACCCTGGCCGATCGTCGAGTCGACGAAGATGTAGCCGTTGGTCTGCTTGACGATGCCATAGACGGTCGAGAGGCCGAGGCCCGTGCCCTTGCCGGTCTCTTTCGTGGTGAAGAACGGCTCGAAGATCTTCTCGATGATGTCTTTCGGGATGCCGGTGCCGGTGTCGTTCACCTCGACCATCACGTAGTCTGCCGCCGGCATCGGCTTGTAGGACAGCGTCCTTGCTTCGTCCGCGGTGATATTCGCGGTGCGCACCGTGAGCTTGCCGCCGTTCGGCATGGCGTCGCGCGCATTCACGGCGAGGTTCACGATCACCTGCTCGACCTGCGAGACGTCGGCCTTCACCGGCCACAGATCGCGCCCGTGCACCGGGACGAGCTCGACCTTCTCGCCGAGCAGGCGCTTCAGCAGCATGCCCAGATCGGAGAGCGTCTCACCGAAATCGAGCACCTGCGGCCGCAGCGTCTGGCGGCGCGAGAACGCCAGCAGATGCCGCACCAGGCTCGCGGCGCGGTTCGCGTTCTGCTTGATCTGCATGATGTCGCCGAACGACGGATCGGTCGGCTTGTGCGCGTTGAGCAGGAAGTCGGTCGCCATCATGATGGCGGAGAGCACATTGTTGAAGTCGTGCGCGATGCCGCCGGCCAACTGGCCGACCATGTCCATCTTCTGGACCTGCGCGACCTGCTTTTCCAGCTCGCGCACTTCGGTGGTCTCGATCGTGTAGACGATCGCGGCCTCGCCGTCCTGTTCGCTCTCGTCGACCGCCGACACGTAAAAGCGCGCCGAGCGGTTCGCCCCGCCGGCGAGCACGCCGTCGACCGGCGCGATATCGCCCTGCCCGCTCGCCGCCTTCGCGATCGCGGCCTCGAGTGCGGCGCGATCCGGCTCGGCGACGACGGTCAGGATCGAGCGCCCCTCCGCCGGCTGCGCATCGCCCTTGATGACGCCATGCTGCAGGCGGACGAACGGCGCGTTGGCACGCGCGATCTTGCCTGCCTTGTCGACGGTCGCGATCGCCATCGGGGTGTTGTGGAAAAAGCGCACGAAGCGCACCTCGGCCGCGCGCGCCGGGTCGGCCACGTCTTCGCGCGCGCGATTGAGTACCAGCGTGCGCGAAGCACCCGGCGTGCCGTCCGCCGCGAACGCAACCTTGTGGTAAAGGCGGACCGGGACGGTCCTGCCAGCGCGCGTCTTCAGGTCGATGTCGTGCGTCTCAGTCTTGACGTCGCCCGGCTCGCCGCTCACCGGCGCGAGCAACGCCGCGCCGTCGCCCGTCACGATGTCCGCGAGCTTCAGACCGCCCGTGCCGACATGCGCGAGGTCATGATCGAGCCAGCCCGCAAGCGTTGCATTGACGTAGCCGACGTTCCCGTCCGGATCGACCGAGAAAAACCCGGCCGGCGCATGATCTAGGAAATCGATCGCGTCGCGCATTTCCACGAAGAAGTTTTCATGCCGCTCCCGGTCGCGCGTGACATCGGTGACCGACCACGCCGTCCAGCGCGCGTAGGCGCCGGTCTGCTGCAGCGGCCGCACGCGAAACCGCAGCCAGCGCGCAGCGCCGCCGTTGAGGCCCGGGACCCGCACTTCTTCCTGCAACTGCCGGCCTTCGCGCGAGGCCTTGGCGAGACGGAAGATTGCCTCGGAGACGCCGGGATCGCCGACGAACACGCGCTCCACCGGGCGGATGTCGTCCGCATCGACCGCATCGACCAGCTTGAGATAGGCCGGATTGGCGTAGACGACGCGGCGCTTGTCGTCGGTGACGACGACTCCATCCGATGCGCCGTCAGCGAGCGCGTCGAGGAACGTGTCGCGCGTGTCGCGGCCGGCGATCCGGATGATGCCCGCCGCGCCCGCGAACAGGCTGAATACGCCGATGACGGCGAGCGCCGACAGCAGGGTCAGCACGTAGGGCTGCGCGTTGCTGCGTCCGACGAACAGGAAGGCGATCACCGAGCCGACCAGCAGCAAGGCAACCGCCAGCACCATGCCGATGCTGCCGCCCCTGTCGCCGGTGCGGTCGACCGCCGTGGGTGTGCGCTCGTCACGCATATCCTGGCTCACGTCCTGTGCCGCCATCGTACCCGTTTCCTAGTGTGGCGGTTCAGAAGTCCGCATCATTCTCGCCGCGAGTGCGTCATGCGGACTTCTGAACCAAAGCCACACTACCAATGAGTTGCTAGTGTCCTTCGATTCCGAAGTTCGCAAACGGAGGTGCCGCGAGATAATGCGAACTTCGGAATCGGGACTCTAGTGCGAATCAGTATCCCAGTGTGTCCGCGTCGCGGCGGCGCGCAAGGGGTGAAGTGCCTCAACGGCCAAGGATTTTTCACGCCCTGGCGGCTCCGCGCAGCCGCATCACATAGCCGATCACCTCGGCCACCGCCTTGTAGTGCTCGGGCGGGATTTCCTCGTCCATCTCGACGGTGGCGTGCAGCGCGCGCGCGAGCGGCGGGTTTTCGACCATCGGGATATTGTGCGCAGCCGCGACCTCGCGGATCTTGAGTGCGAGATTGTCGATACCCTTGGCGAGACAGACCGGCGCGTTCATCCCCTTGTCGTATTGCAGCGCGACCGCGTAGTGGGTCGGGTTGGTGATGATGACCGAAGCCTTCGGCACTTCCGCCATCATGCGCTTCTTCGCGCGCTGCTGACGCAACTGGCGGATTTTTGCCTTGATCGCCGGATCGCCCTCGGTCTGCTTGAACTCCTCCTTCATCTCGCGCAGCGACATCTTCTGGCGGTTGTACCAGGTGCGGTACTGGAACAGGTAATCCGCCGCCGCGACGATCGCCAGGATCGCGATCACCGTGCCGAGCAGTTCGAGCGACATCGACTTGACCAGCGGCAGCACCGCTGCCGGATCCATCGTGACGAGGCCGTCGAGTTGGCGCCGCTTCGGCCACAGAATCACGGTCATCACCGTGCCGATCAGCGCGAGCTTGATCAGGCCCTTCACGAAATTCGCCAGCGCGATTTTCGAGAACAAGCGCTTGAAGCCCGCGCCGAGCGAAACTTTCGAGAGCTTCGGCTTGAGGCTCTCGGCCGACCAGACAAGACGATGCTGGATCACGTTGCCGACCACCGCCGCGAGCGCGAGCAGCCCGAGCGGCAGCGCCACGGCCGCGACCGTGGAAATGCCCAGCGTTTGCATTGTCTGCACGAGGCCGCGACCGTCGACCGGAATGCCGTGCGCGTTCGCGAGGATGCCGCGCAGCATGGTCAGGATCGCGCTGCTCATCGCACCGGAGAACGACAGCAGGATCAGCGTCGCAGCGGCGAGCACGAACCAGGTGTTGACCTCCTGGCTCTTGACCACGTCGCCGCGTTCGAGCGCCTCGTCGAGCCGCTTCTGTGTCGGGTCTTCGGATCGTTCGGTATCGTCTTGTTCGTCGGCCATCCCTCGTCCTCAGGAATACGGCGCGAGTTCGCGCAGCACGCCGCCGACATAGCCGAGGAAGCCACCCATCATCGCACCGACGACGATGAGCAGGATGAGGAAGCCGATCATGATCGAGAGCGGCACCGCGACGAAGTAGACCTGCATCTGCGGCATCAGCCGCGACAGCACCCCGAGCGCGATGTTGAACACCAGGCCGAACACCAGAAACGGGCCGGACAGCTGGATGCCGACACGGAACGCGCCGGCGATGATGTTGGTGACATGCGCAGTCATGTCGGCGACGGCCGGCACTTCGCCGGGGCGGAACAGTCGATAGCTGTCGTTCAGGCCGGCGATCACCATGTGGTGCAGGTCGGTCGCGAAGATCAGCGTGACGCCGAGCAAAGTGAGGAAGTTGCCGAGGATGATGCCCTGCTGGCCCTGTGTCGGATCGACTGCGGTGACGAAGCCGAGACCCAGTTGCTGCGCGATCACCGAGCCCGCGGTCTGCAGCGCCGAGATCGTGAGGCGTGCCGTCATGCCGAGCACCAGGCCGATGAGCAATTCCTGACCAAGCGCCACGATGACCGGCCCCGGCGCGCGCAGGTCGATCGTGTATCCGGCGCGGTGCAGCGGAAACATCACGAAGGTCAGCACCAGCGCGATGGTCAGCCGGACACGTACCGGCACGCTGCGCTCGCCCAGCCCCGGCAGCAGCATGATCATGGTGCCGAGCCGCGCGAACATCAGGATGAAGGCGGCGCCGAAGGCCGGAAGGAAGGAGACGTCGAGCTGCATCTGCGCCGCGATCTATGTCTTGCGCATGATCTGATCCGAAAACCGGTATCCACTTTTCGGGATGATGCGCAGCGAATCACCCTCCGATGATACGTGCCGCAAGCCGCGTCATGTGTCCCTGCAACACGTCGCCCATGAAAGGGAGCGCGACCAGCATGGCGACGAAGATTGCGAGGATCTTCGGGACGAAAACCAGAGTCATTTCCTGGATTTGGGTCAAAGCCTGAAACAGCGAGATGACGACGCCGACGATGAGGCCGACCAGCATCAGCGGCGCCGAAACCAGCACGAGCGTGATGATCGCGTCGCGCGCGACGTCGAGGACTTCCGGACCTGTCATCAGATCGGCATCCGCATGATCTCTTCGTAAGCCTGGATCACCTTGTCGCGCACCGAAACCATCGCCTCGATCGCGACCTCGGTCTCGGTGACGGCGGTGACCACATCCACGATGTTCGCCTTGCCGGCCGCCATGGCCTGCGATTGCGCGTCGGACTTCTTGCCGGCTTCAACGACGGATCCGATGGCCTGCTTCACCATCTGCCCGAAGTCCGGTCCGGAGGAATCGCTGGCCTTGCCGAGATTGGCGCCCGGATCGGCGAGGCGTGCCAATTTGGCGTAGGCGCTTGCAGCAGAAATCGGCGAGACCATTCGGTGCTCCTAGGTCTTTGTCTCTTGGCGCATCATCTTTTCCGAAAACCGGTGTCCATCCCCGAGCGGGGTCGAGGACATGCTTTTCGGGATGAGCGGCTCACGCACGCAAAAGATCGATGGTGCGCTGGATCATGCGGCGCGTCGCGCCGATGACGTTGAGGTTCGCCTCGTAGGACCGTTGCGCCTCGCGCATATCGGTCATCTCGACCAGCGAATTCACGTTCGGATATTTCACATAGCCGTTCTGGTCGGCGGCCGGGTGCCCCGGCTCGTACTTGGTGCGGAAGTCGCTCGGGTCCTGGCGTACCTTGCCCATCGCGATGGTATTCGCCTCGAGCGCGCGGTCGACCTCGGAGCGGAAGGTCGGAATCTTGCGCCGGTACGGACTGGCGCCGGGACGCTGCGCGGTGGAATCCGCGTTCGCGATATTTTCCGAGATCACCCGCATGCGTCCGGACTGCGCGCGCAGGCCGGACGCCGCGATCGTGAGCGATTTCAAGAAGTCCATCACACGCCTCCGTCAGCGCTTGCCGAGCGCGGTGCGAAACAGCCCCATGCTGCGGCTGTAGAGCGAGATCGCCGCCTGGTAGTCCATCTGGTTCGAGGCGACTTTCATCATCTCGTCTTCCAGGTTCACGGCGTTGCCGGCCGGCTTTACGTCGTACTTGTTGTTGCGGTCGGTCGCGAAGGCGCCGTTAGCGGCCGCGCCGGTGATGTGCGCCGGGTTGGTGCTGGCGACCCTGACCTGACCGGTAATCTGGCCCGCCGCCTGGACCTGGCTGCCGAAATCGAGCGGCTTCAGGTCGCGGGTGCGGAAATTCGGCGTGTCGGCGTTGGCAACGTTCTCGGCCAGCACCTTCTGCCTCTCCTGGTGCCACTGCATCCGGGTGCGGAGCATGGAAAAGAGCGGGATCTCCGAGATCGGCATGACGCCTCCGCGCCCCCGGAAAGGAGGCGGTAGGCAGACTTTGCCTAGAGGATGGTTAATGAGGCGTTAAACGATACTGCCCCAGAGGCGCCATTCCGTTAACCAAGAAAAGTCTGTGTTTGCGTGGTACATTTGTGGAACGACACTTTCCGTTTACAATTTGTTATTCTGTCGGAAGCCGCAGGGCCTGCCCTTCCAGGACAGCCCGGGCGGCGGGAGCGGAGACCGCAGATGGATGTGTTCGGAGCCGAAGGGTCTCTGATCGTACGCTTTGTCGTAGCGTTCGTGATCGTGCTCGCCCTGATCGGGGCGACGTTCTGGCTCATTCGCCGGTTCGGCGCCACGCGTGTCGGAGCCGCTGCGCAACGCGGGCGCCAGCCACGCCTTGCCGTGATCGATGCCGCACCGGTCGACGGGCGTCGCCGCCTCGTGCTGGTGCGGCGCGACAATGTCGAGCACCTGCTGATGATCGGCGGCCCAAGCGACATCGTGGTGGAACAGAATATCGTGCGCGCCGTGCCGGTAACGTCGCCGCGCGACGTGCCGGTGCCGCGCACCGGCGCGCCCGAAGGTGGGCCGGTCCGCACCATCGCCGACCGCGCGCCGCCGCCCGAAGAGGAATGGACGCCGTCCGAGCCCGCGCCGCGCCCGGCCTTCACGCGCCCCGATCCACTGGGGCGGGAACCGCTGGGACGGCCCCGTCCGCCGGAACCGCGTGCTCTAGAACCGCGCCCCTACGATTCGCCTATGCGCCCGCCGCTTCCCGCGAGCATCGCACCGCTTGCGGCGCGTCCATTCGAGCCGGCGCCGATCGCGCCGGAGCCCGCCGCCGAACCGCAGGATGCCGCGCTCGCCAGTATGGCGCAGCGGCTTGAAGCTGCGTTGCGCCGTCCGGGCGAGCCTCGGCCTGCGGCCCCGCCTGTTCCGGCACCCGATCTCGCCTTCGATGCGCCGCCCGCGGCACCGGAAAACGGCGAGCCATCGGCGGACGCGAAGCCCCACGCGCCAGGCACCGGCGCTTCCGGCACGAAGTCCAAATCCGTGCTCGACAGCCTGGAAGAGGAAATGGCGAGCCTGCTCGGCCGCCCGCCCGAGAAGCAATAGCCCCTCCTCCCGTTCACGCGTACCGTTCCGCGAACTGAGTCGCGCTGCGGCTCCCTGATTCGCGGGAACGGGATTGAGGCCCTCTCACATCCGCCTGATTGGCTGCGCGATATTGGGCGCAACCCTTGCGCTCGCCTTTCCGGCTGCCGCGCAGGACATCAGCGTCACCTTCGGCCAGGGCGGCGGCCTCACCGAACGTGTGCTGCAGCTCGTCGCGCTGCTCACCGTGCTCTCGCTCGCGCCGTCCATCCTGGTGATGGTGACGTCGTTCACCCGCATCGTGGTGGTGCTGTCGCTGTTGCGTACCGCGCTCGGCACCGCGACCGCGCCACCCAACGCCGTGATCATCTCGCTGGCGATGTTTTTGACCGCATTCGTGATGTGGCCGACCTTCACGACCGCCTACGATGCCGGCATCCGCCCGCTGGTCGCCAACGAGATCACGCCTGAGCAGGCGTTCGAGCGGGCTTCCGATCCGTTCCGCGCCTTCATGCTAAAGAACGTGCGCGAGAAGGACCTGAAGCTGTTCATCGATCTGTCGGGTCAGCCGCCGCCCGACAAGCCCGAGGACATGTCGCTGCGCGTGCTGGTGCCCTCTTTCATGATCTCGGAGCTGAAGCGCGCGTTCGAGATCGGCTTCCTGATGTTCCTGCCATTCTTGATCATCGATCTCGTCGTCGCATCGGTGCTGATGTCGATGGGCATGATGATGCTGCCGCCCGTCGTCGTATCGCTGCCGTTCAAGCTGATTTTCTTCGTGCTGGTGGACGGCTGGCACCTCGTGGCGGGCAGCCTGGTGCAGAGTTACGGGACGTGACGCGCATCATCCCGAAAAGCATGTCCTCGACCCCGATCGGGGATGGGAACCGGTTTTCGGAAAAGATGATGCGCAAATAAGATCTTCACTCCGCGAGTTCGCGCATCACCTTGATCAAATCCGACTTGCCCTCGAAGCCGATACCGGGAAGCTCCGGCATCACGATGTGGCTGTCTTCAACCCGCACACCGTCTGGAAAGCCACCATAGGGCTGGAACAGGTCCGGGTAGCTTTCGTTGCCGCCGAGGCCGAGCCCCGCCGCGATATTGAGCGACATCTGGTGCCCGCCATGCGGGACGCAGCGCGAGCGCGACCAGCCCGCGACGTCGAGGGCGGCCAGGGTGCGCTGGTACTCGCACAGCCCGTATGAGAGCGCGCAGTCGAATTGCAGCCAGTCGCGGTCCGGCCGCATGCCGCCATAACGCAAGAGATTGCGTGCATCCTGATGCGAAAACAGGTTCTCTCCGGTCGCCATCGGCCCTGGATAGAATTCCGCAAGCGCCGCCTGCAGTGCGAAGTCGAGCGGGTCGCCCGCCTCCTCGTACCAGAACAACGGATAGTCGCGCAGCATCTTGGCGTAGGCGACGGCATCTTCGAGGTTCAGGCGCCCATTGGCGTCGACCGCGAGCTGCGCCTTGCCGTCCAGTTCCTCGAGCACGCCTTCGATGCGCGGACGGTCCTCGGCGATCGAATTGCCGATCTTCATCTTCACGACCGTGTAGCCGCGGTCGAGATAGCTGCGCATCTCGGCACGCAACTGCTCGATGCCCTTGCCGGGATAGTAGTAGCCACCCGCCGCATAGACGAAGACGCGCGGGTTTGCATCGCGCTTGTGGCGCTCGGCGAGCAGGCGGAACAACGGCTTGCCGGCAATCTTTGCCACGGCGTCCCAGACCGCCATGTCGATCGTGCCGACCGCGACCGAGCGCTCGCCGTGTCCGCCGGGCTTCTCGTTCTTCATCAGCGCAGCCCAGATACGATCGGGATCGAGATTGTCGCCCGCATCGTTCGTGAGCGTCTTCGGGTCGGCGTCCTTCAGCCGCGGCGCGAAGCGCTCGCGGATCAGTCCGCCCTGACCGT
>Ga0207683_10005994_pt1 | contig 10411 bp, 5 predicted proteins | sample KBSM73metaG_FD_184333 | JGI IMG/M metagenome (GOLD analysis project Ga0207683, IMG submission 184333) | Miscanthus rhizosphere microbial communities from Kellogg Biological Station, Michigan, USA - KBS M7-3 metaG (SPAdes) (version 2) | ecosystem: Host-associated > Plants > Roots > Rhizosphere >...
AAGTACCACGAGGAAATGCTGTGAGGGATCGAGCGATCGCGTGTAGGCAAACACTTGCGTATTTGTGGGATCCAGGTCCTTGTAATCCCCGTATACAAACGCCGTGTGGGCGTGGTGCAGTGCGACTGCCCGCTGCGCGTACCTGTAAATAGAGTTGGGATTGGCTACTTCTTCCGCCGCGTTGATGGTCTTGTAGTTTGGATTGACGGCGAGCCACGGCTTGGCTGCGGCAGTCGTGAAGCCTGCATTAGGCGCGGCGCTCCACTGCATCGGCGTACGGGAATTGTCACGGCCGAAACGATGCGCTTCCGCGACAAATTGCGACTCCGGCATTTTTCCCGTCTGCACCTTCTCCTTGTACGCGTTCTTGACTTCGATGTCGTCGAACTGGTCGTAGCGAGTAAATGGATAATTCGTCATTCCCAGCTCGTCGCCCTGATAAAGAAACGGCGTTCCGCGTAGTGTCAGCAGCATAGTCGCAATGAGCTTGGCCGAGCGCACGCGAAACTCCGGAGTCGAATCATCGCCATAGTTCGACACCAGGCGCGGATTGTCGTGGTTGGAAAGAAAGACAGTGTCCCAGTCATCTTTCCCGAGGACGCGCGCATGGTTGTCGTAGATGGTTTTCAATTCCGGCAACGTCCAGTTTCGCGCCGTGTAGCCATCGCCGCGATTTACGCGCACGGCATCGAAGTTGAACACCATGTTCAGCTCATGCCGCTGGCTGTTGATGATCTTCGTCTCTTCCTCCAGCGTGATGCCGATGGCTTCGCCTACGGTCATCACGTCATACTTCGACAGCGCCTCACGGTTCATCTGCTGCAGATACTCGTCGCGGCGCGGTCCGTTGGCCCACAAGCGAGATGGGTCTTTCAGCTGCTCCGGCGTGAGATCAGGAAGGCCCGGCTGCTTGGAAATCAGTGGGATCACGTCCATGCGAAATCCATCGACGCCTTTGTCGAGCCAGTACCGCATAAGAGCGAAAACGTCATCACGCACCCTCGGATTGTCCCAGTTCAGATCTGGCTGCTTCACCGCAAACAGGTGCAGGTAAAACTGTTGCGTGGGCGGATCGTATTGCCACGCAGACCCTGAAAAGTAGCTCGGGTAATTATTGGGCGGCAACGGATGGGAAGGATCGTCAGGGTTCGGCCGGCCATCGCGCCAGATGTAGTAATCACGATACGGATTTCCTTTCGATAAGCGCGATTCCACAAACCAATGGTGTTCGTCTGACGTGTGATTTACAACGAGGTCGATGATGAGACGCATGTGGCGCGCCTTGATGGCTGCAAGCATGCGGTCGAAGTCAGCCATGGTGCCGAACTCGCGCATCACTTTGCGATAGTCGCGAATGTCGTATCCGTTGTCGGCGTTCGGTGAATCATAGTGCGGCGATAGCCAGATCACATTGACACCCAGCTTCTGCAGGTAATCCAGATGCTTCGTGATTCCGTTCAGATCGCCGATGCCGTCTCCGTTCGAGTCCTGAAAACTGCGGGGATAGATCTGGTAGACCACCGCTTCCTTCCACCACGCGCGCTGATATCCGTTTAGGCGCGCAGTCGCTGAGGTAGTAGTGCTCTCAGGCGCTTTGAATGGAATCTTTTGCTGGGATAGGCTCGAACCCGTCAGGGCAAATAACGCAGCGACAATTGCAACCAGGTTTTTCACGCGAGGATCATACCGCACCGAACTTGATAGGGAAAGTGACGGGGCTACCCCGCTCGCAATCGCTGTGGCACCGCTACTTCGAAGGCTCAGAACGAGATTCTTTCGGCCATACAGGGCTCACGAGCGAAATCGTCAGAATATCGCCACCCTCAAAGAGCGGCCCCTTCTCTCTTGCGAACGTGGGAACTTCACCGCCCACAATCCACATCTGAATGTGCGGCGGCTGCTTGCCGACCAACGGCGCGACGACGCCCACAATTCCCCCAAGCTCGATCTTCATGTCATAAGCCAAAGCCTTGCGCGAGGCCCCCGCCAGAGAAAATGTCTCCGTTCCGTTCGGAGTGATCGCGAGTTTCACCAGGCGAGGCTTGGGAGTGGCAACAATCATCGACACTGTCGTCTCCGTCGCCTCCTTCCTCACATTTTTCACGATCGAAGTAACGAGGCCGTTATAAAGGTCATGCGGCAAAGTCGGGTGGTCCGTCGTCACTTCCTCTTTGCCGTCTTTTCCGGTTGTTCGAACCGTCACCGTGCCCTTCGGGACATCAATCGACAAATCGAGTTGCCGAGGAAAATATGGCCCCTTTTGAATATGGTGGTCACGGATTAGCTTGAAGTTCCCCCGCTGTGTAAAGACCGCTGTCTCATCATCGACCGATCCATCTTTGAAGTGGAAGAGCAGGTGCGACGTCACCAGATCACCGCGGACGACCTGGATAAGGTCTCCATCCGCGAGCACATGGCCATCTTCGGTTGTCAACGCCAGAAAGCCATGCAGGGTTCCCTCAGGGTTCCGCACAGCGACGGGATCGGCTGCCACACGCAATTGCAATACCAGGACGAGCACCGCTAGCAATCGCCAGCATCGAATCACTTCGAGAGTACGGCTCATCCTCAGTTCCTCGATGCCACGGGCGCCTAAATCAACCTTGAATCAGATAGATGGTGACGTATGTGCTGCCGTTGCCTTTCAATGGCGCTGGTAACTTGCATAAACACCGACCTTGTCTAATCTGCACTCGATTGACGATACTAGTCAGGTCAAGTCCGGGCCCGCTCAAGCAAAATCCGTTTCACCAGCGTCTATTCCAAAAGCTGAGATTGAGACTGCTCCTGGCGCTCAAACTTAGATCACAAAAGGCAGAATTCATGCGCATCCCCCATGCCGGTCTTGTTGTGGCGATTCTCTTTGTGCCGCTCGCTTTGCACGCGGCGCAGGCGCCCGCGCCAGGTACACCACAGCAAGCTGCTCCGCCCCCTCCAGTTCCCACTGCGTCTGAAACTTTGAAGCCCGCCCTTGTTGGGGTTCTACAGACGCTCGGCTCGTTGAAACTCGATAAATGGAAGAGAGGGTCGGTGCGCGAGGAGGCAGGCTCTAATATCGACACCATCCAGCGCGATCTCGAAGAAACGCTGCCTGCGCTGATCAAAACAGCAGACGCCGCTCCAACCACAATCAGCAAGGTGCTGCCTGTAACGCGCAATGTCGATGCAATCTACGATGTGCTTGTGCACGTCTTCGAAGCGGCGCGGGTCTCAGCCCCCGGCGACCAGATTGCTCAACTGCAACATGCGATGGACAATCTCGAAAAGGCGCGTATCAAACTTGACAATCATCTCGAAGAAACGGCTGCAGCACAGGAAAAGCTAGTAGCGGATCTGCGGACCACGGTCCAGACGCAACAGGCCTCTCTGCATGCCGCTGCGGCTACGCCTCCCGTGACACCGACCTGCCCTGCGCCCGCTCCGGCTCACAAGAAAAAGCGCGCCACGCCTGCGACAACCACCTCAACAACCCCAACCACAACCGCGCCGAAGAAACCGGCTACCTCGACACCTTCCGCCGTCACACCGCCTGCTACACCGCCGAAAACGCCGTAGCGAGGCAGTGACGAACACAAAGACGCGGCGACCGAAGCCGCCGCGTCCTTGTGTTCGACTGGAATGTCGAAGTGCTGGTTAGAAGTCCAGTTTCATGCCCAGCTGAATCTGCCGCTGACTGTACACGAAATTGGAGTCGGCATTGGACACCGTTCCGAAGCCCGACGCATTTACGCCCGCGCCCTGCGCCGGTTGATAGACCAATGAGTTCGCCGGCGTCGTTGAGCTCGCCGTGGCATTGATGGAGTAGGCCGTTGCGTTTACGCCAGTCACATTCTGATGGTTGAGCAGATTGAATGCTTCTCCCAGCAACTCCAGGTTGAACCGCTCGCTGATGCGGAGGTCCTTCTGTACTCGCAGATCGAGCACCGTCGTCATCGGCATTTTGTAGGTATTGCGTCCCAGTTGCACCAGATAAGCGGAACTTCCGGAACCATTGATGCCCGCCGCGTTCGCCTTCAGCGAGCCCACCGCACCTTGTGTGCCGCTTACGCCGGCAGAGTAGGGCAGGCCATTCTGGATTTGCAAAATCGGATTCATATGCCATCCATCCGAGAGGAACCGCATCCACGTGTGTGAGCGGCCGGGATATTGCAGCATCGCCCATGTGACGAACCGATTCGGCACGTTGAAGTTTGAATTGCCGTAGTTTGCATCCGGATTGCCGAGGGGGTCATACCAGCTATTGCTGCTGGGCGATGTGCTCTGGTTTTGGTTGTAATCCAGCGAATGCGACCATGTGTAGTTCGCGTCAAACTGCACATAGCGGTTGCTGCGATTCTGTACTTCGGCAATCAACCCGTTGTAGCTCGAGTTGATGTTGCTCACGATCTCCGTCACGAAGCCATAGTGAGGATCGACGGTATTCTTCGAGTACACCTTCGACGTAATCTGTGTACCGCAGGCAACTGGGCCGCAGCCTGTCCCAGGAAGCTTGGGGTTTTCGATCACGGTCAGAGTGCTTTGATACGTGGTGGCCGGATTCAGGTTGATGTTGAGAAAATTCGGCAACTGCCTGCCCAATGCACCCATGTAGTTCGCCGAGATGTAGGTGCCGTGGGGCAGTTCCTGCTGAATCGACAGATCGAACTCGCTTACTTGCGGGTTCTGGTAGCCCTTCGCGAAGAAGTCCACGCTCGGTGTCGGGAACTTGCCGCTGCCAATCACTTGCGGAAACATCGGAACAGTACTGCTCGGCACCGATCCAAAAATGGAAGGCACTGTGTACTGGCCCAGTGGGCTGCCCGCAGCCTCATAAGCGTTGAGCACGATCCCGTTCGGAATGCGGCCGTAGTAGAGACCGTATCCCGTGTGAATTACCGTCTTGCCTCTGCCGAAGGGATCCCACGAAACGCCGATGCGAGGACCAATATTGTTGTTATCTGACGGCTTGTTGGTGATCTCTGCATTCGAGTTGGGAAAGGGACCGACCCCGTTTACAGGGACGTTCAAAAGCGATGTCGCGATCAACGACGAGTAAGGTGCGGGTATCTGCTCCTTGTCGTAACGCAGTCCAAGGTTGAGCGTCAGATGCGGAGTAACCTTCCAGTCATCCTGAATGAAGAAGCCGTAGTCCACAGTCGTGATCTCGAACTGCGAGGTGCCGAAACCCTGTGTGAACCCGTTGTAGCACGGATAGGAAACGCCACTCGTCGACAATCCGGTCTCGGCCTGGGTGGAATCGCAAGCCCCGTTGGGCTTGAGAATGTCAGAGAAGAAATCGGAGAAGTACGTGTAGGTGTACACTCCGTTGCTCTGATACAGATTGTCGATCGTGTCGGCGTTGCGCAGGATGTCCATGCCGAATTTGATGTTGTGGCTTCCATGGCTCCAGATTGCCGTGTCGCCAACCTGAAACTTGTGCTCGTCGGGGTACGACTTCCGGAACGAGTAGTACGGCATGCCCGCGGTAAAGCCATAGTTGCTCGATCCGCCATAGATCGACAACTGCACAGGGGTGTTCGCCGTGTTGTTCAGATATGTGCTGGTGAAACTGCTATAGGGCTGCTGGCCCTGATCGTTCAACTCGCGTCCGTACTGCACGCGAAGCTCGTTCGACAAGGTCGGGGTTATCAGGCTGTCGAGTTTTACGAGTCCGTAATCCAGTTTCACAAAATCGGTTCCAAAGCTGTCGACGGCGTAGTTGTTTGACGCCTGTGTCTGCACGCCGCCGGGCGAATCCCAGCGCAGGCGGTGATAGAGAGCGCTCACATGCTGCGTCGGAGTAACCTGCCAGTCGAGTTTGGGCGTGTTCAAAACCTCGTCGCCGGTGCGTGGAGTCGTGCCGAGGTCGTCGAGCAAGCCCGGCGTGTTGAGCCCCGTTACCGACGAGACAGCCGAACCGAACAGCAACTGGTCGTAGTGAGCAGCGGCCTTGGCGTAGTCGCCGCCGTAGACTCGCCACGCGAGCGTGCAGGCTTCGTTATCGCCGGGCGAAGCGCCGGGGCCAGTGAATTTCGCGCTCACAACCGTGCCCTTGGTCGTGGTGACGCAGGTGGCGTTGGAGGGTAGCGTGAGATCGGCCCACTGATTGAAGAAGGAAGCGGGCGTCGCGGGCTTTGCTACGCCGGGAAAATTGCGGCGATATTGATCGTATGCGTAAAACCAGAACAACTTATCTTTGATCAGGGGTCCACCTGCGCCGAATCCCCAGCGCTTGCGCCAGTCTTTCGGCTGGAAGGGAACGCCGGTCACGATTGTCGGCGATCCGCCCCCTGGAGGCTCCGTGACGCTCGTATAGGTCGTGAAGGGGTTGAGCGCTCCCCAGGTATTGTCGCGATCGTAGAAGTAAGCCTGGCCATGCAGCTTGTTGGTACCGCTCTTCGTTACGGCGTTGAGTACGCCGCCGGCCGAGCGACCGTATTCTGCGGAATAGACACCGGTGTTGACCTGAAACTCGGCAATCGCAATCTGCGCCGTCGAGTAGCCGGCGCGGGTGCGTCCACGCTCTTCAGAAAAGAACGCCTGGTTGTTGTCGGCGCCATCGATTTCAACGTTATTTAGAATCGGGCTGATGCCGCGGAAGGAAATCAGGCCGAAGCCATTCGCGTCCGATGCTGCTCCCGGCGTCAATAGCGCGAGATCAGACCAGCGGCCGCCATTCAAAGGCAGATTCACGATCTCCTGCGATGTAAGCGTCGACGAGATCTCGGGCGTCGCAAACTGCAGCACCGGAGCTACGGCGGTAACCTCCACTGTCTCGCTCGCCGAGCCTGTCTTCAATTCCGGATGCAGCTCAGTGAGTGAACCAACGGTGACGGGCACCGTTGTGGCACTGTAGGTTCCAAATCCCGATGAGCTGATCGTGACGGTGTATGTGCCCGGCGGAACCAGGGGCGCTTTGAAATACCCGCTCGCGTCGGCGGTCAGTTTGAACTCTGCGTTCGTTCCGTTGTTGTGAAGCGTGACACTGGCCCCGGCGACGGCGGCTCCGCTCGAATCGACGACGGTGCCTCCGATTGCTCCTTGGGTCGTACTTTGCGCACTTGCCCCAGAAGAAAACAGGCACAGGGATACGATTGCAAGCGCAATAAACACAGCGCTTGTACGAATTCTTTGAAGATGCATTGTGGCTCTCCTATAGATAAGAACAAATGACTTAGCGCAAAGCTGGCTGTGCTCTGGCGCACGTCCGTCTCAAGCGATGGAGAGTATTAGGTAGGCCGCTTTGGTCGCGCTTGCGGCGTATCAGAGCGCTGTAAGAAGCTCTATATATGGATCTTAACTTGAGATTCGCAGAGCTTCGCAACGTCCCAATGTCACGAGACGAGCCAAGTTCCTGGAAATCTGTGTGGCTGTGAATTTTCGTGCAATAAAGTGCAAATCCCAGCACCAATTTGCTTCACTCAGCTTGGCCCTGCTCCGCTGCCGCGTGCTGCAATCGTCCGCTGGACAAGAGAAGCTGCATTCGGTCGCAGCAGCGTGACCGGCTGCGCCGTCGGCGGCTGATGCATCGTCACAATCAGGGCGTCTGCCGGCCGCTTGCCGCCGCAAATGTAGGAGTGCGGCGTGCTCGCGTCGAAATAGACAGCATCCCCGGGACCGAGTACGCAGTGGTGTTCGCCGTGATGCAATTCGAGCTCGCCATCCAGTATGTAAAGGAATTCGTAGCCCGGATGCATATGCGCTCGCGGCTCTTTCGTTTTTTCAAGCGGTATGAATTCCGCGAAGTAAGGATCCATATGGCGGTCCGGCACCATATAGCCCAGGCTCTCGAAAAAATAGGTTGGCTCATCGACGCCCGTCTGTGGCAACCGCACCCGATCCTTGCGTCGGTGTACGCGGAACATGGCCTGCGGTTCGCTCTCAAAAAAGTAGGAAAGATCCTTTGAGAAGACCATCGCAATGCGCGCCAGGTTACGTAGCGTCGGCACCACTCGCCCGGTCTCAAGCTGCGACAAAAAACTGGCCGATAGCCCGGTATGCTTCCCCAACTCCACCAGCCCCATCGATTTTTTCAGCCGCAACCGCTTGATTCGTTCGCCGATGTGTTTTTCCGCGATGAACCGTTCCGTCGTTTCCGTATCGACCTGTGATTTCTGGGTCTCTTCGGTGTGAGCCGTCGCCAAATCCGTCATCAGCCCTCCCAAGGTTGAGTCCGGGCAGTTTTGCCCAATCAAAACCTGTTCTCATGCTACTAAACTAAACTCCCACGAGCAATCCCGGCAGAAGCCGCGATTGCCTCGCACGATCCATGCTTTGAAGATGCAGTCTGCAGCCAATCAGCAACACGTAATCCTGAGCGGCGGCTCCGGCATGGTCGGATCCGCGCTGCGTCATGAGCTTGCCCGGCGCAAAACGCGAATCCTGCAACTCGTACGAAACAAACTGCTTGCGGATGACCAGATGCAATGGAATCCATCCGGTAGCCCCGCGATCCCCGACTCTGCACCCCTCGAACGAAGCTGCGCCGCCGTTCATTTATCCGGCGCAAGCGTCGCCGGCCACCGTTGGAGTGAGGCCTATAAGCGCGAACTCATCGCCAGCCGGGTCGATTCCACTCGCGCCCTCGCCATGTCCCTTGCCCAACTCCGCAATCCTCCGTCCGCCCTGCTAGTAGCCTCCGCCACTGGCTTCTATGGCAATCGCGGCGATGAGTCGCTCACCGAAAACTCCGCACCCGGGGAAGGCTTCCTGGCTGATGTGTGCAGGCAATGGGAGGCAGCCGCCCAGCCCGCAGTCGATGCTGGAATCCGCGTCGTGCACATGCGCTTTGGGATAGTGCTGGGCCCCGGCCAAGGCGTACTCGAAAAGATGCTTCCGATTTTCCGGCTGGGCCTGGGAGGCAAACTCGGAAGCGGCGGCCAATGGATAAGCTGGATCAGCCTCGCGGACGCGATCGCTGCAATCCTGTTTGCCCTCGACACGCCGTCGCTGGCAGGGCCCGTTAACTTGACCTCGCCCCAGCCAGTCACCAACGCCGAGTTCACCCTCGCCCTTGGCCGACAACTGAGGCGCCCCGCAATCTTGCCGGTCCCCGCCTTTGCGGTTCGACTCGCCTTCGGTCAGATGGCCGACGAAGCGCTGCTGTCGAGCGCCCGGGTTATCCCGTTCAGGTTGCAGTCGGCCGGGTTTGCCTTTGCACATCCGACCATCGAAAACGCATTAGCCGCTGCACTCGCCAAGGGTTAAGTTGCTTCTTGAAATCTACCGGCGCCCCTGAATGACCTTCGGTGCATTGGCGGGACCCTTCTTTGCTGCACGACGCGCGGCGATCTCGTGCATCTCCTTGCCGATCTTCGACTGGTTGATACCCACCTGGATTCCCAGGTTGATCAGGTTGCCCGTTACCCAGTAAAGCGCCAGCCCCGAAGCGAAATGCCACAGCGTGAAGCCCATGATGATCGGCATCATGATTGCCATCATGCGGCGTTGCGTCGGATCCATCCCCGGCGATGGCGTGATGAACTGCACCAGGAACATGCTCACGATGATCAGAATCGGCAGGATATGCAACGGATCGGGCGAGGAAAGATCGGTGAGCCAGAACCAGTGCGCCTGCCGCAGTTCCACCGCGTTCAGCAGCACGCGATAATACGCGAAGAAGAGCGGCATCTGAAGCAGCAGCGGAAGGCATCCGCCGTACATGTTTACGCCCTCCGCCTTGTAAAGTTGCATCATCTCGGCGTTCATCTCGGCCCGCTTCGGGTCGTTCACCTTGAGATGTGCATACCGTTTTTTGAGAGCCTCCACCTTCGGCTGAATCCGCATCATCTTCAGCGAAGACTTCATCATCATGAACCGCGTCGGCAGCATCACAAGATTGAAGATCACGGTGACGATGATGATGGCCCAACCCCAGTTGTACGCGCCCGGGCCCATCAGCTCGCGCAGATATCGCAGGGCCAGATAGAGCGGCTTGGCGATGATCGTCATCCAGCCGTACTGGATCAGGGGCTGCAATGACTGTCCCGTGGGCTTGCCGTCGGGTCCCATGGCGCGGACGGCGTTTAGCACGTCCAGTTCCTTCGGTCCCGCGTAGAGCCGCAAGCGCGTCGCGCCGCTCTGATCGCCCATGGCGAGCCCGATGACGTCTTCCGGCTTCTTCTGGCTGTTGGCATCGGCGAGATCGCTGGGCAGATCGTACGTGTGGTGCAGCGTGACGACTGTCGCGCGCGAAGGAACATCGGGAAGGAAAACCGCGGCAAAGTAGAGATCGCTGATGCCCGCAAACTCGTAAGGCTGATCGAGGGTCGCATTGCCGCTGACCTTGGCCGAAGCCAATGAGTCATCTTTGCCGTCGATCGACCAGGAGAACTGCGAAGTTGTCCGCACCGGGCTACGCGTAGATGAAGAAGGAAGGAACTCCTCCATATCGCCAAGCCCCGCGGGCCACGCAACCAGCGCCCTGATCGGC
>Ga0207683_10005995_pt1 | contig 10410 bp, 10 predicted proteins | sample KBSM73metaG_FD_184333 | JGI IMG/M metagenome (GOLD analysis project Ga0207683, IMG submission 184333) | Miscanthus rhizosphere microbial communities from Kellogg Biological Station, Michigan, USA - KBS M7-3 metaG (SPAdes) (version 2) | ecosystem: Host-associated > Plants > Roots > Rhizosphere >...
CCCGGCGCCGTCTACCGCGTCGTGCTGCCCGGCTACTTCTCGACGATGCGGCTGCCCATCCTGCAGGGACGCGACATCGCGGCCGCCGACACGCGTCAGTCGCCGGACGTCGCGGTCGTCAGCGAAACGCTCGTCCGCCGCCACTTCCCCAACGCCGACGCGCTCGGCCGGCGCATCACCTTCGACGATCCGACCGGCCCCGCGCCCCATTGGCTGACGATCGTCGGCATCGTGCGCGATGCGGTGGGCTTCACCTGGGACGGCGGCGCCGATCCAACCATCTATCTGCCCTACCTGCAGAGCGCGTCGTACCTCGAGAGCCCCGAGGGACACTACGCCTATCTGACGGTGGTGCTGCGCACGGAGGGCGATCCGGCGGCGCTCGCCGCGCCGGCGCGGAGCGCCATCTGGTCGATCGATCGCGGCGTCTCCATCTCGGAGGTCGTGACGATGGACGACGCGGTGGCCCGGGCGCTCGCCCGGCCGCGCTTCCAGTCGACGCTGCTCGGCGCCTTTGCCGCGCTCGCGCTCGTCCTTGCCGCCGGCGGCATCTACGGCGTCATGAGCTACGCCGTCGCGCGCCGCACGCGCGAGATCGGCCTGCGTTTGACGCTGGGCGCCGGACGCGGCGACGTGCTGCGGCTGATTCTTTCGCAGGCGCTGCGGCGGCTCGCGCTGGGCGGCGCGCTGGGCCTCGCCGGCGCCTGGCTCTCGACGCGGGCGCTGACGACGATGCTCTATGGCGTCCAGCCGACCGATGCGCTGACGTTCGCGGGCGTACCGGCGATCCTCGCGATCACCGCGCTGGCGGCCAGCTACCTGCCGGCGCGCCGCGCATCGCGCGTCGATCCCATGGTCGCGCTGCGGATCGACGGTTGAGGCGGTCGTGAGCTCATGCACGACTCCTCGCCTGCCCGTGATCGATCGAAGGTAGGCTTGGTGTCCGACGATTGGAGGTCATACATGGGCTTGAGAGACACCTACGCCTACGCCATCCAGACCGCGAAGGGGAAGTTCCAGGGCAACGCCGAGGAGCGCGAGGGCAAACTGCACTTCAAGGGCACGGTCTCGACCGAGGCCGAGAAGAACGAGATCTGGAACGCGATCAAGACCATCCCGACCTGGGAGCGCGACGTGGTCGCGGACATCACGGTGACGGGTGGGACGGGCACGACGCCGGGGACGGCGACGGCGGCGGCGAAGGCCCCCGCGGCGCCGCAGGGCGGCGGGACCTACACGGTCAAGCCCGGCGACACGCTGAGCAAGATTGCCAAGGAGCACCTCGGCAACGCCAACGCCTACATGCAGATCTTCGAGATCAACAAGGACCAGTTGAGCGACCCGGACAAGATCAAGCCGGGCCAGGTGCTCAAGCTGCCCTGAGAGGGCTCAGGACGACTCCGGAGTAGAAAGCGACTCCGGAGTCGGGCTACCTGAACGACTCCGGAGTCGAACTGCACTCCGGCGTCGGGCTACTTGAACGACTCCGGAGTCGAACTGCACTCCGGAGTCGTTCCTTTCCCGGCTACTTCGCCCGCTTGGCGACGAACTCCGCTGGCGGCCGATCGCTGCCTTCGCGCTGGCGCGTGAACTTGATCTCGTCGCCGGCCACCGTCCCCTTGTAGACGATCTTGACGTCGGTGCCGTTGAAGTTGGCCACGACGTTGAAGGCGACGGCGTCGCCCTTGATCGATCCGTCGGTGATGGGCACGTCGCCGTTCATGCCGGTCGTCGTGCCGGTCAGCTTCTCGCCGTCCACCTTGAAGTTGAAGGTCGTCTCGCGCGTCTGGCCGTCGCGGCCGGGGACCTGCGCGGTCCACTTGCCGCTGATGTCGGCGGCGTGCGCCACCAGGGTGGCCGCCAGCACGAAGGCGCCGGCGAGAGAGAGGGAGCGTAGAGTCATGCGGGCAATCCTCTGGCCCGTCGAGCGGGCCGATCGATCGCGGACGATTCCGCGATCGACCGATTCTTCTCGAAGGCGCCCCCGCCGTTTGCAAAAAGATTGTTAAGGACAGCTCGGCCCGGCCGGCTCACTCGGCGTCGATCCGGCCGGTCATCGTCGGATGGTAGAGGCAGGCATAATCGGACCCGCCCTTCGTCTTGACGATGAAGCGAAACGTCGCGCCCGTGGCCAGCATCTTGGAGTCGAACGCGCCGCCCTTGGCGGTCGCGGTGTGCGGGATGATGTCCTTGTTCTCCCACACCACGGTGTCGCCGACGTGGACAGCGAGGCGCGCCGGCTTGTAGCTGGTCCCGTCAATCGTGACGGTGTGGGTCACCGGCTTCGGCGTGCGGACCAGCATGGCGCCCGCCCCGGCGGCCGCGGCGACGACGATCGCCCAGAGGGCGATGACGGCGCCGCGCCGCCAGGCGGGTGTCACTTCTGGGCGCCGCCCAGGGACGCCTGGATCTGCTTCGCGTGCTCGAGGTGGGCGACGAACGCCGGGCGCACCTTGACCAGCAGGGCCTTCAGATCGGCGTTCGAGGCGTTGGGGATCAGCGTCTTGTCGACCGCGTCGAGCACCGCCGTGTGATAGGCGACCTCCTGGTCGACATAGGCCTTGTCGAAGGCCGCGCCCTTCAGCGTCTTCAGGTTGGCGATGTTCTTGTCACCGCCCGCCTTCAGGCTCTGGCTGGTCGGGTTGTCCTGCGGCGTCACCTTGAGCTTCGTCGCCAAATCCACGGCGGCTTTGTTCACGCCGGTATGGTCGGTCACCATCAGCTGCCCGAATTGCTTCACCTCGGGCTTGGACGCCCGCTGGGCCGCCAGCTTTCCGGCGTCGATGTCCACCTGGTTGGCGGTCACGACGATGGACGCGATCTGGGCGTCGTTGACGGCCTGGGCGCCTGCCGCGGCGGGGACCGCCAGGGCGGCGGCGATGATCAGTGCGGTATGGGTCACGGAATCGTTCCTCTCTTGCCGGCTGGCGGCCGCGCTCTCACGCGCGGCCGCGGGCCGCCCATTGGGCGCGCCGGCTGCTATTCGCCGCGCTAAGCGCGCGGCGGCGCCGTCACGCGGGCGGCACTGTATTGGAGTCGCGGCGGCCGGATCGGTGACAATGGCGGCCATGGCCTTGGATGAGCGGGCGTTCTTCACCGAAAAGCCGGAAATGCGCACCGGCAGCTACCAGTGCCCGCGCTGCAAGCGGACCAGCGAGTACAGCGTCAAGTGGGTGCGCCGGACCCGGCGCGACCGCCCGCCGCAGGGCGCGGACGAGGTGGATCGCGCCAAGTTCGCCAAGCTGCGCGACTACGTGCTGCGGCTCGACGACGAGGTCACCTGCAAGACCTGCAGCAAGCGCTTCGAGATCCCGTCGATGAACTCGCTGGTCTTCGTCGACCAGCTCGTCGGCCTGCCCGACGAGGCGGCCCTCGAGCGCGAGATTGCCGCCGCGTCCGGCGAGGACACGCCGCCGGCACCGGCCAAGCCGGCGCTGCCCGCCCGCTTCACGCGCAAGCCGACCGGCTGGAAGTAGTGCCCGGCGTTCGCCTCCCGGTCCGGCCGGGCGTCGCTGTCTTCACCATCGCCGCGGTGCTCGCCGCCCTCGCCCTCGTCTTCGACCTGGGCTCGTGGGACGTCGAGAACGACGAGGCGATCTACACCTACGCCGTCGAGCGGATGATCGACACCGGCGACTGGATGACGGCGCGCGAGATCCCCTACGACTTCGCGTTCCTCGAGAAGCCGCCGCTCAAGTTCTGGATGGTCGGCGTGCCCATCCGGCTCGGGCTGCTGCCGCGCGACGAATTCGGCTTTCGCGCCGTCGACGCCCTGCTCGGCGCGGTGGCGTTCGGCTACGTGGCGCTGTTCGCGTATCGCCTGGCCGGGCCGGCCGCCGCGATCGCCTCGTGTCTGATCCTGTTCGGCTTGCGCGATCTGGTGCTGCAGCACGGCATCCGCAGCAACAACATGGAAGCGTCGCTGCTGGCGGCGTACTGCGGCGGGCTCTACCATTTCCTGCGCTGGCGGCACGGCGGGGCGCGGCGCGACGCGCTGATCACGGGCGCCTGGTTCACGCTCGCCTTCCTGACCAAGTTCGTGGCGGCGGCGTTCCTGCCGCTGGTCGCCGTCGTCGGCCTGGCGCTGCCGCGCCCCGGCCTGCTGCCCAAGCCGCTCCGCGCCTGTCTGGCCGACTGGCTGTGGGCGGCGGCGTTGTTCCTGCTCGTGTCCGCGCCCTGGTTCGTCTACGAGTACCGGCAGTTCGGCGACAAGCTGGTCGAGACGATGTTCCGGCAGCACGTCTTCGTGCGGTTCACCGGCGCGCTCGATCCGAGCCACCTGCAGCCGTGGAACCACTACTATCTCGGCATCGCGCGGATGCTCACGGAGACCCGCTGCGAGTGGCTGGTCGCGGCGGGCGCGGCGCTGCTGCTCTACCGCGTGGTGCGGCATCGCGACGGGCTCGCCTGGACGCTGATCGTCTGGGGCGTCCTGCCGCTGGCGCTGATCTCCGGGCTGTCCTCGAAGGTGCTCCACTACACCTATCCGTTCCTGCCGCCGCTGGCGCTCGCCGGCGGCCTGGCGCTGGCCGCGCCGATCTCGATGTTCAAGGCCTGGCTCGGCCGGCTCGCCGACCGCCTCGAACGCGTCCGCTTCCGCCGGCTGCCCGACATCCTGTCGCGGCCGGCGGTGCGCCGCGGCTTCCTGGTCATCGGCGTGCTCGCGGTCGTCGTCGCGGCCATCGCGCTCGTCGCGGGCAGCACCAAGCTGGTGATCGGCGGCGTCGTGCTGCGCAACTCCTCGGTGCTGCGGCCGCTCGTCCTCGCCGCCGCCGCGTTCGCCCTGGCGCGGGCGTGGCGGCATGCGCTCACCTGGGCGCCGTTCGTGCTGTTGTTGCTGCTGCCGCTGAGCGCCGCCCGGGAGACGCTGCTCGCCGCCAGCCGTCCCGGGCATCCGCTGCGGGCACTGCGCGACTGCGCCCGCCCGCTGGTCGAAGCCGGGCGCGTCCGCGGCGGCGCGTATGCCGTGTCGCAGGACTCGGTCCCGCACACCTACGCGTTCTACGCGCTGCCGCTGGGCAGCTGGGACGCCACGACGACGTTCGATCCCGCCGTCCAGGGCTCCGCGCTGGACGATCCGGCGCGGCCCCGTGCGCTGGTGCTGTCGGGACGCGCGTTCAGCGATCTGGCGCTGCAGCGGCTGCGCACCGGCAAACCCATTCCGCCGGGCATCCGCGCCCATCCGAACCTGATCGTGCTGCTGCCGGGGCCGCTGGCCGGGTGCATCGACGAGGCGGTCCGCGCCGGCGCGCGGTCGGTCGACGGCTACGGGGGCGGCTCGTGACGCCGCCGATCGATCTCTCGGTCGTCATCCCGGCCTACGACGAGGCCGGCCGGATCGGCCCGACGCTCGCCCGCCTCATCGCGGCGCTCGAGCCGCTGCCGCTCCCGTGGGAGATCCTGGTGGCCGACGACGGCTCGACTGACGCCACCGCCGCCATCGTCCGGGAAACGGCCGCCCGCGATCCGCGCGTCCGCGTGCTGTCCCTGCCGCACCGCGGCAAGGGCGCCACGCTGCGCGACGGCCTGCTCGCCGCGGCGGGGACGCGCCGGTTCCTGTGCGATGCGGATCTCTCGATGCCGCCGGCGCAGATCGCGCGCTTCCTCGCGGTGCTGCCGTCGCAGTGCGACATCGCCATCGGCAGCCGCGAAGGGCCCGGCGCGGTGCGGGTCGGCGAGCCGCTGCACCGCCACGTGCTCGGCCGCATCTTCAACCTGCTGGTCCGCGCGATGGTGCTGCCCGGCATCCAGGACACGCAGTGCGGGTTCAAGATGTTCACGGCGGACGCGGCCCGGGCGGTGCTGCCGACGACCGCGATCGAGGGCTGGAGCTTCGATGTCGAGCTCCTCGCCAGCGCCCGCGCCCAGGGCTGGCGGATCCGCGAGGTGCCGATCGAGTGGCACTACGGCCAGGCGTCGCGGCTGCGGGTGCTGCCGCACTCGTTCGAGATGCTGCGCGACCTCTTTCATATCCGCGGCAAGGTCCGCCGGGGCGCATTCGCGCGGCCGGCGACCATCACGCCACCCGAGCCACCCGCCTGACCGCAGCCGAACTGGCTCATATCGCTCGACGTCAAAGGGTCCTATGCGAATGCTGCTCGTCCTACTGCTCGCGGCCCTCACCCTTGGCACGCCGGCGCCCCCGCCGCGGCTGACGCCGGCCAACGTCGGCGGGCTCGTCGAGGCGTGGCACTACGACACCCGCGAATCGACGCTGCCGGTGTTTCCGGCGCGCAAGAAACCCGCCTTCGAGGCGACGCCGGTCTACGCCGACGGCCGGCTCTATCTGTCGACGCCGGGCGGCCTCGTGATCGCGCTCGATGCCGAGACCGGCGCCGAGGCCTGGCGCGTCGATCTCGCGGTGCTGCGCGGCCTGGACTACGGCGACTTCGCCAACCGCGGCGTGACGGTGGCCGGCGACCGCGTCTACGCCGGCACGTCGGACGCGCGGCTGGCGTGCCTGATGCGCGCCGACGGCCGGCCGTGCGACGGCTTCGGCGTGGGCGGCCAGATCCGGCTCGATCAGGGCCTGCGGCGGCCGCCGAAGTGGAAGGGGGAGTGGTCGCTGACGTCGCCGCCGGTGGTGTATCGCGACGTCGTCATCGTCGGCTCGTCGATTGCCGACAACAGCCGCCTCGACATGACCTCGGGCGAGGTCCGGGCCTTCGACGCGAAAAGCGGGGCGCTGCGCTGGACGTTCCATCCGTTGCCGGCCGACTCGCCCGCCGGCGCGGCCAACACCTGGTCGCGTCTGACCGTCGATGATGCCAGTGGCCTCGTCTATCTGCCGGTCGGCAGCGCCAGCCCCGACTACTTCGGCGGCGATCGCCCCGGCGACAACGCCCACGCCAACAGCATCGTGGCCCTGAAGGCCGCGACCGGCGAGGTGGCGTGGGCGTTCCAGACCGTCCACCACGACGTCTGGGACTACGATGTCGCGTCGCAGCCGCTCCTGTTCCCCGGCCGTCGCGGTCCCTCCGTCGCCGTCGGCTCGAAGACCGGACACCTGTTCCTCTTCGATCGGATCACCGGCGCGCCGCACTTCCCGATCGTCGAGCGCAAGGTGCCGGCGAGCGACGTGCCCGAAGAGCACGCGGCGCCCACGCAGCCCTTCCCGTCGAAGCCGGCCAGCCTCGTCGCGCAGGCCGTGACCGAGGCGGACATCTGGGGCGCGACGCCGGCCGAGCGCGAGGCGTGCCTGGCGCGCTTCCGCACGCTGCGCTACGACGGCATGTTCACGCCGCCCAGCCTGAAGGGCAGCCTCCAGATCCCCGGCAGCATCGGCGGGCTCCACTGGGGTGGCATGGCGTGGGATGAAACGCACCGCCTGGTGATCGCCCCGGTCAATCGCCTCGGCTGGGTCGTCCGGCTGATCCCGCGCGCCGAGTTCACGGCGGCGCGGCAGGGCGCCGGGCGAGCCCAGGTCACCGAGCAGGCCGGCACGCCGTACGCGATGTCGCGCGAGGTCTTCTTCAGCCCCGAAGGGCGGCCGTGCCTCTCGCCGCCATGGGGCGAGCTGGTCGCGGTGCGCGTCGACACCGGCGAGATCGCGTGGCGCAGCGTGCTCGGCGATCTGCGCGAGCTGGTCGGCCTCTCCGCCGCGACGGTGCCGGCATCGACCGGATCGCCCAACCTCGGCGGGCCGGCGATCGCGGCCGGCGGCGTGCTGTTCATCGGCGCCACCATCGATCCCTACCTGCGCGCCTTCGCGACCGCGGACGGCCGGGAGCTGTGGAAGGCGCGGCTCCCGACCAGCGCCCGCGCCACCCCGCTCGTCTACACCGCGCCGAGCGGGCGCGAGATGGTCGCCATCGCCGCCGGCGGCCACGACACGCCGCTGTCCAAGCCGGGCACGACGCTGCACGTGTTCGCGCTGCCGGCGCGCTGAGCGCTGTCGTAGAATCGGGGCGACGCGAGTCGCGCTCGAGGCACGCTCGGCGCGAGATCGGTGGTCTTCTCCTCTGCATGCGCACACGGGCCGTCCCGGTCGTGGGACTCGTCGACTGCCTCCCGCATGGCCGCAGGTAGCGGCATGGCGGCGAGCAGTGAGCTCTCGGTCCTCGTCATCGAGGACGACGGCCAGCTGCTGCGTACCCTGGGCGACATCCTGGGCCGGCGCGGCTATCGCGCCTTGATCGCCCAGAGCGCGCGCGACGGTCTCGCGCTGGTCGAACAGGAGCTGCCGGCGGTGGCGCTGGTCGACCTCAAGCTGCCCGACATGGACGGCGTCGAGGTCATCGACCGGCTCGCGTCGCTGTCCCAGTTGACGCAGACGATCGTGCTGACCGGCAACGCCAGCATCGAGACGGCGCTGCACGCGCTGCGGCAACGCACCTACGACTACCTGGTCAAGCCGGTGCCGCCCGAGAAGCTGCTGACGACGATCGATCGCGCCGGTGAGCGCTGGCAGCGACGCCGCGCCGAGGAGGCGCTCCGGCAGAGCGAGGAGCGCGCGCAGCTGCTCCTCGAGCACATCTCCGACGTCGTGATGGTCGTCGACGACGCGCTGGTCATCCGCTACGTCAGCCCGTCCGTCCGCCACCTGCTCGACTACCTGCCCAACGAGCTGCTCGGCCGCCCCTGCCTGGACATCGTGCACCCGGACGACGCACGGGCGACCGAGACGTTCCTCCGTGGCGCGCTTCATCCCGGCCGCCCGCTGCAGCCGCACGAGCTGCGGGTGCGGCCGCGCAACGCCGACTGGCGGGTGCTCGAGATCGGCGTGACCAGCCTCGACGGCCGCGCCGACATGGGTGGCGTGCTGCTGACCGGCCGCGACGTCACCGAGCGCCGGCGCATGGAACACGCGCTGCGGCAGGTGCAGCGGATGGACAGCATCGGCCAGCTCGCCGGCGGCGTCGCGCACGACTTCAACAACATCCTCACCGCCATCCTCGGCTTCTCCGAGATCCTGCTCGACGACGCGCCGGCAGGCAGCGACTCGCGCCTCGACCTCGAAGCGATCCAGAAAGCGGCGCAGCACGGCGCCTCGCTCAGCCGCCAGCTGCTGGCGTTCAGCCGGCGGCAGATGCTCGACTCGAAGGTCCTCGATCTGGGCGAGGTGGTGCACGACTTCGAGCGCATGATCGGCCGCGTGCTCGGCGAGCACATCCGGTGGAGCGCGCACACCGACGCCGATCTCTGGCACGTGAAGGCCGATCGCGGCCAGCTCGAACAGGTGCTGATGAACCTGGCGGTGAACGCGAGGGACGCGATGCCCGAGGGCGGCACGCTGACCATCGAGACGCGCAACGCCACCATCGCGCGCGGCACGCCGGATCGTTCGCAGGCGGTGCCCGGCGCCTACGTCCGCTTCTCGGTGCGCGACACGGGCGCGGGCATGGACGCCGACACGCAGGCTCGCATCTTCGAGCCCTTCTTCACCACCAAGGCGCCCGGCCGCGGCACCGGCCTCGGGCTGGCCACCGTTTACGGGATCGTCAAGCAGAGCGGCGGCGTCATCGACGTCGAGAGCGAGCCCGGCCAGGGCTCGACCTTCCACGTCTTCCTGCCGGCGGTGGCCGAGACCGCCGTCGACGCCGTCCAGGGCGCGCCGCGCCAGGCGGCCTCGGTCGAGAGCGCGTCGATCCTGCTGATCGAAGACGACGCAGCGCTGCGGCGGCTCCTCGTGCGCAGCCTGGAACGCGTCGGCCATCGGGTCCGCGACGCGGCGGACAGCGACGGCGCGCTCGCCCTGCTCGCCCAGGACCCCGCGATCGACCTGCTGGTGACCGATGCCGTGCTGCCGGGACAGTCCGGCCCCAACCTGGCCCGCCGGATCGAAGTGGACCGGCCGGCGCTGCGGGTGCTGTTCATCTCCGGCTATTCCGATGACGCCATCCTCCGCCTCGGACTGCTGAACGGGCAGGAAGCGTTCCTGCAGAAGCCGTTCGGCCCGCGGACGTTCGTCCACAAGGTGCAGCAGGTCCTGCGAGGCTGAATGCGTATCCTCGTCGTCGAAGACGATCACAGCATCGCCACCTTCATCGCCGGCGGTCTGCGGCAGGAGGGCTTCGCCGTCGACGTCGCGGAGGACGGCGTATCGGGCCTGGAGCTGGCGCGCGCCGGTCCGTACGACGCCGCCGTCGTCGACGTCATGCTGCCGCGCCTCGACGGCCTCAGCCTGGTGACGGCGCTGCGCCGCGCCGGCATCCCGACTCCGGTGCTCTTCCTGAGCGCGCGGCACAGCGTGGACGATCGGGTCAAGGGCCTGCAGACCGGCGGCGACGATTACCTCGCCAAGCCGTTCGCGTTCGCCGAGCTGCTGGCGCGCCTCCAGGCGATCACGCGCCGCGGCCAGCGGGCCGTCGAGGCCACGACGCTGACGGTCGCGGATCTGCGGCTCGATCGGCTGACCCGCAAGGTCGACCGCGGCGGCACGCCCATCGAGCTGCGGCCGCGCGAGTTCGC
>Ga0207683_10005996_pt1 | contig 10408 bp, 10 predicted proteins | sample KBSM73metaG_FD_184333 | JGI IMG/M metagenome (GOLD analysis project Ga0207683, IMG submission 184333) | Miscanthus rhizosphere microbial communities from Kellogg Biological Station, Michigan, USA - KBS M7-3 metaG (SPAdes) (version 2) | ecosystem: Host-associated > Plants > Roots > Rhizosphere >...
AAGAGCACGCGACGGCCTGACGTCCCGATCCAACGACACCCCGCAGGAACATTCATGACGGAGGAGCACTGCATGAGCACTTCAAGGCGCCCATCGATCGATCGGCGCGGTTTCCTGGGCGCCGTCGCCGGCGGCGGCGCGCTCGCCCTTGCGACCGGTCTTGGCCTGCCGGGACGCGCGCATGCGCAGAGCACCGGCACGCTGACGATCGGCGTGCTGCGTGCGCCCGCGTCCGCGATCATCGAGCTCACCGAAAAGCGCGGATGGTTCAAGGAAGCCGGCGTCACGCTGAAGACCGAGCTCTTCGCATCCGCGGCGGGGCCGAAGATCGTGCAGGCGCTGGGCGGCGGTGCGATCGGGCTGTCGTTCGTCAATTCGACGGCGGCGCTGCTGGGAACGGCCGGCGGGGCGATTCCGCTGCGCTTCATCTCGATCACGACGGATCCGTCGAAGCTCTTCGCGCTGCTGGCGGCGCCGGAGTTCGACTCGGTGCCCAAGCTGGCTGGCAAGAAAGTCGCATGCACGGCCGGCAGCGGCCTGCAGTATGTGCTGGCGCGCATCCTCGCCAAGTTCGGCATGACGCAGAAGGACATCGAGTTCGTGAACCTCCCTGCGGCGGACGGGCAGGCCGCATTCGTCGCGGGACGCGTCGACGCGATCGTGCCGTCGGTCAACGGACGGTTCTACATCATGAGCACGCGCAAGGAAACGCGCGAGCTGTTTCGGTACGAGGACTTCACCAGGCCGCCCGGCTCGACGCGGCCGTTCCAGAACTACGATCTCTTCGTCACCACCGAAGCCGTGTTGCAGAGCGAGCGCAAGGCGCTCGCGGGTTTCCTTGCCGCCTATCACGACAAGGGTGTGCCGTTCCTGCAGAACCCCGCGACGCGCCCGGAAGCGCTGAAGATCGTCACCGACTACGTGAACTTCGAGCAGAAGAATCCCACCGACGCGGCGATCATGGGCAAGATCATGGACATGAGCGGCTTCTACGATCGCAAGATGGTGAAGCAGCTGATGACAAGCCCCGATTTCCGCGAAAACCTGGAGTACCAGGTCAAGTTCTTCATGGAGCAGGGTCTGATGAAGACGGCGCCCGATCTCGACAAGGCCATCGTCACGGATCTGCTGTAGCGCGCACGCGCAGCAGGGTTGTTCCGCCTGCGCCGGCGGCCGGACGCCACGCGATCAGCGTGCGCGGGCCGGAACGGCGAGCGGCGCGATCGGATCGGCGGGAAACACGTCGCGCCCGTCGCCCTCGGAAGGCGTGAGACCGAGCTGGCCACAACCGGTGACGCGCTTGCGCGCGCCGTCCCGCGCCGGGTCCGCGTAGCGCGCGAACCAGTCGTCGAGCCGCGCGCGCATTGCCAGGACCCGTTCGCGCCGCTCCACGGCATCGACCAGGTTCACCCGCTCCTCCGGATCGTGCACAAGGTCGTACAGCTCGTGCGGTCCCTCGGGATAACGGTGAACGTACTTCCACGCACGTGTGCGAACCATGCGCACCGGACCGTATTCGTCATAGACCACGACGTCACGATCGTGCACGGCTTCACGCGCTGTTTCGTTCGCCTTGCCGTCGAGAAGCGTGCGAAAGCTCGTACCCGGACGGGGGCGGTCGGGCGCGTAAGCGACGCCGAGATAATCCAGCAATGTCGGATAGACGTCGTACGCGGATAACAGCGCATCGCAGATCCCCGGCGCAATTCTCCCCGGTTGCGAGAACAGGCACGGCACCTTGACCGACGAGTCGTACATGTTCTGCGGCCGCGTGCCGTTGCCCTTGCCCCAGATGCCATGGTGGCCGCAATTCATGCCGTTGTCGCTCATGAAGATCACGAGCGTGCTCTCGCGGAGACCAAGCGCGTCGAGTGCCGCGAGCACGCGCCCGATGCCCGCGTCCATCGCTGTAGTTGCGGCGAAATAGCCGATCAGGCTTTCGCGACGGCGATGGTGACCTTCGTCCGTCGCCGGATTGCCGTGCGCATTCCACGGATGCGGCGGCAGGTCGGGGCACGAATCGAACCGGCAATCGGTGTAGAGGGCGGTGAACTCGCGCGGATGCGAATCGATCCAGGGATAGTGCGGCGCCGTGTAGTTGAGCGACAGCCAGAAAGGCTCTGCGCGGGCCGCTTCACCATGCACGAACGCGAGCGCTTGGTCGGTGATCTCGTCGGTCAGGTAGCGCGCGACGCTCACCTTGCGCGCTTCGTCGAACATGGGCACGTCGTAGTACGGGCTCATGCCGGACGGATGCGCGTACCAGCGCGCGTAGCCTGCGCGCGGCATGTCGCTCGCGCCGAGATGCCATTTGCCGACGAGGCCGCGGCGATAGCCTGCCGCCCCAACGACGTCGGTGATGAGCGTCTGCCCGGCGAGATAGTCGATACGCTCCGCGCCCGTATTGCCGGCGCGGATCCAGTCGTGGACGCCATGGCGCGACGGTATGTCGCCGGTCAGGAGCGAGGCGCGCGCCGGGGAGCACACCGGCGACGCGCAGAAGAAATCGGTGAAGCGCACGCCGGACGCGGCGATGGCGTCGAGCGTGGGCGTGACGATGTCGGCGTTGCCGGCACAGTGCATCGCCCACGGGCCCTGGTCGTCGCTCAGGATGAACAGGACGTTGGGCCGCCGGGGATCGCGACTGGCCATCTGGAACTCCGGGAACGGTAGTGAACGAAGCGTGCGGCGCGCGGGCGTCCGCGTCATCCCATCACGATGCCGCCATCGACGTTGAACGCCGATCCGGTCGTGAAGTCGCAGTCGTCGGAGGCGACGAAAAGCGCCATTCGCGCGACTTGCTCGACGGTGCCGAGACGCCCGAGCGGCGAGCGCGAGTTGACGCGCGCCATGATCTTGTCGAGCCCGATACCCTGCACGTCCGCGCCGTCGCGCCAGCCCTGCTCGCCGAGCGCGGTGGGAATCGGTCCGGGACAGATCGCGTTCACCAGGATGTCGTAAGGCGCGACTTCGAGCGCCAGCGAGCGGGTGAAGCCAAGCACGCCCCACTTGGCGGCGCTGTAGGCGCTCGCCGTCGGCTCGCCGACCTTGCCGGCGATCGACGCGATGTTGATGATGCGTCCGCGACGTGCCTCGATCATCGATGGCAGCACGGCCTTGCTGCACAGGAACGTCGCTTTCAGGTTGACGTCCATCACGGCGTCCCACGTCGCCTCGGTCATGTCCTTGACGAACGCCTTCCGGATGATGCCCGCGTTGTTGACGAGGATGTCGATGCGTCCGAAACGCCCGAGCGCGTCGGCCGCCATTGCGCGCACTTGCGGTTCGTGCGTCACGTCGACCTCGAACGCGACTGCGCGCTCGCCGAGTGCCGCCGCCATCTGCCTCGCCGCCGCCAGGTCGCGATCGGCGACCATCACGAGCGCGCCCTCGCCGACGAACGCCTTCGCAATCGCGCCCCCGATGCCGCCGCCGGCGCCCGTGACGATCGCTAGGCGACCGTCGAGCCTGCCCGTTGCCATCAGGCCGTTTCGTGCAGATGCGGGTAGTCGATGTTGAGGAGCCATCGTGCCGGCTCGTCCTCCTCGATCGGCACGAATCGCCGCGCGTTGCCGCCGAAGCGGTTGTCGGTCTTCGGCACCGAGATCGTGGAGATCTCGCCGCCGACCAGCACGCCGGCGTCTTCCTTCGCCCAGAAGCGATGGTAGAGCTTCGGCGTGATCGTCAGGCTCGCGCCATGCGGGATCTCGAACACTTGCCCCGCGGTGAATTCGTGCCGCACGCCGTCACAGTAGACGTGGCCGGGGGAGGCCTCGTCCATTGTCTCGTCGTCGTGCGCGTTGAAAAGCTGGATCATCAGCGCGCCGCCGTGGTAGCTGATGATGTCCTCGGTCTTCTTCCAGTGAAAGTGATAGGGCAGCCGCTGGCCGGGCTGCAGCACGAAGATCTTTTCGCCGTACGGCGTGCCTTCCTCCGGCTTCTCGACATTGCCGTTGCGCACGTCGAACATCGTGATGCCGACCTGATCGAAGTTTCCCTGGCCGAAGTCGGTGACGGCCCATCCCAATCCGTTGCGCGTCACGCGTGCGTACGCGACGCCGGCCTTGCGCCAGTCGTCGGGACCCCAGTAGGCATACGCCGGCAGCCGCACGCCATGCTCGGAGAGCGCGCGATGGGCGTTGTCGATGGCGGTGTTGATCTGCGAGCGTTTCATGGCGAATCTCCGGAGTCGGGGGAAGCAGCGTCAGGAAGGAATGGGCGCAACGACATTCGCGGGCACGCGCAGACGCGGATTGGCACGGCGCACGTTGTCGGCAAAGACGGCCGCGACATCGTCATCGGACAGCCGCTGCGCGCCAAGAAAATCATCGACGGCGACGACCCACTCGCGGTAGGTCGCAAAGCGCAGCAGCATCGGATAGTCGGACGCGAACATCAGGCGCCCGGGACCGAAGATCTCGAGTGCGTCTTCGAGCAGCGAGCGCGCATCGGCTTCGCGCCAGCGCTCCTGGAAGAGGAACGGCAGGCCGGAGAGCTGCAGGTAAGTCTGCGGCCGCCGCGCGAAGTCGCGCAGCGCCGCCCGCCACCGTCCGCGCTCGACGTCGGGGAACGGGAGCGCGAGGTGGTTGAGCGTCACCGGACCGTCGGGCAGCCGCGCGAGCGCGGCTGCAACGTGCTGATAGTGCCGCGCCTCGGCCAATACCGTCACGTTGAGGCCGGCGCGGAGCGCGGCGCCCAGGTTGGCGACGACGTTCGGGCGCGTGACGAATGCCGCATCCTCGATGCGGCGAAGTTGCGCGCGGATGCCGACGACCTTCGGCTCCGCGATCAGGGAAACGTACTCGATCGGCGGGCCGTCCAGGTTCACCCAGGCGGTGACACCGAAGATTCGCGGCTCGTCGCGCGCGAGCTCGATGCACCAGTCGCTCTCCTCGGTCTGGGGCGCCGTCTGCACGAGGATCGCGCCGTCGATGCGACAGGCATCGAGTTCCGGCAACACGTCGGCCGGCAGGAAGTCGCGCCGGTAGGCGGCCTGATCGGCGATCGGCCGGTTGTCGAAGCCGCACTCGGGCTTCCAGAAATGTAGATGGGCGTCGATGCGCATGCGCCAGTCTAGTGCGGTTGCGCTGCCGCGGACCGGCGGGGACTGTCGGCGGGAATCACGCCTGCGGCTGCGAGGTCGGTCCACAGCGCCTCGGGAATCGCGTACTCGGCGGCCACGAGATTGGCGTCGAGCTCCGCGACGGTGCGCGGTCCGATCAGCACTGTCGTCACGGCCGGGTGGGCGAGCACGAATTGCAGCGCGGCGGCGGCGAGCGGCACATGGTGCTTTGCACAGATGCCCGCGATGGCCGTCGCGCGGGTGACGATTCCCGCGTCGGCCGGTTGATAGCCGTACGTTGGCGCCGGCTGCGGCCATGACGCGAGCACGCCCGAGTTGAACACGCCGCCCGCGATGACCGCGATGCCGCGACGGTGCGCGGACTCGATCAACGATCGCCCGGTCTGGTCGAGGAGCGTGTAGCGACCGGCGAGCAGGAACGCGTCGAAATGCGCGCGCTCGATCAGCGCATCCACGGGTTCGACGAGGTTGGAACCGATGCCGATCGCGCCGACTGCACCCTCGTCGCGAAGTCGCGCGAGTGCCGCGTACGCGTGGAGGCAGCGATCGAGATGATCTTCGGTATCGTGCAGATGCACGACGTCGAGGCGGTCGGTGCGCAGCCGCTCGAGGCTTTTCGCGACCGATGCGCGAGTGGCCGCCGCGCTGTAATCCCAGACGTCGAACTGTCGCCGGCGCGTCGCGCCCTGGGGCATCGGGGGTTGTCCGTAAGGGCGCGTCACGCCGGCTTTCGTGCAGAGCACGTAATCGTCGCGCGCCAGCGCCGACAGCGCGCGGCCTAGACGCTCCTCGGCGAGGCCGCCGCCATACAGCGGTGCGACGTCGAAAAAGCGGATGCCGCGGTCGATGGCCGCGGACATCACGCATTCGGCTTCGGGATCGCTGAGCCCGGGCGGCGGAGTGCCCAGCGTCGCGCAGCCCAGTCCCAGCTTCGGCCAGTGCATCCTTCTCAACCGCTCACCGATTCGAGCCTATTGTGCTCGGGCAGGAGCTGCCAGCGGAAGCCGTCGCTCGGACGGACATTGCGCGCCCAGGCATCGAGGATGTCCTTGTCGCGACGGCGCTCGCGAATGCGCGCGGCGACACGCTCGGGATTCCAGCCGTGGAGCACGCGCGCGGTCAATCGCTCGCACACGGCAGCGTGGCGCGGATCGTCGGCAAGGTTGCTGCGTTCGTGCGGATCGCTGGCGAGGTCGAAGAGCTGCGTCGCGTAGCCGTGCGAATAGATGAGCTTCCAGTCGCCGCTTCGCACCATCCGCTGCTGCGCCGTCTGGCCGCCCGTCCACGCGGGAACGGTATCGGTGCAATGCTCGGAAAATGCTTCGTCGGTCCACGGCGCGCGCGCGTCGCGAATGATCGGCATCAAGTCGCGGCCGTGGCTGTAGGGCAGCGGCGGGCCACCGAGCGCCGCGGCCATGGTCGCGGCGACGTCGAGGAGATCGACGATCTGCGCGCGCCGCTCGCCTGCCGGCACGCGCCCGGGCCAGCGCAGGATCAACGGCACGCGCACCGAATCTTCGTACAGCGTGTGCTTCCACCACAGGCCGCGCTCGCCCAGTTGGTCGCCATGGTCGGTCGAGTAGACGATCAGCGTGTCCTCGTCGAGCCCTTCTTCGGCCAGGCAGCGCAGCACGTCGCCGATCAGGACATCGAGACGCCAGACGAGGCCATAGTACGCGGTGCGCGCGCGCTCGATCGCACCGGCGTCGAGATCGGCGATGCCGCGGTTCCCGCGCCACCACGCTTCCCACGGATGGGGGGGCGACGGCGGCTCGGGATGCGCCGGCGGCGGAACACGGCCCGCAAAGCGCTCGTAGTCCTCGCGCCACGCGACGTAGGGCGGGTGCGGCAGCAACAAGCCGACGGTAAGGCAGAACGGCTCGCGATCGCCGCCACGCCGCGACGCGCCGATCGAGCGCAGGAAGCCGCAGGCCGCCGACGCGGTCTCGACATCCTTCACCTGGTACGCTGATTGGCCAACACCCGAGCGGTCGAGACTCTCGCGCCACGGATCGTTCGCCCTTTCCAGCACGCCAAGGTCGTGCCGCGGCACGCCGCCCCAGTTCGGACTGTGGTCGCCAACCATCCGCTGCGCGTAACCGTGCAACTGGTCGGGGCCCATCGAATGCAGTCGCCCCGCGAGCACGGGGCGGTAGCCCGCGGCCCCGACGCTGTGCAGCCACGTCGCAGCGTCGGAGCGGAGGTAATCGTCGTTGGTCCAGCACTCCTGCTCGAACGGGTGACGGCCGGTCAGCATCGACATGCGGCTCGGCACGCACAGCGGCGACGGGCAGTACGCGTTGTCGAAGACGACGCCCTCCCGCGCGAGGCGATCGAGATTCGGCGTCGGCGACGCCGGATCGCCGTAGCACCCCGCGATACGACGCGCGTGCTGGTCCGAGAACAGGAAAAGCAGGTTGGGGCGCGTCACGGGCTCGGTCGCTTCGTTCTAAAGCCGCTGTCCCGCCGGGATTTCCTTGAGGTCGGCGAACGCGGAGGGATCGGCTTTCATGGCCGCGGCGACGAATCGGTTGTCGACCGAAGCTGCCGGATCGAAGGCCTGCGGAATGCGCTTCTGCGACACCAGCAGCGGAATCGAGTACGTCCTGAAGCCGTCGAGCGTGTTCTTCGAAAGCCGCACGTCGAGCGGCAGGCTCTTGAGCGCGAGTGTCAGGGTCTCGGCGTCCATCCCCGGGATCCAGCGCGTCGAGATCTTTGCCGCCTCCTCGCGATTCGCGCGCGCCCACGCCTGGCCCTGCGCGTAGCCGAGCACGAAGAGCTCGAGCGCCTTCGCCTTGTCGGCAATCGCCGCCTTCGTCGTCACCAGCGTGCCGGCGTCGTAGCAGCTCTTGCAGCCGCCGTAGATCACCTTGTACGAGCCGGGCACCTTGGTGAGCGCCGCGCTCGGCCACGGCTCCCATGCGGCGATCACGTCGGCATCCTTGTTCGCCAGCGCGGTTGCCATGCTCGAGGGCGCGGTGTTCACCAGCGTGACGTCGTCCATCGTGAGGCCGACCTGGGTCAGCAGGCCTGCGATGTACGGTTCGCCGCCGGCGCCGCGCGTCACCCCGATCTTCTTGCCCTTGAGCTTGGTCAGGTCGCCTGCGGGCACGCCGGCCTCGGCGCGGGCAATGACCGACAGCACTTCGCTTTGCGGATTCATCAACGCGTTGTTCCACGTGTGGCCGATCAGCACGACCGGCACGCCGCGCGACACCGCGGTGAGAAACGGGTACGTGCCGAAGAGGCCGGCGTCGACCGTGCCGCTGGCGAGCGCGTTCACGATCTCGACGCCGCTCGGCATCATCTCGACCTTCACGTCGAGGCCGAGCTTGGAGAACATGCCGCGCTCGACGGCGGAGAAGAAAGGCGCGTTCTCGGCGGCGGTGGTGACGGCGACCCTCAGTTGCGTCTGCGGCTGCTGCGTCTGCGCCACCGCGGGCGCGGGGGACAGCACGGCGGCGAGCAGTCCGAACGCCAACGCGGCGAACGTGCGGGCGATACGCATGGTGGATTTCCTCCGGTGGGACGAGCCCTCAACTGGGCTACGAGTAATATCTTAGTCGCATCCTAACAGTGCTATGATCGGTTGGCAACGGCGAGACGCGTGCGGCCGCGCCCCCAAGGACCCGACCACGACCATGAAAAAGCCGAGACCCAAGTCGCTGATGCGCGAAGTCGCGTACGAGCGCTTCAAGGTGCAGCTTTTCAAGCGCAATCTCGTCCCGGGTCAGTTCGTGTCGCAGGGCGAGCTGTGTGAGCTCCTCGACGTGCCGCTCGGCCCGACGCGCGAGGCGCTGAAGCGGCTCGAAGCCGAAAGCCTCGTCCGGCTGATCCCGCAGCGGGGCATCCAGATCGCCGATATCGGCGTCACGCTGATCCGCGAGGCGTTCGAGTTCCGTACCATCCTCGAGCTCGTCGCCGTTCGGCGCTTCGCCGAGAGCGCCGACCAGGCGACCCTCGACGCCCTCGACCGCGCGACGCGTTCCATGCTCGAGCGGATGTCGTCGGGTCGCGAGCTCGACGGCAAGCTGCTCGACGCCGCGCTGCAGGTGGACTGGGGCATGCACAACCTGATGATCGAGGCGATGGGCAACCGCATTCTCACCACGGCGCACCAGCAGAACTTCGACAAGATCAAGATGATCCGCCTGCACGGGCGCTCGCCGCGCTACCTGCCGCTCGCAATGGAGGAGCACCTGGCCGTCATCGAGGCGCTGCGCCGCCGCGATGCCGACGGCGCCGCGGATGCGCTCGCCCGCCACCTCGCCGCAGCCGAGCGGCGCGCGCTCGGTCTGTGACGATGCCGTCGAACGCCGCGGCCCACTCGCCGGCGAAGATCGGCATCGCCGGTCTCACGCTCGACTACGTAAACACGGAAACGGGTGTCGGCCATCGCGCGGTGGAAGGTCTCGATCTCACCGTCGCGGCCAACGAGTTCCTGTGCGTGCTGGGTCCTTCCGGCTGCGGCAAGTCCACGCTCCTCGCGGCGATCGCCGGCTTCCTGCGGCCCGCCGCCGGCAGCATCGTCATGGACGGCCGGCCGGTCGTCGGACCGGGCGCCGAGCGAGGCGTGGTGTTCCAGGAGTACGCGCTCCTGCCGTGGATGACGGTGCTCGACAACGCCGCGCTCGGCCTGAAGCTCCGGGGCGTGCCGCGCGACGAGCGCTACGCCACCGCGCGCCGCTTTCTCGCGCTGGCGAACCTCCACAACGTCGAGCACAAGTATCCGCACGAGCTCTCCGGCGGCATGAAGCAGCGTGTCGCCGTGGCGCGGACGCTGGCGAACTCGCCCGAGGTGATGCTGATGGACGAGCCGTTCGCGGCGGTCGACGCGCAGACGCGAATGACGCTGCAGGAGGAGCTCGGCCGCATCGCGCAACGCTCGCAGCTCACCGTGCTGTTCATCACGCACAGCGTCGAGGAGGCGATCTTCCTCGGCGATCGCGTCGCGGTGATGACGCCGGGCCCGGGCCGCATCCGGACCATCGTCGAGGTTCCGTTCGCGCGCGACGCCCGTACCTGGGCCCATCTCAACGCGAACCCGGCGTTCGGTGCGATGCGCGAGCAGTTGCTCGCTCTCGTGCGGCTCCCTTCCACCCACGCATCCGCAGCCTGAGGCGATGCGGCTTCCGTTTTCCGATGCGCCAAGCCTCCGCGTGCCCGTCACCGCAACGCTGGTGGTGATCGCAGTGCTGGCCGCCTGGTGGATGGCCGCCACCGTGGCCGCCGATCGCAAGCTCGCGGCGCTGGGCGCGGTACCCGCGGATCGCGGCAGCTACCGGATCGTGCTGGCCTTCGCGCCCGAGCGTTTCCATCAGCTTC
>Ga0207683_10005997_pt1 | contig 10407 bp, 11 predicted proteins | sample KBSM73metaG_FD_184333 | JGI IMG/M metagenome (GOLD analysis project Ga0207683, IMG submission 184333) | Miscanthus rhizosphere microbial communities from Kellogg Biological Station, Michigan, USA - KBS M7-3 metaG (SPAdes) (version 2) | ecosystem: Host-associated > Plants > Roots > Rhizosphere >...
CGATATCTACCGCGATGATCGTCGTCGCGCCGGCCAGCTTCGCGCCGGCGATCGCGGCGATGCCCACGCCGCCGCAGCCGATGACGGCGACGGATTCGCCGCGCTTGACCTCACCGGTATTGATGGCGGCGCCGATGCCGGCCATCACACCGCAGCCGAGCAGCCCGACAGCTGCGGGATCGGCGTCCTCGTCAACCTTGGTGCACTGCCCGGCCGCGACGAGCGTCTTCTCGGCGAAGGCCCCGATGCCGAGCGCGGGTGAGAGCTCCGTGCCGTCCTCAAGCGTCATCTTCTGCGTTGCATTGTGGGTGTTGAAGCAGTACTGCGGCTGGCCCTTGGCACAGGCACGGCATTCGCCGCACACGGCGCGCCAGTTCAGGATCACGCGGTCCCCGGGAGCCACTTCGGTGACGTCCGGGCCGACGGCGCTGACCACGCCGGTGGCCTCATGGCCCAGCAGGATGGGGAAATCATCGGTGATTCCGCCCTGCTTATAGTGGAGGTCCGTGTGGCAGACGCCGCAGGTCAGAATGTCCACGAGCGCCTCACCGGGTCCGGGATCCGGCACGAGGATGTTCTCGACCGAAACAGGGGCATTCTTTTCCTTGGCGATGACCGCCTTTACTTTGTGAACCATAGTTCCTGTGTTCCTTTCCTGAGTCCGCGAGGGACTCTTTTGCGGGACTCTTGGCGACGGACACGCGATGCCAATCTGGCCCAGCCGTTGCGGCCCGAAATCGTCTGCCCGTGCCCCCAAGCTCTTGTCCTGTGCTTTGACGGTGAGGGCACGTCCCCCACCTGCCATCGAATTGCGTATTACACAACACGATTCACATAGCGCGTACTTTGAAAATATGGCAGTCATCACACCGGGGTGTCAATAGATTCCCGCTGTGCGACCTTCGCGTACCTGCCGTGAAAGCTCTGCGGCGCGCAGAACTCCACGCAGATCCCTTTTGTACGCGCCAGCAACCTGGGCAAAAGGTGTCGGCTACATCGCTGCCCGCGTGCCAGAATCCTCACATGAGCAAGGAACGCAATGAACTGAAGAGCATCGGATACGAAATCTTCATCGGTATCCTTTCGATCCTGTCGATCGTCAATCTCGTACTCTTGTATGCCGCGCAGGACGAGTCGCTCGACACCGTACTGAAGGCGATGAACGCCCTGTTCAGCATTATCTTCGTCGCCGACTTCCTCTACCGGATCTTCACCGCACCATCGGCGGGCGCCTATTTCTTCAAGCACTTCGGCTGGGCCGACCTGTTGGCCAGTGTGCCTTTGGCGCAGTTCAAGATCCTGCGCGTCTTCCGGCTTGCCCGGGTGTACCGCCTGCTTCGCGATGTCGGCATCCAGACGGTCGGCCGCGCGCTGATCAAGGATCGGGCCGGCAGCTCCCTGTACATACTGCTGCTCATGGGCATTTTCGTGCTGGAATTCGGAAGCCTCACGATGCTCGGCGTCGAGCAGTACGCCCCAGGGGCCAACATCACAACCGCCTCGGACTCCCTCTGGTACACGATCGTCACGATCTCGACCGTCGGATACGGTGACCAATATCCGGTCACGGATGCGGGCCGCATGATAGGGACAGGCATCATCGTCGTCGGTGTCGGCATCTTCGGCACATTCACCGGCTATCTGGCCAACTTCTTCCTGGCTCCCAAGAAGGCTTCCGCACCGCCAGTCGATGCGGCTGACACGAGTGCCGCAACGGTCGAGGGGCTCCGCCAGCGCCTCGAAGAGTCCGAAGCCAAGCTGACCGAGATCAGAAAGGTGCTTGCCGGGCCAACCGGGTGAACGTTCGCGCCAGACCCGACGCCACGTGTGCCAGCGCCTCGTGACCCGGCGCTCTCTGACCCGGCGCCTCCATTGAAGGGGCGCTCATGGCGACGGGGGCGTGAACTGGCTGGCGGTAAACTCCGCTCCCTGGGGGTCCCGGATCAGTGCCGTGCGCGTCCACTCTGTCTCGCTTTGGCTAAGGACTTGGGCGCCGAGTCGCTTCGCATCAACCACCGTCCGGTCCCGGTCGGCAACGGTGAACGAGACGTGCCAGTGCGGCCGTTCGTCGGGGCCCGTGGTCGCGATCCAGGCGATCGCATCCTCGAAGCCAGGTGGAGGGGCCAGCACTGACTGCCTCGCCCTGATGCCCGGATCGATTGTCGCCTCAAGGTGATCACCGTAACCGGGCCTGCGGATCATCATCGCGAAGCCGAGGTCGTCGACTTGCCAGCCAAACACGTCCTCATAGAACTTGATGGCCGCGCCGGGGTTAGGCGTGTGGAGGTCGCTGAAATTCCAGGACCCCGGCGCATTGGCCACCTGTGCCCCCAAGCGTCGCCTGGCTTGCCAAATGCGGAACCCGACGCCCCCTGGATCGGTCAACGCCGCACTGCGGCCGCCTTCTCCAGCGTCTGCGGCTGCCGACCGTACCGTAGCGCCGGCAGCGACCAGACGCTGCACTGCGGTATCCGCGTCCTCGACGGATATGTAGGTATTCCATGCCGCGGCACCCCGGGTGTCCGCCATCCCGGCGACGTCCTGGCCATCGAGCTTGGCAATCAAGTATCGGCCCGGCGCGCCCGCCGGCACAGCGTCCTCGAACGTCCAGCCAAAGAGACCGGTATAGAACCCGGCGGCCGCCTCGACGTCGGGCTGCTCGGTGTCGATCCAACACGGGACGCCCTGAGGGTAGGTTCGCTGGGTCATGTCTCGCTCCCGTCCATGGACATAGCCTAGCGAGCAGGGGCCCGGTCCGGGCGCTCAACTTCTCTATTAAGTAGTCTTACTATGATTCTTTGACGGGTCTTTCGGACCCCGGTCTGGAAAGATCCGTTATGGGCCGAGCCGTTGCCTGGTCAGGCACCTACGGCCGCCGTCAACCAAAGGTGGGGTAGCAATGGTGCCAGGTTCAAAATCCGAGAAGAAACGCGGCGTCCTTTTCGACGTCGACGGGACCTTGATTGACTCCAGCTATTTCCACGCCCTTGCCTGGTGGCAGGCGTTCCGGCGGGAGGGGCTGGACGTCCAGATCTCGGCTATCCACCGCTGCGTCGGCATGGGCGGCGACAAGCTGATCGAACACCTGGTTCCCGGGTGCACAAAGGACATGCAGGACGGCTTCAAATCAGCGCACGGCGCCGTGTTCTCCACCTACTGGCCTTCCCTGCGGCCCTTCGACTCTGCCCGGGACCTCCTTGCCGCATGCTCCGGCGCAGGGCTGGCCGTGGGCTTGGCATCATCGGCACAGGAGCGCGACCTGGACGTCGCCCGGCGCCTCCTCGACGCCGGCACGTCTATCGATGCGTGGACCAGTTCCAACGACGCCGCCGAGAGCAAGCCCGCTCCCGACATTCTGCTGGCGTGCCTGGACAAGCTTGAACTCAGCCCGGCGGACGTCGTGTTTGTTGGCGACGCCGTCTGGGACGTGCTGGCCGCCGCGGCAATCGGAGTTCCCGCCATTGCCCTGACCTGTGGCGGAATCAGCGAAGCCGAGCTGCGGGAGGCCGGTGCCGCAGAGGTCTACGACAATCCGCGGCACCTGTTGGAAAACCTTGAAAGCAGCGCGATTGGAAAGCTGAGCGCCTGATTACGGCACGCCTGGCCTCAAGGCGCCCGGAGCCTCCCGGCGCGGACTGCCCACCCAGGGCCCAAGTCAGCCAGCGGCGAATTGAACACAGCGTGGTCCGCTGAGTTGTGACGTGGCGGCCCGGCTCAGGGATTACTTCGTCGTTTGGCTGCGGCGAGTTCGCGTTCCAAGTGCCGGTTGGCCGCCTCCAGCTCGAGGACGACCCGGATCCCGGCAAGGTTGAGCCCGTCCTGAAGGAGCGCGCTGATCCTGCGAAGCGCTACCAAATCCTGCTCGCTGTACAGGCGGGTACCGCCGTCGGTCCGGCCCGGCTGCAACAGCCCCTTGCGTTCGTAGAGACGCAAATTCTGCTGTCCCATCCCCACGAGTTCGGCCGCCACAGAGATGGCATAGACGCCCGCGGCCCCGCCGGTGTCCGGCCCCATAGGATCCTCCTAAGACCTGTAAATTAACCTCTTGCACCAGTGTGGCACCGGTGTTATAAAAAATCTATCGCAGCCAGGATAGATAATCTGGCTGGGCAACGTCATACACGATCTGTAGGGAGTGAGATAGCCATGCTGATGCGCACCGACCCGTTTCGCGAGCTCGACCGGCTCACCCAGCAGGTCCTCGGCACGGCGGCCAGGCCCGCCGCGATGCTCATGGACGCTTGGCAAGACGGAGAGGAATTTGTCGTCGCCTTCGATCTGCCCGGGGTGGACGTCGACTCGGTGGACATCGACGTCGAACGCAACGTCCTGACGGTCCGCGCCGAACGGAAGAATCTGACAGACGACACCACGGAACTGATTGCGTCCGAGCGTCCCCGCGGCGTTTTCAGCCGCCAGATCATCCTCGGCGATGCCCTGGACACCGAGGCGGTGAAGGCCAGCTACGACGCGGGCGTGCTGTTGCTACGGATCCCCATCGCCGAAAAGGCAAAACCCCGCCGGATCCAGATCGAGACCAGTAGTGACCAGGCCCAGGAGATCAGCGCCTGACTGCCTCCACACTGACGCCGTCAGGAAAGCAGTCAGCCAAGCAGGGAATTGAGCGACGGCGCCCAGCCCAGGCGGGGGCGTCGCGCACCGGGCAGAATTCTCACCACATCCCAGGCCGGATCCGGAACAACGAAGTCAGCCAAGCTGAAGCCGAGGGGCCGGCCACGAGCAACTGCAGGAAAGGAACTGACATGACCACCACCCACTTTGACAGGTTCCTTAGCGAAGCTCTCGCCACTGGCCGCGAGTCCGACACCGGATTGGGGAAGGACGAGCTCTACGGCCTCTACACGAGTTGGTGCCTGATAAACCAGGACCGGCCACAGCCCGCCCGGTCCCTCTGGGCGGCACTGAAGGAACACCGGATCAATCCTGCGGACAACCGCCTGACTATGACCGGACCGGCCGCTACGGATTACATCCTGGCCAGCGCGCCCAACCTGGCCTGATCCGGCACACCTCCCGGCGGGCGCAGGCCTCGCACCCACTCCAACTTTCGGGAGCAGGTCACAAGTGCGCCCGCCGGTGTGCTCGCGTCGTCCCCGGAATCATTACTTCTTGAAGGCGTCCTTGACCTTTTCGCCGGCCTGCTTCAGGTCAGCTTTGACTTGGTCCCCTTTGCCTTCGGCTTCCAGCGCCGGGTCGTTGGTAGCTTTGCCGGCCGCTTCTTTGCTCTTGCCACCGAGATTCTCGGCGGCGTTCTGGATCTTGTCTCCCGCTCCCATGATGGTCCTCCGATGGTTGCGCCGCGGGCCGGTCGCCAGCGGCGATACTAAAAGTTTAAGCACCCAGGGTTTGCAGCGCGAGATGCCGGGCATCGCGTGGGCGGATCACAGCCCAGGTGCTGCCGGCTCTTTGGGTGCTCACGGTTCCGGAATGCTCACGGCTTCGCGGCAGGCGCGAGTCTGGTCCGGCAAGTGTCCAGCAGCAATGTCTCCAGGGCCTGAATTTGGGCCGCCGCGCGGTTACCTAGCTGTTCCATGCGTTCCGGGTCGATGCGCTTGTCTTCACGTGACAGCACCCGGAGTGTCTTCCAGAGCAGCAGTTTTCCGGTGACGGCTGAGATCAGCGACTCAAGCTCGAGTTGCCCTTTGGCTCCCTCGATGGAATGCAGCGGGTTGAGCGGATCGAGGGCGGCAACCTGCGCCCCGGCCCAGGCAACGGGCTTCTTGTAGGCAGGCATGCTCGAATGAAGTTGTTCGCAGATTTCTTCCAGCGCCCGTTTGTCTTCACTCACCTCGGCTGCGAGCCTGCCGACTTCGCCGGCATGGGACGTGTCCCGCCAGGACTTGGCGGCCTGCTCGAAGAGACGCTCCCCCGCGCTGGCGGCGGTCAGATGGCTGTGCAAGTATGCGGCCAGGGAATGGCTGGCAGCTGTATCTTCGGAATCGGCGCTCTTCTTCATCGCGATTTCCCCTCTGTGATCGGACTGATGGTCGTCTGCGGACCGGCTGTGTCCCCGGCATGGTCGGGGGATGTGCTGCGGGGTGTGGCATCGAAGCTGCGGATCCGGTCCACCACCGCAGTGGTGGACTGTTCAGGAACGTAGTCCAGGATCGCCACCCGGCCGCCATAGCGCTCCACGACGGAGGTTTCTGCCAGCATTTCGGGGCTGTAGTCGCCGCCCTTTGCGTAGATCTCCGGACGGATCCTCTTGAGCAGGGGAATGGGCGTGGGAGTGTCGAAAACTGTGACATAGTCCACGCAGCTAAGGGCGGCAATCACAGCGGCACGGTCTGTGATGGTGTTAATGGGCCGTCCGGGCCCCTTTAACCGGCTGACGGATTCGTCGCTGTTCAGAGCCACCACCAGGACATCGCCCAACTGTTTGGCTTGATTGAGGTAACGGGTGTGGCCGCGGTGCAGGACGTCGAAGCACCCGTTGGTGAGAACCACGCGGCGTCCCTCCTCACGGTGCCGGCGCACTTGCCGGGCGAGCTCGTCGGCGTCGAGGGCGGCGCCGGTGAACCCCTCAAGGTGACGGCTGAGATCCTCAGTACTGCACACCGAAGTTCCCGGACGGTGCACCGCAACGTCGGCGGCGGCCTGGGCAAGATCAACGCTGGTGGTCAGCGGCAGTGACGCCGCCCGGGCAACCGTTAGCGCGGCAACGAAAGTGTCGCCTGCGCCGGATGCTTGCGCCTCTTGGACGGGACGTGCCCAGGTCCGGTGGACTTCCCCGGATTTGGGCAACAGAACCGTCCCTTCGCGGTCCAGCGTCACAACCACCGCCTGCGCGCCGGCCGCTTCCAGCAGCTCGTTGCGGTGATCGACGACGGCGGCCGCCCGCTCGGGTCCGGCGGTGAGCTTAACGCCGAGCATGGCGGCAGCTTCCAGGGCGTTCGGGGTGGCCAGGTCCGGTTTCAGTCCGGCCCAGGCGCGTGGCTGATGTGCGTCCACGACCAGCAGAAGATTCGAGCGTCCCGGCAGCACGTCAAACAGGGCGCTCCGTACCGCTCCGCTAAGCGCCCCGGCTCCGTAGTCACACAGGACCACTGCGTCCTGGTCTTGCAGCAATTGAGGGATACATTGTGCCAGTCGGCTCAAGGCCTCCGCCGGGGTCTCACCTGCGACTTCGTCGAGCCGGAGCAGAATTTGGCCGCCGCTGCTGATCCGGATTTTGGTGGTTGTGGTCAGACCGGCCACCTGGTCCACGTAGGTGGCGTCCACGCCACTGTCCCTTAATTGGCGGAGCAGCTCGGCCGAGGCATCATCGCGCCCCGTTAGCCCTGCCAGTCGTACCTTGGCCCCGAGGGCGGTCAGGTTCATGGCGGTGTTGGCGGCGCCGCCCGGAGAGAATTTCCGCTGGCCGACTTCCACGACCGGGGCCGGCGCCTCACGACAGAGCCGGTCAATGGATCCCGACCACCAGCCGTCGAGCATCACATCGCCGATGACGGTGATGGAAGGCTCAGCCGCCGCCAGCCGTCGGGGCAGCCAGCCGGTCAGGCCGCGCTGGTCCGAGAGGCCGCCCCGGCGCTCGTCGCCATCCTGCGGGCGCGGGCGGGTCACGGCTTCACCCCGCAGAGTCTGATCTGCACGATCGCTGGCATGTTGTTCCTTTCCGGCGGCCCTGTGGTTCGAATGCAAACTGCCCCGTCACGGTCCGGGCGGGAGATCACTCCTACGTAGACCCATACCCTCGTGCCGGGGCATCTACACCCTGCAGCCACGGACAGTTTCACGTTCCCGAACATCCAGTGCCGGTCCGCGGAAACCGGACCATTGCTTGCGGGGCGAAATGTAGCCAAAGGTTGCGTCCGGGATTTATGGTGGCCCCACACATGTGCACCGGACGGACAGGACACGACGGGTGGTGGCGGACCTCAGGGCGGAATTCGGCGGAGCTGACATAGCAGGCTGGGGCGTCGGGCCGGTGCTGGAAAAATTTCCGAAGGTCTCGCGGATCGCGGTCCTGCGGGGCGGCGGGCTGGGTGATCTGCTGTTTGCCCTGCCGGCAGTGTCGGCGCTCGTCGCGGCGTACCCCGGGGCAAGTGTCACGATGCTGGGGACCCCCGTCCACACTGAACTGCTGGGGGGCACCCTGGGGCCGGTCAGTGACGTCCGGGTGCTGCCCATAGTGGAAGGCTTGAGGCCCGGCAGGGAAGACCCCGCAGCGATCGACGCCTTCCTGGCCTCCATGCGGGACGAGGAGTTCGATCTCGCGGTTCAGCTTCATGGCGGCGGCCGCTACTCCAATCCGTTCCTCCTGCGCTTGGGGGCCCGCCACACCGTGGGAACGCGGACGGCCGACGCTGCGCCATTGGAGCGTAGCGTCCCCTACGCCTATTACCAGCACGAGCCGCTTCGGGGGCTGGAGGTGGCGGGACTGGCCGGCGCTCCCCCGGTTGACCTGGAAGCCAGGCTGCGGCCACAGGACCGGCACCTGTCCAAGGTCAAGGAATTCCTTGATCGCCTCCGCGACAGCCCGGCAACCCCTGTTGTGGCTGTCCATCCCGGCGCCATGGATCCCCGCCGTCGCTGGCCAGTGGAGAGGTTCGGCGAGGTGGCGGCGGCCTGCGCCGCCGATGGCTGCCGTGTGGTGGTACTGGGCACCGCGGACGAACGGCAACTCGCTGACGGGGTCGCGACGGCGGCCGGCTCAGACCGGGTCATATCGCTGGCCGGCACACTCAGCCTGGGCGCCTTGGCGGCGTTGTTGGACAGCTGTGCTGTATTGCTGGGCAATGACAGCGGCCCCCGTCATCTGGCCCAGGCCCTGGGGACGCCGACGGTGGGCTTGTACTGGGTTGGCAACCTGATCAACGCAGGGCCGCTGGGCCGAAGCCTGCACCGCATCCATCTGTCATGGGTGACGCGGTGCCCGCAATGCGGCGCCGACCTCACCCAGGTGGGATGGACGGCGCCGCGCTGCGAGCACGATAACTCCCTCCTGGCGGGAATCAGTCCGGCGGATGTTTACGCGGACGTGCGGTTGTTCACGGCCAGGACTCCTCTTGCGCATGGCAGATGAGCAACTCGCGGACTTCACAACCCGGAGGCTGGGAAAGTGCAAACATCACGGCCTGCGCCACCCTGGCCGGATCGTTCAGGCGCGAACCGTCCTGGGGCTTGTACTTCTCGGCCCGGTCGTCGAAGAACCGGGTATTCATCCCGCCCGGAATCAGCGTGGTCACGCCGATCTCTGCACCCGTCTCCGCGGCAAGCGCCTGGCTGAATCCGATGACGCCGAACTTGGACGCGCAGTATGCCGAAGCCTCCGGCAGCGCCCGCAACCCCAACGTCGAGGCCACCGTGACAACCCGGCCGCGGGAGGATTTCAGGTGCGGCAGGGCCGCCCGCACCACCGAGACTGTACCGAGGAGATTGACGAAGATGACCTGTTCCCAGTCGTCTGCCGGGACGTCCTCGAGCTTTCCGCACCGGTCAATTCCTGCCGCTGTCACCACCGCGTCCAATCCTCCCAGGGCCTCCGCGGCCTGCGCAATGGCGGCCGTCACCGCTGCCCGGTCAGCAACATCGACTTCGAGGGCCTTCGCCGCGGACACGTTCCGGGCATCGCGGTCGAGGACGAACGGCGTCCCGCCGGCCTCGAGCACGGCGTTGACGACGGCGGCACCAAGTCCTGATCCCCCTCCGCTCACCACGACCCTGCCGGGCGTGGATGGGGCAGGTGGGCTAAACCTTTTCATGGTGTTCCTTTCATTGGCGGCCAATACCTGGCCGGTTTGGATTCACGGGAATTGGATTCAGATGATCTGACCATTTGCCGCTGGGTCAGCCCACGCGGGCGAGCGCTGCGGCGAGCAGGGTCGTGGAGCGGGCGGGGTGGTAGGGAACGCTAAGGCAACGGCCTCCCCAGCTCTCCACCAAGGCCGACTCGGGCAGTTGTTCTGCGTCGTAGTCACCGCCCTTCACCCAGATGTCCGGGCGCAGCCGTTCAAGGCACCGTTCCGGGGTGTCCTCATCGAACACCACTACGGCGTCGACGCTTTCGAGGGAAAGCAGCAGCTCGGATCTGTCCTGTTCGCCCATGATGGGACGGCTTGCCCCCTTGATGCGGCGGGCCGAGGCATCTGAGTTCAGGCAGACGACGAGGCAGTCACCCAGGGCTCTGGCTGCTGCGAGGGTGCGGGCGTGTCCTGCGTGCAGGAGATCGAAGCACCCGCCGGTCGCAACCACGATTCCACCGTTTTGCCGCACCTTGCGGATGCATTCCAGCGCGTCGGTTTCCTGTCCGGGGAACGGAAGTGGCGGAGGCGCCGCCGGCAGGGCGGCAACGCCGCCTGTTGCCAGGAATGAAGAGGCCTCGCGGACCGCTTGGCGGCAGGATTCTTCGAGACCCCCTCCGGCCATAAGGTGGACCGCCAGACT